>Ga0315275_10006261_pt1 | contig 11361 bp, 8 predicted proteins | sample YL17G03_0_MG_FD_205557 | JGI IMG/M metagenome (GOLD analysis project Ga0315275, IMG submission 205557) | Sediment microbial communities from Yellowstone Lake, YNP, Wyoming, USA - YL17G03_0 | ecosystem: Environmental > Aquatic > Freshwater > Lake > Sediment | place: USA: Wyoming | collected...
AGACCCGAGAGACGGCTCTTCGATCTCGGCCCGGGGGGTGCGGCGTCTTTCCATGGGGGCGCCGTCCGTCTCGCCGACGCGGTGCGCGGCGAGGAGGTAGCGTTCGGAGAAGGCGCCTTCTATCGCGTCCTCGCCGGGGCGAGCGCGGTGTGGCCCGACGCGGAGACGTTTTACCGGGAGTACCTCGAAGCGCTCGCGAACCCGTTTTTTCCGGAGGCGCGGGGCTGCGAGGCGCTCCGGCCGCTCAAGACCGTGCGCCCCGAGGGCGTCTGCTACCTCGATATCGAGACGACGGGGCTCAGCATGGCCCCGCTCTTTCTCGTCGGGCTCATGTATACATCCGAAGGGCGCCTCGTGATGGACCAGCTCTTCGCGCGGGACTACTCCGAGGAAGAGACGGTGCTCCGCTTTCTCGCGGGAGCGATGCCGCCCTTCGAGATCCTCGTGACGTTCAACGGGATCACATTCGACGTGCCGTTCATCGAGCAGCGGATGACGATCCACCGGCTTTCCTTTCATGCACCGCCTACGCACATCGACCTCTTGCCGCTCGCGCGCAGCGTCGTCGGCGGTAAGACGCCGAACCACCGGCTCCAGACCCTCGAGGCGCACTTCTGCAAGCGCAAGCGCATCGGTGACATCGCGGGCGCCGAGATACCCGAGGCGTACCATGCGTTCGTGCGGACGCATGACGCGAAGGACATGGCGAATATCATTCACCACAACAGGCTCGATCTCGTGACGATGCTCCAGCTCGTGACCATTTTCCTGTCCCGTCAGAGCGAATGACGCGCGGCGGGCGCCCCCGGGGCCCGAGCAAATCCCGCGTGCGGCCGCGCCCCCTTTCTGCTACCATTCCCCGAAACAAAGGAGCAGCCGTGGAAGTCACCAAGTTCCTCAAGAAGGTTCAAGTCGAGGATTTCTACAAGGGGCAGATCGTCCACAAGCACACGATTCCCACGCGGGCCGCGCGTTTCGGCGATCTCGAGCCGCCGCTCCCCGAGAAGCTCGCCAAGATCCTCAAGGGCACCGGTATCGAAAAGCTCTACGTGCATCAGGTCGACGCGATAAAACACCTGCGGGAGGGCGCCGACGTCGTCATCGTCACCTCGACCGCGAGCGGGAAGACCCTCTGCTACAATATCCCGGTGCTCTCGAGCCTTCTCGAGGACCCCGAGGCCCGCGCCCTTTATCTATTTCCGACCAAGGCGCTCGCGCAGGATCAGCTTCGCGTGCTCCAGCGCTACATGGGGCCGAAGGGGATCAGATTCGAGGCGGGCACCTACGACGGCGACACCCCGGCCTCGAGCCGCCGCAAGCTCCGCGACGAGGCGAAGGTGCTTCTCACGAACCCCGACATGCTCCATTCGGGGATTCTCCCCAATCACGCGAAGTGGGCGAATTTTCTTTCGCGGCTTCAATACGTCGTGATCGACGAGATCCACACGTATCGCGGCATCTTCGGCTCGCACATCGCAAACGTCATGCGAAGACTCGACCGCATCTCGGCACACTACGGCTCGCATCCCGTTTTTGCGGCCTCCTCGGCCACGATCGCCAATCCCGGCGAGCACGCCGAAAAGCTCCTTGGCCGGAAGGTCAAGGTCATCGCCGAGGACGGCTCTCCGCGGGGCCGAAAACAGTTCCTTTTCTGGAATCCCCCGACGATCGACATCGGCGAGATGGAGCGGCGAAGCTCGAACATCGAGGCCGCCGATCTCGTCACGAGGCTCGTCCTCGACGACGTGCAGACGATCGCCTTCGTGCGCGCCCGCGTCGTGAGCGAGGTCATCACACGCTACACGCGGGAGATGCTCGGGAAGCACCGCGCTTCGATGAAGGACTCCGTCCATCCCTACCGTGGCGGCTATCTCCCCGAGGAGCGCCGCGCGATCGAAAAGCGTCTCTTCAGCGGCGACCTCAAGGCCGTCATCAGCACGAACGCCCTCGAGCTCGGGATCGACGTCGGGGCGCTCCACGCCTCGATCATCGTCGGATATCCGGGGAGCATCGCATCGACGTGGCAGCAGGCGGGGCGGGCGGGGCGCGGTAAGGAAGAGGCGCTCACGATATTCATTCCGTACAACACGCCTCTCGACCAGTACCTCGCGGCTCATCCCGAGTACTTCTTCGGAAAATCCCCCGAGAACGCGATCATCGATCCCGGCAATCCGCACATTCTCATGGCGCATCTCCGCTCGGCCGCCTTCGAGCTCCCGCTCGCGGTGAAAGAGGTCGAGACGATGGGGGAGTTCGCGCCGGCGATCCTCGAGCTCCTCGAGGACGAGCATGAGGTGAAGTTCCTCAAGGGCAAATGGTACTGGACCGGGAAGGGCTACCCGAGCGCCGACGTGAACCTCCGCAACATCTCGCCGAACGTCTACACGATCGTAAATGAGAAGGACGGCGCGAAGGTCATAGGCACAATCGACGAGGCGAGCGCCTTCCAGCAGGTTCATCCGCAGGCGATATACCTGCACGAGGCGGAGACCTATTTCGTGAACAAGCTCGACACCGACAAGAAGGTCGCCTTCGTCGAGCCGACGAACGTCGACTACTACACGCAGTCGATCACCGAGGTCCAGGTCAAGGTGGACCGCGAGGAGAAGGCGAAGGAGTGGCGCATCAGCAAGGTGTGCTTCGGCGACGTATCCGTGACGAGCCTCACGTTCATGTTCAGGAAAATAAAGTTCGGAAGCCGCGACTCGATCGGCTACGGCAAATGCGATCTTCCGCCGCAGATTCTCGAGACGGCAGGGATGTGGATCGTGCCCCCAGCCGAGGCGCTCGCGGAGGTTCGCCGGCACGGGAGGACGCCCGGGGAAGGGCTTCTTGGCCTCTCGAACGTGCTCCGCGAGGTGGCGCCCCTTTTCGTCATGTGCGATCCGCTCGATATCGGGACGACGGTGAACTCGCGGTCGACCGACAGCCCCGCGGTCTATCTCTATGACAAGTATCCGGGCGGGCTCGGCTTCTCGCTCAAGGCGTACGATCTCGTCGAGGAGATCATGACCGCGGCGCTCGAGCTCATCGTGACGTGCTCGTGCAGCCACGGTTGCCCCTCGTGCGTCGGCTCGCCGATACCGCCATTCTCCCAGCTCGATCCCGAGGGGGGAGGGAAGGGGATGATCCCCGACAAGGAGGCGGCGCTCGTCATTCTCCACGCGCTGCTGCAGAAAGAGCCGTATGTGCCGCGGCCCGTCGAGCGGGCGCGCGACGAGGCGCCCGCGCCGGAGCGGCCGAAGGGGAAGCCGCTCCCCCTCGAGCTCCAGGGGAAGCTCAGGGCGGAGCTGCACAAGAAAAGAAAGCCGGCGTAGCGCCCGGTTTGCTCGTTCGACCCGACGGGAGGGTATGTGACTATTGTCCGAGCCGAAAAACCGGAAGACACCTCGCACGTCCGACGCGTCAACGAGCTGGCGTTCGCTCAGCCCACGGAGGCCGACATCGTCGACAGGTTGCGGCGGGCCTGCGCGGAATCCCTTTCACTCGTGGCCGAAGATGAGGGCGTCGTGGGTCACATCCTCTTCACGCCGGCGGTGATCGAGAGCACGGGGCGCCGGGTCGTCGGGATGGGGCTCGCGCCGATGGCTGTTCTCCCGGACCGTCAACGACACGGCATAGGCTCGAAACTCGTACGGCGGGGACTCGAGATCCTCCGCGAGCGCGGCTGTCCCTTTGTGATCGTGCTCGGCCATCCGGAGTACTACCCGCGCTTCGGGTTCGAACCTGCCTCCCTGCATCGCATTGCATGCCAATGGGAAGGTGTGCCCGACGAGGCGTTCATGATTTCGATCCTCGACTCGAGCGCCATGGAGGGCGTCTCAGGCGTCGCGAAGTACAGGGACGAGTTCGGCGAGGCCGTTTAGGCCGCGAGGCCGAGTTGCGCCGCCGAGGATTATTGATCATAAGAAGCACGGTCGCGGAAGATGATTCTCTCGAGGTAATGCGGCCTTCCCGGCCTCGCATGGAGTGCAGCGTGGGGAAAAACTACTTGGGGCTTGCCATCCTAGCGGCTTCTCTCGCAGTCTCCGGTTCCGTGCGGGCGCAGCAGAGCAGTCCCTCAGATTCCTTGCGGCAAAAGCGAAACAGTCTCGTCGCGCTGCCGTACGCCTACTACACACCCGAGACGAAATTCGCTTTCGGAGCAGGAGGCGTTTACTCGTTTCGCCCCTCTGACAGCGCTCCGTCGGATCGACCGTCGAACGTCAGAATCGCGCTGACCTACACCCAGCTGAATCAGATCATTCTCGCGCTGCTGCCTGAGATCTACCTCATGAAGGGTCAGTACTACTTCAGCGCCTTCTACGGGTACTACGGGTATCCGAGCAAATTCTGGGGAATCGGCAACGTGACTCCCGATCGCGCCGAGGAAAGGTATACGCAGAATGACTTCGAATCCAGCACGGACGTGCAGAGAGAGATCCGGCCCGGCCTGTATGTCGGCTTGCGTTACCAGTATCAGGACATGGAGGTCAAGGATGCCGCGCCGAACGGCGTTCTCCGGGATCGCGTGATCCCGGGGAGCAGGGGAGGCACCGCGTCGGGGCTCGGCGTCGTTATCAATCATGACACCCGCAACCACGTGTATCAGCCGTCAAAGGGCTTCTACAATCGGTTCTACGCCATGTTTTTCGGTGGAACGATCGGGAGCGATTACACGTTCACCGTGCTCAGCGTCGATCTGAGAAAATACTATACCGTTTTCGGCTCGCACGTTCTCGCGCTGCAGACGTATGACGGCTTCATCATCGGCGATCCTCCGTTCCAGATGATGAATCTGCTCGGCGGTTCGTACTACATGCGCGGATACTATCGGGGGCGCTACCGTGACAAGAACATGATCACGTTTCAGGGGGAGTATCGGTTTCCCGTTTTCTGGAGACTCGGCGCCGTCGGATTCGTCGGGCTCGGCGACGTGAACGACGACATTACAGCCTTCCGGCTGGATCAATTCAAGTCCAGCCTCGGTTTCGGATTTCGATTCGTGTTCGACGCCCGCGAGAGAATCAACGCGCGGCTCGATGTCGGTTTCGGGAACGGTGATAACGCCGGAATCTATGCGATGGTGCTCGAGGCCTTCTAGTCAGAATCCATACCCCACGAGAAAAGCGAATCCGTAGTTCTTGAAATCGTCCCCGCTAATCGTCTGCGCTGAGCCGTTGAGATCGAAGTCGCCGGTCATGATGACGTTGGTGAATCCGAGCTGATAACGGACATCGAAGGTGATCATCCCTTTTCCGAGGGCATAGTCGAAACCGGCGCCCGCGACAACGCCGAAATCGGTCGTCTGGGTCAGGCTGGAGAAATCCACGCTCGCGCTAGCCAGCCATGCCGAAATCTCGAGCTCTGAACCGAGATTGTACGCGAAGCTCGGACCCGCGTACACGCGCGGTCTCAAGCTTCTGCTGCCCGGGAAGGTGTATACGGCGAGCACGGGCAGCTCGACATAATCAAAGCTCGCCGTCACATCGACGGAAACGAGCCCGTCATACAGGTTGCCTTTCATGCCTTTCATCGTGTACAGAAGCTCGGGCTGGATGCTGAACCTCTCGTTGAAGGCGTAATTCATGAAGACTCCCCCGGTGAACCCTGTCTTGTAGGATTTCGCTTCATCCCATGATTCGGGGGTCTGCGTTAGGTTGGACATGATGATGCCGGCCTTGGCTCCGTACGAAATCCTGCCGGCGTCCGCGTCGGCATGTATGCATGCGATCAGCGCGACCGCTATGGCTGCTCCGTATCGATATCTCACTGTTCGCTCCTTTCTTCGGCGCATGCCTCAGAACCGGTATCCGATGCCAAAGGTCAGGGAAACGAAGTTCATATGCCCGATGCCGAAGAGGCCGTTGTCGCAAACGATCCCTTCTATGCTGGGGGGCAGAACGGAAAAGTCAACTTCTCCGAAATCCAGATACTTGATGCTGCCGCCGACGCTCCATGATTTCTCGACGTAGTAGTCGATTCCGAGATTCAGCCCCAACGCGATATCCTTGCTGATCTCGATGTCGGCGCCGAATCCGGTGGCGATGACTCCGAGAGTGCAGAGCGCGCCCGCGTAGGCGTCGGTCTTCTCGCCGGTCAGGAAATGGTAATTCGCGCCCAGCGTCGGCAGTATGAAATTGGGACTTCCATCGACGGTTATCCCCGTCGCCTCGAAGCGCAGCCCGAGCACTTCGCTCCAGTATATCAGATCGACTTCGAATCCGAACCTTCGAGCCGCCACGTATTCAAAACTCGCCAGAACACCGACGGATGTATTGACGTCGATCGAGCTTGAGAAGCTCAAGTAATCGATCCATCCGGAGCCGCAATCGTTCCAGGCCTCGAGGTGGTTGTCTCCCAGGGGTATGATCGCCGTCCCCTGCACCCTCAGCGTCGCCCAGCGGGTCCTGCCGTCCCGGTTCGCATCCGCCCGCGAATCGGAATAGAGCGCCGCCGCACCGACGGCGGCGGCGACGACGATCGCCAGACCTCTTGCAGCAAGACTCCTCAATGCCGTATCCCGTTCTTTCGCAGGTTCTCCATCCCCTCATTTCAGTTTCAAATACGGCCGCGGATGTGTCAAGCCATTTGACGTCTCGGCCGAAAATTTGGTTTGAACATTGCCGCGTGGTGAGCTACTACTCAGGACTAGGGGACACGATCAAGCGGCAGGAGGAGGCTCTTGACGGGACGGCTGCTCATATGGCTCGCGTTCGCCGCTCTCGCGATGCAGGCGCCGGCGCAGGCTGGCGCGGATGGGATGTCGTCGGCAGCCGGCGCGAGGCCGAAGGTGGGGCTCGCGCTCAGCGGCGGGGGCGCGCGCGGCGCCGCGCACATCGGGGTGCTCAAGGTACTGGAGGAGCACCGGATTCCCGTGGATTATATCGCCGGCACCAGCATGGGGGCCATCGTCGGCGGCCTCTACGCATCAGGAATGTCGGTGCGGGAACTTGAAGCGCTCGTCTCCCATATCGATTGGGCAGATGCGTTCAGTGACAGGATCCCGCGGAAAGACCGCTCATTTCGCCGCAAGCGCGACGACGATCTCTACCTCGTGAAGAACAAGCCGGGCATATCAGGCTTCACACTCAAGTTTCCGCCGGGCTTGATCGACGGCCAGAAGATCGATCTGCTCCTGAAGAAATACTCGCTTCCCGTGGTCGGGGTTCGTGACTTCGACGACCTGGCGATTCCGTTCCGCGCGGTCGCGGCCGATCTCGTGACCGGCGAGGCAGTCGTTCTCGGCCGCGGCGATCTGGCGCTCGCGATGAGGGCCAGCATGTCGATTCCGATCGTGTTTGCGCCGCGGGAAGTCGATGGCAGGCTTCTCACGGACGGCGGCATCAGCAAAAACCTGCCCATCGATGTCGTCCGCCGGATGGGCGCCGACGCCGTCATCGCGGTCGATATCAGCACTCCCCTCCAAAAGCGAGAGCAGCTCCAGTCGGTGCTCGCGATCACCGATCAGCTCACGGGCATTATGACGCGGCGCGACGTAGACGAGCAGATCGCCTCTCTCTCGGGGGACGACGTTTTCATTTGTCCCGATCTCGGCGACATCACGACCGCGTCTTTCGATCGTGCCGGCGAGACGATTCCCGCCGGAACGACTGCCGCGGAGGCCGTCCTCGACAAGCTCGCCCGGCTCTCGGTGTCCCCGGATGAATACGAGGCGCACCTCCAGGGGCGCGCGAAGCGCGAGGCCAGAAACGTCATCGACGAGGTGCGAATCGTCAATCGGTCGCCTCTGGCCGACGGGGTAATTGCCGAGCGCCTCCATGTCGAGGCCGGGAAGCCCCTCGATATCGACCGGCTCGAAAGCGATCTGGATCAGATATACGGACTCGAGCTCTTCGAGTCTGTCTACTATGATATCACCGACGAATCGGGCCGCACCGTGTTGACGGTGACGGCGCGGAAACGGTCGTGGGGCCCCAATTACCTTCAATTCGGCGCCGAGATCAGCGAGGATTTCGAGGGCCCCAACTTCAATCTCTCGATCGCGTACACGCGCACGGCGATCAATCGCCTGAACGGCGAATGGCGCACCGGCGTGCAGATCGGACAGGAGCCCGGGGTCAGCACCAGCCTCTACCAGCCGCTCGACCGTTCGCTGCGCTATTTTATCGACCTCGGGGCTTCGTTCGACGAATGGGCCGAGAACATATTCGACGGCGACGGAGACGAACGCGCGGAGTTGGGACTGAGACGCCTCGGCGTCGGCTTTGCCGCCGGGCGCGAGCTGGGAACGTGGGGTGAACTTCGGGCGGGCATCATCCGTGATACCGGTGAGATCAAGACTCAGGTCGGCGATCCCGGCGCGCCCGACGTCGATTTCAATACGGGCGAATTGTTCCTGCAATTCTTCGTGGATAGGCGCGACGACGTCAATTTCCCACGCTCCGGAGGCACCCTGCGGACGCGAGCGACGACAAGCCTCGAGGCTCTGGGTTCCGACGGAGACTACGAGCAGGGGATCGTCGAGTGGTCTTTCGCAGGTTCGGTCGGTCGCAACACGGGGCTCGTGAACGGGTCTCTCGCGATGACCCGGGACAGCGATGCGCCGTTTCAGAGCATGTTTCCTCTCGGCGGCTTCAGACGGCTGTCCGGTCTCGAGCTGAACGAGCTCAGGGGGCAGCACGCGGCGCTCGTGTCCGGGACATTGTACCGCAGAATTTGGGATTCCAGTCTGCTTTCATTGTACGCGGGGCTGTCCCTCGAATACGGCAACGTATTTCAGCAGAGAAGCGACGTCGAGATCAACGACGGGATCGCCGCGGGCAGCGTATTTCTGGGTCTCGACACGCTCATCGGTCCGGTCTATCTCGCCTATGGCCGCGCCGAGCATGACCGCGAGAACTTCTATTTCTTCCTCGGCAGGGCGCTCTGACGAGCGCCGTGTGCAGCCTCACGAGCTTGGCGCACGCTTCGCAATCTCCCCGCATGCATGTCTCGGCGAGTTTCCGGTCCGGTCCGTCGATTGACGGGGTGGGAGCGCGTCCATTGAGTTTTGAAATCCATGGGATAAGTGCAGGGTTTATCCGGATACACCGCAGGGCCCCGCAGTCTATCATGATGGACCCCGGATTTAGGGAGTGGAAGGGACATGGTGACCCACCCTGAAGGAGTTTTCAACTTTAATATCCAAGAGATCTTCGATGAAGATGGGCGGTATCATGGCGATCTGCCGTGAGAGAAGCGGTTGTTTTTCCTGGGCGAGTTGCCAGGGTGTTTTGTGTTCTTTGTACGAGTTGGTGCGGACAAGGTTGAAGAAGAGCTGATAGGTAGTGGCCCTGGCGAGGAAGTCCTCTCGATCCTTGATCTTCTTTTCGATCTCATAGAACTCGATCTCCACGAGGTTATGGACCGTTTCGACGTCTGCCTGGAAGGTGTGGGCGGCGGGAGGGATGGTGCGGTGTAGCTGCCCATGGACGGCCTCGATGACTTTTGTATAGGCGCTTGGTTCTTTGGCGGTGACGGCTCCGATGTACTCCGAGCCGTTATCGGTCTGGCGGATGGTATGGGATAGATCGGCGCCGTTACGCTGGAGCTCGGTGTTGAGGTACTTGGCGAAGAGGGTTGCATTGGTGAGGGATCGTTCCTGGGCGAAGCCCATGTAGAGGAGCCCCGCGGAGACGTCCCGAGCCGTGTACTGCACCCGCGGAAGACCGAGGCTCATCATCTGGGGGTAGTACTCGGGGATGTCATAGAGATCCTTCGTGTCCTCATCGATCTGCTGGAACAGAGCCCAGAGCCTTTTCACTTCTCTCAGAGACTGTTTGGTCAGATGCTTCTTGCGGCGCTTGCGGGAGGAGACGCCTTCCTCGCGCCAGATCTTGCGCATGGTGCGCGGGCTCGTGGAGATGTGCTCGATCGATCGGATCGTCTCGGCCCCGATGCGATGGTACTTCTGTTTGAGCTTCACGAGCCTCGCGCGCTCCCTCTGGGACGTTGCGTTGGGGGAGCGATGCGGACGTCTCGAGCACGCTTCGAGACCCGTGTATCCCTGTTCCTCCCACCGCCGGTGCCATTTGCGCACCGTGGCCCGGGAGACCCGGAAGGAACGAGCCGTCTCCCGGATCCCCGCCCTTTCGACCGAGAGCACCATCTGGTATCGCAGTTGTCTTGGGTCTTTACTTTCTCTCATAACATCGTAATATCGGTACGGACACATGAGTTGACCTCCCTTGCCGGCTAGCAGGTGGGGTCATTTTAGCCTTGTGCTCTCATGTGTCCATTTCTTTAGCTGAGGAGCTTCCTCAGCGTCCTCTTCCCTTCATGGCTCAGATCGTCACAGAGCAGCCGCTCCTCGAAGATCTCCTCCCATCGTTCCACTTCCCACCAGGACAAGAGCTCCTCCGGCAGATCGATCTCGATCGAGGTGCCAAGAGCTTCTTCAACCTCCTGCCGTTCTTCCGGATCAACCGGCACAGCCTCAGGAATGTCCGGCCGCCGCTCAACCTCATCCCCACCCAAATCCAATTGCCCCACCATCTCCCGCAGCCTCCGCCACTCCGCCTCCCCAAAACAAACAAGCTTCCTCAGAGGTGGGTTACGATGTCCCTTCCTATTCCCGATGGACCCCGGATTTGGCCTTGAGTAACAGGTTGATTAGGAGTAAAATAGGGGTGGCTCATGGGGGAGCGTCTTTGCTACACAGCAGGCCACGCAGTGTTTATCTGCATACGCAGGTCTGTATACATTGAGTTAGATCACTCTATGTGCGTTGATTGGTGAATGAGAGACTATGGGGCAAGGGAGCAATGGCGTGCGTTTCACGAGCGGAACTGCTCTTCATTTCTTGCTGATACTTGGAGCGTGCTCGTGTATCGGGTGCAGCGAGAAGAGTACTGAACCCAAGAATCCCCGACCCTCGACCGGAATGAAGCACCTATGGAGTAAACGCTTCGGCGATGGGACCACTCAGGCTGCTGGCGCTGTCAGCGTCGATGCCTCGGGGAATGTGATCGTTACGGGAAATTTCAATGGCGCAGTTGACTTTGGCGGCGGTGCGCTTTTGAGCGCGGGCAATAATGACATCTTTGTTGCAAAGCTCGGGTCCGATGGCTCTCACCTTTGGAGTAAACGCTTCGGTGATGGGGACATTCAGGAAGCTCATGCTGTCGCAGTTGATGCCTCCGGAAACGTGATCGTGGCGGGAAACTTCTATGGCACCGTTGACCTTGGGGGCGGTGCCCTTACGAGCGCAGGAAGTGATGACATCTATGTCGCGAAGTTGGGGCCCGATGGTGCTCACCTGTGGAGCAAGCGTTTTGGCGATAGGTCTTCTCAGAGCGCTAGATCTGTCGCTATTGATGCCTCGGGGAACGTGATTGTGACGGGAGATTTCTACGGAGTCACGGACTTTGGGGGTGGTGC
>Ga0315275_10006263_pt1 | contig 11358 bp, 6 predicted proteins | sample YL17G03_0_MG_FD_205557 | JGI IMG/M metagenome (GOLD analysis project Ga0315275, IMG submission 205557) | Sediment microbial communities from Yellowstone Lake, YNP, Wyoming, USA - YL17G03_0 | ecosystem: Environmental > Aquatic > Freshwater > Lake > Sediment | place: USA: Wyoming | collected...
CGCTCCCTCGAGGCCCTCGGCACCGACTGCATCGCCCTCTACCAGTTGCACGCGCCGGACGCCAACGTGCCGCTCGCCGAGAGCGTCGGCGCGCTGGCCGAGTTGCGTCGCGAGGGGAAGATCCGGTGGGTCGGGCTGTCGAACGTGTCGGTCGGGGAGATCCGCGAGGCGGCGACCATCGTGCCCGTGGTGACGGTGCAGAACCGGCTGAACCCCTTCTTTCGCGAAGCGCTCGAGACGGGCGTGGTGGCGCACTGCGCGACGGAGGGGATCGGCTTCCTGGCCTACTCGCCCGTGGGCGGTGGCCGCCTGAACAAGAAGCTGCCGGAGGTCACGGCGCTGCAGCCCATCGCCACGGCGCACGGCGCGACGCCGCACGCGGTGGTGCTCGCGTGGGTGCTCGCGCAGGGGCCGACGGTGATCGTCATCCCGGGGGCGCGCACCGTGGCCCACGCCACCGATTCGGTGACGGCGGCGCACCTCGTGCTCTCGCCCGCGGAGCTGGCGTCGATCGACGCCGCCGAGTTCTCCCGAGCCTGAGCGCGGTCAGGGCCGCGAGGGGCCGCCGAAGGCGGTCGTCACCGTGCCGCCCATCGCCGCCGGGAGGAGCACCGTGACGGTCGTGCCGCGGCCCGGCGCGCTCCGGACGAGGACGGCGCCCTTGTGGCCGCGCACGATCCCGAGCACCGCCGCCAGGCCGAGCCCGCGCCCCGTGAACCGCGTCGTGAAGAACGGGTCGAACATCCGCGCCACCGTCTCGGGATCCATCCCCTGGCCGTCGTCGGTCACCTCCAGCGCGACGTAGGGCCCCTCCGGCAGGTTGGGCGACAGATGCGCCTCCGCGAAGAGCGCGCGGTCGGCCATCCGCACGGCGGTCCGCACGCGGACGGTGCCGCCCACAGCGCCGGTCGCCTCCGCCGCATTCACCACCAGGCTCAGCAGCACCTGCTGAACCTGCGCGGGGTCCGCCTCTACGCGGGGAAGGTCCGGCGCCAGCGTGGTCTCGATGCGAATCTTCTTGGAGACCGAAGCCTCGAGGATCGCGACCGAATCGCGCACGACGCGGCTGACGTCCAGCACCTCCAGCGCGAGGTGGCGCTTGCCGGTGTACGCCAGCATCTGGCGGCTCAAATCGGCGGCGCGCTGTCCCGCCTGCTCGATCTCGTCGAGGTACCGCGGCAGATCGGCGCCGATGGGCCCCTCGCCCCGGGCGAGGGACACATTGGCGAGGACCCCCGTCAGCAGGTTGTTGAAGTCGTGCGCCACACCGCCCGCCATCACCGCCATGCCCTCGAGCCGCTGTATCTCGACTTCCCGCTGTTGCAGCCGCGCCTGCTCGGCCTCGACCCGCAGCCGTTCCGAGACGTCGTGCACGATACAGAGGAGGAGTGGCGCACCATGCTGTACCAGCTCGCCCGCGTGCACCTCGACGTCACGCATGTCGCCTCCGGCCAACCGGTGCCGCGACCGCAGTCCGCCGGGCGCGGCTGCGCGGCCACCCTCCACGAACAGCGCGTCCGCGTCCGCCCGCTCAGCGAGAAGGTCCGCGAAAGCCCTGCGACTCAGCCCGCCCGGCCCGTAGCCGTAGAACGCGTCCGCCGTGCCGTTGGCCTCGACAATCGTCCGCGACGCCGGGTCCACCAGCAGCATCACCACGTGGCTGTGCTCGAAGAGGCTCCGGAAGCGCGCCTCGCTCTCGCGCAACGCCAGCTCGGCCATCCGGCGCTCCGTGACGTCCTCGACCACGCCGTCGTAGTACAGCGGCACCCCCGACGCATCGCGCACGGCCCGGGCGCTCTCACGCACCATCAGCGTCGTCCCGTCCTTCCGCCGCCACTCCGACTCGAGGCCGCGGACCTCGCCTGACGAGTCAATCTGCCGGCGGAACTCGGACCGCGCGTAGCCGGGCTCGTACGCATCGCCGTGCTCCAGGTCGCGCATCGCCAGGTCCTCGAACGACGCGTAGCGCAGCATCCGCACCAGTGCGGGGTTCGCGAGCAGGATGCGCCCGTCCGGCGTGGTGCGATACAGACCGACGGTCGCGTCTTCGTACACGGAGCGGAATCGCTCCTCGCTCTCGCGCAGCGCCCACTCCGCCGCGCGCCGCGCCGTCACGTCGGTGGCGCTGAGGAGCACGCCGCGCACGCCACCGTGCTGGTCGAAGACCGGTGAGTAGATGAGGTCCAGCCAAGCCACCCCACCCTCGGGGGCCACGTACTCCCACTCGCCGTACGCCGTCTCGCCGCGCAACGCCTGCGCGAAGTGGGTCCGCAACCGCTCAGCGCCGGCCTCCGGCACCAGCGCCGCGAACGGGACACCGGTCCGCAACTCCGAGCCGAGCGCCGCCACAGACCGGACGCTCGCCTGCCCGTTGAACGCCTCCACCACGCCCGCGGCGCTCATTAGGATGAAGATCTGGGGGGATCCCTCGAAGACGGCCCGCAGGTTGGCCAGCGAGGCTTCGAGGGCCGCTTCGGCGCGCCGCCGCTCGGTGATGTCGAGGAACGACCAGACTCTCGCCTTCGGTTCGCCTCCAACGAGCATCGGCCTCGAGGTGCGCTCGAAGACGCGTCCATCCTTGAAGGCGAGCAGATCGGCGCTCTCGGCTCTGGGGTCGCCGTACAGCGCCTTGACGCCGGCGAGGAACGCGTCAGGGTCGGAAAGCTGATCCAAGACGTGCCCTATCAGTTTCCCGTCGTCGCCGGAAGCGAGGATATCGCCCGGGATGTGCCACAACTCGGCGAATCTGCCGTTGGCTTTGACGACGGCCCCTCCCGAGCTGATCACGAGAATACCGTTGTCGGTCGATTCGAGCGTTGCCTCGACGAGACCCAGCGAGCTCGTGAGCGCCTCCTCCGCCCGCTCGCGCTCGGTGACCTGGCGCCGAACCGTCACGAACGACACTCCGAACATGCCCATGATGACGGCGATGAGTGCTCCGAGCGCCTGGAGCAGATACAACGAGCGTCGTTCATACATGGCGACGCTCCCGGCCGTCCGCTCTTCAAACAAGACATAGAAGTCGTCGATGGGCCCCATGATCGCGACCTTGTCTTCGTGGTAGGTCCGATCATTCATGATCCTCATCGCCAGCGCACGATCCGGCGCCTTCCTGACGGTGAAATGACCCGCGCCATCGTCAAACAGTCCTTTGACCGCATTCATGGCGATCAGTTCCGTTCTCACCAACCTGTCTGACGCCTGCTGCGCCAAGGAGAGCTTCTCGAGCTCGGCCTTGGTAAAGCCCTCCTTGATCATCAAGGCGCGCAGAGGGATGGTCTCGCCATCCGGGCGAACGCTCTCCTCCGATACCGCAACGAAATCCCAGTAGATGCGGTTGTAGGACACTGGGCGAGGATGCGTGCCGTTGCGAATAGCGAGGACGGTCCAATATTCGCGTTCATAATTCGCATCGCCGGTCGCTACGTAGGTCCTCGCCAGGCGGGTGAGATCATCCGAAGACTGGCGCAGCTCATCCGCCAGGAGATACGACTGGAACTGAACGTGCTGGCTCCTGCTGAGTTCGACCTGGTTCAGGAACAAGGAGGCACTCAAGATCGCCAAACCCACACCCAAGGCGACTTGAATGGCCAACAGGAGGCGGAAGAGCTTTCGTAGCGACATCGAAGCCTCTCAAGAAGGTGACGAGGCACTGTCACCGTTCATGAACACAGGCAAGACCTCAAAGACGACTGGGCTTCCCCCGCTGTCGTAGGCACGGGCTTCATGCAGCGTTCGTGAACTTGCGGCGCAACCTGATGTCGAGGGTGGTGCACCGGAAGTACGACCCCGCGGCCCGGGAGCGCAAGGCGCCGCGCGGGTGGCGGCCCGCCGGGCGGCGGCGCAGATTGGATGTGCCATCCGCCGCCGACGCCCGCCGGCCGCGCGGTCCCACTTTCCGAGGTCACACGATGCGCCCCCTCTTCCGTGCCGCTCTCCCGCTGACCGCCTGCGCCGCCTTCGCCGCCGGATGCTCCAGCCCCGCCACGCGGTTTCCCGGCCTGGCCACCGAATACGTCTACACGACGCTGACGTTCTCGCCGTCGGGCGCCACGCAGACGGGCCTGCATCGGTACACCGACCCGAAGACCGGGGCGGTGCTGATGCTCGACACGCTGCTCGACGACTTCTCGAAGCCCTCGCTCGACCGCCAGCGCGCGTTCTACCAGAACTTCAAAGCCCGGCTCGCCGCGCTGAATCGCGGCAAGCTCGATCCGCAGATGCAGGCCGACTACGACCTGCTAGCGAACGCGGTGAACTTCGCGCTCTTCGGGCTTGACGAGGAGCGCTTCACGCAGCGCAAGCCGCAGCTCTATGCCGAGAACCTGGGGAACGCGCTCTTCAGCAACATCAGCCTCGAGTACGCGGACACGGCCACGCGCGCCGCGCACCTCGCTGCCCGCCTCGGCCAGGTACCGGCGTTCGTCGCCGCGGCCACCGCGAACCTCGCGGCCTCGAACGACGCCTGGCGCCGCGTGGCGGTCGAGGAGATGGACGGCGTCGCCGACATGGTCCGCACGATGGGCGCGACCTTCGTGAAAGGCACGCCCGCGGAGGCGCGCTACACCGCCGCGCAGCCCGCGGCGCTTGCCGCGATCCAACACTTCGACGCTTTCGTCCGCGACACCCTGGGCACCAAGGGCACCTTCGACTGGCGGATGGGGACGGAGCTCTTCGCCTCCAAGTGGCGCTACTACCTCCAGGCCACGGTCACGCCCCAGGAGATGCTCAAGGCCGCCGAGGACTCGATGCGGACGGTCCGCGCCGAGATGCTGCGGCTCGCGCAACCGCTGCACGAGCGGTGGTTCGCGGGGCACCTGCACATCGGGGAACGCGCGGCGGTGCTCAACGCCGTCGTCGGAGAGGTGCTCGCGCGGATCGGCCAGGATCACACGAACCGCGACTCGATCGTGCAGCAGGGCGAGCGCAACATCGCGGAGCTCGAGCGGTACGTGACCGGACACCGGCTGCTGTCCCAGACGGACTTCTCGAAGCTGAGGGTGATCCCGACGCCCGTCTTCATGCGCGGCATCTACGGCGTGGGCGGCGCGGTCTTCGCGCCGGCGCTCCAGCCGGAACTCAATTCGTTCTACTGGGTGACGCCGGTGCCGCGGGCGTGGCCGGAGGCGCGAGCCGAGGCCAAGCTGCGGGAGTACAACCGCTTCAAGATGATGACCCTGTCGATCCACGAGGGCATCCCGGGCCACGTGGTGCAGGGCGACTACGCCAACCGGGTGACCCCGGAGTGGCGCCGGCTGCTGCGCGCCATCTTCGGGGCGGGCACCTACATCGAGGGCTGGGCGGTCTACACCGAGTACATGATGGAGCGGCAGGGGGTCTTCGGCGCCGACTCGGTGTCGGCGCGGCTGGTGGGCCTCAAGGCCCTGCTGCGGCTCTACGCCAACGTCATCATCGACATCCGGATGCAGACGATGGGGATGAACGGCGACTCGGCGGTGGCGATGATGGTGCGGGACGCGTTCCAGGAGGAGCCCGAGGCGACCGCGAAGCTACAGCGCGCCCAGCTCGACTACGTGCAGCTCGTCTTGTACGCCGTGGGATTCCACGAGTGGAACGCGCTGCGGGCCGAGGCCGAGCGGCGCGAGGGCGCGAACTTCAACCTGTGCCGCTACCACGACCGGGTGCTGTCCTACGGGCCGATCCCGGTGCCGTCGGTGCGGCGCCTCTACTTCGACGGCGTGGCGCCGACGGCGACGATGCCGGCCTCGCGGTGCGAGTAGCCGTCAGCCGTCGGCCGTCAGCCGTCAGCGTGCGCCCCTCTGATGGCTGACGGCTCTCAGGGATTGTACGCTTTCCAGGCTTCGAGATACGTCGCCACGTCCTGGACGAATCCGGGAAACCGCGGCTTCCAGCCGAGCGTCCAACTTGCCTTGCGCGAAGTGACGCGCTGCTCGAGCGAGAGCGCCTCGGCGAGGGGCCCCATCACCTGCTCGGCCTCGGCGACCGGGACGTAGCGGATCTCGCCCGTGTAGCCGGCCGCGGCCGCCGCCGCTGTCGCCATCTCGCGGATCGTGGTGTGCGAGGGGTCGGTAAGGTTGAACGCCTCTCCGCCGAGGTTGCCCTTTTCGGCGGCCCGGACGTAGGCGTCGGCCACATCCCACACGTGGACCATCGCCCACCGGTTCCAGCCGTCGCCGACGACCTCGAACGGGCGCCGGCCCAGCGCCCCCGCGAACCACCGGCCGGTAAGGCCGCCCTGCTTGCCGTAGACGCAGCCGGGGCGGATGACCACCCCCCGCGCCGTCGTGGCGTTCAGCACCAGTTCCTCATGCGCGACGCGCCAGACCGCGGCCCGCGCCGGGTTGAGCGGTGACCCCTCGTCCACCATCCGGTCGCCTGTGTCGCCGTAGACCCAGACGCCGCTGGTGTAGATGAGGGCCTTCGCGCGGGGGCCCTTCCCCGCGGCCTCGAGCAGGGCCTCGACCGCCGTGCGGTCCGGCCCCACGACCCCGCCCCATCCATCGTGCGCCGCGTGCACGATCACGTCCGCCTCGGCGGCGATCTTCGCGTAGGTCTCCGGCTTCGCCATATCGCCGAGGACGGTGTGGATCTCGTGGCGGACGAGGTAGTTCACCTTCTCCGGCTGGCGCACGAGGCCCCACACCTCGTGGCCGGAACGCCGGAAGCCGAGGGCGACGTTGAAGCCGATGTAGCCGGTGGTGCCGGTGAGGAACACCCGCATGCCTGCCTCCGCGCTGCGTGGCGCCGCGTCGCAACACGGGACTCGTGGGCCGGACGGGGCGCAGGTAGTATGGTGGACGAGGCGTCGGGCTTCAATCCCGGCAGGCGAGCGCGGTTTCAGCGGGGCCCCGGCCCCAAGTACCTTACGCGCCGCACCGCTCAGAGCCGTCACGAAGGAGATGCGCGCATGGCCGCCCGTACCACTAGCACGATCGTCGCCGCGATGCTGTTCGCCGGGCTCGCCGCCGGCTGCTCCAAGAAGCCCGAGAAGACGGCGCAGGCCCCACCGCCCGACTCGCTGCCCACGGTGGTGCTCGAGACGACCAAGGGCCGGATGGTCCTCGAGCTGTACCGGAACCAGGCCCCCAAGACCGTGGACAACATCCTGCGCCACGTCGCCGTGCACTTCTACGACGGGCTCACCTTCCACCGCGTCGTGCCGAACTTCGTGATCCAGACGGGCTCCACCCTGCCCGACTACACGCAAGTGCGCACCAGCTCCGCGCCGACGGTGCCCAACGAGGCCGCCAATGGCCTGAAGAACACGCGCGGCACGGTGGCCCTGGCGCGGTTCCGTGATCCGGCGAGCGGCGGCGTGCAGTTCTATATCAACCTGAAGAACAACCCCGAGCTCGATTTCACCGCCCGGACCGTGGACGGCTTCGGCTACTGCGTCTTCGGGAGGGTCACGGAGGGGATGGAGGTCGCCGACGCGATCGGGCGCGTCCGGACCGCGACCGTCCAGGGCGTCGAGGAGCGGCCGGTGGAGCCGGTCCTCGTGAACCGCGCGTTCCTCCTGGAGAAGACCGCGGCCCCGCAGGGCGCGCCGGCCGCGCCGGCCCGGCCGTAGCGGCTCGCCCGAGCGGGACGACGCCCTCCCTCGGCTCGGCTACGGCGCCGTTTGGTCCCGGTGGATGGTGTGGACGCTGCGCTGCGCGGTGGGCAGCACGACGACGTCGAGGATGTTCACGTGCTCGGGCAGGCCCACCACGTACGCCACGACGTCCGCGACGTCGTCGGGCGAGAGGGGCCGGAACCCCTGGTAGAGGTTCTGCTCCCGCTCCGCATCGCCGTGGAAGCGCACGGTCGCGAACTCGGTGCGCACGTGCCCGGGGTCCACGCTGGAGACGCGCAGCGGCGTCCCCACCAGGTCCACGTTCATCCCCTCCGTGAGGGCCTTCACGCCGAACTTGGAGGCGTTGTAGACGTTGCCCATCGGGTAGACCTGGTGGCCCGCGGTGCTGCCGATGTTCACGATGTGGCCGCGACCGGCCTGCACCATCGCCGGGATGAGCGCCCGTGAGACGTAGAGCAGCCCCTTGAGGTTGGTGTCGATCATCCGATCCCAGTCGTCGGGGTCGCCTTCGTGGAGCTTGTCGAGTCCCGCAGCCAGACCGGCGTTGTTGAGCAGGATGTCCGGCACCATCCCCTCCTGAACGAGCGCCGCCGCGGCGGCCTCGACCGCCGCCCGGTCGCGGACGTCGAGCGCCGCCACCCGCACGGCCACGCCGTGGGCCTCGCGCACCGCGGCCGCGAGCGCCTCGAGCCGGTCGAGGCGGCGCGCCCACAGCACGAGGTTCGCCCCCTCCGCCGCGAGACGCCGGGCGCAGGACTGACCGATGCCGGAGCTGGCCCCGGTGATGAGCGCGAGTTTGCCCGTGATGCGGTTCATGGTGCTCCCGAGGCGAACGGACGGCCCCTAAGATACACGGTCGGACAGCGAGCGGAGGACAGAGGGCCGTCACCGACCCGCCTGCCCCCCCGACGCTGACCGCTGGCAGGATGTGGCTTCTCGCAGTCTATTTGGGCCCGTCCGCGACACGCGGCGCCGTGCCGGCGCACGCCCCCGGTCCGCGGACCTCACCAGTCGACACCGCAGCCATCGGGAGTCCCCATGCACGTCCATCGCCTCTTCGTCGCGTTCTCCCTCGCCGCCGCCCTGCCCCTCGGCGCCGCCGCCCAGCAGGCGCCCGCCCGGCGCCCCATCACCCACGAGGATGTCTGGCTCGCCAAGCGTATCGGCGGGCTGGACGTCAGTCCCGACGGCCGCTGGGTCCTGTTCACGGTCACCGAGCCCGCGTACGACGAGGCGCGCACGGTGAGCGACCTCTGGGTCGTGCCGAGCGACGGCAGCGCCGAGCCGCGGCGACTCACCGCGACCCGCGCGGGCGAGGGTGGTCCGGCGTGGAGCCCCGACGGGCGGCGCATCGCCTTCACGGCCCGGCGCGAGCAGGACACGGTGTCGCAGGTCTACGTGCTCGACATCGCGGCCGGCGGCGAGGCGCAGCGCGTGACGAACATCGCGACCGGAGCCGGCGCGCCGCAGTGGCGCCCCGACGGCCAGGCGATCCTCTTCACCAGCGAGGTGTACCCCGGCGCCGTGGGCGACTCGGCCAACCGCGCCATCGCGGCGGACCGCCGGTCGCGGAAGTACAACGTCCGCATCTACGACGGCTTCCCGATTCGGAACTTCGACGTCTGGATCGGCGAGCGCCGCACGTCGCTCTTCGTCCAGACGCTCGAGCCGGGAGCGCAGGCACGCGACTTGTTGACGGGAACGGAGCTCGCGCGGACGCCGGGGTTCGGCTTGGCCGGCGGGGCGACGTGGACTCCCGACGGGACGGGCGTCGCGTTCGCGGCCACGCTGAATCGCGACCAGGCGGCCTACGCCGACGTGATCCGTTCGCTCTTCCTGATAGCGGCGGCCGGCGGCGAGCCGCGGCGACTGGCTCTCGACAGCGCCGACTACGGGAGCGCCGACTTCAGCCCCGACGGCCGGTCGCTCTACGCCCAGATGACCCCCAACAACGGCCGCATCTACAACAACAGCCGGCTCGTGATGTGGGACTGGCCGGCGATGGGTGCGCCGCGTGTCGTGACGGGCGGGAGCGACCGCTCGGTGGGCGCGACCGCGTTCAGCCCCGACGGCCAGACGGTGTACTTCTCGGCGGAGGACGCCAGCCACGTGAAGCTGTTCCGCGTGCCCAGCGGTGGCGGCGCCGCGACTGAAGTGGGCCAGCTCACGACCGGGACGATCGCCGCCTTCGACGTCGGCGGCGCCGCCGCGGCCCCGGTCATCGCGGGGACCTGGGAGAGCGCGGTGAATCCGCCGGAGGTCGTCCGCATCGACGCGACGACCGGCCAGCGCACGCTCCTCTCGCACTTCAATACGGAGCGCGCCGCGCGGATCGACTGGCAGCCGGTGCGGGAATTCTGGTTCCGGTCGAGCCGCGGCAAGCAGATTCACAACATGCTCGTGGTGCCCCCCGGCTTCGACTCGACGCGGACCTACCCGCTCTTCCTGGTCATCCACGGCGGCCCCGCCTCGATGTGGATCGACCAGTTCGTGCTGCGCTGGAACTATCACCTCCTGGGATCCCCCGGCTACGTCGTCCTCCTGACGGACTACACCGGCTCGACCGGCTACAGCGAGCGGTTCGCCCAGGAGATCCAGGGCGACCCGCTGATGGGCCCGGGGCAGGAACTGAACGAGGCGGTGGACGAGGCCCTCCGCCGCTTCCGCTTCATCGACGGCACCAAGCTGGTGGCCGGCGGCGCGAGCTATGGCGGGCACCTCTCGGCGTGGCTGGAGGCCACGACCACCCGGTTCCGCGCGCTCATCGACCACGCCGGGCTGGTGAACCTCGAGAGCCAGTGGGGGACGAGCGACGGGATCTTCGGTCGCGAGCGCACGATGGGCGGCCCGCACTGGTCGCGGGACCCGCGCGTGGCGACGCTGTGGCGCGACCAGAACCCCATCAAGCGTGCCGATGCGATGCGGACCCCCATGCTGCTGAGCGACGGCGAGCGCGACTTCCGGGTTCCACTCAACAACACCCTCGAGTTCTGGAGCGTGCTCCAGCGCCAGCGGGTTCCGAGCCGCCTGCTGGTCTGGCCGGACGAGAACCACTGGATCATGCGGGGTGAGGACAGCCGCTACTTCTACCAGGAGGTGCACGCCTGGATCGCGCGGTGGCTCAACGCGCCGGCCCCGGCGGCACCGGCGGCGCCCGGACGGTGACCTCGGGAGTCCCACGGCGGTGACCGTCGGCCGCGCGCTCCTCGGCGGACTGCTGGCCGGCGCCTTCCTCGCGGGGGTGCCGGCCCGGCCGCTCGTGGCGCAGCGCGAGTACGTCGTGCCCGCGGGCACCGTCGTGCCCATCCGCTTCCTGGGCGGCGTCGTGAGTGGGCGCGAGCAGCCCGGCGCGCGCGTCGTCGTCCAGACGATGGCGGCGCTCGCGCTGGACAGTTGCGTCCTCGTCGCGCCCTTCCGCGACGTGCTGGGGCGCGTCACCGTCTCGCGGGGGCCGCGCCGCGGAGGCGGTGCGGGCGCGCTTGAGATCCGCTTCGACACCCTGATCCTCGACCGCACGCACCGGCTCGCGATACGCGCATGGCTCGACTCGCTGGAGTACGCCATCCCGCGCGACATCCTCGACTCCGGCCTCGTGGCCGGGGCGCGGAGCGCCCTGGCGCGCCGTGCCGTGCCCTTCGCTCTCACCGCCGTCGCTGCGGCCGGCGAGGTCCTGGCCCTTCCCGTCGCGCTGCTGGCCGGGCTCGATCTACTGCGCCGTGGCCCCAAGGTCCGCATCGTGCCCGGCGAGGTCGGCACGCTGCGGCTTCGCAGCCCGATGGCGGTCCGCGGCGCGTGCACCA
>Ga0315275_10006266_pt1 | contig 11356 bp, 9 predicted proteins | sample YL17G03_0_MG_FD_205557 | JGI IMG/M metagenome (GOLD analysis project Ga0315275, IMG submission 205557) | Sediment microbial communities from Yellowstone Lake, YNP, Wyoming, USA - YL17G03_0 | ecosystem: Environmental > Aquatic > Freshwater > Lake > Sediment | place: USA: Wyoming | collected...
TCGTTCCTGACGGGCCTGGTGGCGGTCTTCATCATCATCGCCACCGGCGCGGCGATGCACTACCACGACCCGCCCATCGCCGTCAACGACGCCCGAGAGACGGCCGAGGCTCTCGTGCCGCTTCTGCCGGCCGGCGAGGGCCAGTGGGCCCGGGGACTCTTTGCTATCGGTCTCTTCGACGCCGGGTTCCTGGGGGCCTTGTGCATTTCCCTCTCGACGTCGTGGGCCGTGGGCGAGGTTTTCGGCTGGGCACACTCCCTCAACCGGTCCGTGCGCGACGCCCCGTGGTTCTACGCCATCTACCTAGTGACCCTCCTGACGGCCGGGGCCGTGGTCCTCTTACCGGGAGCGCCCCTGATCCAGATCACCATGTTTGTCCAGGTGGTGGCCGTGACGCTCCTGCCGGCGGCCCTCGTGTTCCTGATCCTCCTCTTGAACGACAAGCAGCGAATGGGCGAGTTCGCCAACACGCGATGGCAAAACATCGCCAACTGGAGTATCGTCATCTTCGTGATCGCGATGTCCACGTTGTATGCCGTCTCGATCGTCTTATCCGACCAGGGACCATCGGGTCCTGGAGCCGTCCCATGACCGATCCGCCGCATATCCGAACGTCCAAGCGGCCCGAGGCGGCCGCAGGCATCAAGGATTTTCAGACGTTCTACTTCTCGCAGCTTCTGAAACGCCGCGTCTGTGGCGGCAAAATCCAGAACCGCATCGGACGCGTGACCGACCTCGTGTTCCGCCTGGCCGACCCGTACCCGGAGGCCGTCGGCATTTACATGGAACACGGCTGGGGCAAGCCCACCGAGTTCGTCCCCTGGAACCAGGTCGTCAAGATTGACGACGACGCCATTTTCGTCACTCCGCCGTCCGACGGCGGGCCGTTCCCCCCCTACTCCAAGCAGCCCGGCTGGATCCTCGTCAACGAACAACTGATGGGCCAGACGATCCTCGACATGGACGGCCGGCGGACCGAGGTCGTCAACGACGTCCACCTCCTGGAGTCGCAGGGCCGCATGCTCATCGTCCACGTGGACGTTTCTTTCAACGGTTTCTGGCGCCGGTGGCACCTCCGGTGGCTCCAACTGACCAAAGACCGGCTGATCTCGTGGCGCTATGTCCAGCCCTTGAGCGTCGAAGACACGGCCACCGACACGGTCAGCCTCTCGATCCCGCGCAAGAAAATGAAAGAACTTCCGAGTGAGGACCTGGCGGACATCCTGGAGGCGCTGACGGGCCATGCGCAGGAGGCCCTGTTCTCCGCGCTCGACTCCGAGAAGGCCGCCGAGACCCTGGCCGAGGCCGAGCCGCGAGCCCAGAGGCAACTCGTGGCCAGCCTCCGCCGCGAACGGGCCAGAACCATCCTCTCGGAGATGTCCGTCCCTCAACTCTCGGACCTCTTCTCCGTCCTGCCGCACGACGACATGATGGAGATGATGGCCCTCCTGCCGAAAGAGCAGGCCGAGCGTATCCGGCAGATCCTGTCGGACCGTGAGGCCTCGGCCCGTATCCTGATGTCGGCGGACTTCCTGGCGATGCCCAGGGAGGCCAAGGTCGGCGACGCGCTGGCCGCCGTCCGCCGCTCCGGCCGCGGTCACAGCAGCGTCTCCTACATTTACATCGTCTCGCCGGAGAACGTGCTGGCGGGCGTCGTGGACCTCCGCGACGTGGTCCTGGCGGCCGACTCCGTCATCCTCGGTGACCTCATGGTTTCGCCCGTCGTTGCAGCCGAGGAAAGCCACACGCGCGACGACCTCGCGGACCTGTTCGCGAAATACCACTACCGGATGATTCCGGTCGTGGATGCCCGTGACCACCTGTTCGGCGTGGTCCACTACAACGACATCATGAAAGGGCTCGTGACCCGCGCCCGAACCTGAGGACGGCCATGCCCCGCGTCCAGATGACCCGAACGACGAAGTTCGCCCTGTTCTTCCTGAGGGTCTACCTTATCCTCATGCTCGGCCTGATCCTCTACAAGTTCATCAAGGTCCTCCATGCCGGCCACCCGCAACCCTGACGGGACCGGCGGCGGAGCGAAATTCTCTTGACCGGGCGCCGCCCATTCCCAGAATCTGGCTCTCCAACACCCATCCATTAAAGGAAAGCGACATGGCGAAGACGGTGAATGTGACCGTGTGGAATGAAGGACGACACGAAAAGACCAGCCCCGCGGTCCAGAAGGTGTACCCTAAAGGCATCCACGGCCAGATCGCCGCCGCGCTCGGCAAGCAGGACGGGATCAAGGTCCTCAAAACCGCCACGCTCGACGAGGACGCCGAGCACGGCTTGTCGGAAGAGGTCCTGGCCAAGACCGACGTCCTGACGTGGTGGGGCCACATGGCCCACGGCGACGTCAAGGACGCAATCGTGGAGCGCGTCCACAAGCACATCCTTGAGGGGATGGGCCTCATCGTGCTCCATTCCGGCCACTATTCGAAGATCTTCCGGAAACTGATGGGCACGGGTTGCGGCCTGAAGTGGCGCGAGGCCGCCGAGCAGGAACGCCTGTGGGTTGTCCGGCCGGGTCACCCGATCGTAGAGGGCCTCGGCGAGTATTTCGAGTTGCCCCACACCGAGATGTACGGCGAACTCTTCGACATTCCGCAGCCTGACGAACTTATCTTCATCAGTTGGTTTGAGGGCGGCGACGTCTTCCGCAGCGGATGCTGCTGGAACCGCGGCAAGGGCAAGGTCTTCTACTTTCGCCCCGGACACGAGACGTTCCCCATCTTCTACGACGCCAACGTCATCCGGGTCCTCGCGAACGCCTGCCGGTGGGCCGCACGCCCGGTCGGCAGCCCGTACAGCCTCCAGGCGCCGAACATTCCGACGCCCCTGAGCCCGATTCGCTCGAAGGCATGACCGGAGCGGTTTTAGCGCGGCGGGCAGTCTTACCCACCGCGCGACCAACTTCAACTCAGAAGAACAAGTGTGACGGACTACGAGCCGATTAGGATCAGGTTGAAGAGCAGTTTCTCCGGCATGCCGGGCAGTTGCTCAATGTAGCGCAGGTCATCCAGTTTGGTCAGCAGGTCGGCGCACTCTTTCTCGTACGAGGTGTAGATCTCAGGGGCTTCGAACTTGGCAGCGAAGGGCTTCACGTTCTTGTTTTGGTCCTCGGCGGCCTGCCGCCGCGCCATGTACGGGCCCACCTTCGCATTCCAGGCCATGGCGACGCTGATGTTGGCCGACCGGGTCCGCCAGCCGCGGCTCAGGATCGGCTTTTCGGCGGTGCAGTCGGCCACGGCTTTTCGTGCGCCTTCCATGATCGCGTCGATCAGGACAGCGAGGATCTCCTTTCGGTGGGCGGCGGCGTAGCCGGGCACATAGAGGTCCGCACCGGCTAGCCGGTCGAGGCATTTCCGAGCGGCGGCCTCCAATTTGGCCGCGTCATCCAGGCCCTTCGCCTTGGCGGCCAGGTCCTTGGCTTGATCGAGCAGTTCGCCGGCCTTCCATTCCATGGCGGCGGAGATGGCCTCATCGTAGGTGGTGACGGTCTTGGCGCCCAGGATGACGCCGGCACACTTGTCGAGCGCCTCGGCGGCGGCCAGAATCCGCTTCTTGTCGCTCGGGACAGTCATCATGGCGGCCCGCCGCGTGAACGTCCGCAAGGCGCCCTTGGCGTCCTTGAGGCCGAGGTAGCAGGTGATCAGCAAAGGGGTGGCCGCCAGACGGTTCTCCACCGAGAAGGTGCTCAGGTCCAGCGCGAGGAGGCCTTCGAGGAGTCCGCCGGCCTTGCCCCAGTCGCTCTTGGCAACGGCGGTCTTGGCTTCGTCGAAGGCCTTGGCGGCGTCGGCCGCTTGGATCGCCTGGGCGACGATGAGCGGCTCGGACGAGGGCTGGCCCTTCTCAATCGAATCCACCGCGGTCCGGGGCACGACAACCGTGCCGCTGCCGGTCTTGATCGTCACATGGGCGGGGGTTTCCTCGACGATCTCGCCTACGAAGATCGGGCCCGACTTGGTGGTGACCTATCGGCGTGAGCCGGGTCCGCCAGCACGGCGACCGACAGGACAAGGCACGCCCCCGCCTGGGCAATGCGATTCATGGCTCCCTCCACCGATGGACTTGTGCCGCCGTGCCCGCAGGCGATTCCGTACACCGGGCGATCACCGGTGCGCCGACGCTCTGATGCAGGCCGGCCCGAGCGCACCCCCTGCCCCGGCTATCTATTGATCTTTGAATGATCAAAGTAACACCTCGGGGCGTTTTAAGCCCGGTAACTGGCCTTCCGGGCCCGTGTCACTGTTACATTGGCGGTGCAAAGATCAATAATTGAATGCCGCCGCAGGGCCGAGGTTCCGAAAAAAATCCATCAATCGGGTGGGATAAATAAAAAGCAAACCGGACAGGTTTACCGTGTTCCCGTCCGGATCTGTGCCATTGTCACCTGGGGGGACTAGAGCCGGTTCATAACCTCCGAAAAGGACCTTGGCGCTATTGAAAAAAACGCGGCTTTTTGCCAGTTATGAAACCGGCTCTAGGGCGCCAGGACCTTTGCGACGTGGTCGTCCATCGCCTTCTGGTCAGCGGCGAATGAGTTGAGCCCCGCCAGGTTCATCAGGCTATCAAGGCCGATGGCCTTGCGTGCGAGAAGGTCGCGCCAGGTCTCGATTTTCAGAATCTTGCCTTCGGCGGCGCTTGTGGCCGTTTGCTCCGGCGTCCAGCGGACCAGGAGGTCGCCGCACCATCCAGACCCGTTCGCGGCCCGCCGCTCTGGTTAGACCCGCCCGGCAAGATTCGAGTTGTCAAACCAGCCGCCGGCGGATATACACTCGCTGAATCCTGCCAAGCACTCTGAAAGGAGTCCGGCCTATGCCCATCAAAGTGGCGTTCATCGGCGCGGGGAGCGTCGGGTTCACTCGCGGCCTCTTCCGCGACATCCTCTCCGTGCCCGAACTGGCCGACACCCAGTTCGCTATGACCGACATCTCGCGGCGCAACCTCGACATGGTCGTCCAACTCTGCCAGAAGGACATCCGCACCAACCGGTTGCCGGCCCGGATCACCGCGACACTCGACCGGCGGCGGGCGGTGGCCGACGCCGACTACATCATCAATTGTACCCGAATCGGCGGCCTGGAGGCATTCCGACTCGATATTGATATTCCCCTGAAGTACGGCGTGGACCAGTGCGTCGGCGACACGCTCTGCGCCGGCGGCATCATGTACGGCCAGCGGAACGTGCCCTGCATCCTGAAGTTCTGCAAGGACATCCGCGAGGTCGCAAGGCCCGGGGCCCTCTTTCTCAACTACGCCAACCCCAACGCGATGAACACATGGGCCGCCATCGAGTTCGGCAAAGTCCGGACCGTCGGCCTCTGCCACGGCGTCGAGGGCGGATGGCGGCAGATCGCCAACGTCCTCGGAGCCAAGGACAAGAAGGAAGTTGATATCATCTGCGCAGGCATCAACCATCAGACGTGGTATATCCAGATTATCTACAAAGGCCTAAAGATCACGAGCGAGGAACTCCTCGATGCCTTCGAACGGCACCCCGTCTTCTCGAAGACCGAGAAGGTGCGGATTGACGTCCTCCGCCGCTTCGGCTACTACTCTACCGAGTCCAACGGCCATCTCTCGGAGTACGTCCCGTGGTACCGGAAGCGCCCCGGCGAAATCCGCCGATGGATAGACCTCTCCTCCTGGATCAACGGCGAGACGGGCGGATACCTGCGCGTATGCACCGAAGGGCGCAACTGGTTCGAGACCGATTTCCCTCAGTGGCTCAAGGCCGAGGACAAGCCCATCGGTCCGGCCTCCCGCGGCACGGAGCACGGAAGTTACATCATCGAGGCTCTCGAGACCGGTCGCACCTATCGCGGCCACTTCAACGTCCGCAACTTGGGCTGCATCCCGAACCTGCCCGACGATTGTATCGTCGAGGTGCCCGGCTACGTGGACCGCAGCGGCATTTCGATTCCGCGCGTCGGCCCGCTGCCGCTTGCCTGCGCCGCGACGCTCTCGGCCAGCGTGAACGTCCAGCGGATGTCGGTCCGCGCGGCCGTCGAGGGGAACCTGACGCTTCTCAAGCAGGCGATGCTCCACGATCCGCTCGTGGCGGCGGTCTGCGACCCGCTCGAGGTCTGGCAGATGACCGACGAGATGCTCGTGGCCCAGGCGAAGTGGTTGCCGCAGTATCGGGGCGAGATCGCGGCCGCCCGCCAGCGCCTGGCCGAGGCCAAGCGCCGCGGCGAGTATCTCGGCACGCACAAGTCGAAGTGAGCGGCGCGGCTGCACACGAAGACCGTCGCCGAGATGCAAAAGGACGCCGCCCGCTCGCGCCGACTCGCCGCAGCCGCCGACAAGGCCGCCGAGCAGCGCGCAAAAGACGCCGCGAAACGCCCGGCGAGAAGCACGTAGGCCGTACGCTCGCTGAGAGTCGCCGTGGTCGCGACACGGGGAGACATGCCATGAGAATCGTAGTCGTCTTAGCGGCCGCGGCTGCGGTCCTGGCCTTCGCGGCAGCGGCGCCGACCGGCAAAAACCCCGTGCAACTCGGCCCCGGCGCGAGCCTGGTCGGCAAGCGGCCGTTTCCGCCCGATAACCCCTGGAACACCGATGTCTCGCGCGCGGCGGTGGACCCGAACTCCGACAAACTCATCGCGTCCATCGGACCCGACGTAACGCTGCATCCCGATTTCGGACCGACCTATGGCATCCCTTATATCGTGGTGCCCGCGACGCAGCCGCGAGTGCCGGTCAAGTTCGAGTATGCCGACGAGAGCGACCCCGGCCCCTACCCCATCCCGCCGGACGCGCCGATCGAAGGCGGCCCGGACGCCAAGGGCGACCGCCACGTCCTCGTCATAGACCGCGACAACTGGAAACTTTTCGAACTCTACGCGGCCTACCCGGAAGACGGCGGTAAACGGTGGCGGGCAGGCTCAGGCGCCATCTTCAACCTCGCCTCGAACCAGTTGCGCCCGGCGGGTTGGACGAGTTCCGACGCGGCGGGCCTACCCGTCTTCCCCGGCCTCGTGCGGTATGACGAGGCCGTCGAGCGCAAGGTCGTCGAGCACGCGGTTCGTTTCACCGCCCAACGGAGCCGCCGGGCCTACGTGCCGCCGGCCACGCATTTCGCCAGCCGCTCGACGGATCCGAACCTCCCGCCGATGGGCATGCGGGTCCGCCTCAAGGCCGCTTACGACATCAGCCGGTTCCCGGCATCGGTCCAGGTCATCCTGACCGCGCTCAAGAAGTACGGCATGATCATGGCCGATAACGGCGGCAACTGGTTCATCACCGGAGCGCCGCACCCGAAGTGGAACGAGGCCGAACTGAGCACGCTCAAACGCGTCAAAGGACGCGAGTTCGAAGTGATACGGATGGACGGACTCATCACGAAATGAGCCGGCCGCCGGGCGAGGTGAGGGGTGCCATGCTTTTGCGCAGCAAAAGCATGCTTCCTAGCCGAGAGCATGCTTTCGCAAAGGCGCGAAAGCATGGCACCCGCCGGTCGCGGCGGTCACCGGGCCTGGGCAACCTGCCGGCGCTCGCGGGCTGCGCGGCGGGCCCGCGCGGCGCTCGCTTCCAGTTGCAGCCGCGCGCAAAGCGCACGCACCTCGTGGTACGCCTCGTGAGCCGATTCGAGGGCGCAAGGCGCAGCGTCTCCGTGGCCTTCGCCAATCAGCGACCCCAGGAACCGGTCCGCGAGCGTGGCCGCATCGCCATGGCCGAGCCGGCCGCCGAAGCGGCGCCGGAGGTCGGCCATCTGGCCGTTGAACCGTCGCAGGTTCTCCAGGACCTCGTGGGCAGCGAGCCGGGCTTCGTCAATCTTCGCGTGGTCCGAACTCTTTGAAGAAATAGCACTCGTCACCAGGTGCCACTTCCCGCCGCGCGCGACATCTTCCACAAGATGAACGCAACGGTCCAGGTCGTCGAGGACCTGGCGTCCTGTCGCCACGGTCTCCGCAATGGCCTGTTCCTCGGCCTGAAGTTCGTCGTCGGCCGGCGGCGGAACCGCCGATTCGGCGGGCTTCTCGGCGGCCGCTCGCGCGGGTTGACTGGTTAGCCGCCCACCTTGGTGGACGTTTTGTTCCGGCGATGCGTAGGCAGGCGCCGCCCCGCCTTCCGGGCGACGGGGTTGCAATGCGGGTGCCTCAACCGCGGTGGGCGGCACGTCCTCGGGTTCCTCGACCACTTCAGCGATCGGCACGCCCTCGTGCGGCGCGGGCTGGGGCTTGGCCAACACCCTGACGGCGGCGGCCAGGCGGGACCTGAGTTGGTTGGCCTCGCTCGCGGCGGCCGCAACGGCCCTGGCGACCTCGCCGTGTTTCACCACGGCGGCGTCGTACTCGGCCATGATCTGCCGGCGCGCGCCGGGACCGGCCGGTCGGCCGAGTCGGGCGGGCGGTTCGGAGCCGGCCAAGACGCGCGCCGCCGCGTCGCGGTACTCTTTCTTGAGTTGCTCCCGCAGTTGCAGCAGTCGCGACGCCTCGGCGGCCAGCGTCTTCTGGGTCTCGGCGAGGTGAGCCGCCAGTTGCTCGTACTCGCGGACCTTCGCCTGAACGTCGGCCAGCCGCTTCTGAATGGATTCGAGCATGGGACCCCCGCGCGGTCGCCCGCGTTTACTTCGGCCTGAGCCACTTGCGTTTCTGCGCGGCGCGGTAAATCGCTTCCATGACGGAACTGCGGACGGCGGCTTCCCGCGGACTCACCAGCGGACCGCTCGGCCGGCCGCCGACCGCGTCTAGGAACGCATCGAGCGGATGCGGATCGGCCGGCGGTAGGTCCATCCAGGGGGTTTTCCCGTCGGCCCCGGCGACCTTGGCGCTCTTGTAGAAGAGTCCGCCCTCGCCGACCAGGGCGTGACCCTCGGTGCCGCTCACGAGGAGGCTCACGGGGTTCGCGACGTCCACCCATCCTGCGGCCAGCGTGCCGACGGCGCCGGACTTGAACTTCAGGATCGCCTCGCCCGTCTCGTCGCACTCGCCGTAACGCCCGGTCACGACCTCCAGGTCGGCTGTGACGCTCTCGACGTCGCCCAGGAGCCACATCAGGAGGTCGAGGCCGTGCGTGCCGAGGTCGCCGAATGCGCCGACTCCGGCGATAGCCGGCTCGGCCATCCACCGCCATTCCGTGTCGAACCAGCCGCCGAGCGACCCGCCGTGGCAGACGCTCGACCGGACGCGCGTCACGCGGCCGAGGTTCCCTTTGGCGATCTCGCTCCTCAGGAACAGGTGGGCCGGCGAAGTGCGCATCGCGTAACCGGTCGTAAAGAGGACCCCGGCCTGCTCGATCTTCTCGGCCATGGCGTAGCCGTCCTTGGCGCCCATGCCGAGCGGTTTCTCGACGAAGAGGTGCTTGCGCGCGGCGGTCGCCTCGGCGACAAGCCGCTTATGCCCGTTCGTCTCAGAGCAGATGATGACGGCCGCCACCTCGGGGTCCGACCAGACCTTGCGGCGTCCGCGAACCACTTTGGCGCCCACTTCGGCGGCCCGCTTGGCGGCTCGCTCCTTGTCGTGGTCCCAGACGTACTTGACCTTGACGTCCGTCCGGCCTGCGACTTTCTTGGTGAAGCCGGGCGTATGGATGTGAGCACAGCCGACAAAGGCCACCTGGATCATGCCGCGTCCTCCTGTTCCTGAACTCGGGTCTCCTTCGTGGGGCAATGCCCCTTATCATGCCCCCGGCGCTTCGCCGGAACAAGGAGATTCCGCGGGCGCCCCCACGCCTGCGCCCTTGGCGCAGCGCGACTCGCTGCCTAGGATGGAACAAAGTCGCGCGGAGGGAACCGGAGGCCGGCCGCATGCGCTCATCGGCGAGGCGATGTTGGGCAGCCCTGGGGATGCTGCTGGCGGCTGGCGCCGTGCGCGGAGCCGAGGTTCCAGCGCCCGTCACACGGCCCTCCGAGGCGGCCGCGCCACAGGACGCCGCCGGTATCCTCCAGGCGTTCTTCGCCGAGGAGAATGCGTCGCGGCGAACGGCCCTGGCCGGCAAGTTCGCGGCCGTCGCCCCGAAGAACTGGAGCGACCTCAAGGCCCTGTTCCACCAGGCCGCGCCGCGAGGGGACCTCAAGCCCGGGCGCCAGGAGTTCGTCGCGCCGGCCGCCGACGGCTCCGAGCCGATCAAGTACGTCCTGCGCGTCCCGGCCGGATACCAGGGCCACGAGCCGCAGGGCTGGCCGATGGTCATTGCTTCGCCGGGCGTCGGCGGCAATGGCGAGGGCATCCTGGGAATGGTCGAAGGGCTGCTCGGTCCCGACGTGGACAGGTACCTCGCGGTCGGCGTGACTCCGCCGGACTCGGGACCGTTCAAGGCCGACAAGGCCAACGCCGAGTTCGCCCTTTCGGTCCTGGCCGACGTGCGTCGCCGCGCCAACGTGGACTCGGACCGTGCGGTGCTTATGGGCGTGTCGAAGGGCGGCTACGCGACGTGGAATTGTGTGCTGTTCTCGCCGGCGGAGTGGGCGGCCGCCATACCGATCTCGTCGTTCCCGATCACCGAGGCGGGTTTGTTTGAATACCTGCTTTACCTCCCGAACGTCCTCGGGCTCTCCATCCAGGCCCACTGGGGCGCCAACGATATAGAAGCCGGCTGGAACCAGGGCATCAGCACTTTTTCTCGCGAGGTGGCCGCCGAGATGAAGCGGCTGGGGGCCAGGAAGTTCGAAGGCATCGAGTATCCCGGGGAGGGGCACGGCGTCAATGTCAAGGCCGAGAAGGTCCGCGAGTTCGTCGCCGCAGCCAGGCGCGATGCGTTCCCCGAGCAGTGCCACCTGATTTTCCACCGGTTGTACCAGGGCCGGTCGGGCCTCGTCCGCGCCACCGCAGCCGCCAAGGCCGACTTCGACTTCCACGCCAGGCGCGTCGTCCACGTGACGAGCCGGGCGGACATCATCCGGGCACTGCACGATATTTATCTGGCCGAGGCCTTCGAACTGACGGTCCGGATGCCGCCGGCCGGCAACGCCATCGCGATCATGGCCAAAAACATCAAGGAAATCGAACTGGAACTGCCGGCCGAGAAACTCGACTTCACCAAGCCATTCAAGATCACCATCAACGCCCGCTCGCTCCAGGAGAAACCGCGGAAACTGGACTGGGCCGAGTTGCTGGAGACCGCGCAGCGGACGTACGATTTCGAGCGCCTGGTTGGCGGCCGGCTCCGAATCAGCGTAGCCTCCGGCATCGCGCGATAGCAGGCGCCCGGCAAGCCGGGCGGCTAACCAAGCCTGTTGCCCGTTCCCCGTTCCCGCTTTTGTCTTAAGTTGTGCGCACTTAATACTACAGCGCCGCTTAGTCATGATTCACCTGGCACACAGGACCTCAACTGATTGACATTGATGCCGAGTTTGCGAAGGCGTCGTCGGGTGGTTTTCGTATGGGACCGTCGGGCTTGTTGGTTG
>Ga0315275_10006268_pt1 | contig 11353 bp, 10 predicted proteins | sample YL17G03_0_MG_FD_205557 | JGI IMG/M metagenome (GOLD analysis project Ga0315275, IMG submission 205557) | Sediment microbial communities from Yellowstone Lake, YNP, Wyoming, USA - YL17G03_0 | ecosystem: Environmental > Aquatic > Freshwater > Lake > Sediment | place: USA: Wyoming | collected...
CTGGTTGAACACTTCCCACAGATTGTTGACGATACCGATGTCCGGCTTGCTTTTCGATGCGCGCATTTCCAGCGTGGTGCGCCGCGCGCTGATGGTGTCGCCCGGCCGCACCGGTTTCAGCCATTTGAGATTATCGATGCCGGGCGAACCGACGCTCGCCGAATGCAGCATGTACGCATCGCACATCATGCGCATGACCATCGCACAGGTGTGCCAGCCGCTCGCGATGAGGCCGCCGTAAATCGACTGTTTCGCCGCCGCTTCATCGACGTGAAACGGCTGCGGATCGTACTGCCTGGCAAAGGCGATCATCTCTTCCTTGTCGACGCGCTTGCCGCCGATCTGCTCGACTTCTCCGACCTTGAAATCTTCCCAGTACCTTGTTATCAACTTTCAATCTCCGAATGAAAATCTCACCGCAAAGGCGCAAAGACGCAAAGGGAACGCAAAGGAAAGCAATTTAACGTGAATGATTTGCCGGGGTGAAATGCGCTGTTCGTCGTGGAGCCGACTATGAGGTGCGTGCGCAGAGGGATAATCGACCCCGACAGGACTTAACAACCTTCGCGTATTTTTAACTCACACGTCTTCCTTTGCGTTTCCTTTGCGTCTTTGCGCCTTTGCGGTGAGGTTTAGATACGCACCCAGGACTTGCGGGGAGGCACCATGTGCGCGGTCGCTCCACCTTCCTTCATGGTGGCGAAGCGCGTGCGCTGGCTGGCGGAATTGCCGAACAGAATGTCGATGGCGGTCAGCCGCTTGAAATAGTGGCTGACGTTCAGCTCGTCGGTCATGCCCATGCCGCCATGGAGTTGGATCGCCTGCTGACCGACGAAGCGGCCCGCGCGGCCGGCCATATCCTTGGCCGCAGCGACGGTGCGCCGGCGCTCGAAAACATCCGTAGAGTCCACTTTCGAAGCGGCCAACAACGCCATCGAGCGCGCCTGCTCGAGTTGAACGAACATGTCGACCGCGCGATGCTGCAAGGCCTGGAAGCGGCCGATCGGCTGGCCGAATTGCTGCCGCGTCTTCAGATACTCCACTGTCGCCGCGTGCAAGGCGTCCATGATGCCGACCGCCTCCGCGCACAACGCGGCCATTGCGCGATCGAGCACAGCGTCGATCAGGGGCATTGCCTGGTCGAGGGCGCCAATCACCGACTCGGGACCGACCTTGACGCCGGAGAGTTGCAGATCGAGTGCGCGAGTCCCATCGAACAGGGGATATTCGCGGCCGCCAAGATTCTCCTCATCGGCCTCCACGATGAACAAGGTGACGCCGCGCGCGTCGGCGGAACTGCCGGCGGTGCGCGCCGACACGATGAACTTCTCGGCCACGGACCCGTGCAACACCAGGCTCTTTTCGCCTTCGAGCACGAAATTACTGCCCTCCCGGGTGGCGCGCGTCTCGACAAGGCCGAGGTCGAAACGAGCCTTCGGCTCGGCATGCGCGAAGGCCAGGATCAGCGAACCGTCGATGATTTTCGGCAGCAGGATATTTTTCTGCCACTCGGCCGCGCCCAGCGCCACGCAGCCTCCGGCCAGAACCACCGTCGCCAGATAAGGCTCGAGCGTCAGATGGCGGCCGAGCGCTTCCATCACCAGCATCGTTTCCACGCCGCCCCCACCGAACCCGCCGTCATCCGGCGAGAACGGCACACCGAGCACGCCCAGCGAGGCGAGGCCTGCCCAGAGCTGCGCATTCATCGGCTGGCGATCCGCCAGCATCTTGCGGCGCTGCTCGAAACTGAAATTTTTCTCGAGGAAGCGGTTCACGCTGTCCTTGAGCATCGTCTGTTCTTCCGTAAGTGAAAAATCCATAAGTTCAAATCCTCAGTAAGTTCTCACCGCAAAGACGCGAAGGATCGCAAAGGAAAACGTGTCCAAATAGCGTACTTGAGTAAATGAGGTCCACGCAGAGGGGGTCACGCTGGCTTGCCATTGGCTGCCTGTCCATCTTGCATTTCTTTGCGTTCCTTTGCGTCTTTGCGGTGCGCGCCGGTTTAGAGTCCAAGAACCATCTGCGCGATGATGTTGCGCTGGATTTCATTGGAGCCGCCGTAGATGGTGGTCTTGCGGTAGTTGAAGTAGCGCGACGCCAGCGGCGCGGCATAGTCGGGGCCGACATGCGCACCGATCCAGTGATCTCCCCAGGCCATCGGCAGATGCGGCAGCGCGTAAGGCCCGACGGCGTCCATCATCAACTCGGTCAGTTCCTGCTGGATTTCGGTGCCCTTGATCTTGAGGATAGAGGCTTCCGGTCCCGGGGCCTTGCCGTCGCGATCCGCGCTCGCCACCCGCAGGCAGGTGATCTCGAGGGCCATGAGGTCGATCTCGACGCGGGCAACGCGATCGCGGAACAGCGGGTCTTCCATCAGCGCCCTGCCGCCCTCCTGTTCCTGCGTGGCAATGTGCTTCAGGGTTTGCAACTCGCGTTTGGACGCGCCGACACCGGCAATGCCGGTGCGCTCGTGCGACAGCAGGAACTTGGCGCAGGTCCAGCCCCTGCCCTCCTCGCCGACCAGGTTCTGCACCGGCACCTCGACGTTGTCGAACCAGATTTCGTTGACCTCATGCTCGCCATCGAGCGTGATGATCGGTCGCACCGTGATGCCGGGGGATTTCATGTCGATCAGCAGGAACGAGATGCCGTCCTGCTTCTTGCCCTCGCTGGATGTACGCACCAGACAGAAGCACCAGTCGGCCCACTGGCCGTGCGTGTTCCAGGTTTTCTGGCCGGTGACGACGTACTTGTCGCCTTTGCGCTCCGCGCGCGTTTTCAGCGACGCGAGGTCGGAGCCCGAACCCGGCTCGGAATAGCCCTGGCACCACCAGTCCTCGCTGGAGAGAATGCGCGGCAGGTAATGCTTCTTCTGCTGTTCGGTGCCGAAGGCGATGATCACCGGGCCGACCATATGCAGGCCGAACGGGGTGAGTCGCGGCGCACCGGCCGCCGCGCTCTCGTCTTCGAAAATAAAGCGCTGGATCGAAGACCAGCCGGTGCCACCGTGTTCGACCGGCCAGCCGGCGGCGATCCAGCCCCTCTCGAACAGGATTTTCTGCCAGCGCACGTAGTCGTCCTTGCCGAGCCGCTTGTGCCCGAGGACTTTTCCCGACAGGTCGCCGGGCAGGCTGCTGCGGATGAATTCGCGCACTTCGCCGCGAAATGCGGTTTCTTCCGTTGTGTAATTCAGGTCCATCGGAGAATTCCTGGTGGGATCGATGCGGTCGGACGCCGTCAGGCCATCACGAGGCGAATCAGGCCGGGCAGCCAAGGATAAGCGATGCCCGGGGCGCTACGCAAATCCTGGCGCAAATCCCGGCTGCAAATCCCGGCTGGATACCGGCTGCCGGGCGGCACTATAATGAGCGCCCGGATCACCGCTTTTGCACCGCCTCGCCCGAGGCTGATCGATGAGGACGCCGCCATGAACATGCCTGACGAAAAAGCCCTGCGCCATCTGAATGTTTCGCTGAACCTCGATGCGCTGTGGATCCCCTTCACCGCCAACCGCCAGTTCAAGGCCGCGCCGCGCTTGCTGGTGTCGGCCAAGGACATGCACTACCAGACCCATGACGGGCGCAAGGTACTCGACGGCATTGCCGGCCTGTGGGCGGTGAATGCCGGTCACTGCCGCGCCCCGATTGTGGAGGCGATCCAGAAGCAGGCGGCCACCATGGATTACGCGACCGGCTTCCAGATGCACCATCCCGCCGCCTTCGAGGCAGCCGAAAAGCTGGTGTCTATCACGCCGCAAGGCATGAACCGGGTGTTTTTCACCAACTCCGGCTCGGAAGCCGTCGATACCGCGCTGAAGATCGCGCTCGCCTATCACCGCATCCGCGGCGAAGGCACGCGGCGCATGCTGATCGGGCGCGAACGCGGCTATCACGGCGTGGGCTTCGGCGGCATCTCGGTGGGCGGCATGGTCGGCAACCGCAAGACCTTCGGCAACATGCTCGGGTCGGTGGACCACTTGCGCCATACCCACGATCTCGCGCGCAACGCGTTCTCGCGCGGCGTTCCCGAGTACGGCGCCGAGCTCGCCGATGACCTGGAACGCCTGGTGCAACTGCACGACGCGTCCAACATCGCCGCGGTCATCGTCGAGCCGGTCGCAGGCTCGACCGGCGTGCTGCTGCCGCCGAAAGGCTACCTGCAGAAGCTGCGGACTATCTGCGACAAGTACGGCATCCTGCTGATCTTCGACGAGGTCATCACCGGCTTTGGCCGGACCGGCAAGGCCTTCGCGGCGCAGACCTTCGGCGTGACGCCGGACATCATCACCTGTGCCAAGGCGCTGACCAATGCGGCTGTGCCCATGGGCGGCGTGGTCGTGAAGCAGGGCATTTACGACACCTTCATGGACAAGGGTGGGCCCGACTCGGCCATCGAGTTCTTCCATGGCTACACCTACTCCGGCCATCCGCTGGCTGCCGCTGCCGCCTGCGCCTCGCTCGACCTGTTCAAGGAAGAAAAGCTGTTCGAGCGCGTCGCTGAACTGGCGCCATATTGGGAAGACGCGGCGCATTCCCTCAGGGGCCTGCCGCACGTGATCGACATCCGCACGATCGGACTGGTGGTCGGCATCGAACTTCAGCCGCTAGCCGACAAACCCGGTGTGCGCGCCTTCGAAGCTTTCCTGCGCGCCTACAACAAGAATGTCCTGATCCGCACCACCGGCGATACGATCGCGATGTCGCCGCCGTTCATCATCGAAAAAGCGCAGATCGACCAGCTCTTCGATACCGTGCGCGACATTCTCAAAACTCTTCCTTAACTTTAATCTTCACCGCAAAGGCGCAAAGAACGCGAAGGAAGGACAATTCGATAAATAGCCAACGCGTGCCGCGAGTTACTAGGAATGTCTGCATATTGCTTTGTAGAATGTCCGATTTGGCTTTCGGTTTTCTTTGCGTACTTTGCGTCTTTGCGGTGAATTGCCTTTCGAAGAAACTATGAAATTCGTCATCGCCCAGATGCAGCACGAGACCAATACGTTCTCGCCGGTGCCGACACCGTGGGAGGAGTTCGGGCCCAGCGGGCCGTACCTCGGCGCCGACGCCTTCGAGGCGATGAAGGGCAAGGGCATGGCCATGGCGGCGTTCCTGGACCTGGCTGCAAAGGCCGGCGCGCAGGTGGTCACGCCGATCGCCGCGTGGGCGAATCCGAGCGGGCCGGTGGACGGCAGCGCTTATGACCGCATCTGCGAGGCGATCTGCAACGAAGTTTCCAAGGGCTGCGATGCCGTGTTGCTGGACTTGCACGGCGCCATGGTGGTGGCGAACCGCACCGACGACGGCGAAGGCACGCTGCTGGAAAAGCTGCGCGCCATCGCCCCGCGCACGCCGATCGCGGTATCGCTGGACCTGCACGCCAACGTCACCGAACGCATGGTGCGCAACTGCGACGTCATCACCGGGTACAAAACCTATCCGCACGTGGACCAGTACGAATCCGGACAGCTCGCCGGCGCCATCCTGATGCGCATGATGAAGGGCGAGGTCAAGCCGGTGATGGCGTGGGGTAACGCGCCGATCCTGGCGCAGACGCTGCGCCAGAACACCGCCGAGGGTGCGATGAAGGATTTCGTCGATGCCGCCCGCGCTGCGGAACGCGACGGCCTGCTGGCCGCCACCGCATTCGGCGGCTTCCAGATGGCCGACATTCACGACGCCGGCATCAGCGTGGTCACCGTCGCGGACGCCGGTAAAGCTGCCGCCGCAAGCGCCTGCAATGCAATCCTCGATGTCGCCTGGGCGCAGAAGGAAGATTTCATCTACCGAGGGCAGCCACTCGCGCAGTCGGTCGCGCAGGCGAAGCGCATGGCAGAACAGTCGGGTGGACCGATCCTGCTGCTTGATCACGCCGACAACTGCGCCTCCGGCTCGACGCAGGACACGATGTACGTGCTGCGCGAGGCGCTGCGCCAGGGCCTGACCGGCATTGCGGTGGCGCCGATCCGCGATCGCGAAGCCGTCGCGCGAATGCTTGAAGCCGGCACGGGCGCGCGGGTCACGCTGCCGGTGGGCGGCAAGATGGATATGCCCTCGATCCGGCGCAAGGGCGAGCCCTTGATCCTGAGCGGGGTCATCCGCACGATCACGGACGGCGAGTACACCATCACCGGCCCGCAGTTCACCGGCATGCGCTGCTTCATGGGCCGCACCGCGGTGCTCGACACCGGAACCGCGCTGGTCGTCATCTGCGAGCGCAATCAGGAACCCTGGGACCGCGGCGTGTTCGAGAGCGTCGGCATCGACCCCGCCCGCCAGCGCTACCTGCTGCTGAAGTCGCGGATGTATTTCCGGCCGGTGTTCCTGCCGATCGCCAAGGGCATGGTGTTTTGTGACGCCCCCGGCGTGTCCTCATCGGACTGGACCCAATTCGAATACCGCAAGCTGCGACGGCCGATTTATCCGCTGGACCAACATTTCGCCAACGGCCGCAACGCTGCCGCTGCGTGACGGGGATTTAACAAACACTCACCGCCAAGGACGCCAATACCCTACGTGCGTAGCACGTCGGAGTACCCTTTTAGGACGCCAGGGAAAGTCGAAGGGCGACAAACGCCGGTAGGATGCCACACCTGCGGGTTTAGGCTGACGGGTGTCGTATGCATCCTGCCTCGTCTTTGATCTGCCTTCGCGTCCTTGGCGTCCTTGGCGGTGAGTGCTTCGCAGTATTTTAGAGAAGGGACGGAAACCATGAACAAACCACTCGATCAGGCGTCGGTCCTGAAGGAAATCCACCACTTCATCGGCGGCAGGGAAGTTGCCGGACAGAGCGCTCGCTTCGGCGACGTGTTCAATCCGGCGCTGGGGCAGGCAACGGCGCGGGCGCCATTCGCCAGCGCGGCCGAAGTCGCCGCCGCCGTCGATGTCGCGCACCAGGCTTTTCCGGCCTGGGCCGCCACGCCGCCGCTGCGCCGCGCGCGCGTGATGTTCAAATTCAAGGAATTGCTCGACAGCCACGCCGACAGGCTCGCCGCGATCATCACCAGCGAGCACGGCAAGGTTCTGTCCGACGCCAAAGGCGAAGTCACCCGCGGCATCGAAGTCGTCGAGTTTGCCTGTGGGATTCCGCACCTGCTCAAGGGCGAGTACACCGAACAGGTCGGTACCGGCGTGGACAGCTACTCGGTGCGCCAGCCGCTGGGTGTGTGCGCCGGCATCACGCCGTTCAATTTCCCGGTGATGGTGCCGATGTGGATGTTCCCGCTCGCCATTGCCTGCGGCAATACCTTCGTCCTCAAGCCTTCCGAGCGCGACCCGTCGGCGAGCCTGTATCTGGCGAAACTGCTGAAGGAAGCGGGTCTGCCGGACGGCGTGTTCAATGTCGTGCATGGCGACAAGGTCGCGGTCGATGCGCTGTTGCATGATCCACGCATCTCGGCGGTGAGCTTCGTCGGCTCGACGCCGATCGCGGAAACCATTTATCGCACCGGCACCGCCAGCGGCAAACGGGTGCAGGCGCTGGGCGGCGCCAAGAATCATCTGGTGGTGATGCCAGATGCCGATCTCGACCAAGCCGTGGATGCGCTGATCGGGGCGGCCTACGGTTCGGCCGGCGAGCGCTGCATGGCCATCTCGGTCGCGGTCGCCGTGGGCAACGTCGCCGACATGCTGGTGGAGAAACTTGCCGAGCGCGCCAAGGCGCTGAAGATCGACACCGGCACCAACGAGGCCGCCGAAATGGGGCCGCTGGTTACGCGGCAGCATCTCGACAAAGTCAGCGGCTACGTGGATCTGGGCGTCAAGGAGGGCGCGAAACTGGTGGTCGATGGGCGCGGCCTCAAGGTCAAGGGCCACGAGAACGGCTTCTTCCTCGGCGGCTGCCTGTTCGATCAGGTCAGGCCGGAGATGACCCTCTACAAGGAAGAAGTCTTCGGTCCGGTGCTGGCGGTCACTCGCGTGCCGGATTTCGAGTCGGCGGTCGACCTGGTCAACAAACATGAGTTCGGCAACGGCGTGTCGCTGTTTACGCGCGATGGCGATTGCGCGCGCGAATTCGCCATGCGCATCCAGGTCGGCATGGTCGGCATCAATGTGCCGATCCCGGTGCCGATGGCCTTCCACAGCTTCGGCGGCTGGAAGCGTTCGCTGTTCGGCGATCACTACGCCTACGGTCCCGAGGGCGTGCGTTTCTATACGCACCTGAAGACGATCACCACGCGCTGGCCAACCGGTATACGCAAAGGCGCCGAGTTCGTCATGCCGACGATGAAGTAGGGGCTAGTGTAGTGCTTTCGAATTACCGGAACATTCCCTCCCCTGCGTGCGGGGGACAAGGGCACACTTGAAGCGCAGCAGGGTAGGGTGGGGGCGAATCCCGCACGTGCACGCTAAACATGCCCCCATCCCCACCTTCCCCCGCAAGCGAGGGAAGGAGTCTTTCGGCTACAGAAACGCATAAGTTTCAAACTGGATGAAGCACTACACTAGGGGCTAGGGGCTAGGGGCTAGGGAGAGAATCATGAAGCGTTGCATACTCGTTGCAATACTTTTCGCGGCCGCGATACTGTCCGCTTGCGAAAAAACCAAGCCACCGATACCGCAGTCCGACGCTGCTCCGGACACGCATCCGGTGAAGAACGTCGAATCGCTGCCGTCGGGGAACATTCGAGAAGGCGCGCGCACCATGAACCGGGCCGCGGACCTGGGCCAAAGCGTCGAGCAACAGAAACAAGACCGCGACAAGGAAGCGGAAGCGCAGAACAAGTAACCCGGGGATCACCATGGGCAGCATTAAAAACGCGGACTCGTTACGAAAACTGATCGGCTCGCCCAACGCGATGGTGCCGCACAAGATCCATCGCGAACTGAATGCCCGCGCCATCGGCTTCATCGGCAAGTCGCCGATGCTGATGCTGTCCTCGGCCGATGCCAGTGGCAGGGCGACGGTCTCGCCGAAAGGCGATGCGGCCGGATTCGTGCATGTCGAAGACAGCCGCACACTGCTGATTCCCGAACGCAAGGGCAATAAGCTGATTTTCTCGCTCACCAACATTCTCGCCAATCCCAGCGTCGGACTGCTATTCCTGGTTCCCGGCACCTGCGAAACCTTGCGCGTCCAGGGCGAAGCGGAACTGCTGGACGATGCGGCATTGTGCGCAAAGGCGCCGGCGCGCGGCAGCAGCGCGCTGCTGGTCATTCGCGTGCGCGTCAGCGAATGCTACTTCCATTGTGCCAAGGCCTTTCTGCGCGGCGAATTATGGAACCCGGAAACCTGGCCGCAGAAGATGACCGTCTCCTTCGGCGAAGAAATCGCCGAGAGCGGCGGCATCGCCCGCAGGGCGATCGCGGAATTCGACCAGGCCGTCGCCGGCCGCTACAAGACCGACTTGTGATATGGAGAGACGCATGAAATCGCTGCGCGCGTTCAGTTTTGCCACGCTGCTCCTGCTGCCGGCGTTTGCATCGGCGCAGGACGTGTGGGCCAAGAACGACGGCTACCTGAAGAGTGCGATCAACGAATGCACCGTCGCCGGCGCCGAGCGCACGGTTTGCCGCAACTTCACCGGAGAAGCCCTGAACCGATTGTTCGGAATCGGCGATTTCTGCACCGATTCGCGCTGCATGCTGGCCGTGGAAATCGAATGGGAAATGCGCAACAGCCCCGGCAAATGGGCTGCGTTGGGCGCCGCGAACGATCAGGCCGTGCTCGACAAAGCGCGCGAGCTCGCGGCAACCAAGGCAGTCGTCGCCATTCTCAAGGAGGACGATCGCGGCCAGATCGCGATCGTCATGCCCGGCGCCGCGGTCGCGTCAGGGCGGTGGGGGTTGAAGGTCCCGATCGGCGTCGGCGCGCGAGTCGATCGCCCCGAGGCGTCGGTCTACGCCAAGGGCCTCAACTGGCTGTTCGCCGACCCGGCGAAAGTCGTCGTCTACGTCAGGTTGTAGAGATCATGAGCCGGTTGCCCTGCATCCTCGCCGCCGCGCTGCTGCTGTCGTTGGCTGCCTGCGCCACGCCGAAGAAGACCGAGCCCGCGGCACCGAAGAAAACCGAGGCCGCGGCACCGAAGGCAGGACCACCACCTGCTGCACCATCTGCCGCAGAGGCGTTGATCCGCGACAAATTCATCATTCCCGGTGAACGGGCGGGACCGATCCTGTTGGGAATGCCGTTACGGAAACTGGTCGAGGTCGTGGGTGAACCGGTTTCCAGCACGGCCGCGCACCTGCCGAGCGGCCGCGGCGCGCTGCTGTATCGCTATGCCGACCCGGACGCCTCGCCGGATGGCGCACTGCTGGTGATGGTCAGGGAAGCCGATCAGACGGTCTACTCGATCCAGCTCGACAGCATCGAAAGCTTCCACACGCGCGAGGGCGTGCGCTACGGTTCATCGGAGGCGCTGGTCCGCGCCAGTTTCGGCAAACCGCAATCCATCCACCAATCCGGCAGCGGTGAAATCGCGCGCGCGTACTGCTATCTCAGCGGACTTGCCGTGCGCCTGAACGCCAGCGGACAGGTGCAAAGCCTCACCGTGTTTCCCGGCTCCGACGTGCGCAAAATCTGCAAGGCGCAGCGACGCATCAACGTTGCAAGGGGAAACGGCGCCGCAACACGAAGTCGTCGCCAGGGTGCGGTTGCATGAATACGGCGAGGTCTGCTTCACTCGAATCGGCGCCAAGGGCGGGCCCGAGCCAGTTCTCCAGCCAGGGCATCAAGACCGCCGCCTCCGCGTCGTCGAGCCGTTGCGTCAGCGTCATGTGAAAGCGGTACTCATCGAGGACGAACGGATATCCCCATTGTTCCAGCAAGTCCTGCTGATGCGGCGTCAATCCGGCGGCATGCCTGCGTGCGCGTTCGGCGGCTTCGAGCGGAGCGCGCAGCACATCGAGACCGGTCACGCAGCGGCGTGCCAGCGCCATCAGTTCCTCCGCAGTGCCGGCCGGACGCAAGGCTATGAAGCCGCTCAGCGTGCCCACCTTGAGCGCAGGCATCGAAAACGCGGGCAGCGAGCCAACCAGTCGGGCGACTTCCTCCATCACCCGTCGTTCGTCCACACCATGCGCCAGGCTGAACGGCGCCTTGAGCGTCGCATGAAAACCGTATTGCCTCGGTGAACGGGTCAGTCGCTGCACCCTCTGCGCCGCATATCCCGGAACCTCAGGCTGCCCGGATAGGGCCCCGGTCTCCGGGTTGCGGCCGAGCCAGCGGCAGGCTCGTTCCCACAGGACGCAATCCCGGGACGGAACGAGGTAGAGCGCGTAGCGGACGTCTGCGGTCACGATAGGAGCAAGAGAAGGCTGCGGTATCATACGACGTTACGAAATCAGGATGGTCCGGACCGCTTTCCATCATGCCGCATCTGATCACCAACGCCCGCATCGTCACCGCCGGCGAATCC
>Ga0315275_10006269_pt1 | contig 11353 bp, 12 predicted proteins | sample YL17G03_0_MG_FD_205557 | JGI IMG/M metagenome (GOLD analysis project Ga0315275, IMG submission 205557) | Sediment microbial communities from Yellowstone Lake, YNP, Wyoming, USA - YL17G03_0 | ecosystem: Environmental > Aquatic > Freshwater > Lake > Sediment | place: USA: Wyoming | collected...
CATCGCGCCGTCGCTCGCTTGAGGTTCGGCCCGTCCATCCGGACCGCTGCCGTCATCAGGTTCCCGGAGTCGCGGCAGGAGTTGGAGCGACTGGTCTCGGTTGGCAAGGGAGCGGCGCGAAAACTGACGCACGCGCGCATCCTGCTCAAAGCCGACGCAGGGGCGGACGGCGCGGTACGACTACGAGTACGAGCGTCGGGGGACGGCCAACGTGTTCTTGTTCACCGAACCCTTGCGTGGTTGGCGCGAGGCGAACGTAACCGAACGCCGGACGCGGGTGGACTGGGCCCATCAGATGCGACACTTGCTGGACGTGGAGTATCCGGAGGCCGAGGTGGTGCGGGTGGTGCTGGACAACCTTAACACGCACTCGATTGCCTCGTTGTACGAGGCGTTCGAGCCGGCGAAGGCCAAGCGGCTGGCGGACCGGTTCGAGTTCCACTACACGCCCAAGCATGGCAGTTGGCTGGACATGGCCGTGATCGAGTTGGGCGTCCTGGGGCGGCAATGCCTCTCGCGACGCATTGACGATGTGCAGGACCTACGCCACGAAGTGAACGCGTGGGAACGGGCGCGCAATGGTGCTGGCACAAAGGTCAACTGGCAGTTCAGAACGGAAGACGCACGGATCAGGTTGGTAAAACTCTATCCATCAATTGAGTAGCGACAGAGCGATAGAACCGGTTTCTTAACTGCCTCAGCGTGATCATGAGGCACGCCACATTAAAGAACGCACTGTAAATCGTGATGCGGCGGTCCCAGCGGACCACCAGCCGGCGGTAGTTGCCGTGCCAGTCGAATGCATCGCTCAGGTAGATGCTGTAGTGGGCAGGACCTATCTTGGACTCGATGCCATCGAGAAGGTCTCTCGACTCTTCCCGTTATCTTCCGAAATTGCTAGGCCAGCGGCATGTGAGTTCTAACTTTCCGACGATTCGATCAGGCGCACCATCTCGCGCACTGCACGACGCAGGCCCACGAAGACCGCGCGGCTGACGATAGAGTGGCCGATGTTGAGTTCGGTCATCCCAGGAATCGCCGCGATGCGGCCGACGTTCACGTAGTTCAGGCCGTGCCCGGCGTGGACCACGAGGCCCGCTCCTTGCGCCTCGCGCGCCGCCTCGGCGACCCGCACAAACTGGCGGTCGCGGTCGGGTCCCTCGCGGGCGTTGGCGTAATTTCCGGTGTGGAACTCGACGGCCTTCGCGCCCGTGCGGGCCGACGCCTCGACCTGGCGCCCGTCCGGGTCAATGAAGAGGCTGACGGTGAAGCCGGCGTCCTGGAGCCGCCGGGCGGCGTCGGCGACTTTCGGTTCCTGGCCGGCCACGTCCAGGCCGCCCTCGGTCGTGAGTTCCCGCCGTCCTTCCGGGACGAGCGTGGCCTGGTCCGGCCGGGTGCGCAGTGCGACCTCGACCATCGCGTCCGTGACGGCCATTTCGAGGTTGAGTTTCACCTGGACGGTGCGGCGGAGGATTTCGAGGTCGCGGTCCTGGATGTGTCGGCGGTCTTCGCGCAGGTGCAGCGTGATGCAGGCGGCGCCGGCGAGTTCGGCCTCGGCCGCGGCCCAGACTGGGTCGGGTTCCGCCCCGCCGCGAGCCTGGCGCAGCGTCGCGACGTGGTCAATGTTGACACCGAGGTGCGGCATTTGAGAGCGTCCTGAAACCGTGAACGGCTCTATTGCCTGTGATGGCGCCGCTTCCAGCGCATGTGTCGTTTCTTGCTTCCGACCTTGCGGCGGCGACGAGGCTTGCCCACGCATTCACCTCCATCCGATTGATTGCATCCTGCCTGCCGGCAGCCTGCTCGCCGGGGCGAGGCAGGTCCGACGGCCTGAACGCCTGCCGCGCATTATCAACGAAACGCGGAGCGGTGTCAACCCGATTGGCGGCGTCGGGCGAACCGGCCGCCGGGAAGCGCCCGCACGAGGCCCTTGAGTTCCAGGAGCGTCAGGGCCCCCGAGACGCGCGCCGAGGCGAGGCCCGCGCGCGTGGCGATCGAGTCCAGGTCCATCGGCTCGCCGTCGAGGACCTCCATAAGTCGCGACTCTTCGGCCGAGAGGGCGGCCTTGAGGCCGAGCGTCGCCTTCGCGGCCGCATCCTCGCCGGCCTTCGGTGCGAGGCCTAGGTCGGGGAACTCGTCGAGGACGTCCGCGACCGACTCGACGAGTTTTGCCCCGTCGCGCAGGAGGCCGTGGACCCCGGCCGCACCCGGCGCGTCCACGCGGTTCGGGACGGCGAAGACCTCCTTGCCGAGTTCGGCGGCCAGGCGGGCGGTGATAAGCGCGCCCGAGTCGCGGCCGGCCTCGGCGACGATGACGCCGAGCGCGAGGCCCGCGATGAGGCGGTTTCGGCGCGGAAAGTTCTCGGCCGTCGGTCCGACGGCCATCGGAAACTCGCCGAGGAGCGCCCCGCGCTCGACGACGGCTTCGGCCAGTCGCTGGTTCTCCGGCGGATAGACGGTCGCCAGGCCGTTTCCGAGGACGGCCAGGGTCCGCCCTCCGGCCGCCAGCGCCGCCCGGTGGGCCGCAGAGTCAATGCCGCGCGCCAGACCCGAGACGATCGTGAATCCGGCCCGCGCGAGGCCGCCGGCAAGCCGCTCGGCCTGGTCCTGACCGTAGAGGCTGCACTTGCGCATGCCGACGATGGCCATCGCCAGGGCGTCCTCGCGCTGAAGCGTGCCCTTGACGTAAAGGACGGGCGGCGCGTCGTAGAGGTATCCGAGGGGGACGGGATAATCCGGTTCGCCGCGCACGAGGATTCGGACTCCTGCGGCGTCGGCGGCGGCAAGTTCCCTCTCTGGGTCGGCGGCGGCGATGGAGGCGTGGATCTGGGCGGCGGAATCGCGCCCGATGCCGGGACAAAAGCCGATCTCGGCCGGTCCGGCTGCGACGGCCGCCTGGGCCGACCCGAACCGCTCAACGATCGCCGCAAACAGGCGCGGGCCGATCCCGGTCGTGAGGTGCAGCCGCACGGACGCCACACGCTCTGCATCATCCATCGGCGATTCCTCACGAGACCGGGGTCGAAAGGGCGGACCCAGCGGATGATAGACGGCCGGAGCGAGGCGGTCAACCATTCTTCAGGCTGTCAGGGAGGCGAGGGCCTCGCGGATTTCGTCGTCGGTCACGTCCCGGACGACGCGGACCTCGCCGAAGGCCTCCGGGAGGACGAATCGGGGTCGTCCGGCCTCAACCTTCTTGTCGTGGGCGAGGATCGCGAGGCACCGCCTTGCGTCGGGCGGCGACGCGAGGCGCACGGGCAGTCCGAACCGCTCCAAGAGGCGGCGCTGGCGCTCCAGGACCGCCCGGCCAACGAGGCCGCGGCGGACGGCGATTGAAGCCTCGGCCATCATGCCGAGCGAGACCGCGCGGCCGTGGGTCAGCGCCGGGCCCGCAGATTCGGCCGGCGACCGGAGGGCGAGGGTCTCCAGCGCGTGGCCGATAGTATGGCCATAATTCAATATTCTGCGGAGGTCCGACTCCCGCTCGTCGGCCATGACGACGGCGGCCTTGATCCGCACGTTCCGGGCGACCACGTCTTCGAGGACCCGCGCATCGCGCGCCAGTATCCGGTCGGCCTCGGCCTCGAGCATCGCCGCCAGAGCCGCGTCGCGGATGACGGCGTGCTTAACGACCTCCGCGAGGCCGGTCCGGAGTTCCTCGTCCGGCAGGGTCGCCAGGGTCGCGACGTCCGCGAGGACGGCGGCCGGCTGGTGGAACGCGCCGACGAGGTTCTTGCCGCCCTTGAGGTCAACGCCCGTCTTGCCGCCGACGCCGGCGTCCACCTGCGCAAGGAGCGTCGTGGGGACCGCGACCCACGCCACGCCGCGCATGTAGGTCGCGGCGGCGAAACCCGCCAGGTCGGTGACCACGCCGCCGCCGAGGGCGACGACGACGGAGCCGCGGTCGAGGCCTGCCGCGAGAAACCCGTCGTAGAGGCGTGCGGCCTGGAGGAGTGTTTTCGACGCCTCGCCGGGCGGAATCACGATGGGCATCGGGTCCAGGCCGGCCTCGCGCAGGCTCCGCGCAGCGGGTTCCAGGTAATGGACCGCCACGTTGGCGTCGGTGACCAGGGCGGCCTTAGGGCTGAGGGCCGCCGCCCTCGCCTCCTGGCCGATTGCTGTCAGGAGGTTGGGCGAGATCTGGACGACGTAGGCGGAACTTGTGAACGACAGCCGTACGGCGATCTCTTGCATGGCTCTTTGGTTTGTTGCGCTGCTTGATGTAGAAGAAACCGATCATCATGATGGCGATCACCATGATCATCAGGATCAGGTACGGGTCGGAGAAAAGCCCGCTGCCGGGCGTGCCCGTGTGCACCGTCTCGGTCCCCTCGGCCGCGGTCTCCGGGGTGAGGCGCTTCGCAATCAGAAGCGGCGCGTGTCCGGGGCCCTTGGTCCCCTCGAACTCGCGGATCTTGTAGAAGTAGCCCTTGACGAGGACGTCGTCGCCCGGCTTCAGATAGGTCAGCGGGTTTTCGATTGTGATGACCGTGCACATGGGCCGGACCTGGTCCATCGGCAGTTCGCGGACGGTGCACTCGTACAACTTCGGCACGTCCCTCTTGAGCGCCCCGATCGTCACCTCGAAAGGAGCGACGTACATGTATTGGCCGCGGAGCGTCACCGGCTGGCCGCGATACATGGAGGGCACCGCCAGGAGCGTCTTGTAGGCGAGCGTCTCCTCGTCGGGCTTCAGCAGGTCGTCCGGCATCTTGTTGACATGGGCGACCAGCCAGTAGAACGCCTTCTCGTCGTAGCCGAAGGTGTTGTCCTTGACGTCCTCAAGGAGGGTCTTGCCCTTCGCGAGGAGCGCTTCCCAGGAGGCGTCGTCGAACTGTGAGAAGGTCGGCAGTTCCTTGTAATCCTCTGGGGTGAGGAACTTCTTCGGCGGCTCGGGCTTCTTCGGCGCCGTCTCGCCCGGCTTGTCAGCGGCCGGGGCGGGCGACTCGGCCTTTTCGGATGGGGCAGAGGCCGGCGCAGCAGGCTCGCCCTTTTCGGCGGAGGCAGGGGACGCGGGAGCCGGGGCCGGTTCCATCACGATCTTGGGCGGCGGGCCGACCGGCAGCGGACTGGCCGACGGTTCCCCCGCGGGCGGGGCCGATTCGGCCAACAGGCACGGGGCGATGGCCGACGCCGCAAGCAGGGTCGCGGCAAGGCCAATCGCCACGCGGCAACGGCGCGAGAGGCGTATGGCGCTCATAGGACATCCCTCCGGGCGCCATTCTAGGCCCCCAGGCGGCTGCGGTCAAAAGGAAACCGTCAGCCGCAAACACCTGGCGGAATGACGAATGGACGTCGAAACGGAAATGACGAATGACGAAATTCGAATCTCGATTGAAAAGGCAAATCTGAAATCCGAAACCCGCCGCGTCGGGCGGTTTCGAATTTGCCGTTTCGTCCTTCATTCGTCATTCGGATTTCGTCCTTCGTCATTGCTCGGTTTCGCCAAGCCGCCCTCCCATACTTAGACGAAAGCCGCGGGCGTTCGTTGCGGGGTCCGTAAAAGGCGCGTCCCTGAGTTCGCCGTCTCTCAGGGACGCGTCGGCCGCCCTTTTGGCCTTTCCCAATCGTACCCCTCGAGGATTGCTCGAAGCCTGAGGGGGCTTGACCGATTCTATCCTCGCTCTACGTACCGCCTCCGCTTAAGTCGTCAATGTATTATTCGGCCCCGCCGACCGATTTGGCAAGGGCCGCCGCCGAATTTTTCGTGACTCATGAAAGCGGGGCTGTCATTCTGAGGTCGCCGTGGCGACCGAAGAATCTCGCCGTCCGCAGACCGGTGAACTTCGTCGCGGCGAGATGCTTCACTTCGCTCAGCATGACAACGTTGGCGCGGCCGCCGGCGCCTCGCTATAATCCGGGACGTTCGGACATGGGACCTTAAGCCATGCTCGATACCTATGAGGCCGCGCTCGAGTACCTCTTCTCGGTCACCGATTACGAGAAGATGCAGCACGTCCGGTACAACGCCGACACGTTCAACCTGGACCGGATGCGAAACCTGCTGGAACGTCTCGGCAGCCCGGACCAGGGGCTGCGGACCGTCCACGTCGCCGGAACGAAAGGCAAAGGCTCGACGGCCGCCATCGTCCACGCCCTGGCGCTCGGGTGCGGCCTGAAGGTCGGTCTCTACACCTCGCCGCACCTGCTGGACATCCGCGAGCGGATCCGCGTCGGTCGCGAGGATATCGCGCCGGAAGACCTGAGGCGCCATGTCCAGGCCATGCGACCCCACGTCGAGCGGATGCGGGCCGACGGGAGCGCGCCCACGTTCTTCGAGATCTTCACGGCCCTCGCGCTGCGGCACTTCGCCTCCGTCAAGGTGGACCTGGCGGTCGTCGAGGTCGGCCTCGGGGGGCGCCTGGACGCCACGAACGTCCTCGTGCCCGACGCAGTCGTCATCACGGCGATCAGCATGGACCACATGGCCCAGTTGGGCTCGACGCTCGAATCAATCGCCGCCGAGAAGACCGGCGTCGTCAAACCGCGCGTCCCGGTCGTCTCGCAGCCGCAAGAGCCGGTCGTCATGGACATCATCGAGGATGCCTGCCGCAAGGCAGGCGCTCCTTTGATCCGCGTCGGCCGCGACGTGACGTACACCTGGGAGCCGGCCGTCGAACCTGCCTGCCGGACAGGCAGGGGCGGGCGGATGGGCGGACGCCTCTCGATCCAGTTGCCGGGCGCGGCCTACGACGACCTCTTCATCCCCCTGATGGGCGAACACCAGGCCGTGAACGCGTGCGCCGCCATCGCCGCGTCGCGACGCGCGGCGCCGATGGTCGGGCGCCTGACGCCCAAGGTCGTCCGCGAATCGCTCGCCCGCGTCCAGTGGCCAGGACGCATGGAGCACGTCCCCGGTCCGCCAGAGATGGTCCTCGACGGGGCACATAACAGCGCCAGCATGGAGCGGCTGGCGGAGGGCCTCGCGCGGCACTTCCCCGGCCGGCGACAGGTGGTGGTCTTCGGCGCCGCCGCCGACAAGGACATCGCCGGGATGCTCGCGGCCCTCGTCGAAAGGTGGCCGGGCGCCGCCGTAGTTTTCACGCGGACCGCCACTCCCCGCGCGGCCGACCCGGCGGACCTCGCGGCCCGATTCGCCGGGCAGGGCGGGGGTGCGGCCGAGGTCGCGCCTGACGCCGCGGCGGCCCTGGCCGCCGCCGCCCGCCTGGCCGGACGCGACGGCCTCGTGGTCGTCTGCGGGAGCCTGTACCTGGTGGGCGAAGTGAAGGCGGGTTTAACCGCAAAGGGCGCAAAGAAATGATTAAGGGTGATTGTTGACATATCCGGCGGATGCACTACAATGTAGTGCACTATGACAAACCTCACGTTGCGTATTCCGAAATCGCTCCGGAAGGAACTGGATGCCCTGTGCCGCGAGGAGGGGCGGCCGGCGAGCGAGGTCGTACGCGAATCGCTCCGGCGGTACATCGCGGCGGAAAAGTTCCGAAGGCTCCGCCGTCGGACCATGCCGCTGGCTGAGGCCCAGGGGTTCCTCACGGACGAAGACGTGTTCGAGGCCATCTCGTGAAGGTGGTCCTCGACACCAGCGTGCTTGTGGCGGCCTTTGCCGCGCGCGGCCTGTGCGGGGCCGTGCTGGCTGCCTGCTTGGCGTGGCACGAAATCGTTCTGTCGGAGCATATCCTCGGCGAACTGCGCCGTAACCTCAGGGGGAAGATCAAACTGTCGGCGGCTCACGCGGACGCGATCCTCGCGTTCTTGCGGGAACACGCTTCAATCGTGACGCCGGACAGGGTCGAGGCCGGCGCTTGCCGCGATCCGACCGACCTGGCGGTGCTGGGGACGGCGGTGGCCGCTGCGGCGGACGTCTTGGTCACGGGCGACCGCGATCTTCTTGAACTGAGGATTTTTCGCGGGACTGCGATTCTTTCGCCGCGGGCGTTTCACGGTCGCATCCGCCGGTTGCCGCTGCGGCGCGGTCCTTCACCTGAACCTTGAACATTCACTCTTCTTCACCGAACACCTCGGCCTCGAAGCGATAGACCGTGACGTCGGGGTCTTTCCAGGCGTCGGGCGGCAGGCCCGCCTTGCCCGAGGCGCAGTGCGACAGGAACTCTTCCTTGGTCCAGCCGGTCTCGGTGGCGACCTGGGGCAGGAAGCACCCGGACCCGTAGGATCCCTCGATGTAGATGCCGTGGCGCCCGAGTTCGATCTCCGCCAGGGGGTCCTTGATCTTCTCGAGGGGCGTGAGGACCGAGATCTCGACCCGCAGGTCCGCCAGTTCCCCCGCCGTGACGGGCCGGTCGAGGAACCGCGGATCGCGGAGGACCGCCCCGGCCATCTCGCGCACGGTCTGGTGGAGCGGACCGCGGGCCGTGAACGTCCCGATGCAGCCGCGAAGCGCGCCGCGGTTCTTGAGCGTCACGAAACATCCCGATCGCGCCCGGAGGGCCTCGCTCTCGACCGTCACGTCAGGCGCCGGCGCGCCGGTCAGCATGGCCCGGAGCGTCTCGCGGACGATGCGCAGCAGCGTTTTCCGTTCGCCGTCGCTCAGCATGGCTCAGGTCCCGAGCACGTGGCCCAGGTACTTCATCAGCATCACCAAGAGGATCAAGAAGATCATAAACAGGACGGTCGCCAGGTTGAAGTACCTGTCGATGAACCGCTTGGCCGGCTTCCCGAAGGCATACACCAGGCCCGCCACTGCGAAGAACCGCATCGCCCGAAAAATGGCCGATGCCGCCAGAAACGTCAACCAGTGGACCCCCGCGAAGCCGGCGATCCAGGCGAACACCTTATACGGCACGGGCGTCAGCGCCGCAATCGCGACGGTCCAGAAATCGTACCGGGCAAAGAGCGTCAGGGCTTGGTCGGCCTCAGTCCCCAAGCGGACCGTCTGCATGACCGCCAAGACCCGCTCCTTGCCCACATAGGTACCCGCGTACATCGCCAGCATGGCCCCCGCGATGCTCCAGAACGTGCAACTGGCGGCGTACCAGAAACTCCGCCGGGGCTTGCCCAGGCAGAGGGCCATAAGGAGGACGTCGGGCGGCACGGGAAAGAAGACCGCCTCCGAGAACGCAAGGACCCCCAGGGCCGGGCCGGCGTACTTAGTCTCGGCCCAGTGAAGCACCCACTCGTAGAGTCGCCGCACCGGCCGCATCGCGCGGGCGGTCCAGTGGACCTGGACCTCCTCCCTGATGATCTCGTCCGTGACGCCGGTGGGCGAACTGGGCGGAGGCTTGTCCGGCACGAGAGTCCTTTCCGCAGCGATTCGCGATCTGATGGGCACCAGGTGCGCCCGCGCTCTTGCGTTGTGGCAAGTGTATGGCGCGCGGAGCCCAGCGGCAAGGCAAAATGGACGGCCGATTGACTTTCGAGGGGGCCTTCTGCAACAATAAGGTAAGTTAGGACTGCCGTAGTCGGTCTCGGCGTCGAAAGTTCACCACCGCATTTCGGCTCCGACGAGGGCGGTCACATGCTTCGAATGACATCCGCCAATCGCGAAGTGATGGTCGAGACGCCCGCCAAGGTGAATCTGACGCTCCGGGTCCTCGGAAAACGCGCCGACGGATTCCATGACATCGAAAGCGTTGTGGCGGCGGTCGGACTTTTCGATCGGCTGCGGCTCCGCGCGGCCGACCGGCTGAGTCTCACGCTTCGCCCGGCATCGGCCGGTCTCGGCGGCGATGCGGCCGTTCCGACCGGCGACGGGAACCTGGTCCTCAGGGCGGCGCGGCTGCTCGGGGAAGTGTGCGGCGTGAGGCTCGGGGCTGAGATCGAACTGGAGAAGCGGATCCCGGTCGGCCGCGGATTCGGCGGCGGGTCGAGCGACGCCGCCGCCACACTTCACGGCCTCAGCGCTTTGTGGGACCTCGACCTCTCTGGGGAAGAACTGGTTCACTTGGGCACACAACTCGGCAGCGACGTGCCCTTTTTCCTCGGTTCGCCGGTGGCCGTCATGCGCGGCCGAGGCGACCGCCTCGCGTCCGTGGACGCGCGGCCCCCGTGGTGGCTGGCCCTCGCCTGGCCGCCTTACGGGATGCCGACGCCGGACGTCTATGCGGCCTACGACCGCCTGGGCGACCACGGCGGAGTGCGGATCGGCGGGACGGATATTCTCGATCATCTGGAAGGCCTGGCCGCGGAGGCCGCGGCGTTCCTGGTGAACGATTTGGAGGCGGCGGAGCGGTCCATCCGGTCCGACGGCCCCGCCGTGCGAGGGCTCCTGGAGCGGGCCGGCGCTCCGGCGGTGGGAATGACGGGTAGCGGATCGGCGTACTTCGCCTTGGCCGACACGGAGGCCGAGGCCCGGCGCCTGGCCGAAGCCGTCCGCCCTGGAGGCGCGGAGGCCGAGGTCGCGCGGATGCTTGGCTCATGACAATTGCAGAAGGAGAGACCCCATGAAAGTGACGAACGTCAGCGTAAAACTCACACCCCAGAGCGGCGACCGCCTGAAGGCCTTCTGCACGATGACCCTCGACGGCGAGTTTGTCGTCAGGGACCTCAAGATCATCGAGGGCACCAGCGGCCTCTTCGTGGCCATGCCCTCCCGGAAACTCACCGACCACTGCCCGAAGTGCAACGGGAAGAACCACCTCCGGGCCAAGCACTGCAACGACTGCGGTGCGCGCTTGCCGGAGAAACGCGTCTCGGACGAGGACGTCCTGGGCAAACTCCACGCCGACATCGCGCATCCGATCAACTCCGAGTGCCGCGGCCGGATCCAGGACGCCATCCTCCAGGCCTACCGCGACGAACTCCGCCGCGAGGGCCGCTCCGACGAGGCCGAAAAGGCCGTCGCCGAGCCCATCCCGGAAACTACCGGAGAGCACGCTGAGAGCGGACCAGGTGCGGCCACCTACAAACCGGACGTCCCCGAAGAGCCGCCGAGCGCCGAAAAGCCGCCGAAGGAACGCCGCTTCGGAGAGGGGATCGGATGACACAAATCCGAATTACGAAATCCGAATGACGAAGTACGTAGGCCGGGTGGCATGGTTATGCCGTGCCTTTGCGTGACCATGGTATTCGATGAAAGTCACCTGGTCACCCAACAGGGTGACCAGGCCACCCGTCGTAACCTTGCTGCGTGCCCCCGGAACCTGTAGAATCCAAATGTCGAAATGTGACGGCTTTCGAGTGGCGGGTGGCATGCCTACGCCGCTTTTGCGTAGGCATGCATGCCTGCGGAACGGATGCCGCAGGCATGCCACCCAACGCCGTTAACTATCCTTGGTCTGGCGCCATGATTCGAGATAATAAAAACAACCCCTTTTTGCCGATTTGGGCCTTTGGTAAAGGGTCCCAAAGCAAAAAGGGGCATGTCTATGAGGATACCCAATCTTCACACGCGGCACGAGCATTATCGGCGTAACTGGGTGCGGTTCTTCAACCG
>Ga0315275_10006272_pt1 | contig 11351 bp, 8 predicted proteins | sample YL17G03_0_MG_FD_205557 | JGI IMG/M metagenome (GOLD analysis project Ga0315275, IMG submission 205557) | Sediment microbial communities from Yellowstone Lake, YNP, Wyoming, USA - YL17G03_0 | ecosystem: Environmental > Aquatic > Freshwater > Lake > Sediment | place: USA: Wyoming | collected...
CGGGATGATGTTGTAGCCAACGCTTTTCTTGTCGCCCAGCACGATCACCTGCGCGTAGGTCGCGCGGTTGGAGCGCGGTATCCTCCCCAGCTCTATGCCCAGCGGGTGCTGGAAGACGATCTCGTCGCGGGGCACCACCCAACGCGACATGTCCTCCGTCCCGAAGAGGGAGGCGAGCGAGGATAGCGCCTCCTCCAGGCTGCGCACTATGACGACATTGGGGTCGGCGCCGTTGAAGTAGTCCAGGTGCGGCGGGACGGCGGAGCTCGCCCCGTCGAGCACGTGCAACAGGACGTTCACATCCGCGGCCTCAACCCGTGCCCCCAGCTCATCGCCGAAGGTGTTGTGCTTCATAGCGTCCTGCCATACCCAGAAGATGACGTCGCCCAACTGAAACTGGGTGCTCGTCACCGCGTCCGCCACCACGTTTCCGTCCCAGGCTTCGAGGATGGCCCGCGCCTGCGGCACGAGGGGGTGCGCCGAGGGCACGGCGTCGAGCGCCCGCAGGAGGTACGGCTTCAGGTAGCGCGAGTCGCGGCCCAGCAAATCCACGCGCCCGATGTCCTTGGGTATGTCGAACATGTCGCCGAGCGAGATGAGCTGGGGGCCGGCGAGACGGGCCTGGATGTCGGCGACGCGGTTCTGCTTGCCCAGGAGTCGGTTGTCGGGGTTGTCGTACCAGACGGCGGGCTTGTTGTTCCAGTTTGCGAGCCAGCCCTGAATGGGGTTGATCGACGTGGGCATGGGAAGGATGCCGCCGGGCCATTCCGCCTCGCCGGTACCCGGCAGGGGCAGTCGCGGGTCGTAGCCGGCGGGACGGACAGGCACCTGGCCCGCTTGCCAGTAGGCGATGTTCCCCTCATTGTCGGCGTACATAAAGTTGTGCGAGGTGACGATCAGCTTGGCGGCGCTCTCGAACTGGTCGACGCTGTGGGAGCGGTTGAACATGAGGAACGGCAACGTTGCCTCGTACTCCCGCATCCAGTGGGCGCGCTTCTGGCTGTACGCTACCCCTTTGGCGTCGTCGATGCCGATGACCGGCCCGTGGACGGTGCGCTGTACGTCGAGCGTGACGACGGTGGTGCGGAGGGGCACGCCGGGTGCCGTGGCGCGCACGTTTATGGTCTCCTGGCGCACCTCCATAGGGGTGCAGACGCCCTTGAACATGTAGGCGGTCGGGCCGCACAGGGTCTCGACGTAGGTGTCCACGTTGTCGCCGGTGGCGGTGGTGGATGTCCAGGCGACGTCCTCGTTGCGGCCGATGAGGACGGGCAGGAGGCCGGCGAATGCCATGCCCATGACGTTAAAGCCGTTGCCGCCCTTCAACTGCACCTCGTGGATGATGGCGGGGGTATCGAAGCCCATCTGGGGGCCGCCGTAGAGCATCGCCGCCCCCTCGGCGCTCTTTATTGGCCGCACGGCCCAGGCGTAGCTGCCGAGCTTCGTGGGGACGTGGAGCGACTCCCAGAGCCGCTTCGCCTCCGCCAGCCCGGAGTCGGATACGGCGCCGCCCGCGCCGGCCATCTGGGATGTCAGGTTAGCGGGCACTACCGGCGCCGAGCGTTCCGGCTGGATCTGGACGGCGCCGGGCGGGGGGACGGTGACCGGTGCGTCGCGGTCGTTGATCCAGGTCAGGTCATTGAAGATCGCCCAGCCCTCGCTCTCGCCGTGCATGGCGATGAGGTCGTTTAACAACTGCTGGTTTTCCAGTTCCGAGCCGCCGATCTCACCCCACTGGCGCACCATGAAGGCGCCGAAGGCAAGACAGTCGCGATCAGTCCAGAGAGAGGGAGAGATGCCGAGCACACGGAACTCGTAGGGTAGGTTGTGTTCGGGGTCTTTCTGTACCACCTCCTGGATGTAGCGGTTAATGCCGCCTATGTAGGCTTTGTATATCTCCTTCACCTCGTCCGGCTGCTGTGCGATGATGGAATCGAGCTCGGCATCGGTGTAGCCGTCCCGTCGCGCGACCTCGTCCGCTTCGATGTAGGCGGGACCGAATACCTCGGCGAGGGTGCCGCGGCCGGCGCGCCGGTACGTCTCAAGCTGCCAGAGGCGGTCCTGCGCTACGGTGTAGCCGTAGGCCTCGAAGAGGGCGCGGTTTGTGGGCGCGAAGATGTGGGGGATACCCCATTCGTCGCGGTAGATCCGCGCCGTCACGCCGTCCACATTGAGAGTCGTCCAGCCGGGGGGCGCCGCGCCGGTGCTCGTCTGGACGGCCAGGGCTGCTACGAGGGCCAGCAGGGGAAGAACGACGCGAGTCCGGATTCTCATGATAGTGCACCTTCCTGTAGATTGACCGGCTCTCTGTCCGCTATTGTGCCGCTGGCGATGCAGGGCCGGCCCCGTCGTCACGGTGTCATGATCTTATCATAACCAGCATCATAAGGTGGTGAGGGCTACGCAAACCCACGCCGCCACCGCGGTGGTATTGCATCTTCAGTTTGGGTGCTCCATTATTGGCGCAAAGCTGTAGCGTCTGGGGAGGAGCACGCCATGCCGTTTTGCCACAAGTGCGGTGCCCAGAACGAACCTGATGCTGGTTACTGCGAGGAGTGCGGTTCGCGCCTCGCGACTGCGGGACAGCCGGTATCTCCCGGCGCCCCGGCGTCGGTGGAGCCGCCGGCACCACCCGGCGCCCCGCCGGTTCCTATTCCTTCGGGAGATGCCGGCATGCCGGTGCCACCTGAGCCTCCGCCACCGGCCGGGCCGCCGAGCCCGCAGCGTATGCCGTGGCGTCTCCTGGGCGCGCTCGTGCTCGTCGCCGCGCTGGTGGCGGGAATTGCAGGGATATACCTTGCGGTGTCAGGCGGTGACGATGGGGATGGGCCTCTTGCCGGCGGGGAAAAGCAAGAGACCGTCGCAGCAGCGTCTCCGACGGTCAAGGCAACCCCCAAGCCTAGGGCGACCCCAAAGCCCACGGCGTCCCCGAAGAGCACGCCCACGCTGGCGCCGAAGGCAACGCCGACAGAGGAGGTGGAGCCGCCGGCCGTGAGCCAGGAGGCGCAGGTGAAGGCCATCGCCGTTTGGGTCGAGCAAAGCGGGGAGCAGTACGCCGGAGACTGCGACACCGCAGATGTCCAGATGGACGTTGGGAAGTACTGCTCCACCCTATGGGAAGACCGCGGCGACAGCGCCATCTATGCCATTGGCCTCACCTTCTCCGAGTTCGGTTTCTGGGTGCTGCTGGAGCGGGTGGACGGTGATTGGGTGGTATCGGACTGGGCCGAAGTCGTGGCCGAGGAGATGGTGCCCCCCTGGTAAGCCCTGTCACCGATCAGGGTAGCAAGTCCGCCACTGTCCCGAACTGATACCCCTTTGCCCGCAGCCCCTGGATGATCTGGGGCAGCGCCACGGCGTCGGCGGACTGGGAGCCCACGTGCATCAGGTAGATCGCTCCCGGACGCGCTCCTGCCAGGGCCGTCTGCAATATCTGCTCCGACGTGGCGTGATTCCAGCCCTGCGTGTCGACGCTCCACATGACGACGTAGCCATAGCCGGCGGCGTAGGCGTCGCAGAGAACGGAGCCGTCCACGTCGCCGTAGGGAGGCCGGAAGAACGGCTTGGTGCTCACGCCGGTGAGCGCCTTTATCTCCTCCTCTGCCTGCTGGAGCTGGTAGACGCGCTCCTCGCGGGTCAGCGGCGCTGTGCCAGTGGAGAAGCCGGTGAAGGAGGGATGGTCTTGGGAGTGGTTCATTAGGAGGTGGCCATCAGCGGCGATGGCCTTCAGGAGGTCCGGATACTGCTGGGCCCACTGGCCCGTGATGCTGAAGCTGGCCTTTATCTTTTCGCTGCGCAGCGTCTCCAGGATGCGAGTCGTGTAACCGGCGTCGGCGCCGGCATCGAAGGTGAGGGCGACGAGCGGCCGGTCTGGGTTGCCGCGCCGGACCTCCATAGCTGCGGGCTCACAGGAGGTGGACTGTGGTGGAGGTGGGGGAGAGTGTGTCGGGGTGGCCGGGGGCGGCGGTGACGGTGATGGGGCACTACCGGATGGAGACGGTACAGCGGGTGTGCCGGATGTGGAACCTTCACGGCAGGCTGCGAGAGGGACGACGGCGAGGAGTGCGAAGGCAAGGAGGATGATGGCGAGACGGTGTCTGCTTGTCATTACGCCCCCATCATATGGCTAGGGGTGGGAGATGGGGAAGGTGGGTATTCGTTGATCGGTGAGCAGATAGCGCGCATCTCCCGAGGCGGTCGACGCGGGCATCGTTGCGGCAGCTTGCTGTTTCCCTTAACGTAAAGGGAACTAGGCGCAGGTCGAGGTCGGCCAGGCTCAGAAGGGCGAGATAGTGAAGGAGCACGGATCGGGGGCTGCGCCCGGGCCGGGGGGAACGTCGTTAGGGGCCTTCAGCTCCCTGCGCATCATCAACTTCCGCTATCTGCTCAGCGGCACGCTGGCCGCCAGCTTCGCGATGTGGATGGAGCAGATCGGCCTGGGGTGGCTGGTGGCCCAGCTCACCAACTCTCCATTTCAGCTCGGCCTGGTCCAGTTCATACGGGGGCTGTGCCTCGTCGCCGCCTCACCCTTCGCCGGCTGGCTCTCGGATCGGGTAGAGCGGCGGCGACTGGCGGGCGTAGCTTCATTGGTGAACGGCCTCTCGGCGCTGGCGGTGGCGATCCTGATCGTCGCCGGCCGGATCGAGATGTGGCAGCTCTACATCGCGGCCTCTGTGGGCGGGCTCTCCGCCAGCGTCTACACTCCTGTGCGTCAGTTCCTGGTCTACGACGCCGTGGGACTCGAGCAGATGCCGAACGCTATCGCCCTGAACTCGATGGCGTTCAATGCGGCGCGGGTCGTGGGGCCGGGATTGGCGGGCTTCCTCATCGGCTTCAGCCTCTCCTCGCCGTTCTTCGGCGAGTCCGTCTTCTTCGTTGCGGCTACGCTGAGCCTGGTCCCTATGCGGGTAAGCCAGACGCTGCCCCATGTGGGGGAGCCGATGTGGGCGAGCATCCGGCAGGGCGCCGGCTACCTCTTTCGTCACCGCGTCTTGCTGCGCCTCACGTTGCTGCTGATGATCCCGAGCCTGCTGGTCTATCCCTATCTACAGTTGATGCCCCTCATGGCGAAGGATTACCTTCACGTCGGTTCCCAGGGCTATGGGTGGCTGCAGACCGGCGTTGGGATAGGGGCCGTGATCAGCGCCCCGTTCGTGGTCTACTTCGCCGGCGTGCGCTGGAAGGGGGCAATATCGAGCGCGGCGCTCGTGGCCTACATGACGATGATCCTGGCGTTCTCCTTCTCGCGCCTCTACTACCTCTCGCTTTCCCTGCTGATCGTCGCCGGCCTCGGCCTTGTCGTGTTCACCACGTTCAACCAGACGCTGCTGCAGACGCACGTCGAGGATGAGTACCGGGGCCGCGTGCTGGCTTTGTATTCCCTGGCCCAGGGGTTGAGCCCGTTCGGCAGTCTGGCGATGGGGTTCGTGGCCAGCGAGTTCTTGGGGACTCCCCACACAATCGCCGTGTTCTGCGTCGCGGCCATGGTTCTGGCTTTGCTCAGCGGTCTGGGATCAAAGGAGATAAGGGGCCTCTGATGTCCTTGTCAGACCATCCCAGGTGTGCTAAGAAGAAGGGTACGCTGCGCTCGGTAAGGCGCGGCTCCCTCTGAGGGAAGGTAGACGCTTGTTCAAGAAGCTCCTGGTGGCGAATCGGGGCGAGATCGCGCTGCGGGTGATGCGAACCTGCCGCGAGATGGGGATCCGCACCGTCGCCGTGTACTCCGACGTAGACCGTCCTGCCCTCCCTGTCCGCTACGCTGATGAGGCGTATCTCTTGGGCCCCGGCGCTCCCCGCGAGAGCTACCTCAACGTAGAGCGCATCATCGAGGTGGCGAGGAGGTGCGGCGCGGAGGCGATCCACCCCGGCTACGGCTTTCTCGCCGAGAGCGCGTCTTTCGTCGACGCCTGCGAGCGGAGCGGCATAGCCTTCGTGGGGCCTTCCGCCGACACCATGCGTCTCTTGGGGGACAAGGTGGCGGCTCGCCGGCTGGTCGCGGAAGCGGGCGTGCCGGTTGTGCCCGGTGAGGACAGCGCTGTCGGCCCCCAGGAGGCGCTGGCGGCCGCCGAGAGGCTGGGCTATCCCGTCCTCATCAAGGCAGTGGCGGGCGGCGGCGGGAAGGGTATCCGGCTGGTGCGGGACGCTCAGGAGATGGAGTCGGCACTGAGGGTGGCGGGCAGCGAGGCGGGGAATGCCTTCGGCGACCACGGTGTCTACATCGAGAAGCTCTTGGCGCCTGTCCGCCACGTGGAGGTCCAGTTCGTCGCCGATGGGCAGGGGAACGTGGTGGCCCTGGGGGAGCGTGAGTGCTCCATACAGCGGCGCCACCAGAAGCTGATCGAGGAGTCGCCGTCCCCGGCGCTGGACAGATCCCTGCGTGAGCGGCTGTGCGCCGCCGCCGCCGCGATCGCCCGCGCCGCCGGCTACCGCAACGCCGGGACGGCGGAGTTCCTGCTGGACGAGAGCGGGGGCTTCTATTTCCTCGAGGTCAACAGCCGTCTACAGGTAGAGCATCCGGTCACCGAGCTGGTCACGGGGATCGACCTGGTGGCGGAGCAGCTTCGCGTGGCCGCCGGCGAAGGGCTGTCCTACCGGCAGGAGGAGATAACGCTGACCGGCTGGGCCCTGGAGTGTCGTATCGCCGCCGAAGACCCCTTTAACGATTTCCTCCCCTCGCTGGGTCGGGTCGATTATGTGAGCGAGCCCAGCGGCCCGGGGATTCGCGTCGACAGCGCCCTCTATGCCGGCGGTGAGATACCCTACCACTACGACCCGATGGTGGCGAAGGTGATCACCTGGGGCCGCACGCGGGAGGAAGCGATCGAGCGGATGCGGCGGGCCCTGGGCGAGTTCATCGTCATCGGGGTGGAGACGAATATCCCCTTCCATCTCCAGATCCTGGACGACCCCCGCTTTCAGGCGGGCCGGCTGCACACGGGTTTCCTGGAGAATGAGTTCTCCCTTGTCGCTCCCCCCGACGGCGAGGAGGAGCGGGCGGCCCTGCTGGCGGCCGCCCTTCTGGCGCATCGGAGGAGGAATCAGCTCGGCGCGGAGGCGAGCCTTCTCGGCGACGGCGGCGGCTGGCAGGCCGCCGGCCGGCTGGCGCAGGCCCGCGAGCGGTCGTGGAAAACGAGAGGCGGGGAATGGCGACGAAGTACCGGCTGAAGCTGGGGGACCGCGATGCCAGCGTCCAGGTCGAAGAGGACGCCGGCGGCGCCCGCCTCAAGATGGACGGTGTGTGGCACGAGGTCAGCATCGAGCAGATAGGCGGCTCCGCTCAGTACTCCCTCATCCTCGACGGCAAGCCGTTCCAGCTCTTCGCCGAGCCGACGCCGCAGGGCTTCCACGTAGTGATAGGTGGCCGCGCCTACAACATCGTCGCCAACCGGGCGGCGAGGCCGCGGCGCTTGGCGCACGGCGAGCTGCCGACGATACAGATGGCCGACGGCGAGTGGGTGCTGGCGTCGCCGATGGCGGGTGTGGTGCAGAAGATCGTCGTCTCGCCGAACGATGTGATCGATGAGGGCGACGTGCTGCTGATAATCGAGGGGATGAAGATGCAGAACGAGCTGCGGGCCCGTCACGGCGGCCAGGTGAAGGCGGTGTACGTCAGCGTCGGACAGCAGGTAGAGCAGGGGTCTCCTCTGCTCGTTCTTCTGTGAGCGGCCGCCTCGGTAACTGCCTGCCCTTCACAACATCCCAGCCTTAGCCCTGTGCGTCAGATAGCAGACCCCTGACCGAAACGCGCGCAGCTATCGGTTGTAGTCCCCGATCCGATCATTGTGAGAAGGCAGCCGCCTGCTGGCGAACGAGGTCCACGAGGTTGCCGAGCGCGATGCTGACGTCATAGAGGTGCAACCCCCAGGTGGGCCCGATCGACTGGCTCACCACCGGCCTCTGGTCACCGGCGATATTGGTGGTGTCAACCTGCAGCCAATTGGCGCCGCCGGAGTTCTCGCAGTGGGCGGTGTACAGCCCGGGGTAGGCCACCCACGGCGTGGGTATCGGGGGTAGTTTCCCGAGCAACGCGCCAATCGGCCCGGGGAACGGAGCGGTCCCAAAGTAGGGCTTCAGTGCGCCCGTTCCGCCTGAAAGCGAAGCCGGGTTGACGCACAGCACCTCCGCATTCTTGCCAGCCAGCTCGCCGGCGCGGGGGCCGGTGTCCGCCCGGCCGAACATGGCATCGGGCGGCGGAGGCTGGTTGAAGCTGGAGTAGGCTACCACGCAGCCTGTTTGATCGGCAGACCGACAGGCGGGAATGTTCTGGAAGTCACCACCCACATCTTGACCTGTAGCGACCATCACGTTGCCGCCGATCATCAGCGCCGAGACAAGAAGGCCACGCGCGTCCGGGTTGGGGTCGATCTCGGACGTGATCAGGTGGGTCAGCATCATCGTGCCCTGGGAGTGGCCGATAAGGACGACTCCTCGGCCCTGGTTGTAGTGTGCGAGATAGTCCTGCCACGCTGAGAGCACGTCGCCGTAGGCCAGGGCGCGGGCTGCCGCCGTGTCCTGACCAGGCGTGGTGATCGCCGCCAGGGTGAGCTGCCGGTACATCGGGGCGTACACCTTACACACCTGCGAGAGGCGTGCTGCCTGCTGGATGGCGACTGCCCTCTCTTCCGGGTCGATCTGCAGGTTGGCGTTCATGGTTGTCTGGTCGCTGACCGTCGGGTATACGTAGAAGCAATCGATCGGCGGATCCTCCGCCGGGGTCGCGGACTCAGTGGTGCTCGTGCCGTCGGCAGACACCACCGTGGTCGTAAGATCGCTCTCGCAGGGGTTATCAGCGAGCCCGGGACGGCACAACCAAACGGTGTTCGACGGCGCTGGTGAGGATGACGCGGTTGATGAGGGCGACGGGGTCGGTGATTCGGACTCACCGCCGCACGAAATGGCGACCACGGTGATCAGACACAGGGCGACGCCGGCCAGGATGCTTCGCCCGACCTGTCGCCCGGTGCTTCCCTTGTCGGAACGAACGCTTGTCCGCCCGTGCCTGCGCGATTTCATCATTGCACCTTCCTTCTTCCGCGGTTGTCCGCAAGTTAGTATGCAGAGAGTGTTCGCATCTGGTCAAGCGGCGGTCGGGGGTTCGCTCGCCGCTGGCCTCACTGCGAAGCACGTTGCGGCGGTGGTGGGGGCTCGGTATACTTGAATGCGGCGCGGGGGTAGCTCAGCGGTAGAGCTCCTGCCTTCCAAGCAGGACGTCGCGGGTTCGAATCCCGTCCCCCGCTCCAGATTCATTTCTGCCCCATAGACATCCATTCTTGACCCCCTCTGTTTCGGAGGCTTAGGGCCTCGCGTCTCGGAAGCTGATGGCCTCTTTGTCTGTCCGGCCATGACCTGGCCGGCTAAGGAGAGCGATGATGTCTTCGAGACTACGACGCAGAGGATGGCAAGACGTGGACAAGTCAGACATCTTGGTGACCGACCTGGTGCAGGCGTTCCTCATGCACCACGAGGACCGCAACCATTCACCCAAGACCGTGCGCTGGTACAACGAGATGCTCGGCCGATTCAGCGCATGGCTGGGGCCGGAGGCACGCCTCCGCGACGTGGACGGTGACACCCTGCGCAACTACCAGCGCAGCCTGAGAGAGGGCGACCTGAGCAAGTTCACCCTCCATGCCTACGCCCGGACGCTCAGGACTTTCCTCCGCTGGCTTCACCGGGAGGCTTATCTCGGCGAGGAACTCCACGGCCGAGTGGAGATGCCCAAGGTGCCCAAGTATGAAGACGTGACCATCGACGTGCTCAGCGACCAGGAGATAGCTCATCTCCTATCAATGCTCGACCCCAGCACGGACGTGGGCTGCCGCAACCGGGCGGTTGTGTGCCTAATGCTGGAAAGCGGCTTGCGTCTAGCCGAGGTGGTCAACCTGAAGTTCGATGACGTGCACCTGAAGGACCTGTACGTCAAAGTGCACGGCAAAGGCGACAAGGAGGCCTACGTCCCCATCGGGCCGACAACCCAAAAGGCCCTGAGCCGGTACGGGATGTACTTCCGGGTCCCCGCCGACCCAAAGACGCGGGCGTTTTTCCTGAATATCTACGGGGAGCCGCTAGGGTATGAGGCGGTCAAGTCGATGTTCGTTCGCCTAGCCAAGGAGTCCGGCATCACGCGCCTTCACCCGCACCTCTTGCGACATACGGCGGCGACGAGGATGCTCGCCAACGGTGCCGACCTCCACACCGTCCAGCGGCTACTGCGCCACTCTGACATCCGCACTACGTTGCGCTACCTGCATTTGGTGCCCGAGCAGCTACAGGAGAAGATGCGGATGTTCTCGCCGCTTGGCGGAATAACGGAGCAACGGCGGAGGATGGTTCCCACGCGGCTGACCAGGGTGAAGTAGAGAAGGGAGGGCGGGGGACCGGCCAGCCCTCCGAGCGATGCTACCGTAGACTCGCCGGAAGGACCAGCGGCTTGTAGTCCGCCGCTATCAGGAGTTCGTCGACTTCCTCTACCGCCAGCTCCAACCCCCGATTGCCCAAAAGAATCAGAGCGTCGCGGCTCGGGTTGTCTCTTTCGCCGGAAAGGAGTCTGGAGACGTAGCTCTCATCGCAAACACCTCACGAGCCTCGGATTTGACCTATCGTATACAATTAAAGTGTGGGGCTGGCCGGTACTACCTTCCTCGACAGGAAAGGGTATTGCCCTGGCAGCTATCTAGCAGGGCGGCACTTAGCCAAGGCGGCGATAGCGCCGCTCCGGTCCGTGCTCAGTGGCCGGCCCTGCGTTTATCTGCCCATGTGAACACAACCCGAAGGTACGTAGTACTAATCATGAGGGGCCATTCCGGCCACATCGCCTTCGCGCCCAAGTTGCCGGAGGTGGTCGGACGTGGACGTGGCAGAAACGCCGCCTACAAGGACTTCAAGAAGCGGCTGGAGCAGCACGCTCTTCGGCTTATCGAGCGAGGCGTCCCGGTCCCGACGGACGACATCGTCGCCGTCAAGTACGTGAAGGTGGACCTTCGCGCCTTGGAGTCAAGGACGAACCTACAATGACCAAGCTATTCTATTGGCCAAAGGGATGGGCCAAAACAGTGGGCTTTCACAAGCCCGCAGTGCGGCCCGTCAGGCCGCACATAACGTCAAGCTCACGGGCGTCGAGCCCGCCGCTTGACCAAGGGGGAAGGGTCGAAAACCTTATGCAGGGAATCTGGCAACAGCGTAGCCATTCACCCCACAATCGGTTTTCGACTGTCGTCGGGCTCGCTTCGTCCAGTGTCCTCGCGAACCCGACCACCCCCGCCGCCGCCGTTGTTGACCCTTTCGGGCCACCAACGGTGCCCTCGGGGCTACGCCCCTCGGCGGACGCGGGGGTCTCGCAAGTGCCTGCGGCA
>Ga0315275_10006275_pt1 | contig 11350 bp, 9 predicted proteins | sample YL17G03_0_MG_FD_205557 | JGI IMG/M metagenome (GOLD analysis project Ga0315275, IMG submission 205557) | Sediment microbial communities from Yellowstone Lake, YNP, Wyoming, USA - YL17G03_0 | ecosystem: Environmental > Aquatic > Freshwater > Lake > Sediment | place: USA: Wyoming | collected...
GCACCCGCGACGTGATCGGGAAGCTGTACAAGGTGCTGCCGACGGCGCTGGTCGCCGCCGCCATGCGGCCGTCGATCGAGCGGAAGGATCTCGTGCTGCGCGTCGACGATCTGCTCGGGCGCCTGCGCGAGACGGGCGCCAACCTGTCGGTGCGCGACGCCGGCCACGCGGTGGACATGGGCGTGGCGTCGCTCGAGGCGCGCGACGTGCTCCACCTCGAGGGCACGAAGGTTCGCGTGCGCGATCGCAGCGTCCTGCGTTACTATGCCCGGACGATCCAACATCTGGTCTCATCGCATTAGGACCCGACGATGCTCGACGCCCTTTCGAAGTCGTTCTTTCACGCCCTGGCCCGGAGCGCATCGCTCGAACGGATGGCGTCCCGCTACGGCATGTCCGGGCGGGCGGGCTTCGCCCGCCGGTTCATCGCCGGGGAAACGGCCGACGAAGCGATCGCGCAGGCCCGCCAGATCCAGGCGGGTGGCCTGCTGCTGACGCTCGACCAGCTGGGCGAGAGCATCACGACGCTGGGCGAGGCCGAGGCGGCGACGGCCGTCTACCTGACGCTCATCGAGAAGATCCGCGCGGCCGGCATCGATCGCAATATCTCGGTCAAGCCGACGCAGCTCGGCCTCGACATCGATCCGGCCGTGTGCGTGGACAACGTGAAGCGGATCCTCAGCCTCGCACGGGACCACGACTTCTTCGTCCGGATCGACATGGAGAACACGCCCTACATCCAGAAGACGCTGGACATGTTCTCGGCGGTCTGGACCCAGGGCTTCCGCAACACCGGCGTCGTGCTGCAGTCGGCGGTGTTCCGCTCCGAAGAGGATGCGAAAGCGGTGTCTGTCACCGGCGCACGCGTGCGGCTCGTGAAGGGCGCCTACAAGGAGCCGAGCGCGGTGGCCTACCAGGCCAAGGCGGACGTCGATGCCGCCTTCGTCCGCATCCTGCAGTACCTGATGACGGACGGCCACTACCCGGCCATCGCCACCCACGACCCGGCGATGATCGACGCAACGAAGGCGTTTGCCGCCGAGAAGGGCATCGCGAAAGACCGGTTCGAGTTCCAGATGCTGTACGGCATCCGCCGCGACCTGCAGGCCTCGCTCATGGCCGACGGCTACCGGATGCGCGTATACGTGCCGTTCGGCAAGCAGTGGTTCCCGTACTTCATGCGCAGGTTGGGCGAGCGCCCGGCCAACGTCGGGTTCATCCTCAAGGCCATTGTCGGGGAGCGGTAACTCGGTCGCCGTCTGTTCAGGCCAACGCATGCTGACACCGGTTGACGTGATCGCGGGACTCTGGCTGTCGCTCTGGTGCGCGGGGGGAACTCCCTGCCAGTTCGCGCCGCCGTCGACCGCGTACGCCGGGCAGGGTGGGCCCGTCGCCGTGATCGTCGCGCCCGCGGCCGTGCCCGCGCCGGCGGCTGTCGTGCTGCCAGCGCCTGCCACCGCGGCCCCCGGGCCTGCCTCGTTGCCCGCGCCGGTTGCTGCGCCGGCTGCCGCGCCCGCACCGCGCACGGATGGCGCGGAGCGCCCGTCGGCCCTGCTCGAGTTGAGCGACGACGAACTCCTGAGGCGGATCGAGGCCGACCCGGCATCGCTCGGATCGCTCTCAATCGGCCAGCCCGGCAGTTCGCTTCTCTACAATGCGGTCGAGTTGCCCGAGAGCCCGCGCTGGTCGCGCGCGCCCAATGCCGACTGGTGGGCGACGACCGAGACGGTGGAGGCCATCGGGGCAGCCGTCGGAACGGTGCACGAGCTGTTCCCGGACACGCAGCCCATCGTCATCGGCGACATCAGCCGGCATGACGGCGGGCGCATCCAACGCCACGAAAGCCACCAGGGCGGCCGCGACGTCGACTTCGGCTTCTACTACAAAAACGGATCGGTGAACTGGTGGGCGCCCGGGTCATCGGCGAACATGGACCTGCCGCGGAACTGGGCGCTGGTCCGCGCCCTGGTCACGCGAACCGACGTCGAGGTGATGTTCCTCGACACCCGCGTGCAGCGGGTGCTCTACGCGTACGCGAAGGAGATCGGCGAAGACTCTGAGTGGCTGGATCACGTGTTCCAGTTCACGCGCGGCTACCGGAACGCCATCATCCAGCACCTGCCGAACCACCGGACGCACTATCACGTGCGCTTCTACAGCCCCATCGCCCAGGAACTGGCCCGGCGGGCCCACCCGATGCTGGTCCAGCTCGACATCATGAAGCCGCCGGTCTACACGCTGAAGGTGGTGGCGCGGTCCGGCCAGACGCTCGGGCATCTCGCGTCCCGCTACGGCACATCGGTGCGGGCCATCATGCAGGCCAACGGCCTGACGTCCTCGCAGATCCGCGCAGGCCGCGCGTACCGGATCCCGGTGCGGGCGGCGGCGCCGCCGGTGGAGCCGCTCCTCATGCCGCGCCGTGTGCTGCCGCCGGTGACGCCGGCCGTGCTGGCGACCGTGGACTGGCCGACGCCGGCGTCGCTCTACGGCTCCGGCCAGCAGCACTGAGCTGCCGGCCGTCCCCGCCTACTTCCAGTCCGCAATGAACACGTTCGTGTCGCCTTCCTTCGCGTCGTTCCGGTTCGACGCGAAGACCAGCTGCCTGCCGTCCGGCGAAAACATCGGGAAGCCGTCGAAGGTCGGATTGAACGTCACCTGCTCGAGGCCCGTCCCGTCCACGTTGATCAGGTAGATGTCGAAATTCCGCTTCTGCGGGTCGTTCACGTTCGACGAGAAGATGATCTTCTTCCCGTCGGGCGTGAAGTAGGGCGCGAAACTCGCCGCCTTCAGGTTCGTGATCTGCCGCAGGTTCGAGCCGTCCTCGTTCATCACGTAGATTTCGAGCGAGGTCGGCCGCCAGATCGCCTTTTTCAGGAGCGCCCGATAGTCGTCGAACTCCGCACCCGACGCGAGCGCGCGGCCGCGGAAGACGATCTGCTTGCCGTCAGGCGAGTAGAACGGTCCGCCGTCAGGCCCCTCGCGGTGCGTCAGCCTCTTGACGTCGCTGCCGTCGCCGTTCATCGAGTAGATCTCCATGTCGCCGTCGCGCACGCTGGTGAAGACGATGCGGCCGTCCTTCCGGATCGTCGCCTCGGCATCGTAGCCCGGCGTCGTTGTCAGCGCCCGGATGTTCGAGCCGTCGGCGTTCGCGATGTAGATGTCGTAACCGTCGTAGATCGGCCAGACGTAGCCCAGGTCGAACGACGGTTTCGGCGGGCAGTCCATCCCGGCCTTGAATGTCGAGGCGTAGATCACGCTCTTCGCATCCGGCGTGTAGTAGGAACAGGTCGTCCGGCCGCCCTTGCTGACTGGCCGCACATCCGACCCGTCGATGTTCATCGTGAAGATCTGATCGCAGGCCACACCGCCGCGCGTGGACTGGAAGGACAGGCGCTTCCCGTCGAATGAGAAGTAGGCCTCCGCATTCTCGCCGCCGAAGGTCAACTGCCGGACGTTGCTCAGGTGCGGCTCATTCGGCAGCGCGGGCACGGGCTTCGCGACGCTCCCCTGGCCCGAGACGACGGCCATCGCGGTAACCGAGACGACGAGTGAACCAAGAACGGACGCGAGTCGTGTGCGCACGGGACGTCTCCTGCAGATGAATTGAGTGTAGGCCCTGGGATGTATCATCTCAACTGTGACAGACCATGTCCAGTCGCTGCCCGCTCCTGCCCTGGCGCTCGCCCGCGCCATCGGTGACGCCGGCGGCCGCGCGCTGGTCGTGGGCGGATGGGTGCGCGACTGGCTGCGCGGGATCGATTCGAAGGACGTGGATCTCGAGGCATACGGCCTCGACAGCGGTGCGCTTCGCCGCGTGCTCGAAGGCTTCGGCCGCGTGGACGCGGTCGGCGAAGCCTTTACGGTCTACAAGGTCGCCGGCATCGACGTCTCGATGCCCAGGCGTGAGTCCAAGATCGGCCGTGGCCATCGGGCGTTCGAGGTGCACGGCGATCCGCACATGGGCCCGCACGAGGCCGCGCGGCGCCGCGACTTCACGATCAACGCGATCATGCTCGACCCGCTGACGGACGAACTGCTCGACCCCTTCGGGGGGCGCGCTGATCTCGAGGCGCACGTCCTTTGCATGGTTGACGCGGCGACGTTTCCCGACGACAGCCTCCGCGTGCTGCGCGCCCTCCAATTCGCCGCGCGGTTCGAGCTCGAGATGGACGCGGCCACGAAGGCGACCTGCCGCGCCATCGCACTGGACGACCTGCCCAGCGAACGCATTCTTGGGGAGGTCGAGAAACTGCTGCTGCAGGCGCGGCGGCCCTCGATCGGGTTCGCGCTCGGCCTCGAACTCGGCGCGGTGCAGACGCTCTTCCCGGAAATGGCGGCGATGGTCGGCTGCCCCCAGGAGCCCGAATGGCATCCCGAGGGCGACGTCTGGGTGCACACCCTCATGGTGATCGATCAGGCGCGTCGCGCGATCGACGACCTCGACCGCGCGCGCGGGCTGACGATCATGCTCGGCGCGGTCTGCCACGACTTCGGCAAGCCGGCAACCACCGCGTTCATCGATGGGCGGATCCGTTCGCCGAACCACGAACCGGAAGGGATCGCGCCGACGCTCGCCTTGCTCGATCGCCTCAACGTGCACACCATCGACGGCTTCGATGTCCGCCATCACGTCGTCGGCCTCACGGCCTATCACCTGGCGCCGGGCATGTGGCACAAGTCGTCGTCTTCGGTAGGCGACGGCGCGTTCAGGCGTCTCGCACAGAAGGTCGACCTCGAGCTGCTGGCGCGGCTCGCGCGCGCCGACTGCCAGGGGCGGACCGGCACGTTCGACTGTTCGGCGATGGACTGGTTCCTTGATCGAGCGCGGGCGCTCGGTGTGGAGCACCGTCCGCCGGCACCCATCCTGATGGGCCGCCACCTGCTGGCGATGGGGCTGCAACCGGGCCCCGGGGTCGGCCGCATCCTGAAGGCGGTGTACGAGCAGCAGCTCGACGGCGCCGTCACCACGCTGGACGAGGCGATCGCGGCGGCTACTTCGCTCCCGCCGCTTTGAGGATCTTCGCGGCCGCCGGGCACGCGCCGGCCTCGGTCATGATGGTCATGCCAGGCGCGCGTTGGTACGTCAGGTCCGCCTTGTGGTCGACCAGCGTCTGGACGGCCTCGGGCATGCACATCATGACGGCCCAGTTGAGCGCCGGCACGCCGTACTGATCACGCCCGTTGGGATCGGCCCCCAGCTTGACGAGTTCGACGGCCTGCCGCTCGTTCTTCTGGATGAATGCCGCGAACAGCAGCGTCGTCGCCGACTTCTTGTCGATGTTCGATGTGGATGCGGGCGCCGGCGTGGGCGCTGGCGCGGCAGGAGCCGCCTTCGCCGGAGCGGCGGGGGCTGGCGCCGAAGCAGGCTCCGGAGCCTTGACGGCCTTCGCGGCTGAGAACTCGACGGCGCAGGCGTACTTCGTGCCGTCGAACTCGCGCGTGGCCAGCTTCAGGCTGCCGGCCACGGACGTGGTCGCCGCGTACTGGAACCACGCGCCCGGCAGGACGGTCTTGCCGTTCAGGCCCTTGTGGAACACGGCGACGTTGACGAGCCGGCTGCCGTCGATGCGCAGCACCAGGCCCGTGATCTCCCCGGCGCGGGCGCGCATTGACAGGTCGATGTCGTCGTCGGGAGCTGTGGCCCCGAGCGGCTTGTCGGTCAGTACGACGAGCGTGTCCTGCTTCGCGCTGTCGAACAGCCCTTCGACCTTCGTCGTGACCGCGTGCGCCAGCGTCACCGTCGTCGCGTTGTAGGTGAACGTCCCGACCGCCTTGCCCGGATCCGCCGCGCGCGCGATTGACGCACACGCCATCACGCACGCCACCGCGATCAGCATCGTCAGCATTCGGTACACGGAAACCTCCCGGACATCGAGTTGCAGCGCTCGGAACTCTCATCTTACGCCATAATCGTGGCTGGCCATGACCCGCACCACGCTCGTCGACGTTTTCTCGGACCTCGCGTCCACGCGGGGGGAATTCCTCGTCTACGACGACGGGTTCCGGACCCGGTCGCGTTCGTACGGGGACGTCGGCCGGGCCGCGCGCGCCTTCGCGGCCAGGATGTCCGACGCCGGCATCCGCCAGGGCGACCGCATGATTCTCTGGGGCGAGAACTGCCCGGAGTGGGTCGTGGCCTTGTGGGGCGCGCTCATCTCGGGCATCGTCGTCGTGCCGATCGACTATCGCAGCTCGGGCGACTTCGTCCGCAAGATCCGCGACATCGTCGACGCGAAGCTACTGCTCGTTGGGGCTGACGTCACCGGCGCTGAAGACCTCCCCCGGAGTGGTTTCCAACCCGTGGAAGACCTCTCCCGGAGTGGTTTTGGAGCGGTTTGGCCGTTCTCGAGCATTGATTGGCACGATCGGCGCGAGATCCCGATGGCCGCGGTTGCCGCAACCGACACCGCCGAAATCATCTTCACGTCGGGCGCCACGGCAGAGCCCAAGGGCGTCGTGCTCACGCACCGGAACATTCTGGCGAACACGGTCCCCATCGAGCAGGAAGTGCTGAAGTACCGGAAGTACGGCAGGCCGTTCTTCCCGCTCCGCTTCCTCAACCTGCTGCCGCTCAGCCACATGTTCGGGCAGGCGATGGCCACCTTCATCCCGCCCATGCTGCCCGGGACGACAATCTTCATGCGGAGCTTCAGCCCGCACGACATCATCCACCAGATCCGCACGCGCCGCATTTCCGTGCTCGTCTCGGTGCCGAAGATCCTCGATGTGCTGCGCGAGCACCTGCGCCACGTGGCACCGTCGACGGCCACGATGACCGACGCCCCCATGCACTGGGTGACGCGCTGGTGGGTGCATCGTGACGTGCACCGCCTGTTCGGGTTCAAGTTCTGGTCGTGCGTGGTCGGTGCGGCGCCGCTGGACGCCGACCTCGAGGCGTGGTGGGGGCGGCTGGGCTTCGCGGTGATCCAGGGCTACGGCCTCACGGAAACCGCGCCGGTTGTCACCCTGAACCACCCGTTCGCCATGCGCCGCGGGTCGGTCGGCAAACCGATCCAGGGCCTGAAGGTGAAGCTCGCGGCCGATGGCGAGATTCTCGTGCGCGGCGACAACGTCATGCAGGGTTACTACAACGCGCCAGACGCGACGGCGGCGGCCTTCGAGGACGGCTGGCTGCGCACCGGCGACATCGGCGAGATGGACGACTCGGGCCGCCTCTACGTCCGCGGCCGCAAGAAGGAGATGATCGTCCGCGCCGACGGCCTGAACGTCTTCCCGGACGATGTGGAACGCGTGCTGAACGCGGTCGCCGGCGTGCGTGACTCAGCGGTCGTGGGCCTGAGCGAGGGCGGCGACGAGCGCGTGCACGCGGTGCTCGTGCTCGAGCCCGGCGCGTCGGAGGACGACATCCTGCGCCAGGCAAACGCGCACCTGGCCGACCACCAGCGCATCCGGACGGCCGCGACGTGGCCCGGCGAGCACCTGCCGCGCACCGATGGCACACGCAAACTGAAACGCGTGGAGATCCGGCGATGGGCGCAGGGCGATCAGGTGCCGTCGACGTCGGCGCCCGGCGAGGACGCGGTCGAGACGCTGCTTGCGAGATTCGCGCGCGGGCGGAGCCTGAGCGCAGCCACGAGCCTCGACGACCTGGGCCTCAGTTCGCTCGAGCGCGTCGAGTTGATGGTGGCGCTCGAACAGAAGCTGCAGACGTCGGTCGATGAGGGGGCGTTCTCGTCCGCGCGCACGATCGGCGATCTGCGCGCACTCGTCGAGGGCGGGAGCGCCGCGGCAGCCGAGCCCCACGACGTCGTCGAGTTCCCGGCCTGGGGACGCCGATGGCCGGCGCGCGCGGTCCGCGCAACCCTGCAGGCTGTGCTGGTGCTGCCGCTCACGCGCCTGTTCGCGCACGCGTCGGTCGACGGGCTCGAGCATGTCCGCAGCCTGTCAGGCCCGGTCATCTTCGCGTCGAACCACCAGAGCCACATGGACGGGCCAGTTATCCTCGCCGCCCTGCCGAGGGCCGTCCGGCGCCGCGTCGCCCCGGCGATGGCCAAGGAGTTCTTCAAGGCCCACTTCTTTCCCGCCGGGTTCGGCTGGCGCGACCGTTCGGTCACGAGTCTGGTCTACTACCTGGCCGTGCTCGCCTTCCACGCCTTCCCGCTGCCGCAGCGCGAAGCCGGCGCCCGCGACACGCTGAAATACATCGGCGGCCTGGCCTCCGACGGGTTCTCCATCCTGATCTTTCCCGAGGGTCAGCGGGGCGAAACGGGGTCGCTCAAGCCATTCCGCCCGGGCGTCGGCATGATCGGCAGCCGGCTGAGCCTTCCCGTCGTCCCGGTCAGGCTCGACGGGGTAGACCGGGTGCTCCACACGGGTTGGCGGATGGCGAAGCCCGGGCCGGTTCGGGTGACGTTCGGTGCCCCAATCACCCTGACGGGCGACGACTACGCTGCCATGGCCCGCCAAGTCGAACGGGCGGTGATGGATTTGTCCAGGAAATAAGCGATTTCTCGCGAGGTTGCGGTGCCAGACCCCATGTGGCACAATCTTTGATATGGCTTACGAATACGAACCCGGCGGATCGCCCGATCCGGCACCCGCGCCGGCCGAGCCGACGCCCGTCCCGGAATCGTCTCCCGTAGCCGAAAGTTCCGCCGCCGTGCAGCGTTTTCAGAGTTGCCGCTGGCGCCAGAAGGCCGAAGACGGGGTGCCCGACCACTGCTCGCACCGGGACGTCCAGCCGATGACCGGTAACACCGGCTTCGACCCCGAAGCCTGGTGCCCGGGTTGCACTTACTACAAGGTGCGCCGCAACCCCCGCAAGCCCACGCCCCGCCCGCCCAGCGACCGGTACTACTAGCCGGCGCCTGTCTTCTATTCGCTGAACTCGCGCGCCAGATCGGCCCATTCGCCGTCGGGCGCGAGGCTGTGGTACGCGCGCCAGTGCGGCCGCGCGTCATCCGTGCGGCCGGCCTTCTCGAGCGCGACCGCCAGATACAGGTGCGCCTCGGGGTAGCCGGGATTGATCGTGAGCGCCTGGAGGTAGTACCCCTCGGCCTCGTCGTACCGGCCGAGATCGTGATGGATATTGCCGAGGTTGAAGTAGCCCTCGAACACGTCCGGCTCGAGCATCACGGCACGCTCGTAGAGCGCCTGCGCCTCGATGAGGAACTCGCGGGCGTAGTGAATGTTCGCGAGGTTGATGAGCGCCGGAACAAGGCGCGGCTCGAGGGCGAGCGCCTGCCGATAGCCTTCGGCCGCGCGCTCCTGTGTGGCCGGCGCCCCATCGTCGAGCGACGATGCGAGGGTGAAGTACTTTTCGGCCAGCGATCCGGCCGGCACCGACGAGACGCCGGTCGCCGTCTGCGCGCGATGGTCCGGCCGCGCCGTTCGCGATCCCCCGGCCTGGGGCGGCCGCAACGCAATCACCTTCGCGGGTTGCCTGTCGACGCGGAAATCCAGGGCGAGCTGGCCGTCGCGCGAGGCGAGCAGCGCCCGCAGCACGGCCTTGAACGTCGTCCCGCGCTGGAGCTCGGCATGCACCTGGCGAATGACCACGACGTCGGCGAACGAAATGACGCGCTCGCCGCCCGCGAGGGTGGGCGCGGCGAACAGGCCGCATTTCTGCAGCGTCCGCAGGTGATCGTCCCGGACGCTCGGATAAAGCGCCAGCACCTCCAACAGCCGGTGCAGCGGCTGCCGGACCTCGGCCGGGCTGGTGCTGTCCGCGGGACTTGCGGCCACTGACGTCCTCCGCCCGGATTGTAACCGGACTCAGGGTCTAATTCACCGCCGTGAGCGGGATGATCGACGGTGAGCGGTAGCTCTGGATCGACACCTGGGCCGCCGTGCGCTCGGCGACAGCCATGAACGCTTTCGCCGCCGGTGACGTCGTGTCGCTCAGCATGATCGGCCGACCCGTGTCGCCGCCCTCTCGCAGCGGCTCCGAGATTGGGATGCTGCCGAGGAACGGCACGCCCAACTCCTCCGCGAGGCGCTGGCCGCCGCCGCGCCCGAAGATGTCGCTCTCGTGCTGGCACGACGGGCACGTGAAGTAGCTCATGTTCTCGATGAGGCCGATCACCGGGATGTTGAGCTTCTGGTACATCGCCGCGGCGCGCCGCGTATCGGCCAGCGCCACCTGCTGCGGCGTGGTGACGAGAATCGCGCCGGCGACATGCACGGTCTGGCTGAGGCTGAGGGCGACGTCACCCGTGCCAGGCGGCAGGTCCACGACGAGGTAGTCGATGTCCTTCCACCGCACGTCCATGAAGAACTGTTTGATGACGCCGTGCAGCATCGGCCCGCGCCAGATCACCGGCGCATCGTCCGACGTCAGAAAGCCCATCGACACGACCTGTATGCCGTACTGTTCGGGCGGCACGATCTTCTCGCCGTCCGTGCCGAGTTGCCCCTTCACGCCCAGCATGATGGGCACGTTCGGGCCGTAGATGTCGGCGTCGATAATACCGACGCGGCTGCCCGCATTCGCCAGCGCAAGGGCGAGGTTCACCGACACGGTGGTCTTGCCGACGCCGCCCTTGCCCGCGCCCACCGCAATGATGTTCTTCACGCCAGGCACGGCCGCCTTGTTGAGGTCCGGCGACACGGCATGCCGCACCTGCGCGGTCATGGTCACCGCGACGTCCGTGACGCCGGGGATCTGCATCACGGCAGCCCTGGCCTGTTCTTTCAACTGTTCCTTCACCGGGCACGCGGGAGTCGTGAGCTCGATGGTGAACGCCACGCGCCCGCCATCAATCGAGACGTCCTTCACGAAGCCGAGCTTGACGATGTCCTTGTGGAGATCGGGATCTTTGACGGCGGTCAGCGCCTGGAGAATCTGTGCCTGTTCGAGTGCCATATGTTCTCAGCTTACCAAATGGGGACGCCGACATGCCAAAAGGGGACGGGGCTAGTTTTCGATGCGTGTATCAATTCTCGCTGTATGCGTAACTTCCTCAGCCAGTTCGAGTTCGCCGCGAAAAATAGGGTCAGACCCCAATTACGGGAGTTTCCGCTGGTTTAGGTCGAACGCACAAGGGGCCTGGCCCCTGTTCACTCCCAGGAGTAGCCGGGGTGGGAGGTGAGGCGGTGATCGTCGATGGGGATGCCGACGGTGAAGTGATACAGGCTCTGGAGGCGGTGGTCGGCAATCCCCAGCAACTCGTGCACGCCGTCGTCGAAGAAGCAGCCGATGCCGGTGCCGCGCGCGCCGGCGGCTTCCGCCTCGAGATACAGGGCCTGGCCGATGGCGCCGGTTTCCCAGAAGAGATCGCGGTAGCGCGGCGCGCCACCCTCCTCGAGGGCCGCATCGAACTCGGCGAGCATGCCGAGGCTGAAGAACCCGTCGGACGCGATGTCCTGTCCACAGCTGAGCTGGCGCGCA
>Ga0315275_10006277_pt1 | contig 11349 bp, 10 predicted proteins | sample YL17G03_0_MG_FD_205557 | JGI IMG/M metagenome (GOLD analysis project Ga0315275, IMG submission 205557) | Sediment microbial communities from Yellowstone Lake, YNP, Wyoming, USA - YL17G03_0 | ecosystem: Environmental > Aquatic > Freshwater > Lake > Sediment | place: USA: Wyoming | collected...
GAAATACACACACGTGGACGTCAAGCAATTGCTCGATGTTTACCGCAAGAGCCACCCGCGCGCAGGGAGCTCGGGGTAAGCCGCTTAGAAGCGCGTCGGGGCGAGCCGGGACGGAATTCGCCATTTAATAAAAGCGTTAACTTATGTCTGCATTGAGAGCCTTTATCCGTAAACGACGGTATACGCAGCGGCAAATGAGAATTTTGTAACTTATTGATATCAAAATAGAAAAAAGCTCGGACCTCTTGGCATTGGACTTGCATTAATCAGAGTGAAAGGAGGTCCTCATGAAAGAACTCATTTTCAAAGGACTGGCGTTCAGTCTCATCCTCAGCCTTTTTGTTTTCCCTCTTCTCGCCCAGCAAGCCCAGACCGGGAAATCCACGGCTGAAAAGATCAACCTCAACACGGCGACGCTCGAAGAGCTCCAGAAGCTGCCCCGGATCGGGGCGAAAGTCGCTCAGCGGATCATCGATTACCGGAAGCAGAACGGGAACTTCAAAAAGATCGAAGAGATCATGAAGGTCCGCGGCATCGGGGAGAAGACGTTCGCCAGGATGAAAGACCTGCTCACGGTCTAGGCCTTGGTCCTCTAGCGCCCTCACAGGGTGCGCCCTCCACCCTACGCTGTCCCCCTTCCTTGCGAAGGGGGACGGCCCTTTTTTAGATAATCCTTGAGGAAGGCCTTCATTTTCTTCAATGCGCGACCGCGGTGGCTGACGGCATTCTTTTCTTTGGGCCGCAGTTCGCCGAACGTTTTTCGCAAAGGCTTGAAAAAAAAGATCGGGTCGTAGCCGAAGCCGAGGCCCCCCTTTTTGTCGAAGGCAATCATTCCCCGGACTTGGCCTGAGACGGTCTTGACGATCTTGCCGTTCCTTGACAGGACCATACAACAGACGAACCGCCCGCGCCGGTTGTCTTCGGCGACGCCCTTCATCAGAAGCAAAACCTTTTGGATATTTTTCTTGTCCGTGGCCCGGCGTCCAGAAAATCGGGCCGAATATACGCCGGGCGCTTCGCCCAGGGCTTCGACCTCAAGGCCCGAGTCTTCGGCCAGAGTCAGGAACCCGGACCGGCGGCTGTAGAACAGGCTTTTCCCTCTTGCATTCTCATAGAACGACGGACCCTTTTCCGGAAAGGGTGTTCGGATGCCGAGGTCGGCCAGGGTGATGACTTTCAGCGATAGATCGAGAAGAGCGTTCCGGATCTCCCGGGCTTTTCCCTCGTTCGTGGTCGCCAGAACAAGGACGGTCTTTTTTGGCTTCACCGTGGACCTACTGTCCGATCGTATCTATGAAATAGGACAGGACGAACATCAGGATCAGGACGATGGTCAGGAGCGCGAACTTGGGGCTGATCAGCAATTTTTCCGGCTCTTCCATGACTTCGGCCTCGCTCATGGTCTTCAGAAAGAAGAGGAAGAAGAGGACGAGCAGGAAAGGCAAGATCATGTAGAATGTCTGCAGCTTGAGCGAATGCGCGAGATACAGGAAGGACAGGAGGCAGATCGCGGCGCTGGCCGCCATCCCGAAGAGGAGGTAATTCCGGGTGTATCGTTTGTGCGAGGTCCGGTAGTCGCCTGCCTTTTCTTTGAGAAAACGGAACTCCGAAAGCCGCTTGGCAACCATCAGGAAGTTCCCGAACGACCACCAGCTAAGGAGGAGGCTTACGGGCGGAAAGATGCCTTTGGGCGCAAAAGCAAACCAGCCGATGAGGAACCGGATGGGGTTGTTGGCTGACTCCGAGATGGAATCCAGGAAGGGGATGTCCTTGGCCCGGATGGGTTTTACGTTATAGACGATCCCGGCCCCAAAAAGGGCGAGGATCGAGAAGAAGAACGGGCCAGCGAAGATTGCGTAGGATGCGGCGAGGCCTACGCAGATGATCAGGATGCCAAAGAGGGCGAGCGGGAATTTTTTGATCTCGCCCTGAACGAGAGGCCGGAAGCGTTTGGTCGGGTGATGAATATCATAAGGAAGGTCCACGATTTCGTTCAGGATGTAATTGGCCGTTGAAACGGCCCACGTCAACAGGAACGCGGCCGTGAGGCGCCAAGCGAGGGACGCGACAGAAAAAGCTCCAAGAGCGTCGCGGTTGAAGAAAAAGAAGGCCGCGCTACCCAGGAAGATGGCCAGACTCCGCGGCCATCGTTCCAGGCGGATGGCTCTCAGGTAGGCGTTCACGACCCGGGGCTCTTTTTCGCGTAGATCTCGAATGAGTCTCCGAGCGCCAATTTTAGCCGAATTCGTTTTAAAAAAGAAGCCGCGCGGCGGTTTTTTATCAATAGGCCGAAGGTCCTTATCCGAGAAAGAACATAATATGCGCTGAACGTCCAGGCGTATTTTTTCCTCTTCACAATCTCGAAACCGGCCTCGGAGAGGAGCTTTCTCAGGCTCGGCAAGGAGAAATAGGCCAGATGTCCGGGCCTCAAATGCCACCAGCGCATCCCGGCGAGCCTGGCTGCGCGGCTGTGGATATCGGGCGTGATCAGGCATAGAATTCCCCCCGGAGCGAGGATATTGTTGGCTTTCGCCATAGCCTCTCGCGGCATCGGCGTGTGTTCGATGAAATCGACCATGGTCACGGCCTGATAGGAACTGGGGGCGAGAGGGGCCTCTTCGAAGAACCCCTGGTTCAGGCGGATGGCGTAGTTTTCGGCGGCGAATGCCACTGCCCACTTGCTTGCCTCGATGCCTTCGGCCGACCAGCCTCGCTCCTGAGCAAGACGGAGGAGGATGCCTGTGGCCGCGCCCACATCGAAAAGGCGTCCCCTGGCTGGCAGTAATTTTTCAAGGTTTGCCAGAATCCCGAGGAAGTTCCGGGACCGGCCCTCTGCTTCCTCATCGTACGCAGGGTCTTCGACCTGGCTGTAGAGCGAGAAGATGAACTCCGGCCTCGGGCAAGGATCGGCGAAAATATGCCCGCAGTCCCGGCATTCGCTCAGGTCCCAGACCTTCCCGTATTCGCTGTCCGTGATCTTGATCTGGTCCTTTTTGAGCAGGGCGTAATCGAACGTGCCCTTTTTATGAGAGCAGAGGCGCGAGCTTGAACAGACGGGACACCTCTCCGCTCGGGCGAATTTTTCCGTCATGGGACTATATCATAGTCGGGAACAGATGGGGAAACAAGACAGAAGGGAAGAGAAACGCCAAAAATAAGCTGGGAACGCATAATCCCCCTATTAGAAAAGGGGAGTGGGGATATGAAAAATGTTGTTGACAGGAGGCTGGTAAGTATGATAAATGATTTAGTCTATTGACATAGTCGAGTATTATGGGCGCTTACTGATGAGGCTTTCAACCAAGGGCGAATATGCGAGCCGGGCCATGCTGGAGCTTTCTCTTCATTATGCCGAGGGGCCCGTGCATATCCGCGACATCTCGGCCGCCCAGGACATTCCCGAGCGATTCTTGGAACAGATTCTCCTTCTTCTTAAAAGGGCCGGATATCTGAGGAGCAAGAAAGGTCCTCACGGAGGCTATTATCTGGCCAAACCTCCTACCAGGATCTCCGTGGCCGAGGTCATCCGGGTGATGGACGGTCCCCTGGCGCCAATCGACTGTGTCAGCGTGACCGCGCGTGAATTCTGCTCCCGGGAGCAGTTCTGCGGGCTGAAGGGGCTTTGGAAGGAGGTCAGGGACGCGATTGCTAAGATCCTGGAGAAGACGACGTTCGAGGATCTAGCCGAGCGGACCAGATCGGCGAAAAAGACCGATGGATAGTCAAAAAATTTTTAATTTAATAGTCGACTGATGCAATTGACATACTAAACAATGTAAATAAAGGTTCGAAGGTGATCCCATGATACGAACGAAGATGAAAACATGGCCCACGGCGGGGATCCTCGCCGGGGTATTGCTTTTCAGCGCCGCTGCTTCTCCGGCCGAGGAGAAAAAGGAACTTCCGGCCGTGACATCGAGCCGGGCGCTCAAGCTCAGCGGGTACACCCAGCTTCTTTACACGGCCCAAGACTCGGGACTCGATGGTTTTACGCTCCGCCGGGCGCGGCTGACATTGTCGGCTGATCTTCTGAAGAATGTCCACTTCAAACTGCAGGTGGACGCCGTCAAAACGCCGGCCCTTATGGATGCTCAGATCGAATTCGGCTTTCACGAGGCCGCTTCCCTGCGCATCGGGCAGTTCAAGGTCCCCTTCAGCCAGGAAAGCCTGACATCGAGCGGCGACCTCGATACGATCAATCGCTCGCAACCCGTATCCAAGATGTCGCCGGGACAGGACATCGGCTCCTCGGGCCGCGACATTGGGGCCGTGATCTTCGGCAAGACTTCGGTCATTGGGTATACGGTCGGGGTCTTTAATGGCGCGGGCATCAACAAGGCCGATACCAACAAGGAGAAGGACTGGGCCGGCCGTCTCCTCGTTCATCCAGCGTCGTTTCTGACCCTCGGCGCGTCACTCTATGACGGGATGTCGAGTCCTTCGGCTTATGTCCCGCCGGTGAAGAGAGACCGGGCCGGAGCCGAAATAGCCGTTCTCCACGATGCATTTTCTTTTAAAGGAGAATTCATCCAGGCGGCGGACGACGAAATCATTAGAAAGGGCTGGTATCTCCAGGCCGGCTATTTTTTCATGCCGAAGACATTGCAGGGAATCTTCAAAGTCGATTCGTATGACAAAGACACGAAGACGGACCTTGACCGGAGCGACCTGTGGACTTTAGGTCTGAACTGGTTCCTGACGGAAAAAACGAAGCTCATGATTAATCTTGAGTTGACCAAGGACGAGTCCGGGAAGACGGCCAACACGGCTCTCCTGGCCCAGTTCCAGGCGGCGTTTTAAGAAAAAATGTCAATTGATACGGATTCTGTCGTCGATCAGCCCCCTCGTCCTCGTCGGTCAGACGATCCGATCGACGCCGCCCCATCCATCTTTGCTCGTGATATCAAAGAAAGAGAAATGAGATGAGAAAAATGATGAAAAGACTCGCGGCCGGAATTTCATTGGGCTTTTTCCTTTTGACATTTTCTTCTTTTGGCCAAGCCCCGCCGAAGCCCCTTAAAGGCACGCTCAGCATTTCGGGCGCCTGGGCCCTGTATCCAATGGTCCTTAAGTGGGCCGAGGAGTTCAGAAAAATCAATCCCGGCGTCAAGATCGATGTCCAGGCCGGCGGCGCCGGCAAAGGCATGGCCGATGTTTTGGCCGGCATGGCCGATCTCGGGATGGTTTCTCGCGACGTCCATCCGGAGGAAGTAAAAAAAGGGGCCTTTCCGCTCGCCGTCACAAAAGACGGCGTCGTGGCAACGGCCAGCAAGAAGAATCCCTTTCTCGATGAGATTTTAAAGAAAGGCATTTCCCGCCAGAAATTCCTCGATATCTGGGTCACGGGAAAGATCACAACCTGGGGCCAGGTTCTAGGGAGCCCGGAAAAAGCGGCCGTCCATGTCTTCACCCGATCCGATGCCTGTGGAGCGGCCGAGACCTGGGCGGCCACCTTCGGAAAAAGACAGGAAGACTTGGGCGGCGTCGGCGTCTACGGCGACCCCGGGCTGGCCGACGCGGTTCGCCGCGACGCGCTGGGGATCGGCTACAACAACATCAACTTCGCTTATGACGCTAAGACGTTGAAGCCCGTGAGCGGGATCGTCATCATCCCGATCGACCTTGACGGAAACGGAAAAATCGACGACATCGAAAAGTGCTATGGGACACGGGACGACATCACCGCGGCTATTGCCAAGAGCATCTATCCGTCGCCGCCGGCCCGCGACCTCTATCTTGTGGCTAAAGGCAAACCCGGAAAGCGAGCGGCCGTCGAGTTCCTTCGCTGGGTCCTGACCGATGGTCAGAGATTCGTTCCCGAGACAGGATACATTCAGCTCAGCCCGGAGAAGCTTAAAGAAGGATTAGAGAAGCTGAAATAGTTGGATACGATTGAAGCGTCGGCAACAAAAATGGAGAAATATTTTGAGGCATCTTAAAGACCTGATCGCCCGGCGGGCCATGTTCCTCCTGACGGCCGTCCCGGGCTTTCTCGTCTTGTTGATGCTCTTCGGACTCCTCCAGAAGTCGAGGGCCATCCTCGCCTTGAAGTCCTTTTCCGGGCTCCTCTTCGGCTCGGGCTGGCATCCGCTCAAAGGAGAGTTTGGTTTTCTTCCATTCCTTATGGGAACGATCTGGGTGACGCTCGTGGCCATGGTCCTGGCTGTTCCCATTTCGCTTTTGACCGCGGTTTATCTGTCTGAATATGCCCCAAAGTTTATCCGCGAATTCACCAAACCGGTCATCGACCTCCTGGCCGGCATCCCCTCCGTCGTGTATGGAGTCTGGGGCGTGCTCATGATCGTCCCGTTCGTCGGGAAAGTCCTCGCCCCCCTCTTCGGCGTGTATTCATCGGGGTATAGCGTTCTCTCCGGCGGGATCGTCCTGGCCATCATGGTCTTCCCGACAATCATCCATGTCGCCCTCGAAGTTTTTTCCTCGGTCTCGCATGAGCTCCGCGAAACGTCGCTGTCGCTGGGCGCCACCAAGTGGGAGACCGTCAAATATGTCGTCTTGAGAAAAGGTCTCCAGGGAATTATCGCCGCGGTCGTCCTGGGACTGTCTCGGGCGTTCGGAGAGACGATGGCCGTCCTCATGGTCGTCGGCAACGTGGCGAAGATTCCCAAGTCGGTGTTCGACCCCGCCTATCCGCTGCCGGCCCTCATCGCTAATAATTACGGCGAGATGATGTCCGTGCCGCTCTACGACTCCGCTCTGATGCTCGCGGCGCTGGTCCTCCTCCTCGTCGTTCTGGTTTTTAATCTCGGGGCGAGGTTTGTTCTGATGAAGGCTGAACGAAGGGCCGAATGATGATTTTGAATAAGCGAAAAACAGAAGAGCGAATCTTCAAGTTCCTGATGATGGCTTCGACCGTCATCGTCACCGGAAGCCTGCTCGTCATCATCGGAACGATCGTCGTCAAGAGCCTGCCGGCCCTCCGTTTAACCATGCTCACCCAGACGCCGAAAGGCGGCTACTATCTGGGGAAAGAGGGCGGGATCCTTAATGCCATCGTCGGGTCGCTCTATCTCGCCTCGGGCGCGACTCTCCTCGCCGTCTTATTGAGCCTGCCGATCGTCCTCTATCTCAACCTTTACCCAAAGAAAGCCTCGGTCCTGGCCACGTTCACCCGGTTTTCGCTCGATGTTCTGTGGGGCATTCCCTCGATCGTCTACGGCGCGTTCGGGTTCATTGTCATGATGGCCCTCGGCCTGAGAGCTTCACTCCTCGCCGGGATCTTTATCGTCGGACTGCTTGAGCTTCCGATCATGGCCCGGGCCATGGACGAGGTCATCCGGCTCATTCCCCAGGCTTTGATCGACGCTTCCTATTCGCTCGGCGCGACGAAGCTTGAGACGGCGCTCAAAGTCATCGTGAAACAGTCGCTGCCCGGGATCCTTACGGCCGTTTTGATCGCCTTCGGACGGGGGATCGGCGACGCGGCCTCCGTCATCTTCACCGCCGGCTTCACCGACAGCATCCCGACCTCCCTGCTCCAACCGGCCGCCACTCTTCCTCTGGCCATATTTTATCAGCTCGGTTCGCCTCTCGCCGAGGTCCAACAGCGGGCCTACGCGTCGGCCGCGATCCTGACATTGATCATTCTCGCGATCAGTCTGATCTCGCGAGTCTTGATCAAAAAATTCACAAGGCATACGATTAGATAGGTGAGACCATGGACTTTCCAACACATCTCCGCATTCAGAACCTGAGTGTGTCCTATGGAGACCATTTAGCATTAAAAGATGTCTCGCTCGACGTTCCAGATAAAAAAATCACTGTCATCATCGGGCCTTCGGGATGCGGCAAGACGACCCTCTTAAAATCCCTGAACAGACTTCTGGACTCCGTGGACGGCGTTAAGATCCGGGGCAATATTTTTGTGGATGACGAAGATATCTATGATCCGCGGGTCGAAGTGACGCACATCCGGAAAAAGATGGGCTTGTTGTCGCAGAAGCCGCAAGTCCTTCCGATGTCTGTTTTCGACAATATCGCTTATGGACCGAAGATCCATGGGACGAGCGACAGGAAAAAATTGAGCCGGATCGTGGAACGCGAGCTCCGGGCGGCGGGGCTCTGGGACGAAGTGAAGGACCGGCTTCACGAGCCTGCCTCGCAGCTGTCCGTCGGCCAGCAGCAGCGGCTGTGCCTGGCCCGCGGGCTCGCGGTCGAGCCCGAGATCATCCTGGGGGACGAGCCGACATCGGCCCTCGACCCGCAGTCGAGCCGCATCGTTGAGCAGCGGCTGATCGAGCTGAAATCAGATTATACCGTGATCGTCGTGACACATATCCTGCGCCAGGGGCGACGGATCGCCGATTATCTGGCTTTTCTTTATCTCGGCGAGCTGGTCGAACACGGCCCGGCCGAGGAGGTTTTTGCCCATCCCAAAGACCCGCGCACGCGCGCCTATTTAACGGGCGAGATTAGTTAACCTTTTTCCCTGCCCCCCAATTAAATCAGGCGCGGGGTGAGCGAGCCAACATATTTTTTGTAAAAGAAAAGCGATGAGGAGATATGCCGCTCAAAAACCGGTCTTCGGACGGAGCGGGCAGAGTTAAGAAAAACGCGTCCGATTTTCCTTTCGGAGAACGTTCGCCTTTTTTCAAAATTCTTTCAGAAACTCGTAAAAATTGATCTCGTTTGCGTCCAAGCCGTATTTGTAGACATAGGCGCCGGCGAGCCGGGAGGCGAAGAGGGCCTTCAAGTAGGTCTTGGGAATCCGCTTGAGGATCTTATCCACGCCCACTTTCTTGACGAGCGTCGGCGGGACGCCCTTGGCGATGACCTTCTTCACCAGGGCTTTGTTGGCGAACAGGTCGGATGCGGCGACGGCGTCCTTGATCTGGTTGATTTTCTCGCTGATGACGTCGGTCAGGATCGCTTTGGGGATGCCTTTGGCCTTGTTCTCTTTCCAGATGACCTCGAATTCCTTTGAGGCGTTGTCCTTAATGTCCTCGATAATCTCGTTGATGTATTTCTGCCGGAATTCGCTGATCACTCCGTCCTTGACGCACATGAGTTCGTCGTACTCCTGGTCCGTGAGGACCAAGCTGGCGAGGACCTCGAGCGAGGAGGACGTGACGCCGCCTTTGTTGGCCGAGGCATCCTTGTAGAGGACGACGCCCTTTTCCTCAAGGCGCAGCCGCGCCTGCTGGGTGATGAAGAGGTTTGCGCCTTCGACGATCACCTTGAAGCGGGGCTCGCCGCTCTCGTTGAGGTAGGTCGTCCAGTTGTTGATCGTGACCGAAGAAGGCCGGCCGCCGCAGGGCACGAAGATGTCGGCCTTGAACAGCCGGTGGAGATGGAAGGTGTTGCGGAATTCGAGTCCGTTCTCCACTTTCTCGTCATGGGGCAGGATCACGTCCCGGTCTTTAATGTTGACCATGAAGCCGCCGGCCGAGAGCTTATTAATCGGGAAGTTCTCGATCATCTTGCGGGATTTGGCCAACTTTTTCAGTTCCTTCCGGTCGATGCTCTCGGGATCATAGAGGACGCCGGAGCCGTCCACGATCGCCAGGATCTTGTCCCTGGAGATCAGAATCTCGTTCGAGCCAAGGTCGCCGTCCGGTCCGCCGGTCATAACCTTCGTGATGGCCTCTTCCTTGAGGCCGAGCTTGGCCAACGCGTCCAGGACATACCGGTGCGTGGAATTGGTGGTCATGCCGTAGAGATCATGAGGGATGCCGCCCATCGTGACCGGCTTCCCCGTGGAGAAAGCTTTCCAGAAGGCGAAGCCGCGCTTTTTGCCCCGCAGGGCCGCCCACTCCATGAGGTCGGCCGTCCATTCGTCGGGGCCGAGGAAGAGGATGACGGGCTTGCCGTAGTGGTCGACGATGGACCCGTGGGGCAGGATGAGGTCGAGCAGACCATCCACGTACTTCTTGAAGCAGGCCGCGGCCTTGTCCATGTGGCCCCAGTTGAGGAGGATTGTCCCCTTCGAGCCGCCCTCGGCGAGGTCCTTGTTCTTTCTCTGCTGGGTCCAGGCCAGGTTGTAGTTTTCGTCGAAAATGAAATCCGAGTTGTTCATGTAGGTCTGGAGGTTGGGGGACTTGACGATGCGGATCCCGCCTCGGGCGATGTCGCGGAACCGGATGTGGAAGCCCCGGAACTCGGCGCCGACGACGTGGAAGATGCCGAAGGGCGTCTCCGGATAGTCGACCTTGTTCAAGAATTTCGAGTCGTACATGTAAGAGAGGGACGTCTTCTCGCGCCTGTAGAAGTTTGTTCGCAGCGTGGCCTCGATGAACAGGCACACGGCCAGGAAGATGTTCCGGTCGATCTCCAGGGAAATGTTGCGGAGGATGTTTTTCTTAAGATCGACCATCTCGGCGTCGATCTTGTGGTCCTTGCGGCTCGGATTGAATTTTTTGTCGAAGAGCCTGAACGCTTTCTTGACGTATTCGAAGTTGTCACAGAGGGCGTCCCAGATGCGGGATTCCTGGTAGGTATCCTTGGACAGCCTGGTCTTGAGGGTAAGGAGGAGGCCCGTAAGCTCGGGCGAGTCCTTGAGGGCCTCGCTGAGCTTGAGGTACTCCTCATTGTAGCCGCTCAGGAACTGGTGAGAGAAGCTCCAGGCCGACACGCCGAACACGGTCTCCTGAGCATGGAGCTTCCCTTCGCGGAAAAGTTTCGAGAGAGGGCTTTCCGGGATGGCGTAGACCAGGCTTATGTCTTCGACGAGATCCTGGATGAGTTTAGGGTCTTCGATATTGTCTAGATAGACCGAAATGGCCGTCTTGCCGTTGGCGAACTGTTCGATATATTTGCGGTTCGACACGAGACCGTGAGAATTGAGCACGTCTGAGATGTTCGAGAAGAAACGGCGACACGAATCGCCGTTGACCACGATCATGACCCGCAGTTCCTTTGTCTTATGGTCGTGCGAAACATCGATCAGCGGGCTTTCCCAGCCTTTGTGCTCCCTGATGAGCTTCTGGAAACGCTGGAGCGTTTCCTCGGGAACGGAGGCCAAAAACATCTTGTCTCCGATTTTGCGGATATCGGTCTCATCGGGAAGAACCGCGTCGATCTCGAATTGAGGCTTGTAGACTAAATACATCCTCAGATACTCGAGTCCCGCCGCTTTTCTCGAGGTCCGGTAGGACTGGAGCCTATGGCAGGGGTATTTCTCCTCGATCCGGCGTTCGATCTCGAGCGCTCGGTAATGATAGTCGTCGACGAGGTAGGTGGCTTCGTTCTCGAGCTCCGTGCCAAAGTCGATCTTGACGATCTTTTCCTGTTTGACCGTGGCCAGAATCTCGGCCGCCATGAGCGCCTCGATGTGTTTGGCAATCGTCTCGACGGGCGTGGTTTTGAAGTAAAAGGCGTTCATGACGAGGCCGG
>Ga0315275_10006278_pt1 | contig 11348 bp, 14 predicted proteins | sample YL17G03_0_MG_FD_205557 | JGI IMG/M metagenome (GOLD analysis project Ga0315275, IMG submission 205557) | Sediment microbial communities from Yellowstone Lake, YNP, Wyoming, USA - YL17G03_0 | ecosystem: Environmental > Aquatic > Freshwater > Lake > Sediment | place: USA: Wyoming | collected...
GCATCCGCCCGCATTCCGTCGGTCACAAGTAATGGTACCATTCCTCAATGTACGTGATGCTTATCCGCCCGCATTCAGTCGGTCACAGGTAATGGTACCATTCCTCAAAATTGGGTTATGGTACCATTATCCTCCGTTGGTCACGAGGGCAGTTAACAGGACAACTTCAAAGAATATGGGGTGGCGTTAAACCAACTCAAGCAATAATGGTACCAATAGAAGGGGGCGGTGAGCCTTCCTGAAATGACGCTTTCTGAGACTCATAGACCAGCTACACTCTAAACCACCACTAATGGCACGCGTGCACATCTTGAAACCAACACGCCGAAACTCCTCCCCCTCGTTGAAATGATAAAGGCCATATACCTCAGCAAACCCAAAGAAGAATGGTACCATTGTCTGAGAGGAGGCATCGCCTATACGACTCCGAGATCCCAGAGGTAATCCTGGGACTCAGCCTACGACTCAGACAGCTACTCAAAGAAAGGAAGGACACGGAGAAGGCCCAGACCGCGTTCCGCTGCATACACCGACTCCTGGAGGACAACCCAGGCAGACCCAGGTACCCGGAGTTCAGCTGGGACTATCTATCATACTTCATAGAAGATAGCGAAGAACACATCCTGGCGCGTCTCGATGAGATGAAGAAGAAGAGCGCACACGCGAAGGGTCTGCAAGAAGAGTAGACTTTACCGAAAACTAGTAAACAGTGCGGCAGAAAACTGTTTACCATTTTCGGGTAAAAATGAGCTGGGACCAGCACGCGCGACGTGGGCTTCCTTGGAGAACGGATCGTGAGCACCTCTATTCCCACTTGGCCATCTTTTTCTAAACGTTTCACGCGCGCGACACTTGTCGCTTAATTGGATCCTAAATGCTGGTTGCCTATGTGAGTTTATCCATCAGGTTTTACAGAAAGGCTTTAAACCGGGCTCCGCATCTCCATGCGTGAATCCCCCAGGAATGGGGGTAATGACTCTCAGAGTGTTCAACATGAGCGAAGAGAATAAGCCCATAGATAAGCCAGAGGAGAAGCCAGTCGAGGAGCCGAAGGTCGAGGTACCAGCAGCTGAGGCGCCGGCAACCGATGCACCCTTAGCCGAAGCGCAGCCAGCTGAAGCCCCAGTCGCTGAAGTGAAGATCGAGGAAGCGCCCGCCGCGGCACCCATCGAGACTAAGGAAGAGAAGCCAGTTGAGGAGCCCCGCATCGAAGGAGCAGTCAACAAGGGCGACTTCATCCTCATGGAGTTGACGGGCAAAGCAGAGGAAACGGGCGAGGTATTCGATACCACCAACGAAGAGACAGCCAAAGAGAAGGGCACCCACCGCGAGGGCAACGTCTACGGCCCACGCCTCGTCGTCGTCGGCGAGGGCTGGGTGCTACGCGGACTCGATGCACGGCTACGCGGCGTCAAGCCCAACGAGCAGACCTCAATCGAGATCCCCGCAGCCGAGGCCTTCGGCGCGCGCGACCCCGCGAATGTCCAGCTCATCCCCTATCGCATCTTGCGCAGCAAGGGCGTCAACCCAGTCCCCGGAGCCGAGCTAGAGATTGACGGCCGCCAAGCCGTAATCCGCGCAGTCGGCGCGGGCCGCGTCCAGGTTGACTATAACCACGCCCTCGCCGGCCGAAAGATAATCTACGACGTCAAGGTCACCGAGATCATCGAGGAGGAGAAGGCGAAGGTCAAGGCCCTCATAGGCCGCCGCTTCGTCGGCGTCGATGCCGAAAAGTTCGGCGAGAAGATGGGCAAGAAGAAGATGAATATAACTATCCCAGAAGAGATCTTCTTCGGCGAGAATATCCAGATAGCTAAGAGGGGCCTCGCCATGGACGTCCTCAAGTTCTTCCCGGAGCTCGATGAGGTCGAGTTCCAGGAAATCGTAAAGCGCAGCTAAATCCCCCTTTTCATCGGTGACCTCATGGGCTCCGACGCACTAGTGGTAGGCGCGGGGCCAGCGGGTCTCCTAGCGGCAAAGGAGATAGCTTCTGAGGGCTTCTCCGTCAAGGTACTTGAGGAGCATAAACAGGTCGGGTTCCCGAGCCACTGCTCTGGCCTCATCAGCGTCGAGGGACTCGAGCGTATCGGCGTCAAGATGTCCACTCAATTCGTCCATAACTCGGTATCCGGCGGTCGGATCTACTCCCCCAATGGTCAATGCATAGAGATCAGGGACACTCGCCCACGCGCATATGTTGTAGACCGGGCGGCCCTCGACCAGCATATAGCCGAGAAGGCACTAGACGCGGGAGCCGAGCTAGTATTAGGGAAAAGATCTGAGAATCTCATCATCGTCGATGGCCGCGTCGTGGGCGCATCCGGGGTGGGGTGGTCGGAGGCGGCCCGCCTCACCGTCGATGCTGAGGGACCATCACGAAGACTAGTCAGGGGAGCCGGTCTAGTCAACTCTAAGCGTGCGCCACTCCTCGGATTGAACACCGAGGTTAGCTGCGAGATCGACCCCACGATGGTCGAAGTCTGGTTTGGTAGGGAGATCGCCCCCGGATTCTTCGCGTGGGTCATACCAATTTCCCACAAACAAGTCAGAGTAGGCCTAGCCACAAAAGAGGGTGACCCAGCGAAACTGCTCACAAAATTTATCAATAAACGCTTCGGCGAAGTGTCTCACACGCCGCCAAGGGCGGGGCAGGTGCACGTCGACGGTCCGATCAACAGAGCATCATTCACGGGCCTCCTCATCGTTGGGGACGCGGCGGGACACGTCAAGCAAACAACTGGGGGAGGCGTCGTACTCGGCGGCCTCTGCGCCATTGAGGCGGGGAAAATTGCAGCCCAAGCCCTTGAATCCGACGACCTCTCCGATAGTTCACTCACACGTTACGATGAGACTTTGAGGAGACTCTACGGTGACGAGTTCAGGAGCATGCAGACCCTCCGCAACCTCGCCGACAAGATCTCCGACGAGAGAATGAATAGGCTCTTCCGCGTCTTCTCCGAGGCTGGGCTGGGTGACTTGGCCACAACCCTCGTCGCGGATGGTGACATGGACCTCCAGAAGGGAGTAATTAGGCGCGCCCTCTCCGAGCCGAGGCTCATAAAGGCGGCCGTAGGCGGCCTCGGCAGGCTCGCTCTTGCTGAACTCAAGGAGCTAGTCAACATTTAAATATCGAGCCAATGTTTTATCAGAGCTGATCAGTATGTCCATTTGCATCTCCTGTGGCAGAAAGGTCGCCCCCGGGGAGAAGGCCGTAAAGATGAGCTGCCCCAACTGCGGCGCCGTCACAGTCTGGCGCTGCGAGAAGTGCCGGCTCTTCGGCCGCAATTATAGGTGCCCCGCCTGTGGATTCCAAGGCCCTTAAGGGAATCCTCTAGCATCTCGCGCGCGGCTTCTTAGTAAATAAATTTCGGTTAATGCGAGGCGGCCTCCGCCTACTTCATCAGGGGGAGATTTCCTGTTATCTTATCCAGCTTGTCGTTCCTCTCGGGTCCGAGGCAGAGGGCGGTGATGCTCCCAGCCGGGACCTCTGTCAACCCTCTATCCTGGATAATGGTGTAGACCACGTCGAGTTTGTCCGCCTTCTCGGCTAGTTCTTCGAGTTCCTCCTGTGAATCCACTTGCAAGGCGACCTTCTTGGCTCCCTCGTCGCGCCATTTCCGCCACCCCGCGTGGTTCTGCTGCTTCGCCTTTTCCGAGGCATCCACCGCCGCGTGGCATGCCTGCGCTATCATCTTGCCGGTGCTCATCTTGAGGTCGGTGCGGAGGACTATACACATCTTGTACTCGAACTGGCTCTGCCTACTCATGGGATCAGCCTCTCCCTGTCTCTTGGGAACATGCAGCACTCCCTGATGTTGTCTTTACCCGTCACGATCATTGTAAGCCGCTCAAGCCCGATGCTCCAGCCCGCGTGGGGAGGCGCGCCATAGGCGAATGCTTCGATGTAACTCTCGAAGTTCTCTGGGTGGAGCCCCTTTTTGCTTATCCTCTCCTTCAGGAGCTCTGGGATGTGGATGCGTTGTGTCCCGCTGCTGATCTCGATGCCCCCGTAGATGCAGTCGAAGGCGTGAACAACCTCGGGGTTGTCAACATAGGGCATCGAGTAGAATGCCTTCTGCGCCGCGGGCCAGTCCTTGAGGAAGAAGGCCTGCTGGCCGACTAGCTCCATCATCTTCTTCTCCTGAGGCTTGGCGAAGTCGTCTCCCCAGTTGATCTGCTCCCCCACCTCTTGCAGCATCTCCACCGCCTCGGTGTAGGTAATGCGCCTGAAGGGCAGCTCGGGTACGACCAGCTCCCTTTTCAGAGTCTTCAGCTCCTCTGGGCAGTGCTCCTTGATGTCCCTGAGCATGTGGACGAGGACCTCTTCGAGGACCTTCATGACGGTCTCATCATCCGCAAAGGCCTGCTCGATGTCCATCTGACGGACCTCGTTTAAGTGTGTGGGGGTGTTGAACTTCTCTGCCCTCCAGATGGGGGTGACTGTGAAGACCTTCTCGAAGCTTATTGCGCACATCTGCTTGTAGAGCTGAGGGCTCTGGGCAAGGAACGCCTTCTTCTCGAAGTAGGGCAGCCCAAAGAGGTCTGCGCCCCCCTCCGAAGCGGAGGCGATTATGCAGGGGGGCTGTATCTCGACGTAGCCGTTATCCGTTAGCCACCCTCTGAAGGTGGAGAGGAGTCTATTCTGGATTGTGAAGATGGCACGCGTTTGGGGTGCCCTGAAGTCGAGGAAACGCCAATTGAGTCGCGTTTCTAGCTCGCTCTGGCTCGTCTCAGTGATGTCGACGGGGAGGGGCTGCCTTGATTTATTTACCACTTCGATCCTATCGGGGAAGAATTCGACGCCTGCGTTGGCGATCTTGCTCTGGGCAGCCTTGCCCGTTACTGCTAGGACGTCCTCCCTGCCTAGGCCCTCCTTGGGGAAGAGGTCTAGGTTCTTCACTGTAACTTGGATCTCGCCTGTCCTGTCGCGCATCACTATGAACTTGATCTTCGCTAGGTCTCTTGTGCGGACGACCCAGCCCGCTATGGTGAGCTGTTCGCCTAGCCTCTTCTTCGCCTCTTCGATGTAGACCCTGTCGAACATGAAGGAACCCCTTGTAAGCTATCCAGCTAGAAGAGGGGTGGGTATAAAAATACTTTCGAGTGGCTAGTAGGCGTACTCTACCCGTAGGTCCATCTTGCGGACTCTCTTCGCTATCTCGGTGAGGGCCTGTATGCGCTTCTTACTCAGCCTCTTCGCCCCGCGGGCGCCTAGCACGACGCGGGTCTCGGTGCTCCCGTCGGGGAGCCAGATGATGTTTATTGTTATGATCTGTTGTCCTGAGAAGAGGTCCTCGAGGAACTTCCGATCGTTCATACCCGCCTCGATGACTATGACCCTCTTGTTGAGGGCGTCACCGAGATCGCGTACGGGCTTGGGGTTAGCATTGAACTTCGCAGAATCGCCCTTCCCGACGACGAGGACGAGAAAGCCCCCAGCGTCGACTACATTATCGAGGGTGACGGTCTGCAGGAACTGGTTCTGGCCCTCGTAGCTTATGAGCTTCTTGGCGACTTCCATATAATCTTTTGTGACGGCGCCTGTCTTGATCTTCGTCTGGCACTTAGAGCAGAGCATGCCGCTCTTGAGACAGAACTCACACAGTTGCGTTTGCACTCAGTGGTCCTCCGGTTATCCAGGGGAGCCGCCGCGAGAGCCTAATTGTTTGCGCCTTTACGGCTTCAGCACAATCTCAATCGTACTGACGTTTGAAGGCGTGCTACGCTCCTCGGATTGGAGCTGCTCGGTGCCTATCTTTATCTCTACTACCTTGACACTGGGCATGAATCTGTTCCTAAGTACCTCGACGGCATCGACAGCCCTGCTGATAGACTGTCCGCGCGCCTTGACTAGGACCTCCTCCTGGCCGCTCTTGAATAGCGTCATGCAGGCTAGGACATAGTTGAGGACAGGCTTGCGTCCGACGAATACGGTGTTAGATCTCTCCACTTTGGACTCCTCCAGACATTCATTTTCTGTAGGTGTGCTATGATTGGTTGTCGTTGGGTTAAAAGGTTATCGGGTTTTGGGAAAAATGATAGGTTTTAGCGTGTTTAAGTCTTCTCCTGGATGTGTAGCGTGTAAAGTTGCTAAAATCGCGCGTGCGGTTCAAGGCAAGGTGTCTTATGTGTCTGTCCTGTATCTGTCGTTTCTCCATATGTCGGCGGTATTACTATAGTAGCCTCGCTCCCAGAAGCCGAGCTTGTCCCGTTTAGAGAATGTGATCCTCGTGAGCCACATGGGGGACTTGTACGCGTACCTCTGTGGGACCACGAGCCTCATGGGTCCACCTAGAGGTTGGCTTAGGTCCTCACCGTTTAGCCTGTGGGCGAGGATTATGTCATCTCCCTGGAGGTCCTTTAGGGGGAGACTTGTTGTGTAGCTATCGGCGCACTCGAACAAGGCGAACTCGGCACCCTTGGGATTGGCCTGCCCCTGAATCGTTCTGAAGAGGACGCCTTCCCAGCGTTGCTTGAGGACACTCCAGCCTTCGACGCAGTGGAAGTCACCTATCACCTCGACCTGTGGTAGGGTGAGAAAGTCTTTCCAGTCAAGGGTCGTGGGGACTTCTACGTCTCCGTCGATAATGAGACTCCAATTGTCACTGCTTATGTTTGGGAGGTTGTGTGTTATCCCCGGGTGGTCTATCCCCCAGCGCGGTATCCCCGGTATGGATGCCTGGTCCGGGGGGAGTTCACTCCGCGACTCTGCTATCTTCTTCCTCCTCCAGAACATAGTCGAGTAATCCCGATCAGACCGAGAGCAATAAACTTACGGTGCCTCGAATGGGTTAAAGGTGCAGGCAGCGAAGCATAAACCATGGATGAGAGGGAGAGAGCTGAGAAGATTATAGCCCTCCTTGAGGTCGAGTATCCCCTCGACAAGGGGACGATTTTACACTGGCGGACACCGCTGGAGCTCCTCGTCGCTACAATCCTCTCCGCGCAAAGTACCGACAAGCAGATCAACAAACTAACTCCCGCCCTATTCAAGAGGTACAGGACCGCCTCGGATTACGCCGACACTGATAGGGAGGAACTGGAACTCTACATAATGTCATCAGGCTTCTTCCATAGGAAGGCAGAACTGATCCAGACTGCCTGCCAGCAGATAGTGGACGAGTTCGGCGGTGAAGTCCCTAGGACTATGGATGAGCTCCTAAGGCTCAAGGGTGTGGCACGCAAGACAGCGAACATTGTACTCGGGAACGCCTTTGGCATCGTCGAGGGAATAGCTGTTGACACGCACGTGATGCGCCTCAGCCAACGCTTTGGTTGGTCAAAGGAGAAGGACAGGGACAAGATCGAGAGAGATCTTCTCGTGCTGATACAGAGGGACAAATGGTATGAAGTTAACTACCTCCTCATAACACACGGTAGGAAGACATGCGATGCTAAAAAGCCGGATTGCGCTGCCTGCGTCGCGAATGAATTATGCCCCTCGGCCTACACCTTTAAACACAACAAGAGGTGAAATCAGGTTAGTGAGGTTTTTCTTCCAGGTCTCCACAATCTCTCACAGGCATAAGCTATGCCACTCTATGAGACGCCACACAAGAACCATGAGAGACACCTGTGTTCCCTCGTGGAGAAGGGTACATACATCTCGGAGTACAAGGAGCGGGTTAGGAACCCAAAGTATATCTGCTGGCTATGTGGGAGGGCGGCGAATGAGAAGGAGAGCCTTTGCCACCCCGTCCCACTACAGGCACTTACACCTATCAGCCAACTTTCGGGAGCTGCCTTCGGTTTATATTTAGCGCTTTTTATAATGATTTTGCCGGCGACTACTCCATACTCCCGTAGCCTCCGACGCCGTAATAGGGGCCGAAGAGGCCCCAAATTTTCAATAAATGGTTTTTAAAGCTTCTCAGCATAAATCTGCTTGTAAACCTTCGCTTTACTGAGGGTGCGTTCGTGTTCCTTCTTCATGTACTGGACGTTTGCATCGGTCACCTCGCTCTTTGGCTCAGCCGGGACGCCGAGTGCAACCATCCTGGGCGGGATGACCTTCCGCGGGCCGACTAGGGCGCCCGACCCGACCATCGCGCCCTCCCCAATCTCGGCGCGGTCGAGGATAACGGCCTGGATCCCGATTATAGCCTTGTCACCGATCTTCGCCCCGTGGATCGTCGCGCCATGGCTTATAATCACGTCTGAACCGATGCTCACGGGATTCCCCGTGGGAGCCTCTATGAGGCAGCCTTCGAGCACCGTCGTACGGGCACCAATCACCACCTTATCATCGTCGCCACGAATAACAGCGTTTGTCCAGACATTCACGTCCTCATCCAATGTGACGTCCCCAATAATCCAACTCCCAGGCGCAAGGAAGACGCTGGGGTGGATCTTTGGCTTCTTACCCTCGAACTCTATGATAGACATGTCCAGAGAGACGCGGAGGCGGTGAAAAGTCTACCTACACATCTCGAGCATACGCTAGATCAGCTTCAGAGCACGCAGCCTAAGCTCCTCCTGTACCTTAACGACTGGTTTCTCGTCCCTGAGCACCTCGTAGGTGTTCTGCAGCGCGCGCCGTAGCTATGATGAATACCCTGGCGGGGGACACCTCGCACCACTTATAGACACCGACTCTAGAACAAGATGTAGTTAGCCTTATCCTGTAGCTCTGGTTCACACTCCGGATAGACAAGCAGCTCCGCCTCAGGGTGCTTCTTCGTTAACTCCATCACCTTCTCTCCCTTGCCGAATAGGCGGGGGTGTTACAGAAGCCATGCGCGAGGGATAGGAGTCCCGAAGTCTTTTATCCGGTCCACCCTCTCCGTATCCCGCGGTGATGGAATGGACTATAGAAGATATCTAGTTGAGGTTGGCACGGGGATCGATCTGCACGGCGAGGACGCGACGAAGGCTGCCCAGAGAGCCGTGAAAGACGCAATCAGCCACAGCAGCATGGTCGGACTCAGCCAGTTATTCAAGATCAAGAGCTTCTCGGAGATAGAGGATGCGATGATGGTGGACGTCACCATCGCAGCCCCCAACCCCGAGAAGGTGAACAACGAAGCCGTACTCTCCACGCTCCCTGAGGGGAAGAGAAGGATCAACGTCGTCAAGGGGGGATTTAAGTTCCCAGCCGATTCGACTAAGGAAGAGGCGAAGACACACCCGATAGTGATGGTCAATGCTGTTATAGTTGTCCTAGTGGACGTGGACCTATTACCTAGACGTTAAACAGTAGGGTGGGTTAAGTTGTTCCCTTGTTAGGCTTCTTACCCGCATCGTTGTACTAAACCAAATGGTACCCCAAAAATGGGTACCTATTTAATAATCTTTATTGTCAAATCTTTTAGATTCAAGCATACACGCGTGAAGGAAGACGGTGAAAATGTAAATTTTCAATCTAAAAGCGATGATTTAAAAAAAAAAATGTAGCGGATTCCTCCGCTTCTCGGTCACTTGATTCGGTCTAGAACCTTCTCGGTGGCCTGTGCTTAGCGAAGCACTCTTGGCAGTAGACTGGCCGACCCTCTGTTGGCTTGAAGGGGACTTCCGTCTCCTTTCCGCAGTCGGAGCAAGTGACTTTAGTCATCTCGCGCGGTCCACTGTTAAAATTGCTTCGATTTTCTCTATATCCCATTTTTTGTTTCTCCTTTCGTACACGGCAACCGTTAGGTTTCCAATATACGCTATTGGCATCAGGTTCCCCGGCTTTTAAACGTGTGCCTCCTTTAACATTAAAATGATATTAAGCACGCGCACATTTTGGGTTACTTTTATTAAACGGCGCGCGCGACGCGACTTGACGGAGTAATGTTTCATATTTAGTTAAAAATTATCATATACTGCGAGAATTATGTTTGAATCTTGGCGAAAATCGCGCGCACGTCGATTAGGTGCAGAGGAGGTAAGAAACCTAGAGCTCCTTGCCGCACTTTGTGCAGTACTTGGCGTATTTCGTGTTTTCCTGACCGCAGCTCCGACAGTAGACGGGGCCTGCCTTCTCCTTCACGCTTGTGCGGGCCTGATTCACGCCCTTTTCCACCTCGCCTGCCACATCTCTTAAGGTCTCTCGTACTATCTTCACACCATCGTCGATGGCTTTCGACGCCTTCTGCAGGGTAACGTCCATCTCCTGCCTCCAATGAGGGTCCGAGGCCCAGGGGATGGCTACACCCTCTTTGACGCCCTTCTCCGTCCTCACGCCGCACTTAAGGCAGAAATTCGATTCAGCGTCCAACTCCTTACCGCAGTTTGAACAATATGACATGTGATTCACTTATCCCTCTCTTTGAATGCGACCTATTAAACCCTCCAATGGGGTATCCGGATCTCTTATCTAGCCTATACTGAGAGTTCTGATGCGATGGATAAGACGGATATCTTCCTGATACTATCCCTTCTCGCGAACAGCCGGACGCCTTATCAGGTCCTCGCGGAGCGGCTCCACCTGTCCGTCAACGCCGTCCATAAGCGTCTCCAGAACCTAATAGAGAAGGGTATCGTGGAGGCATTCACGGCGAAGCCCAGCTTGTATGCACTGGGGGCCTACGCCGTGATAATACACGGCCAGTCCCGGGTGAACCCTATATCAGATGCCATGAAGAGGCTCTCATATAACGACTCTGTCTACTGGGTGGCTGTCGCGAGCGGGAACTACCTCTACGTTGGCTGCTATATCAGAAGCATCGATGATCTGGAGGGCGTCGCCGAGTTTGTTCGGGGGACCGCAGAGATACCCGAGCCGAAGATCGGCTTCATCACATGGGGAGCTACAACGCCCCCTAAACCAGATGAGCCCTTCGATGCCCTCGACTGGCAGATAATTTACCAGCTTAAGGACGACTCCCGTAAGCCCCTCGCGGAGATCGCAGAGGCTGTGAACGCCTCGGCTAAGACGGTTCGACGCCACCTAGACGACATGATCCGAAACTACTACATCGATATTAGCCTCAGATGGTATCCCGATAAGGGTGACGATATCTTGACCATCTTCCACGTGAGGACCGGCCCCGGCGTCAAACTCGACCAACAAGACTTGACGAGAAGGTACCTACCAAACCTACTATATGCAATGACCTTTAGCAACCTCCCGGGGGAGTACCTCCTCGTGACGTGGACGAGGAGCATGAAGGAGTTGAAGGAGCTGAAGGCCAGGATAGAGGGGGAGGGATTATTCGAGTCGGTCTCCCCGAACATCCTCTACACGGGTGAGATATACGCTACTTGGAGGGACAAGCTGACCGAGGAGCGAGGAAAGAGATCTACTTGACGGCGTCTATTCTCTCCTTGATCGCCTGAATTGTGAGGGGGTTGTTGTCCCAAGCCCCCATGTTCACTAACTTGATTTCATCCGGCACGTCGGCCGCGTACACGAGGTCGAGGACGTC
>Ga0315275_10006279_pt1 | contig 11347 bp, 8 predicted proteins | sample YL17G03_0_MG_FD_205557 | JGI IMG/M metagenome (GOLD analysis project Ga0315275, IMG submission 205557) | Sediment microbial communities from Yellowstone Lake, YNP, Wyoming, USA - YL17G03_0 | ecosystem: Environmental > Aquatic > Freshwater > Lake > Sediment | place: USA: Wyoming | collected...
GGTAAAGGTCAAGAAGCCAGTTTCTTACAAAACTCAACGGGAAGACTCAATCTCTAAAAACAAATGACCATACTCTATCGCTAAACCGGCATCTTAACCCTGACCTGAACACCTTATATTACTTCCAGTCCCTCAAGAGTTGAAGGAGTAGCCTTACCCCGACGCCCGTGCCACCTCTCGGGATATATGGCTTTTCCTTTTCGATGTGCGCGGGTCCGGCAATGTCAAGATGGATCCAAGGGATCTTGCCCGCAAACTTGCTCAAAAAAATGGCTCCAATGATGGCTCCTCCTGCTCGGGTCCCCACGTTCTTGAAATCCGCGACATCACTCTTAATGTAGTCAAAATATTCGTCCCACAGGGGAAGTCTCCAGGCTTTCTCACCCGTTTTTGCCGAGGCGTCCTCCGTCTTCTTGACCAGAGATTCATCGTTGCCGAAAAGACCCGTGACGTAGTCTCCCAGGGCAACCACACACGCGCCGGTCAGGGTCGCTAGATCGATGATCGCTTTGGGTTTGTACCGGAGACTGTACGTCAGAGCATCCGAAAGGATGAGTCTTCCTTCCGCGTCGGTGCTGATCACCTCGACGGTTTGTCCCGAGAGAGTCTTGAGGACATCGCCCGGCTTGTACGCCTTTCCGCTTGGAAGGTTCTCTGTCGCCGGAATGATCCCGACCAGATGAAGGGGAAGTTGAAGTCGGGCAGCCGCATCCATCACCGCCAGAACTGCCGCGGCCCCCGACATATCGTCCTTCATGCGATCCATGTTCTCTGAGGGCTTGATGGAAATCCCTCCGCTGTCAAAGGTAATTCCTTTGCCCACCAAGGCGATGGCTTCAAACCCTTTGTTCTTGTTGTGTTCCATCACAATAAACTTGGCAGGCTCCTGGCTCCCTTTGGCCACAGCAACGAATGCGCCCATCCCCATGGATTCGGCCTGACCCAGATTGAACACTTGAACCTCCATGTTGTGCCTTTTTGCGATTTCCTCCGCCTTGACTGCGAGGACCGTAGGAGTGACTTGATTTCCTGGCCCGTTCACCAGATCTCTCGCCATACAAACCGCTTCTGAAATGATCCTGCCCTTCTGCACTCCATCCTGAATCGGTTTCATGTCTTCAGGAAACTCGGTCAGTACGACGACTTCCTCGATCTCCTTGATTTTGTCCCGATCGAGAGTCTTGAACTCGTTAAATTGATAGGTCCCAAGGAGAAGCCCCGTCACAAAAGACTCGCTGAGTTCTTCAACGGTGAGGCGATTGAATTTTTCCACCGCAAATGCAAAGCGCTTGACACCGGAATTCTTGATGAACTGTCCCGCTTTCGACGAAGCTCCCCGCCATTTCTCAAGATCGAACTCTTCTCTTTTACCCAGCCCTGTCAACAGCACCCTCTTGGCGGGTAGGGCTCCCTGGGTGTGGACGAGACGACACTCAAACAACTCTCCTTTGAAGTCGCCCTGACTCATCAGCCCGGACAGAAACCCTTTCCACTCCAGATCGGTTCTCTCCCAAACCCCTTCAATGCGAGCTGGAAGTTCAAACGAAAAGAGGAGAAGAAGTTCGCACGGGTATCTCTCTGCTTTTCCTAACTCCACACGGATCTCCATCATGATCTTCCTCCACTTTCACCACGCTGCATTAACGTATTGATCTCTCTATGATTCGAAATGTCTAGGTGAAGCTCCCTGCTCCTGTATGTCGACAAACAGGCACAGGGTGGGGCTTCCCGGCAAGGTAATTTCATTTTATATTGTGCACCGTCCTGCCTGCTGGCAGGACGGTGCACTTTCCGGTCAGCTTTCGTCGTCCTGCTTCAACTTCGATACGATAATGGAACGGGTCTCTTCTCGGCTGCAGAATTCTTTCACTTTCTTGATCAGTGCAGAATCCCAACTGCCGCGGCTGACGACCCTTGACAGCATCCAGGGATTCAAGTCCGAGACCTCCATCCATTTTCCAATCTTCTTGACGTATTCATCCAACACCCTCCGTCTCGGGTCTCCCTTCAATGGATATTTCTCTTTCAGCTCGGTGTTAATCTTTGCCATATGATCGCTTCCTAGAATCGCTTCGAGCTTCTCCCGTTGAGCGTAGACAACCAGGGCCTCTTCCAGTTTAGACAACTCGAGGTCCATCTCCTCGTTGAGTACCCGTTTCCTCTCTTTCATCTCCACATACCGATTCACGATCGTTACACCTTCCTCTTGGAGGTACTCGTTCGCAGAGAGAGACTCCACCAGCACGAGGTGTTTTCTCTTTGGGCAGAATGCCTGATAATCGCACCAGTTACAGAGGGGGCTTTCTTTAGGAATGAAACGGGTGTCCGATTCAATCTTTTGGATCACCCCGATGGCCTCCTGCCGGGTTTGATCAAGTTGCTTCTGGTTCCGCGAGCTCTGGATTTCGACGTCAAAGGCGAGATAGTGCCAGATCAGCCGCACCTCTTCAATGTCTTTCCACTTGCCCTCAATACCCATCTGGTAGAAGCCCAGTTGTCGATCGAGGTCAATGTCCTCCTGAGTGGGAAGCCTGCTCGACGTCTTATAATCGTGGATTTCCAGGGTGGAATCACGCAGGGTCAACCGGTCGATGTAACCTCGGATCCAATAGCTCTTTTCCTCATTGAGCAGGAAGGTGACATATTCTTCGAGCCCCAACGTTCGTCCCTGATCAAAAGGGCAGTACCGGTGGTAGTAGTCGGTGAGACACTTTTCTCCTAATCGTCGGTAATCCTCCGCTGTGTATCCCTTTCGGACAATCTGGATCATCCCATTCCAGTTTTTTTCCCAGACCTGGTTGTAAAACTGGATGAGATCTTCCAAGGGATTGAGCTTGGTCACTTTGAGGTCGCGGTAGAGTCTTTCGAGAGCATCATGGACTCGCGATCCCATGAAGGCCTCAATCCCTTCTGTTTCCACTTCGATCTTGTCGATGTAGGCGAGTTTGTATTGGTGGGGGCAGTGTTCATAGGTGGAAAGTTGCGAATGGGAATACATCGGCATGAATCCCCCCTGGGGTTTGGGCATTGCTTCGAAAGAATAATAAGTTTCTAATTTTTAACAAGAAAAAGCGGTTCTGTCAAAAGCTTACTCTGGTTCTGATCGAGGGAAAGAAAGGGCGAAAAAACCTTAAACAGGGGTCTAGGAATGTGAAGCTCTTCGCCCCTGTCTACCGCAGGCAGGCAAGGCGGGGCATCCAACCGACTTGCCCGCCAGCGGATACTTTTCTTACAACCCAGAACTCTCGATCAACGCGAGCAGGACAATAATCATGACCGCCACAGGAACGACCACCCACCAGGGATTGACCTTGAGGAGTTGCGGCAGGGTCAACTCCCCCAAACTGCCTTTGTTTAGAATACTACTCTCGAGCCTGGGAAACAGGGCGGCAAATAGTCCAGCACCGAGGAGCGTGCCTGGGATGCCCCCAAAGAGCGCGTCCAGGGACCCCTGCCCCACGGCTCCAACCATCGTGCCCGGGCAATAGCCCAGGATCGCGAACCCCGCGCCAAAAATCAGACTTCCGATGAGTGTGGATCCTATCGATCCCGGTTTCGGATGAAGCTGAGCCATGCCGATGCCCCGCAGAAAATGAATACCGATCGACCCTACGACAACGGCAGTCAGCATCACCTTGATGACCGTAAAATCCTTGAGGAGCAGCTGGCCGATGATCACATCGTATCTCGTAACTCCCCCCTTCTGGAGAAGAAACCCAAAACCGATACCCAAGACAAAACCGATGACCAACTGAGTTCCCCTATTTTCATGAAGCGACTTTAGCATGGTTCCTCTCCTCTCTTTGCTCAGAAGAAGCGGTAGATCGCCACGGCTGTGACAATCCCTCCGATGAAGAAGCCCATGACGGCCACCCAACTACTCACTGCAAGCTGCAGAGTACCACTGATCCCATGGCCACTGGTACAGCCTCCGGCCCAACGAGCACCGAGACCTATAAGAACTCCGCCGATCAAGGCCACAATCCATCTCATCGCGATGCCGCTTCCGAACGAAGACGCCCACATCTGAGGAATCCAAGTTGCACGGAATTCCCCCGACAGCTGGGCCGAGATAAAAGCCCCTACAAGGATCCCGATAACCAGCATCCATTGCCAATCAACGGTCGGAGTGAACTTTTTGTAGTATGGTTTCTCAGCCACTCTGCTGCCTCGAAACAATCGCTCCACCATGCCACTCGTCCGTGAAAAGGCAGCCGAACATCCAATCGGTTTGTCAGACAGCGAAAAAGCAAGCCAACTGAGTACTCCAATCCCGATTCCAACTGCATAAGGAGACCACTGAGCCATTTTGAGCCATTCCATCATCCATCTCCCTCCTCTCCCTCACCCCATCCTTCCTCTCTTTGGGGGCTATGCTGTAAATGGGCAACGGCTAAACATTTCACCCGTTCGACCGTGCGAAGCCCCGTATTTGAAGGTGGGGTAGAGAAGCACGGCTCAGGGTGAACCTCGAGCAAGCCCCGGCCTTTAGGCTGGGGAGTCGAGAGGTTCACTTCTTCTTCTCTGTGGCGGGCAAATGAGGCGCCAGGCATACCTGGCACTCTGCACCACGCCCACTGGCACTGTAACCCGTCATGCCTCCGGCTACGTTCGAAACATCCTCGAAGCCTTTTTGCTTGAGAATGCTCGCTCCGAGACTCGACCGATGGCCTGTGTTACAGATAACAACCCATGGAATCTTTGCATCCAACTCTTTGTACTGTTTTCTCAAATCAGGGAAAGGAATGTTGATCGCACCCTCAATGTGACCCGTCTGAAATTCTCTTTTGGCCCTGACATCGACGAGACCGAATCTACTACCCTTGACCATCTTCTGACTAAGTTCCTCCGCAGACAACTGGGAAACATGGTCAGCGGAAAGCCCAGCTTTTGCCCATTCGTACATTCCTCCATCGAGGTACCCGATCGTGCGATCAATCCCTACCCTTTGGAATCCGACTACAGCCGCTTCTGCCTGGTCTTTTCCCTCGGATACGATGAGCACATCTGCATCAGGAGGTAATACCCAACCAGCGAAAGTACTGAAGTTACCACCGAAGTCGATGTGATACGCGCCTGGAACATGTTGGCCTCCAAAGGCCTCGTAACTCCGGATGTCGATGACGATGGTATTCTTTTCCTGTGTCCGCTTGGCAAAGGATGCGGGATCCATGGCTGCCAGAGTCGGCAGGCTTCTAACCAGAGCAGGACCTTTTCGATTGATGTCGCTGCACCGGCTGAAGTGGTCTGGCGCTTCAGGCATGTCCGTGGTCAACAGGTCGATGAATTTGCTTCTGTCTTTGACCTGCAAAGCATAGTTGTACTTCTTCTCGTAGCCGATCGTGCTCGTTCGCTTCGCTGAGAGCGCCCTTCCACAAAGAGATCCAGCTCCATGGGCAGGATAGACCTCGCAGAAATCAGGAAGTTTCGCCAATTTTTGGTTGATGCTGTCGAAGAGCTTCGAAGCCAGCTCCTTGGCGATTCCCGGGAAAAGATCTGGCCGCCCGACATCTCCGACAAAGAGCGTGTCTCCCGTGAAAACCGCCACCGGGTCCTCTCCTCGAGAATGATCCATGACGACATAACTGATGTGTTCAGGCGTGTGCCCCGGAGTCTCAAAGACCTTGATTTCCATGTCCTCAATCTCAAAGCGATCTCCCTCAGAGAGAGCCATATGCTCGAACTGACACTTGCCTGCCTTGGGAACATAGATTTTTGCTCCGGTCTTCTCAGCCAAATCAAGATGGCCGGAGATAAAATCGGCATGAAGATGGGTCTCGAGAATGTGGGTGATCTTCAGCCCCATCGCCTTGGCTGTATCGAGGTAGATCTGAACATCCCGGCGAGGGTCAATGACGGCACAGGTTTTTGCACCTCCCAAGAGATACGAAGCATGGGCCAAGCCATTCACGAAAAATTGTTGAATTAACATGTGATCAACCCTCCAATATGAACTATATTTCATTGTAAACTATTCGGTGGCAAGGATTCCATCCCTGGATTAGACATCTTCGTGAAGAACCTGCCAATCGCTCCGAGAAATGACCAAAGAAGTCTGACTTGGCAAGCTGCAAACTTCGGGTACTCGCAATGGATTTGGGATAATGGATCTAGAACTAGATTCTCTTTTTTCTTACCGCGGAACTACCGTTAATGAGGAGGGAAAGAGAGCCAGAGTTTTAAGATGATCAGGAAAATGAAGACATTTGCGAGAATGTTAAGAAAAATCGGTTCTCGGATGATCGAAATCATTTTGACTTTCCTCTTTGCCAAAGAATAGCATTTTGTGTGCCAGAATTTCTGAAGTCGCCAGGTTTCCACAACCGCATTTCTTTTTGCGTGAATTGAATAATCCAGATACCCGAATACTCAACACGTCATAACAATTTGCATGGTCAAGAACTGCCTGAACACAGAAGACCGATGTAATTGTTCAAAACCTGGAGGGAAAGTGGTCCTTGACGAGATGTCACCACTGTACGATAGTACTGCCTAGGATAGTCCTTATGAGAAGAATTGCCTTTCCATAGGGCTATCTCCATGCTAGCGTAAGGCTCTGAAGGTAAAATCAAGTCTGTTTCAAGTCTACTTATTCAAAACATGCGACGGCAACACCAAAGTCATGTTAGACGACTGTTCGAATGCAATGGAAACCAAGGCCAAGAAGGATCTGATTGAAAGATTTGTCCGTGCCTGCAACAGTTTTGATATTAACGGAATGATGGCGCTGATGCATCCGGAATGCTCGTTTCAGAATATCTCCGGCGGTGAAGTGAGCGCGTCGGCTACAGGCATTCATCAATTCCGTGAACTCGCCGAAACTGCAAAGACCCTGTTTTCCACCCGATCGCAGGCAATAACCGCCTATAAGTTCGAGCCTGAATCCGTCACTGTCGATATCGATTATGAGGGCGTCTTGCGCGTGGACTTACCCAACGGTCCCAGAGCGGGTCAGACGCTCACATTGAAAGGAAAATCCATTTTTAGATTTCGCGACGGGTTGATCTACGAACTCATTGACCAGAGCTAACCGCAAACGCGGTGTTTAGGTGTGGAAAACGAGCTTTGACTTAACAGACATTGTAAGTGGTGATCTCGACTTCTTCCTGAAATTGCCAGTTGACAGGCTTCCCCGAAAGGTGTAGATTGCATCCCATAATGAATTCAGTTACGTTGACAAGTTTGGCACTCCTCAAGGCGAGGTTTGACTTCGAAAAGCATGATATCGTGGACGCCTTCGTCTGCTTTGCAGAGGTATGCTTGGCTCGCCGCTCTCCAAACCATTTTTCACCAGAAGAACTTAAGGAGTGGCTGATCCAGGACTTTGGGCTTGATCTTCCTCTGCCCCCTGTGAAGCTTATTTTGTCTCGCATGGTCAAACGCGGGATCGCCAAACGCAGTGAGAACTTCTATCAGCTAGCCAAGATCACGTGCAAATTAGACGAGTTCGAAAAGAATCAGGCCGAATTGGCAATTCACTACCGGACAATTGTCCTCAGCCTAAAGGATTATGCGCGTGACGAACTAGGGCAGGATTTGACTGAGGCTGAGTCCGAGTCAGGACTTCTGAACTACATCGACGAATACTCCATCGAGTGTGTGGCATCGTTCACTTCAGGGGATGTGGTTCCGGTTCGCGGGAGTAAACCAAAGCACTGGCGCTTTATTGTCTCGAGGTTTGCGAACCATATATCCTCAAGAGATCCAGATCTTTTGCGATATTTTTCGACGGTGCTCACTGGTAGAATGCTTGCTAATGCTCTGCTTGCCTCAGATCTCTCAGCACTTGGAGCGAGGATTCGGCGCACATCAATCTATATTGACACACCCCTCCTTCTGCAGAGTCTCGGTGTGCTTGGCAAAGAGGTTCAAGCATACTCGAGAGAAATCTTTCGGCTCTTTATGGATGCTGGCGCGAGACTGAGAGTGTTTTCCCACACATTGGACGAAACTGATCAAGTCCTTAGGAATGCCGAGCGTTATCTCGAAATGCCAAGCGGAGGTCGCGGCAATGTGATCGTAGCTCTCCGAGAGACCGGAATGTCCCCAAGTGATGTCGTTCTCATCCGTTCCAGAATTCGGAGCCTCTTGCTTGGTGAGGGAATCCAAATCGAAGAAACTCCAAGATACATTGAGAAATACCAAATTGATGAAGTTGCGTTGGAGCAGGAGATGGATGCTGCTGGTCTCCATTATCGAGGCGAGATGGCGAAAAAGGCGGACATCAACTCTGTTCGCAGTGCATACGTCCTTAGGGCCGGTTCCTCGCCCGAGCGCGTCGAGGAATCCATTGCATTGGTTCTTACTAATAACGCAGCGCTTGCAAGAGCTGCGTATTCCTACGGCCGGAAATACCGCGAATTCAAGCACGTGTCTCCTGTCATAACTGACTTCAGCCTCGCCAACATAGTTTGGATCAAGTCTCCTTTGAAACATCCTAATGTTCCCATGCATCTACTTCTCTCGCAGTGCTACAGCGTGCTTAAGCCTTCCGAGAATCTATGGAAGAGGTTCGTGAGGGAGCTAAAGAGACTCCACGAAGCTGGAAAAATCACCCCTGAGCAACACCAATATCTCAGATACGAGCTTCGCGTGCGCGACGAACTGATGAACCTGACTTTAGGCGACGAAGAGGAACTCAGCGAACAGGTTGTGCTGGAGATCCTCAATCGCCATGAGCAGGAAGTTACGCTCCCTTTTAAAAAACAGCTTGAAGAGGTTGGAGCCGATCATCAAAGAGCTTTGCAAAGACTGATGGACAGTGAGAGCCAGGTTGCTAAAGTAGAGAACACTCTGCGAAAGTTTGCACGTTTCGTGCACATTATAGCCCGGACGGTTTTCGTTGTAATCGCGGTTCTTCTTCTCATCTTTGCGTATCACCCCTTCTTCGAAACACAGGCCGCTAGCACTTCTTGGCGCGTTGTGTCCGCTATCCTGGGAGTTTTACTAATTGGGTTGAACGTTGCAAACCTAGTTTCCGGTTTCAGAATCATTGACCCAGTGAATCGTTTTTGTTCGCTTTTGGAAGGGTGGCTGCTTGGGAGCCTTCGGAAGATTCTAGGGTTGAAGAAGGAATAAACAAACAGAAGCATTAACACCCTCAACTAATAAAACAATGCGTGCGATTGGTTGCGGGTCATGTATTGCATCTTTCAAATGGTAATTGCTGATAGTTCGTATTATCTTTTACTGCTAACTTGTAGGTGTTAGCGTCAAATTGAGCCTTGGGTCGGCCGGCTCCCGGGAAAAGGAAGACTTCTTCCTGTATCTTGATTTTCAAGTTCTTCTCCCTAATGCAATATTTCTAATCGCAATGGATGAGATGAGTATAGGGTCTCATCTTCCCGAAATGCCATAAAAACACGCTCAGTGCATCAAGGGAAGTCGGATTTGCTTTTGTATGATTCTACAGCCGTTGATTGGATTTTATCTTTGAACAAGGGGTTCTTGACATGGAGGAACAATGTCTCTATGATGAGGCTATCCGGGTCCGGAAATAATTGGGAACGAACAAAAGGGGAGTGAAAATGAAGAACGCGTCTTTACTATTAAAGCTCTTTTTGAATATGTCACTGGGTTGTTTGTTTACAGTAACTGCGTATGCGGCAACCCTTGAAGTAGGCCCATTGAGTTATCCCTACACCTCGATCCAGGCGGCCATAAACGATGCCGATACCGGAGATACAGTGCTCGTACATGATGGGACATACGTGGAAAGCATCAACTTCTCGGGAAAGGCCATCACGGTGAAATCCGCAAAGGGGGCTGCAAGTACTATCATCGACGGCAATAGTAGTTTCCGCGGGGTGACCTTCAATTCTGGAGAAGGTTCAGGGTCTATCCTCGATGGATTCACCATTACGAACGGGTTTTCTCCGGGCGAGGCGGGCGGAGGGATTCAATGCTGGGAATCCTCCCCGACCATCGCCAACTGCACCATCAGCGGGAATAGAGCCGGCTACAATGGCGGCGGGATTTCATGCTATAGTACCGCCTCCCCGATCATCACCAACTGCACCATCAGCGAGAATATAAGCGGGGATGGGTGGGGCGGCGGGATTTCATGCGGCTACGGGTCCTCCCCGACCATCACCAATTGCACCATCAGCGGAAATCAGGGATCCTATGGCAGCGGGATATCCTGCGACACCTCCTGCTCCCCTACCATCACCAACTGCACCATCAGCGGGAATGTGCCAAACTCTACCGGCGGGATTTTTATCTACTCCTCCTCCTCCCCCTCGGTGAAGAACACCATCCTGTGGGGAAACGCCCCAAATGAGATTTACATTTCGGACATCGAAGGGAGCTCCATTACCCTAACCCACTCTAATGTTGACCAGGATGGGTATGCGGGCAGCAACGGGAACATACGCCAGGATCCCCTCTTTGTTGACCCTACAAATGACGATTTCCCCTTGCAGCCAACCTCTCCGTGCATCGATGCAGCAACGAGTGATGGTGCTCCATCAACAGACATAGAAGGTTTTCCCCGATATGATGATCCGCTGGCACCAAACACAGGAGGGGGTACATACCCATACTACGACATGGGGGCGTATGAGCACCAGGCCGCAGGGTTTGTAACCCTTTTTTCGCCTAATGGAGCGGAAGCAATACCATCCGGGTCAAATTATCCTATACGGTGGGGATCACGAGACGCAGTGAAGTTTAAGTTATGGTATTCAGTGGATAATGGCTTAACATGGACTCCTATACCAAAGACAGGCGACTTTATACAAGACACCATCTATGACTGGCAAGTACCTAAACCAACGGCCAACAAGAAGAAATGCCTTGTGAGAGTGAAAGGATTTGATGACAAAGGGAAAAGGGTCGGAGCTGACAAATCGGATGCGACCTTCACGATTGAAGTAGTAAAGCTCACATCGCCAAATGGAGGAGAAAACCTAACTTCAGGATCTAATCCCCCAATTACATGGGAGACGAACGCGACGAAGAGTCCTGTTACGAAGGTGATACTCTCCTACACGTTGAACAACGGGATCAAGTGGAAACCCATAGACACCCTTTCTGAGAATCTGGGTGTTTATAGTGACTGGATAGTTCCGATCGGGAGCTCACTCAATTGTAAAGTCAAGGTGGTGCTGAAGAATGCCAGTGGGACTGTCATTGGCAGCGATGTGAGCGATGGTGTTTTTGCGATCGGCCCGTAATGGGCTCACAGAGGCGGATTAAAAGGGCTCGAAGGAAGTTTCTCGGCCATTTTTCACATCCAGAATTTGCATGCATCTTTCATCCCGGAATCAACGGCAGAGGCGAGCTACAACTTTTCTATCCTGTCTCCGGTCAAGCAACTTTTCTTTAGCAAGATCGCACCTTTTCA
>Ga0315275_10006282_pt1 | contig 11345 bp, 4 predicted proteins | sample YL17G03_0_MG_FD_205557 | JGI IMG/M metagenome (GOLD analysis project Ga0315275, IMG submission 205557) | Sediment microbial communities from Yellowstone Lake, YNP, Wyoming, USA - YL17G03_0 | ecosystem: Environmental > Aquatic > Freshwater > Lake > Sediment | place: USA: Wyoming | collected...
GCTCAATCCCTTCGCGGATATCTTTTATGGAACCAGCAAAACTCAAGCGTATATGGCCTTCCATGCCAAATTCTTTACCAGGTACAGAAACAACGAGAGCTTTCTTAAGCAAAAATTTAGATATCTCAACAGAGTTCTGGGAATATGCTCTAAAATCTGGTAAGCAATAGAATGTTCCCCCCGGATTATTCACGCGAATGCCATTAAACGATCTCAACTCCTGTATGATAACATCTCGGTTGTTTTGAAACATCAGACGCAAGTTTTCTACGATGTTCTGCATCCCAGTCAATGCGCCTTCCGCGGCTGCTTGCATAACTGGAGATGTACAAGAAGTGGTCTGCGCCAGGACATTATTCATCACCGAAACCAGCTTGCGATTTGCGATTGCCCAACCAATTCGGAAACCGGTCATACCATATAGTTTTGCCACTCCATTGACAACAATGATGGATGTTGATTCGATATCTTTTTGGCTGAATTGGTAAGCAGGCATCCACTTTCGTTGGTCAAAGACCAGTTTATGATATATATCATCCATAATCAAATAAATGCCGTTATGTTCGCAGAAGTCAACAATCTCGGAAATAAATGTGTCTGAAAAGACTTCCCCTGATGGATTATTAGGGCTATTGACAATTATAGCTTTTGTGTTTGAGCTGTATGCTCTTTCGATATCCTGCATGCGTGGTGTAAATGTACCGTCTTCAGGAGTTACAATGACGGGTATTCCATAAACCATTCTAACCATTTCGGGATAACTGACCCAGTATGGCGCGAGGATAATCACCTCATCTTGAGGATCCAGGATGCTATAAAGGATATTAAATAAGGATTGTTTCGCCCCCGCGGATATGATCACATTCTCAGGGGAAACGATCCGATCATAATTTTCTTCAGTGTAGTGAATAATAGCCTTCTTAAGAGAAGGCAAGCCGTCCGGAGGTGTATACTTTACATTACCTTCTGACAACTTGGAGGCTGAGCTTAGAATGGCGGATATTGGTGTTTTATTCTTAGGTTCCCCAATACCCATATTTATAACAGGTTCTCCTCTTTCCCGTAAGATTCGAGCCTCTTCGTTTAAGGCGAAAGTAGGTGATTCAGCGATCGAACGAGCGAGTTTGCTGATCTTCATAAATATGAATATCTCCAATGAACAATTATTTAGAAAATAAAATGTTCCCTTCTTTATTCAACTAGTGCCTGTCGAAGGTATTTCAATCCAGTACCCGTATTGAACATCACAATCTTTTCTTCTGGATTAATCCATCCAGAATGGATTAATTTTACCAATCCTGCTAATGTAGCCGCCCCCTCGGGGGCGGCAAATATCCCTTCACGAGAAGCAAGCCACTTTTGAGCTTCTATGATTTCATCATCACTGACAGAAACAGCGGTTCCGTTACTTTCGCGCAAGTCGTGCAAGACAATCTGATCTGCAAAACTCTTGGGAACCCTTAATCCAGAAGCTATTGTGTGAGCTCCTGTCCAAAAATCGCAAAACAGTGACCCGGAATGGAATGCTTTTATTACTGGAGCGCAGCCTTCGGCTTGGACCGCGACCATCCGAGGGCGTTGTTTACTCTCCAACCAGCCTAATGTTTCCATTTCTTTAAATGCTTTCCACATACCTACCAGGCCAGTTCCACCGCCGGTAGGATAGATAATTACATCAGGCAGGTACCAGTTAAATGCTTCTGCTAACTCGTACCCCATAATTTTTTTACCTTCGCACCGATAAGGTTCCTTGAAAGTCGAAACATCAAACCAGCCTTCCGACCGAGCTTTTTCACCAGCCATGCCTGCTGCTTCACTGATCAACCCATTGATGAGAATAACCGTTGCCCCAGCGATCCGGCTTTCCTCGATATTTGCAGGGGGTGTATCTTTGGGCATGAATATATAAGCTTCCAGCCCACCTCGAGCTGCATAAGCTGCCAAAGCGCCTCCAGCATTTCCGGCAGTGGGGATGATAATTTTCCGAACACCCAACTCTTTAGCTTTCGAAACCGCAGCAGACAGACCGCGAGCTTTAAAGGATCCTGTTGGGTTGAGACTTTCATCTTTCACAAACAAGTTTTCGAGTTTAAGCTCTTTACTCAGGCGATTTAATCGAAGCAAGGGCGTATCGCCCTCGCCTAGAGAGATCATATTCATTTCATCAAAGACTGGCAATAATTCACGCCAGCGCCACATTCCGGGTAAACGTTGACGATACCGATCGCGATCCAATTCGCGACGGGCTGTATCCAGGTCATATCGAGCCATCAGTGGCGCCTGGCAATCCGGGCAAAATGTTTGGATTTGGTCTGCGGCAAAATAATTACCGCATGAAGTACATTCAAGGAATTTTAAATAAGACATGAGAGGCGTAAGAGGAGATAGAGCTATTTTTCATCCATTTTACTTGGAAGGAAAGCTTCTATCCTTGCCCAAAGTTCGCGGATGTTGATCGGTTTAGACATATAAACATCACATCCAGCTGCAAGAGCTTTTTCCGCATCACCTCTCAAAGCGTTGGCTGTTATTGCAATTATCGGAACATAAAGCATCATTTTCGTGTTATCGCTTCTAAGTCGCCTGGCTACTTCATATCCATCGATATCAGGTAAGTTAATATCAAGCAATATGACATTTGGATGATCATTTTGAGCCATCTCTAAACCTTGTAAGCTATTCGCTGCCCATAGAAATCGGTAGCCCCTGGCTTCCAAAGCTCTCTGAACTAACGCTTTATTATCAGGATTATCCTCTATGTAAAGGATGGTATAGGGCATCAAGATTCTCCTTTATTAGGATTTTTCTGTTCCATAACTTCTACAACTTGTTCAACAAACTCACGTGGTGGGAGCGAACCCTTCTGATATATGGCAGTGATATAGCCATTCAAACGTTCTCGGTCTTCAGTTGTAATATCTTTCGCACTGACGACAATAACCGGAATATTCGCCGTACGCTTATCATACTTCAATTCTTCTAATACACTAAACCCATCTATTTCAGGCATGGTTAAATCAAGGACAATGAGACCCGGAAGGCGCTGACGGGCTTGTGCCAACCCATCCCAACCATCTTTGGCATGAAATACCCGATATGATTTCTTAGCTTCCAAGAAACGGCGAATCAGTTGCGCATCATCTGGGTTGTCATCGATGATTAGGACTGTTCTGGTTCTCTCATCTAAGTATTCAAGTGCTGCATGCAAGCCTTCTTTCATGGGGGCTTTGGGGCTGTCCAGCTTAACATCGACGCTCCACTGATCTCCCAAGATATGCTTCTCCACAGGAAAAGTGTGCCCAGTGCAGTTGACAACTACCAACTCATTATCTTTTATTTGCCCCTGCTGAACCATCTTTTCTAAACCTGCAAAAGCGACTGCTGTGGCTGGTTCAACCGCCAGTCCTTCTATCTTTGCTAGATCCCTCATCGTGGCCCATGCTTCTGCATCCTCAACACTTTCCATGATGCCACCGTATTTTTGGATAATATCCCAAAGATAGGAATAAGTCTGTCCAGGATCGCCTGTCGAAAGAATGGCAATTCGCGTGGTTGGAATGACTGGATCAGCGACCCGGCTTCCTGCTCTGAAGGCCTTCACCATGGGAGAACAACCCGCGGTTTGTACTACCGCAGTTTTAGGAATACGGTCAATTAAACCCATATCGAAGAGCTCCTGGAAACCACGAAAAACCCCTAAAGGTCCCAGGCCTCCACTAACGGCTTGAATATACCAATCCGGTGAACGCCATCCCAACTGTTCGACAATCTCATAGGCGATGGTTTTCATTGATTCTCGAGCAGGTAAACTACGCGCCCCTCGATCAAGAATCAGATCCCTGCGTTTTGCAAATTCTGCTGCGATGTGTTTAGCCTGATCGTAAGTGCCACTCACTTTCACAACCTCGGCGCCATATAAGGCTACTTCACGCAATTTCTCAGGAAGGACCAGGCTAGTCATAAAAACCCACAATTTTATACCAGCCCGAGCACAGGCAGCAGCATAGGCAACAGCTGCATTTCCTGTCGAGGCAATAACTGCCTCTTGAACGCCTGCTTCAAGCATCGCAGCCACAGAAACCGCCGCCTGGCGGTCTTTAAACGAATTCGTTGTTCCGTACCGTTCGTCTTTGATAAACAATTGGTAATTTCGATCAGATAATTTTTGGTACCTTCGAGGAACCCGTAATGGCGTTCCTCCTGCGACGATATCCAATTCTAAGCTGGAAGGTGAGCTAATAGGTAAGACTTCATGGTAACGCCAAAGGTTAAAAGCTCTTCCGGGTAAACCACGTAATAATTCCCTCTTGAAAGCCGGATAATCATAACAGGCGTCTACCCAAGATGATTTACAATTTAAGCAGATAGTAGGTGAAAGTGGTTGGTAATCCTGTTCATTTCCACACTCGTTGCATTTCATGAATTTCGGTCTTGCCATATTTTCTCCAGTAATACCATTTTACCATTCCGAGTCTTAGAAAAAATATTGGGTCTTGGGGACATTCCATGGAAGGGATCGGATTGTCATTTAATAGGAGGATGAACAGGGATATCGAGATGGAAGGTCGAACCATCACCTGACATTCCTTTGCTTTCTGCCCATAAGCGGCCACCGTGCATCTCGACTAAGCGCCGGCTGATGGGTAAACCAAGACCTGTACCACCTGCTTTGCGGGTTGTAGAGGTATCAACCTGGCTAAAAGCCTCAAAGATCGTTTCCAGCTTATCTATAGGAATACCGATACCTGTATCAAGGAATCGAATGCGAAGCAAATCGCCAGTCTTATTAATGTGGATGGTAACACCTCCGGTATCAGTGAATTTGATCGCATTGGCAACAAGATTGAGCATTACCTGGCGCATGCGGATTTGATCAGCCGTGACAACAAGATCATCTTCCGGATTAGCGTCCAACCGCAGGTAGATATTTTTATCTTTGGCTTGGGGTGAAGTGGTTTCCAATACATCACCCAACAACTCTCTCAGATCAACCGCTTCAAAAGTTAGACTCAATCGGCCAGATTCAATCTTGGCCATATCCAAAACTTCATTAATCAGGTTCAAGAGGTGCTTGCCATTCTTCTCAATCAATTGCAAGTCTGTATCCATGAAATCCGTCAATGGCCCATCGATACCTTCCAGGATGACCTGCGTAAAGCCCAAGATAGAGTTAAGCGGTGTTCGTAACTCATGGCTCATGTTAGCCATGAAGGAAGATTTCAGATGATCAAGCTCCCGTAAGCGTTCCACCGTCATCGCCTGTTCGGCAAATAATTGAGCGTTCTGAAGGGCAACTGCGGTTTGCGAGGCTAAGGTGTTATATGTACGCAAATCCTCATCGGTAAAATAATTGACTCGATCAGATTGAGCATCAAAAACGCCTAATAAACGGTTGCCAACAATCATTGGAATCGCCATTTCAGAAACAGTGTCTGGTAGTAAAGGATTTGGCAAGAATCCTTTTTCTTGGTTTACATTGTTGACAATTTGACCCTGGCGTAACCGGGCTGCACGAGTAACAATCGACTCTTCATCGATTAGTATTTCCCAACCTTTGGCAACCATCTCCCTTCCAATATCCCCTGCCCCAGCAGCCAAAACAAGTTTCGACCCAGTCTCATCCAACATATAAGCATGCGCATGGTAGAGACCAAAGCTTTTCTTGGCCAGGTCAACCACAGATTGTAAGAGGTAAATTGGATCCAAAATGGTTGAGGACACAGAGCTCACCCGAGCAACCGCCTGAAGCTCGACTGCGCTTTTCTGCGTTTGCTCAATGAGCCGCGTACGCTCCAGGGCTTGGGAAACCTGTTCTGCGATGGCTTCCATCAAAGCCTTTTCTTCTTCCGATATACCAATATTTGGATCCTCCCGCACACCCAAAATACCAACCGTTTCACCTCCAATAGCCAGTGATGTTTTATAGATATGGGGTTGAGCGGTTTCAAGTCCTTGGGTGTCAATACTTGGATGAAAAGAGGAGATTTCTTCTATCGAAAGAGGTCTGGTCCTTAGATTATCAAAGACATACCCCGAAATTCCATGCTGAGACCGGGAGAGATAAGTGGACCAGGCTTCATGGCTCATGGTGCGTTGAAGTTCGCTCATTTCACGCAGCCGTTCCTCCATCCCTTGTTGGAGGCGTTGGGTATGAATCACCGCTGCACCAAGAGAGACCAGACTTTCGATTTGACGGAGTGTAGTTTCTGATATATTGAATGGGCGCTCACTGGCCAGATTAAGCCACCCAAACCAATCTCCACCACTGACCAAAGGGAATAGGGCAATCGTTTTGCCTATCGTCGCTACAAATGCACGTGTCTTGGAATCTAATCGTTCATCTGTATCGATATTTGAAATAAAGGTGGGAGTATCACGCATTATCATTACACTAAATGGCATGCTGCGGAGAGAATAGATAGAACCAAGTGGAATGAGAGGTTCATTTCCACTGCTTTCCCAAGTTGCCGCAATCACACCCGTCTCTGGAACTTCAGTGGTCCACAAAGAATCAAAGAAGGTGATTCCTGCCCGGTCAAACTGCTTTAGATTAGTAGCCTCAATAATGGATTGCAGCACTTCTTCTGTTGTACGAGCGCGAATGATACGGTTCGCACCAGAATAGAGAGCATCTGTTTCGGCCAGTAATTCTTCACGCTCGGTAACATCCCGCCCGAATGCTAGGACTCCAGTAACTTTGCCGTCTGCGTCGCGAATGGGTGTCTTATAGGTGTGGAAGATATGTATGTCACCGTCAATCAACACAGGGTCGTTGGGGTAAATTTGCGCCTGACCTGATTCCATCACAAGTCGATCATCTGCCCAGAAACCGCGGATACCTTTTTTGGAGTTGCCTTTCACACGTTCCTCGGGGAAACCCAGATCCAAATCGTTCTTGCCAATGAAATCTTCTGGCTGAATATGGAGCGCATCCGCAAAACCTTTGTTGACCAAACGGTAACGATGCTCCTGATCCTTGACAAAGATCCAGTCAGGCGTGGCATCCATAATTGATCGCAGTAGCTTCTGCGATACTTCAGTATCTGCAAGAGCATTTTGGGTTTCGATATACAAGATTGAATTCTGTAAAGCAATGGCAACTTGAGCAGCTAAAGTGGTTTGGATGCTCAGATCTTCTTCCGTAAAGTGATTTTCTTCTTCCGACTGGACATCCAAGACTCCCAAGATATTTTCACCGACAACTAAAGGAACCGCCATCTCGGACCGAGTATTGGGGAGAAAGACATTGGGCAAAAAATCAGGTTCTGACCGGATGTCATTCGCGATTACACCCTGCCTTTCTCGGGCTGCTCTTGCCACAAGAGATCGTTCGAGATTGAGCGGAATCTGCCATTTTTGAGCAACCATCTTCCGGCCAATCTCTCCAGAACCCGCGGAGAGTACTAAAGTCTGCTGGAGGTCATCTAAAAGATAAATATGAACGTGGTAAAGAACGAATTCCCTTTTAGCTTGATCTACAACCACCTGTAATATTTTTTCAGGATCCATAATATTAGAAACGCTCATGCTCAATTTTGCCACCGTCTCCAATTCGGCGGCACGTTTTTCAATCGTTAGTTCAGCCAACCTGCGTTCGGTGATATCTGAGTGCGATCCAGCCATACGAACCGGTACTTCGTTCTCGTCACGCAGCAAGGCGCCTCGAGCTAGAATCCATCGATAAGAACCATTCTTATGTTGAAAACGGTAATCCAATTCAAAAACCGGTATGCGACCTTCCAAGTAGTCGCTTAAGGCTTTCATCACCCGATCATGATCTTCAGGATGAAGACGACGCTCAAACTCCGAGAAGTTGTTGGTTATCTCTTCATCTGCATATCCGATCATGGTTTTCCAACGAGAAGAGAAATACACTTCATTTTTGGAAATATTCCAATCCCATAATCCATCTGAGCTACCCGCAGCAGCCAATTCATATCGTTCTCGGCTGCGAAGATTTTCATCCAAAGCTTCCTGGATTTGTGCAAATGCCCTTGCGTTTTGGATTGCGACTGCAGCCTGGCTGGCAATCGAGATCAATAAATCCTGGTCGTGCTCTTTATATAAGTTTGGAATTCTTACAGATTGAACTGAGATAACCCCCAGAACACTGTCACCATAAACAATCGGTACACCAAGCCAGGAAAGAGAGGTTTTATCATCACCAATAGACAAGAACTTTATTCCCAAACTTTCCATATCATCCAGAATATTATCGCCAAACAGAAGCGGTGTGCGATGCCTGATGATATAATCCGTCAACCCTTCACCCAAAGGGCGACTGTTTACATCAACTCGTTGTCCGTAGACATAGGTCAGTGGGAAAGTGACTTCTTTCTTTTCGGCTTCGTAGTATGCAATGTAAAAATCATCAACATTAATCAACTGGCAAACGTTTTGATAAACAATTTCCGCAATACGTTTTTCGTCAACAATTGAGGATAAAGATCGAGCCATTTCGTTTAATGTTGTAAGTTCTTTCGTGCGCCGTTGGATTTGCTCAGTAAATTGTAGGCTTTCAATATAACTGGTAACACGCCCAACGATGCCACCGATAAAGGCACTTTCGTCATCCAGGAAAGAGCGCTGTTCCTTGTAACCAATTTGTACATATCCAAGGAGCTCATCGCCGGTACGGATACCGCCCACCATTTTACAGGTTAAGTTTAGAGTTTCAGGGGGACCATATACCTCATCATAAAGGGTAATAGCAGCTATACAAATATCAGGGTACTGCATAGCGGCAGGGATTCGCTGTGCCACCCAATTTAATAATTCAGGTAATGGGGGCCTTTCGTCGATCCGGTGGCCAATATCGCTCAGACAATTAAGTTCACGAACGCGTTTGCCCAATAAATTTTGGGTCTGAACCAGGCTGATCCGGTCTGAGATATCCCGCCAGACTGCAACGATAATTTGCTTGTCGCCAATTTTGATAGGAGTCAGTAAAACTTCAACCGGAAAATCTTCTCCCACTGAGCGTCGATAAAACCATTCAAAGCGATGATTACCTCGTTCCAAAGCTATTTGGAACATCTCTTCGGCTTTTTCGAAGGATAAACGTCCATCTGGTTGCCGCTCAGGAGATAACTGTGAAGGGTGTAGGGATAAGATATCCTGCTTTGATTTGAACCGCAGCATAGCTAAGGCTGCATTGTTGCAATCAATAAAATGGCCTTTTTCCAAGATTAAAAGTGCATCCGCAGATTTATCAAAAAGATCTTGGAATAATTTATCCCCTTCAACCAACGCGGCAACCGATGCCTGGGGCTGAACCTGATCTTCCTTGGAAGCAGACGAATCTTCCGGATTCTTTTCATCGGAGATATCTGGTATTCCTGAAGAAAATAATTCCTCTAAACGATTTTTTATTAGATCTTGCTTTGGCATGCCAGCAACTCCCTTGCATAATTGCGATATTCTTCGTTCTCCATGATTACTTACCAACTCACTTTACGATACCACTTTGAGGGGGATTTCCATCTACGCTGGTTCGACCCTCACCCAGGTAAACAAAAACTTGTTGTTTTAATACCCGCCCTAGTTCTTGAGCCGCGCGATAGAGAACCATATCTGTACTAACAGCATTATTGATCTGTTCCGTTACCTCCCGGAGTAACTGTTCACGCCTGGCACGTTCCTGGGTTTGTTTAAGGAGCTGTAAACCCTGAATTGTAATGGCTACCTGTCCTGCGATTGCACTTAGGCGTTGTATTTCAGCACTCGTAAATTCAACGGACTCGCCATAGTTACCCATCACAAAACCCAAGGATTGGTCAGCGAGCATCAAAGGAACGATAACCGAACTTCTGGATTGGAAAACATCCTGGAATAACTTCTTCGTTATTCGATCTAGGCGAAGATCTGTAGCAATATCCTTGATCACGACGGTCTGATTTGTAAAAAGCGTATTTTGCTCTTTCTCGAATGCATTGAGTGGATAACGAGAGGCAATTTCAATCGGTAAATCCAGCTTATGTGCAACGGGCAAGATCCATTCAGGTACCTGTCCTCGTCCTAGAGGGCGATCGAAAAGACACATCATCAAAGATTGGTTAGCCTCTTTGAGCACAGTGCGATCCGTAATTGCAGTCAGAACATCTTGAAATTCCTGTGCAGAATTTAATTCTGCTGTAATACCCAAGAGGGCATCCGTTTCGGCAAGTGCCTGTTGAGTCTGATTGGAAAGACGCAAGTTTTCCAGATGAGCACTTAGACGTTCTGTCACAATATTGACAAGCTCTGAAGTTGTCTCATTGAGATTTTCAACCCCTGCAATTAACAGCTCTCCGATAGCCTCACCGCGCACGATTAGAGAACGAGTAAGGGCATTCTGTTGAGGTGCGACAGACTCTTTGAGAGGAGATACCTGGTTCTGATCATATACAAAACCCATACCCTCTGGTGTAGATTCTATAAAATCCTGCCAGGCTTCTCGGGTGAGTCGGCGAGTAGCAGCCTCCGCCTCAGCACGGTATGTTTCTGCCTGGTTTAATAGGCGTATATTCTCCAATTGTCTAGAAACTTGGGACGCAACAATCCGAACAGTTTCCTTATCGGATTCTTCCCAAGTTTCCTGTGGATTACCTTCAAGCCGAACAATCCCTATTGGCTGGTCCGCAATCAGGATCGGAACTTCTAGATTATCAACCTCTCCGAGAGAAGATTCAGAATCACTGAAGGTGGTTATTTTTCCTTGAGAATATGTATAACCGATTTGTTCTGGTCGGTCGACTGCATCCATAAATTCCTGCCATCCCTGTTGGGTCAGACGTCTGGCTTGATTCTCTAATTCGGATTGAGCGCGTTGACTTTCTTGATAAAGTGTAGCATTATCCACGGCAATCGCTAACTGACCAGCCAGAGTCTCGAATACCGGAAGATTTTCTTCTGTGAGGAAACCGGGAATTTCACTCTGCAAGTCGAGTACACCCAAGACACGTGCGCTGGTTTGAAGCGGCACGGCCATCTCTGAGCGAGTTAGAGGAAGAAGTGGATTAGGTCTGAACGTGCTACTTTTGGAAGTATCGGAGACAATCACTGGTTTTTTATCTGATACCGCCTGGCTGTTAATTGAACCGAAATTTAGTGGCAAACGGTGTCCACGAAGGAGCAGCTCTGAACCTACTGCACCAGAACCTGAACGGAGAATTAAAACCCTACCAGAGTTATCCAAGAGGTATATTTGTGCATAATAAAGATTAAATCTTTCGCTTACCAAATTGACCGCCTCAGGTAACAAGATATCTAAGTTACGCTGCTGTGCAAGAACACGACCCACCTCAGATGCAGCGGTGATCTCTTTTGTACGGTCGGATACGCGCTGTTCAAGAGAGGATTGTAAA
>Ga0315275_10006283_pt1 | contig 11344 bp, 7 predicted proteins | sample YL17G03_0_MG_FD_205557 | JGI IMG/M metagenome (GOLD analysis project Ga0315275, IMG submission 205557) | Sediment microbial communities from Yellowstone Lake, YNP, Wyoming, USA - YL17G03_0 | ecosystem: Environmental > Aquatic > Freshwater > Lake > Sediment | place: USA: Wyoming | collected...
TTCCACAATCAGACCCAGTCATCTCGGGAGGATTCGCCTTCCACGGCTGTGGGGCAGGCGGGTCTTGTTCTCTGGGCAGCCGTCAGTTGCCCAACCACAAGCACATCCATCTTGTCTGCCCTCTCGGGCGATTTTCCGCCGGGAACACTTGGTGCCCCGGACTCAGTGCCGCCAGAGGCGCCATTGCACGGAGGACACTAATGCAACTAAATGGCTCCTAAGTTGCAGCTATGCCTCTCGACAGGGACTGGAGGTGAGGATCGAGACCGCCCATACGCCCGGCCATCGGGTGGCGGTCATGGAGAAGGCTTACTGCCAGGTCGGAGAGGGTAGGGGGATCGGTGACCCGCTTTGACGACGGCTGCGAGACCGTCATCCATTTCCCGGGAAGCGCCGGGCCGCCGGTTTCGCTCCGGTCGACCGTCGAGGCCTTTGAGCAGACGCTGCTGGAACTCGACCCGGCGGTGCTCAGGCCGATCCTGACAGGGTTCTCCCATCTTGACGTCAACACAGGGGGCGGGTTGCACGCCGAGGATCTCGTCCTGGTCGTAGGAAGACAGAACGTGCGCAAGACCCTCTTCGTCAGCCAGCTAGGCCGGAACATTGCCCGCTGGGCGGCCCGGGTGCGAAACAAGGTGGTGTGCGTGCTGATTTGCTACGAGCACTCGTCGATCCTCCTCCTTGAGCGGCTGCTGTGCGTGGAATTGTGGCTGGCCGGAGGCAGCGAGGGCGGTGTGTGTCTGGCCGAGATTCGCGATATGTTGGCCGATCTGGCAGACAAAGGCGCTCTGGAGGATGTCTCCTCACTGCTGCTAAAGCTCCCCAAGACCACCCTCCTCGGCTGGAGGGTGATGGAGAGATATCTCGAGACGCTGTATCTGTACCGGGGCGATCCAGTGTATACGTCGCCTGAGGCGATTGACAATATGGTGGTGGTGCTTCAGCGCCAAGGGCTCCATCCGGTGGTGATTGTGGACTACGCCCAGCGGGTGCCGTCCCCGCCGGAGCTTGCCGGTTTGGGGCGAGAGCACTATATTGACTATTATCGGAAGAGTACCTCCCGAAAGGAGACGAGTGCTTGTCGGCGCGTCGCCGCGGCGGCCCTCGTCGAGATCCGCGGGCTCAAGCCAATTCTGGGCGGTCTGCGCGGTAGGTTCAAACTCGCGGGCCAGCTCCTTAGGAGCGCGACCGGCTCGAACGAGCTCGGCAATCTGCTGCCGGTGCTCCAGCGGGTACGGTGCCCGCGTTCTCGGCATCGTGAACTGCTCTCTCAGAGCATAGAGGTGTCCAGGCTACCGGTTCAACTCCTGTGGACGAAGTATCGCGACGGCCCGAGATCATTGCCGAGCGCACTTCAGCGGCTGTCCTATCCGGCTTGGAGCCCCGCCTGGCTCCGCTGGAGGAGCAGACACGGCGGATCCTTGAATCGTTTGAGGCCGAGGGCGGGGTGAGTGCCATGAGACCGATCGGTAGACCGCTGATGGTTTTCGTAAGTTCTACGATTGGCGAATTGCAGGAGGAACGAAAGGCTCTAGACCAGGCGCTGGGCCAGGCCGGCACCTTCTCACCCTGGGTCTTTGAGCATACCACCGCTACCAGTATGCCGCTCCCCGAAGCGTATTTGCGCCGCGTGCGGGAATGCGACCTATTCGTCCTCATCGTTGGCACCAACCTGTCGCCACCCGTGATCGCCGAGTACGAGACGGCGCTTAGTACCCGTAAGCCAATCCTGGCCTTCCTGCGACGTGGCGAGCGGAGCAGAGAGGCGGTGGCCTTCGTCCAAAGAGTAAGAGAGGCCGGGGCCTTCAAGTATGCCTCCTTCGTCGGTCCTGAAGATGTGGTTGGCTTGGTGGTGGAGGCGCTCTGGCAGGAGCTAGCCGACCGCTTTCGTGAATACTGGCTGGCGGTGAACGAGGGCCACATTCCGCCACCGGATGTCGATCGGGTGATCCAGACCTACGCGGCCGAGATCATCGCCGACCAACTCTTTGTCCAGTGGCAGGAGCGATATACCCCCTTGCGGGCCATCGCAGACCTACCGCTGCGCTACCAAGCCCAGGATAGGCGAGCTGGTCGGCTCAGCGAGGGACCCACTAGGCAAGCCTACAGAGACCTGCGGGAAGCCTTGCGAGATTACAGGGGCGTCGCGCTGGTGGGGGAACCGGGTGCTGGCAAGACCACATCTCTTCAGCGCCTCGCCCTAGACTACGCAGCGGCTATCCTGCGGGGTGAGACGAGCCTTGTGCCCATCTACCTGCCTCTGGGCGGATACCAGCCAGCCCGCAGCCTGGGCACATACCTGGCGGACCAGCTCAAAATCGCGACCCTTGAGACCCCCGACGGGCCTCAACCGGCACATGCTCACCGCTGCCTGTCCGATTACCTGGAGGCCCTGCGCCGAGGCCATCGGCTCCTCTTCCTCTTGGATGGCCTCAATGAGTTGCGGTTGGCGGACCGCGGTCAAGCGCTGGAGGAGGTAGGGGGCTTCATCAAGGCCGCCCTGGGCGACGGCTGTCAGGTACTTGTGACTTGTCGCGCCGACGACTACACAGAGATCGGCAGGCTGGAAGATTTGGCCCAGGTGCGAGTGCAGGAATTGGATGACCCAGGCATTGAGTTTTTCCTGCGCGCCCATCAGGGCGACCGGGCGGCCGATCTGAGGGAAAAGCTTCGCGATGACAGCCACGGGCTCCTGGAACTGGCCCGGAACCCCTACCGCCTTTGGATGATCCAGGCCGTCTATGCCGAGTACGGCGAACTGCCGTCCAACCGGGCGATCCTCTTCCAACGGATGGTGGATTGGTTGCTCGGTCGACAGAAGGAGGTATGCCAACGGCAGGACCCGGAGGCTTGGTTTGATGCCGATGTCATGCGGGCCGTCTTGGCGCAACTCGCCTACGCCATGCTATCCGACCGGGCCATCTTTACCGTGGCCCCCCTGGACTGGGTCGACCGGCAGCTGAACGGCCGAATTCAGGTGAAGGGCCGCTGGAGGGACTATGACCCCGAACGAGTCCTGGCCTTGGCCCGAGCCGCACGTCTGACCGTGGAGATCGAGCCACCTCTGGAGCGTCGAGAGGAACCTGGCACCCTCCGCTTCGCTCATCAACTGTTGCAGGAATACTTCGCCGCCCTCCGTCTGAATGATCTGGGTCTTGACCACCCGGAGGTCGTCGATTGCCTGCGCTACGATGCCTGGGATGAAACGGTGGTGCTCCTGGCCGGGCTAACGCCGCACATGGACCGCCTGTTAGAACACCTGATACCGCTGGAGCCCTTTCTGGCCGCGCGCTGCGCCGGCCTGCGGCCAGAGGCCGTCTCTCCTGGTGTGGCCAGTCGCCTAACCGAGGTGCTGGTCAGGCTGGCGGAGGATTTCCACAACCCGTCGCGTGGGAGGGCAATTGCTGCCTTGGGCAATGCACGCCTGGTTGACGGTTTGCCGCCTCTTGTGCGGTTGCTGGAAAGTGGGCCCGCTGCCATCAGCCATGCTGCCGCCCGAGCCTTGGGGGATTCTAGGGGCCAGGGGGCGGTTCCCGCCTTGATCAAATGGCTGCGGGACGATGAACAGAGTGTGCGGGGCCCCATGGAAGAGATAGCGCGCGAGGCCGCCGTTCTGGCCCTGGAGAAGCTTGCGGCCTGGGAGGCCGTGCCTGCTCTCCTGGAATGGTCGCGGGATGAGGAAGAGGACGTGCGCCGGGTCGCTGTCCGGACCCTGGGGAAGCTTGGGGCCCGGGAGGCCGTCCCCGCCTTGATGGACCTGCTTAGAGACGAAGATGGGCCTGTGCGACAAGCTGCTGCCGATTCCCTGGCCCGACTGGAAGCCCGAGAGGCCATCCCTGTCTTGACAAGGCGACTGCTGGACGGGGATGAGGCCGTTAGGCATGCCGCCTTCGAGGCCCTGGCGCACCTATTGACCCAGCACGAGATCCCGGCTGTGGTGGAATCGCCACCGGACAAGGATGGGAGCGAGCGCCTGGCCGCCGCTAGGAGGCTGAGCGAGCCATGGTCTCAGGACGACACTTCAGCCGTAGTGGAATTTCTCCGGGACGAGGACGAGAACATGCGCCGGGTAGCCGCCGAGGCCTTGGGAAATCTTGGGGCGCAGAAGGCCATTCCCGCCCTAATGGATCGACTGGGGGACGACGATGGGGCCGTACGCCAAGCCGTTGTCGAGGCCCTAGGGAAGTTGCGGGCTCAGGTGTCAGTGGCACGGCTAGTTGCCCTGCAAAGCGATCGCGACGGGGTGGAATTTCTCCGGGACGAGGACGAGAACATGCGCCGGGTAACCGCCGAGGCCTTGGGAAATCTCGGGGCGCAGGAGGCCATTCCCGCCCTGATGGATCGACTGGGGGACGACGATGGGGCCGTACGCCAAGCCGTTGTCGAGGCCCTGGGGAAGTTGCGGGCTCAGGAGTCAGTGGCACGGCTAGTTGCCCTGCAAAGCGATCGCGACGGGAATGTTCGTTGGGCTGCCGCAATGGCCCTACGGGAGCTAGGTCAGGCTGATCAAGCCGCGAATATGCTGCTGAGCCTAATCTTTGATCCAAAGGTAGATCCGCCGAGGCGAATTGCCGCCACTTTGGCTCATGGGCGCCCGTGGAATGAGAAGACACATGGACTTCTACTCGATTATCGGCGAGGTCTAATCACTGAGGGGGAGTTGACTGATGCTGGAGTTGACATGATCGCTTTTTGGGCCCTAGGTGAGCTTGGGGCGAGCGTGACCATCCCTTCCTTGATAGACAGGCTGCAGGACAAGGAGTGGCTTGTCCGCGAAGCCGCGGTTGAGGCTCTGGGTGAACTTGAAGCGCAGGATGTCATCCCTGCCTTGATAGGACGACTGCGGGACGCCCCAGCGGACGGGCGAAGGGCGGCCGTCGAGGCCCTGGGCAAGCTGCAAGCGCGAGAGGCTCTCCCTGCTTTGATAGAACGGCTGCGGGATGCCTCAGCGGTCGTGCGATGGGCGGCCGTCGAGGCCCTGGGCAAGCTGCAAGCGCGAGAGGCTGTCCCTGCCTTGATAGAACGACTGCGGGACGCCTCAGCGAACGTGCGAAGGGCCGCTGTCGAGGCCCTGGGCAAGCTGCAAGCGCGAGAGGCTGTCCCTGCCTTGATAGAACGACTGCGGGACAAGAACAAGGATGTCCACTTGACTACGGTAGAGACCCTAGCCGGGCTAGAAGTGCGAGAAGCTATCCCTCCCTTGATACAGCAGCTCCAGAATAGGGACTGGTCCGTGCGCGAGGCCGCCGCTGAGGCTCTGGGTAAGCTTGAAGCGCAGGGTGCCATCCCTGCCTTGATAGAGCGGCTGCGAGACGACGAAGAGGATGTGCGAAGCGCGGCCGTCCGCACCCTGGGCAACCTGGATGCGCGAGCGGCCATCCCTGCTCTCCTCCTTATGACCCTTGAGGGTCTCCCAGGGGCGAGCAAGGCTTTGACTACTCTGCCGTCTCAAGGAATCATGCCCACCGTACGTTCTCTGCTGGCTCACCCGGACTCCTGGGTGCGGCAGGCAGCTATTCCACTATACGAGGAGGTACGTCGGAAGGCCAATCTCCCCCGCGAGCCTGAGGCCGCTGGCCTCATGTCTCCGTTGGTTTCGCCCGCGCATGGTGCAGAAGCAGCCCCTTCGCATGCCAAGAGAGATGCCTTGCGAGCCATAATTGCCCTGGCGGATCATGCCCTGGCCGTCCTCCCCGACAGGCGCCTCGGTATCCTCTCCAAGGCGGAGGCTCTGCGTCGCCTAGGTTGCCCCGCCGCTGCGTTGGAAACCCTCGCCGACCTGCGCTCTACAGCTGGGGGAAGGCGTGAGGTTGTCGTGCAGGCCCAATGCCTGTTTGATCTGGGCCGCAGGGAAGAGGCCCTTGACCTGGTCCGTCGGGTGCGGGGTGAGGCAGGGGATGACACATCTCTCCTGTCCGAATGTGCGTCAGTGCTGCAGCAGTTGGACGCGGCGAAAGACGCGGAGGCGCTGTACACCAGAATCACTAAGCTCGAAGACTGGAGCGGCTATCGCCGCAATCGGGCGGAATCCTACGTCCGTCAAGGCAGGTACGCGCACGCTCAAGCTGACCTTGCTTACGCTTCTCGCCAAGAGCCCTGGCACCCGAATACCTACGGCCGACAAGCACAACTCGACCTGGCCCGGGGGATGTTCGCAGAGGCCCTGAAGGGCTTCCGAGAGGCAGCGAGACGCGATCCACACAATGTGCTATGGAACTATGGCGCAGCCTTTGCCAATCTCGCCCTGGGGTATGGTGAGCATGCCAAGATTGCCCTAGAGCTGGCCTTGGCCCGCACGGAGTTGCACGAAGAGGTGGAAGAGTCACTTCAGGACTTGGCTCTCCTGGAGCGGGCAAGTCTGACTCTGTCGGGACTGTCGGAGATGCGCCAATGCCTCCTTGCCCGGAAGGTGCTGCTGGATCGCTTGGCGGAGCAGGAATATGGCAAGGCCTCGCAAGGAGACTTGTAAGATGGACTTTTGAGACCCCTCTCACTGCAAGGTGATGGTCGGATGGCGGAGCCGGGGAATAGGTGTCACTCAGGCGCAGGGGGAAGGTATGCGTCGTCCTACGAACGGCATGAGGGGAGAGCTCAGCCGATTATCCAGATCCCGGCAAGGACCGGGTCCCCCCCAGTGACTTCGTGATGACTGGGCCGCTTATCGAGGATTGGGACCGCGAGAAGGGCGGTGGGGCACGGGCCCCCGCCGTACGGAGTGCCACTTGTTGCCATCGATCAATGCAACTAAGTATCTGTTGAGTTGCACTCCGACGGAAGATGCACCAACGGATTCTCACCTAGCCTCGGGAGTTCCCGGACTGCCGCAGCACCGTCTTGCTTGTCTAACGCATTGACGCGTCACGCTCTGCTATCCGCCTAGGACGGGGCGACGCCTAGACGAAGCGCTCCAGCTCACTCAGGAGAGCTTGCTTGAAGTCGCCGAGGATGGCCTGATGGCTCCGCGGAAGGAAGCTCCCCAGCTCCGCTTTGAAGTTGACCCGCGTTTCCAGCAATGCCTCCTTCACCTGACGAAGCAACTTCCTCCTGGCGGGTGGGATCATCCCCTTGCGCAGCATGAAATAGCAGTCAAAGAAGTCGCGCGGCTTCTTCCGCGTCAGGAGTGCCTGCAGCTTCTCGTCGACCAGATCGGATTCAGGAACAGGCACCAGGGTGTATGCCGGCAAGAGGTCGCTGGCGATCAGCACGCCTCTCGGTCTGGGAGCCTCCTTCCTGCGTAGGGAGACCTCCACCAGGGTGCGAACCTGATAGTCAGCGATGGTTGGTTCCAGGATGCCCAAGTAGCCGCCGCTGGTTCGCTTGCTCTCCCGAATCGAGGTCATGACCCCGGCCTGCTCCATTCTGCCTGTTGCCTCAGCGACCCAATCCTCAATTTGCCTCACCGCGACGCCAAAGCCGGAGAAGTCAAGGTCTTCGGAGAAGCGCGGGCTGTGGTACACGATGCGCAAGGCCGTGCCGCCCTTGAACATCACCTTCTGAGCGCCGCGCTGCTGGTAGAACCCTGCCAGGAAGAGGTGCTGGGCGCATTCGCGGGCGACGTTCTGTTCCGTCGTCTGCTGCTGAATGGCCAGCCTCCTGATCGACTCCCGCGTGATCATAGCTGCCCGATGGCCTCCATGAGATCCTTGCGGCCGAAGAGCCGGGCAAACGCGCGCATCTTCCGCTCTGACAACGCCGAGGTGTCCAGGCGTTCAGGCCGTCCCAGCTTCCCCAGCACAGCGAAGTAGACCACATCCACGACCGCTTTCTCCGGCTCGGCGATCCAGACGGTCCGATCCTCGACTCGCTCCGCCCGGTATCCCGTGAAGGCGTCCGCCCTGAGGTGGTGGTAGATGAAGCGTTTGCCCAGGGCGTGGAAGCTCGACGAGGAACGGGGGGTGGCCGAGCTGACGGCGTAGACCGACTCGGGGATCAGGTGGTAGTGGGATAGGGCGAAGTTGAACGACACGTACGACGGTGGATACAGGGCGTTGGCCACCTGCATGTCGCCCGGGAGAGGGGAGGTCAGAGCGTACAGGCTCCGGCGAAGCTTGAGGACATCGCCTCGCCTTACCGCCCGCGTCAGAAGGAACCGACGTGAGACGTCCGAGCCCCCCAGCAGATTGGCCAAGTCTTGAGGGGAGAACAGGAGCAGCCCCGCCTCACGCAGCGTCTTGTGCACAAGAGACCAACTGAGTTGTTTAGCCATAATGCTAAATAACTCCATCCACGACTATCTTACGGCATTGCCGTCTCCCTGTCAAGTGGCGAGCAATCTCTCGTGCTCGGAGGAGGAAGTTGAGGCGGACATCAGAAATGCGAGGCGGGGTGGGAAGCCCAACCCCGTTGATCCGTGTTGCACCGGGGCCCGTCGTCGCCCGGTGGCCAATACGACTAGGGGGACGTGCGGTGGCGGGGCAGGCGCATGCTCGATCTGTGGTGACCAGGAGCTGCTCAGCCTAGGCTCGTCGGAGGCAGCAATACCGGACCGTTTCCTGGCTGCCTTCTTTCGGATGCTACGAGCAGATCACTCTCGGTGGCATGAACACACCGCCGACCAAGGCGCCCTTTCTTTGTCGCACGCTAATGCAACTAAATAACTCTTACGTTGCATCGCCCATCTCCGCCTGGCCGATCCCATGTCCGCACATTTGATGCGCCGGTCATGCCGACAGAGGGGCGGTGTCGGCGGGTCTTCTCCGAGTGTCAGCGGAGACCTGCAAGTGGGATCTGCGCGACATCGATCTGGCCTTACCGCAGCCAATCTCGACAGGGTTCCCGACCTAGACGCGCAGACGTGTGCTTTGCATGCTGAGGATCAGGTCCTGGTGGTAGGTAAGCAGAACGCGGCGGCCGCCCGGCTGCGTAACCGGGTGGTCTGTCTGCTGGTCTGCTACGAGCACTCGCCGCTTCTCTTGCTTCAGCGGATGCTGTGCATGGGGTCATGGCTGGCTGGAGGCAGCGAAGGAGGGGTGAGCTTGGCCCAGATCCGCGAGGCGTTGGCCGATCTGGCGGAGAACCGTGCGCTGGAGGATGTCTCCTCACTGCTCTTGAAGCTCCCAAAGACCGGCCTTCTTGGCTGGAGAGGGATGGAAAGATACCTGGATACGCTCTACCTGTACCGCGGCGATCCGGTGTACACGTCACCGGAGGCGATGGACAAGATGGTCGTCGTGCTTCAGCGCCGGGGGCTCCACCCGGTGGTGATTGTCGACTACGCCCAACGGGTCCCGTTTCCGCCGGAGCTTGCCGGTCTGGGGCGAGAGCAGCGAATTGACTATGTGGTTCGCTCCCTCAAGGCGCTGGCCCTGCGACGGGGAGTAGCAGTGGTGGCGGTGGGGGCGGTGGATGAGCAGGCGATACGGCGCCGGGGGCCGGTGCACTTGGAGGATCTCTGGGGGCTGGTGACGATGACGTACGAGCCGGACGTCGGGTGAGTGCTGAACAACGAGCATCTGGAGCCCACCGGGGAGAACGGCCGGGCTCGTGTTCTGCGAGTGGCGATTGAGAAGAACCGGTATGGGCAGTCCGAGGTCGAGTGGAGGCATCGTCTGTACGGGGAGCGGTTCTACCTCCACCGAAAGGGAGTCCGGCAAGAAGTTCGGCGACCCGGCCAATCCCCTGTTGGTGTCCTGCCGCTCAGGGGCCAAGTTCTCGATGCCCGGGATGATGGACACCGTCCTGAACATCAGGCTGAATGACCAGACTGCCCAGGGGATGATCGCGCTGACCTCGGACGCGCATTTCGTCTACGACGCCTACCGGCGCCTAGTGCAGATGTTCGGCTCGGTGGTCATGGGCGTCGCCGACGAGCCCTTCGAGGAGGCCTTGACCGACTTCCGTGCCCGGCGCGGCGTCAAGTCGGATTCGGACCTCTCGGCCGAGGATCTGAAGGCCGTCAAGGACGAGCTCAAGAAGATCGTCAAGGCTCAGACCGGGCGCGAGTTCCCGGCCGACCCGATGGCCCAGCTCAAGCTGGCGATCGAGGCGGTCTTCAAGTCGTGGAACGGGAAGTGCGCCGTGGACTACCGCAACGCGGCCAAGATCCCGCACGACCTGGGCACGGCCGTCAATATCGTCACGATGGTCTTCGGCAATATGGACAGCCGCTGCGGCATCTCCCAGGCCTCGGCCGATCTGCTGGTCGAATCGGTCGTGGGCAAGACGCTGGACGAGATGAAGGCCCTGAGCAAGGACGACATCCTCGGAATGCTGGGGATCGAACTTGGACCGGTGCGCCTCAAGTGCGCGCTGCTGTCCCTGAAGGTCCTCAAGGCCGGCGTGTACGGGCTGGAAGAGATCGAGGAGGAGCTCCGCTAGGCGGCGCCTGGGGGTGCCCGGCCGTGTTCAACTACCGGCTTCCCGATCGCGCGGGTGAGCTCGAGTACGTGGGGGTCGCCCAGGTCTCCGAGTTGGGCAACGGCCAGCGCCTGCTGGTCGAGATCGACGGCCGGCCGATCGTCGCGTTCAACATGGGCGGCGGGTACTTCGCCGTCGCCGACGTGTGCTCCCATGACGATGGCCTGGTGGGCGAGGGCGAAGTGGAAGGCTTCGAGTTCGAGTGCCCGCGGCACGGGGCGCGCTTCGACCTGCGCACGGGCAAGGTGCTGTACATGCCGGCCATGGTCGACATCCCCGCCTACCCGGTGCGCGTCGTCGGAGAGGAGATCCAGGTCGGCGTCCCCCTTCAGTCCGCCCCCGTGAGCCGCCCCTCTTCGCGCTGGTACTACGGTCATACCCCTCCCATCGTAACAACCCACGCGCCGTGACGTTTGCCCATTCAGAAGTCATATCCTGCCATCAGGGTCTGTCTGAGGCTTTGGAGAGCTGGGACAAGGAGGATTGGGCGATGCGTACCAGGGCAACTGCTGCGGGCGTTCTCATTCTGGCACTTCTGGCGACTCCGGTCGCGGCCACGGCGCAGGAACCGATCGGCCTGGAGGTCACGGTTCAGGCCGCCTGCGATGCCGTCACGTACGGCATCACGATTCAAGGCGGAGCTCCGCCCTACGTCGTCAGCCTGGATTACGGCGATGGGATCGTGGAAGTGGGTGGGGGAGACGATGTGTTCAGCCATGTCTACACGGCGGCCGGCGAATACGCCTGGAGCCTGATCGTGACCGACTCGGCCGAAGCGGAGATGACCGCGGAAGGCACGTTCGAGCTGGCGTTCCCGTCTGTCAGCCTCTCCAGCGAGCCCTACCCGCCGCTTCTGACCCACATGGAAGGTGAGGCCAGCGCCGCGTTCACCGCCTCGGTCGAGGGCGGCGTCGAGCCGTTCACCTTCGCGTGGGACCTGGACGGCGACGGCGCGCCGGATGCGGACGTGACCGGACCCACCGCCGCC
>Ga0315275_10006284_pt1 | contig 11344 bp, 11 predicted proteins | sample YL17G03_0_MG_FD_205557 | JGI IMG/M metagenome (GOLD analysis project Ga0315275, IMG submission 205557) | Sediment microbial communities from Yellowstone Lake, YNP, Wyoming, USA - YL17G03_0 | ecosystem: Environmental > Aquatic > Freshwater > Lake > Sediment | place: USA: Wyoming | collected...
CGGCGCCGGGCACCCTTCGGCGAGGGAGCAGCCCGCGTTAAGGTCGGGAAGAAGCACAGGTTTGTTGGGATTCAGTATCTTCGCTGTCTCTGCCATGAAATGGACACCGGCGAAGACAATAACATCCGCCTCGGCCGTGGCTGCGCGGCGAGACAGCTCGAGGCTGTCTCCCACGACGTCAGCGACGTCCTGGATTTCCGATTCTTGATAGTAGTGGGCGAGCACGATTGCCCGCATATCCCGCTTCAGGCGCAGGATTCCTTCCCTGTAGTCAACTCTCTCTGCTGTAATCACTTCCGTTTCTTCCCTTCATGATGCTTCGCGGATTCCTTTCGGCCAGAGCCCGCTGCGAGCGACCGTCGGAGCATTTGCCGCGCGGCGGCCAGAACAGCCTGGACGGGAATCGTAGAGATGTCCTCCCCTTCCCCCCGTATATAACGATTCCGCACACCTGTTGGTGCCCACTGCTCGGGATCGGTGGGCCCAAACAGAGAGAGGACTGGCGTCTCCATGGCGGCACCCAAATGCATGATCCCAGTGTCGTTCGATATCAGGAGATTGGCATACTGAAGAATTGAAGCGATGCTCCTAATGTATTGATTTCTAATTAACTTATATGGAACACGTAATCTGGACTCTACTATTCTGACTGCTCCATCGTCCATTGGTCCGCACGTCAGCAGGATCAATGCGTTGAACTCCTCACCGATGTGATTGGCGACCTCCGCGAACCTTTCAGCCGGCCAACGGTTAGCCGCCTTTCCTGCGCCGGGGTGGACCACCACGCACGCTGATTTCCCTGCAGCCTCCCGTTCAACAAAGGTCCGGCCATACTCACGTTCATCTTCCAGCAACGTGATTTCAGGTCGCAGGTCCGCGGGAGGAGAAATATGGTCCGAAATGACGTCAACATTGCGGAGTGTCTGATGTCGGTGGGGCGTCTCCCGCCAGTCAAGCTTCTTCGGAAGGTTGAACAGGAATGCTGTCCCATTGGGCTGCCCCTCCAGGCTCTCAGCTCCGACTCGCAATCGCGCTCCGGACAGGTACCCGAGAAGGTCGCTCGTGACCGACACGGAGACTGTGGACGGAACGATGGCGAGATCGAATTTGTGCGATCGGAGCATGTGCGCAAATTTCAGGAGGTTGCCGGGGCGGGGGCCCAGTCGCGCCAGCATCGTCCGCTTGTCAAATGCGATGACCTGGTCAAGGTAGCGGTTATGAAGCATGACGTCGAGATTGGCGGGGCTGGCCAGGAGGGCAATGAATGCTGTGGGAAACCGCTGGCGCAGTGCCCGGAGCAAAGGGACAACGCAGAGCATGTCGCCAAGCTGGTTGTGCTGCCGGACGACAAGGATGCGCCGCACTGTGTCGAACGCAGGCGGGCCATCAAGCCGTGAGGTGGGAAGTGTGCGAAGAATCGAAGCAACGGCCCGTTTCAGCGTCCGTTCGAGTGACTTCACGAGGTTGGCCATCACGAACCCGACGAGGGTGGATTCCCCTTGTCGTTCTTCGGCGTGATATCCTCAAAACGGGCATCCTCGATGTGATCGAACCGCGTGGTGCTTTTCTTTTCGCCTGTTGACGATCGGTTCAGGTCATCGAGGTCCGGCTTCTTCCTCCGGTTACTCATGATGCGGCTGGTCGTTGCAATGATACGGTACAGGAAAAACGCGATCAAGCCGATCAGGATGAGTCGGAAAAGAGACATGCGGAATACTCACTGGGTATTGAGCCTGGGATTGTAGTACTCGACCGCCGCCCGCGATGGGCGGAGGATTTCGCGGACCAGGTCCTCGTAGTGGTCGCGATTGTTCACGAAGTCGATCTCCGTCGCATTCACGATCAGCAGCGGTGTCGCTTTGTACCGGAAGAAGTAGTAGTTGTAAGCCTCGTTCAGATCTTTGATGTAGGATTCCGGCATGGCCGATTCATAGGAGCGCGCCCGCTGTCTGATGTTTTGCATCAGGCGTGGAACACCGGACTGAAGGTAGATGACGAGGTCGGGCGACGGAATGTTATGTTCTATGCTGCCGACGAGCGTTTCGTACAGCTTGAGCTCCTCGTCCGCCAGATTGAGATAGGCGAAGATCTTATCTTTCTGAAAGATGTAGTCGGTGATCAGAAAGCGGTGGAACAGATCCGCCTGAAAGAGCTCGCGTTGTTGTTTGTACCGGGTCAGCAGGAAGAATATCTGAGTCTGAAAAGCGTATCGCTCAGGATCGCGGTAGAAGTCCTTCAGGAACGGGTTCTCTTCGAACTGTTCCAGAACAACGCGTCCGCCGAGTGTCTCGCCCAGCTTCATCGCAAGGGTTGTCTTCCCTGCTCCAATCACCCCTTCGACGGCAACATAGCGCAGCTCGGTGTGCTGGATCAGCTCTTCAAGCGTCTCACGTTTCGCCACGAATGCACCCGGTCGGTTACGCAACAATATGATAAGGACTCTTGACAACCCGGCCGCGAACGGCACACCGGTGTACCATCTCATCGACGGTCATTCCGTTGACCGGATGAACAAGGTCCGCAGCGATCTCCTGCAACGGGACCAGGACGAACCATCGGTCCGCGAGACCCGGATGCGGCACCTGAATCTCCTCGTCGGCGTAGACCAACCCGTCGTAGAGGAGGATATCCAGGTCAATCTCGCGCGGTCCCCACCGTTCGGACGGGGTCCGGCCGACCGTGTGCTCAATCTCCTGCAGACCCTTAAACATTTCCGGTGGCGTCAGCGTGGTTTCCAGTTCGACGACCGCATTGAGGAACATCCCCTGATCCGGGTTCCCGAACGGCTCGGTTTCGTACACCGAGGAAAGCCAGACGATCCGGCTCCCCGCCAGGGTCCCCAGGAGCTGCGCAGCCTTGTTCAGGTGCGCGCTCCGGTCGCCGAGATTGGAGCCGAGACCGATGAAGACCCGATATGTGTTCATCGCTGCTGGGTGACTTCGACTTCGACGTAATCCACAACGCCTTTCACCGGCGGATGTGGTTTTCGCACGCGAACGACCACCTTCTCGATGTTGAAGAATTCCCGCAGCAGGCCGCGGGCAATGTTCGTAGCGAGCGCCTCGAGAAGGTGGAACTTCTTCTGAAGGACAGACTTCTGGATGAACGAATACACCTGCTCATAGTCGACGGTCTTCTTGAGAGCATCGGCTTCCGCCGCCGCCGAGAAATCGCAGAACATGTCGACGTCACATTCGAACTTCCCGCCGAGGTTCTGCTCGTCCCCCAGCGCCCCGTGGTAGGCGTAGAACACCGCGTTCTTCATCCGGATCACGTTGAATTCCATCATGCGGTGCTGTTCCGCTCCTCTCACGTGGTGAATATAGAGAATGCTCGTTCGAGAGTCAAACCGTCAACACTCCAAGGGCGCGATCGATCCTGCGGAGACAGGTCTCCTTCCCGAGAACCTCCATGAGTTCGAACAGACCGGGACCCAGGGCCATGCCGGTGACGGCGAGCCGGAGGGCATGGATGATTTTGCCGGCCCCCACCTGATGATTTTGCGCTACCTCGCGCACCACCCCTTCAGTTCCGGCGCGCGAGAAGTCCGGCAATCGTACCAGCGCGCCGCGCACATCGGCAAGGTGCGCCGATGAATCCTTTTTCCAATTCTTGAGCCGGGCTGCTTCGTCGTACGTCTCAGGGTCGGTATAGAAGTACGGACAGGAGGTCACAAATCCTTCTGGCGCCTCCACCCTGTCCTTCATCAACCGGATCACGGAGACGAGGTAACGGTCCGAGACGGTCCCATAACCTGCTGCAAGCACAAACGGCTTCGCCATGCGGAGAAGCTCGTCGTCAGGCTTTCCCCGGAAGTGTTGGGTGTTCATCCATTGGAGTTTTTCTAGGTTGAACACGGCGCCGGACTTTCCCACGCGATCGAGGGAAAAGGCGTGAATGAGTTCCTCCAGTGTGAAAAACTCCCGCTCATCTCCCGGATTCCACCCGAGGAGGGCGACAAAATTGACCAACGCTTCCGGAAGGAAACCTTTCTGTCGGAAGTCCTCAACCGCGACGTCCCCCTGTCGTTTGCTGAGTTTGGACTTGTCCGGATTCAGGAGCAATGGGAGGTGTGCGAACTGTGGAAGTTCCCACCCGAAATACCGGTACAGCAGCACGTGCTTCGGAGTGCTGGGGAGCCATTCCTCCCCGCGGATAACGTGCGTGACACCCATGAGATGGTCGTCAACGACATTCGCCAGGTGGTACGTGGGATAGCCGTCGGATTTCAGGAGCACCTGGTTGTCCAATTGGACACTGGAGAACTCGACGCGGCCACGGACAACGTCATCAACCGCGATGGTCTCATTGTCGGGGACGGTCATTCTGACCACGGCCGGCACACCCGCGTCCAGCCTTGCCCGTACGTCCGCAGGCGAGAGGCGTGGAACGCGGTGATCGTGTCGGAGGGGAATGGGAGACTTCTCCTGTTCTCTCCGCATCTTCTCCAGTTCTTCCGGCGTGTCAAATGCAAAGTAGGCGTATCCTTCCCCGACGAGGCGTTCGGCATGTTCGCGATAGATCGCCAGACGTTCCGATTGCACATACGGTGCGGCCGGTCCTCCTTTGCGGGGGCCTTCGTCGTAATCGATCCCGGCCCAGCGGAGCGTTTCGATGAGGTTGTCCACTGCACCCTCGACGTACCGGGACCGGTCCGTGTCCTCGATGCGAAGGATGAAAGCGCCGCCGTTCTTGCGCGCAAAAAGGTAGTTATAGAGCGCCGTCCGGAGTCCTCCGACGTGGAGGAACCCTGTCGGACTCGGCGCGAAGCGAACCCTGACGGCCGTCACTGATGTGGTGCTTCCGGAGTGGAATGGAAATTTTCTGAATTTACAAAAAAGGATCGAGAGATGCTACGGGAGGAGTCCGCCGCCGCTTCCGCCCGGGAGGACATGATGTCACGAAGGTCGCTTGAATGCAAGTGTGCCGGGGACGAGCCCGACGGTGAAGCTGGTACGGAACAAACCCGTCGACGAATAGACTTCGACCGTGCCTGGCTGGGCGTAGTTTTTCACATCGGTGAGGTACACATCGCCGGACACACGTTCCACGCCAACGCCATAGTAGCTCCCTTTCCGGAACGTGCCGATGACATGGCGGCTGCGAGTGTCCACGGTCACTACACTGTCCGTTGTCGGGACAAAACCGATGCCGTCAGCATCGAGTGCCATGGTAAACGCATGCCCGCCGATCAGGACTGACGCCGCCAGATGGTCATCCGTGGGGTCGATAACGGCCAGTCGCGCCGGCGTATCATCATCGGGGTTCTGAAAATCGCCATAGGACCCCGCGCAAACCACACACACGAAACCATCGGGCGAAACCAGGACGGCCGCGGGGTTCTCCGGCACCGTGATCTCACGGATGGATTGCCACGATGCCAGATCGATGACGGACACCGTGGTCCCCGCACCGAAGCCCGAGTTGGCAACATACGCTTTCCCGTGGGTGACGGCAATGCCTTCAGGATTTGTCCCAACCGGGATGCGCTGACCGGCTTGCATGGATTTGAGGTTGAGTGCAAGGACGGAGTTGTCATACAGGCTCGTCACGAGAGCCAGCGAATCGTTCACAAAGGCGAGCTGTCGCGGGCTCTTGCCCGCGCCGACGTTGATCGTCCCAACACTCCGGTTGTCGGAGACATCGATGATTTCAATCCTGTCAGAGTTGTTCACAACGATATACGCTCGACCGCCACGAATGGTGATCTGGTTCCCCACGTCTCCCAGCGGCCGCCCGTTCGCAGCGTTGAACACATCGTTGTAGACCTGGAACGATTCAAGATTGTAGTACGAGAGCGACGCGTTTCCTTGTTCCCAGAGACCCTCATTCAGGATATAGACGCCGGTGGCCGACGGGACCGGCACCACAGGCTGCACCGTCGTCGGATCGCTGACGCACCCACCGAGCACCATGGACGTCACGATGATTGCCACCACGTTGTTCATAGTTCAACCCCCAGTGTCACGCGAACCTCTCTCAGCGGCATCGGATACAGTGCGATAACCTGATACGTGGTGTTGAAAAGGTTCGTCCCCTCGATCTTGGCCAGGGCTTTGACTGCGTCGATCTCCAGCGTGTACTGCACTGCCGCCGATGTCGTTCCATAGGAGGGAAGAAACTGATCATTGGCCTCGGACGTGAAGCGGTAGCTCATCCACGAGTGCTTCACGTACGCATGAAATGCATCGAGCCGGTAGTCAGCGCTGAACGTAGCGGTCTGCCTCGGCGAGTACGGAAGTTGATTCCCCACTGTACGATCGCCCGGCACATCACTGCCGGTTTTGGAGACGTCGGCCCAGGTTGCGTTGATGGTCAAGACGAGATCGGCGTCGAGGAGGGCCCACCGGACCTCCGCCTCGAGTCCTTTCGAACGAACTTCCCCGATATTCGAGGGCGACCAGAACTCCCCGCTGGTCGGAATCCAAAGGATTCTGTCCCGCGTCGTAATCGAAAAATAGCTGACATCGACCGTGATGTCTCCGAGGAGGTGGAAGGTGGAGACGACTCCCGCATCGAAGCTGAGCGATCGTTCCGGGCGGAGGTCCGGATTGCCGCCAACGCTCCAGTACATGTCGTTGAATGTCGGGGCGCGAAAGCTCTTTCCGTAACTGGAGCGCAGGCGGATGTCGGGTGCTGCAAGGAGCCCCACATTGACCCCGATCCTGGGGCTCACATCGCCGGCGACATCCGAGAGGTGATCATAGCGAAGCGATGGGTAGACGGAGAGGGCAAACGGGACGGTCCAGGGAAGAGGCAGTGTGTGTTGCGTCGACAGGTAGATCCCTTCCACCCATCGACGTGCGTCGCCGACCTGATTGCCCTGGGCCCAGGAACCGGATATTTCTCCGCCTCCCACGGCACTCCAGAGCTCGGAAGGAGTATAGCGGACCTCCGGGAGAACCATAACCGTGCGATCGGCGGACGAGGTCTCCAGAGCCTTGCCATCGAGGAGCACTGCAGGATCGGCATAGTGCTGGTCACTCGTGGTGTACGCTGTGCCGATCCGGAGGTTCGTGCTGCCTGAGACCGTGAAGTCCACTCCCAGATGTGTGCGTAGAAGCCTGTCGGTGAGCCGCGCTTTCCCCTGCGCCCCGGCGTAGGTCACGGGTCCAGGCGACCCCCGATCGCCATCCCCGTAGCTCACGAGGAGCGACGAGCGAACATCGTGCGAGAAGGCAATTCCCGCCCCCGCTTCCGCTCTCAGGGTCGTGAAATCGGCCCCGTTCCTCTTTAATCGGACTGTGGTGGTGCCGTCATTGAAATCGTACGCGTACTCGCCGCTTCCCTGTTCCCGGCGAACAAACGCGCGCCAGTACCCGTTTCCGTCATCGTCACCCACAGAGGCTTCATTCGCGACGTAGTCTGCCGCCCCGAGTGTACCGGCGAGGCGGGCGCTGAACCCCTGCCCGGGCTTTCGTGTGAAGATGTTCACCACTCCGCCTACGGCATCGGCACCGTAGAGTGACGAATAGCCGCCCTTCGCGACCTCGATCCGTTCAACATTGGCAACGGGGAGGAGACCGAAGTCAACCTGTCCGTTCTGGACGCTGTTCAGTCGATAGCCGTCAACAAGCACAAGCGTGTTTTCCGGCGACATTCCCCGAAGTGACACGGATTGAACTCCCACTCCCCCGCCGTACGCGCGGACGGTCAGCCCAGGGATGCCTGCAAGGGCATCGGTCACCAACGATCCCGGCACGATCTGCAGATCGTTCAGGTCGAGGACAGAGACAGCTGACGGGAGATCTCGGGTGATGCTTTCGTTCCGGGTAGCCGTCACCACGATCTCCGGCAGGGTGTACCGTTGCCCCGTCGAATCCGGTCCTTCATCGGTCCCGCCCGAACCCATGCCTGCCCACGCGAGGCTGATACAGGCGTGTGCGCCGATCGACACGATACCGGTCAGCAGGAGCATCTCCCAGCCCCGTGAATGTGTCATGTGGTACTCCAAACAAAAAAACCCAGTCCTTGCGGGAAGAACCGGGGTCATCCATCATCAACATAATGATGGAGGTCCTCAACCCTCCCGCGAAGGTATCTTTGAGGTGCTGGTCCAGGCAGGTCTCCTGACTCATGGCGGTGACGCCGCACTGTCTTCCCGATTCGTTTTCCCGAATCAGTGACAGACGCTACCGATGCCATGTACAGTTGCGGGGCAGTTTCCGGATTGAACGGAATTCCCTTTTCATCCCGCGCGTAACGCGGGACACCCGAACCGGTATTGTGAGAAAGAACATTTCTGCGTCAATATACATCCTCTTCCTCCGAATGTCAATCCGTTCCCGGCACATTGCCATCTTGCAATTCCCGATGCCGGTTGGTATCTTTTTCACGTCTCTTCACTGTGTCCCTCACCAGCAACGGTGGAACGCCGTGCCCCTCGTACCATCATACATCGAGACCCTTGAACCGTACAAGCCGGGGAAGTCGATTGCCGAGCTGCAGAAGGAATATGGGATCGCGAAGGTCGTCAAACTCGCCTCAAACGAGAATCCCCTCGGTCCCTCCCCGCATGCCCTCGAGGCAATGCAGCAACATTTTCCGGAATTGCATCGGTACCCGAACGGCGGCCTGGATCTGCGGGAAGTCCTTGCCCGCAAATTCAACTTGAAGGTCGCCAATGTCATCGCCGGCAGCGGGTCCGAAGGAATCATGTCGAGCATCATCAGGACATTCTTGTGCGACGACGACGAAGTGCTTACTTCGGAGGGCACTTTCGTGGGTTTCTATGTCCTTGCGCGTTCCCGGGGTGTCACGATGGTCACCGTCCCGCTGAAGGGCTACCGTTTCGATCTCCGCGCGATCGGGACTCACATCACGCCCCATACCAAGATCATTTATCTTGCGAATCCCAACAACCCGACCGGGACGATCTTCACGACAAAGGAATTCGACGAGTTCATGGGAATGGTTCCCCCGCACGTGTTGATCATTCTTGATGAAGCCTACTTCGAGTATGCCATGGAGAACCCGCAGTACCCGGACTCCATGCATTACCGGTACGACAACGTCATCACGCTGCGGACGTTCTCGAAAATCTATGGCCTTGCGGGGATCAGGATCGGCTATGGATTTGCACATGACGAGCTCATCAAGAACCTTCTCAAAGTGAAACTCCCGTTTGAGCCCAGCACGCTGGCGCAAGCCGCCGGCATTGCCGCGCTGAGCGACTCGGAGTTCCTCCATCGTTCCCTGATGGTGAATGCCGCCGGCAAGCGTTTCCTTCCCGGGGCCCTCACAGCGTTGGGGCTGACCGTCGTCCCTACGGACGCAAATTTCGTCCTCGTTGCATTCGACAGCGAAGCCACTGTTCAGCAAATCTACGGAGGCCTCCTGTCGCGAGGCGTTATCATCCGCCCGCTGAAGGCCTTCGGGCTCCCCCACTGTGTCCGGATTACGATCGGCACGGATGAACAGAACCAGACGCTTGTCGAAGCTCTTCGCGAGGTCCTGAAGAAAGCGCCTCTGGCTGCATTGACGGTGTGATCACCAGAAAGGAGAAGACGACATGTCACGCATTATCACTGCCGCCCTTTCAGGAAAGTCCTCTGTCGGTCTGGCCGGCGGCGCGGCAATCTCTGACACCATCCCTGGACACCATGAAGCTCTGTACCTTTGAAGTGAAGACGTCGCTCGGCCGGCACTGGAGAGTGGGCGCGCTCATACCGGAGGGAATCATCGATCTGAACTTCGCGTGTGCGTGGCATCTCAACGCAAAAGGCGAAGCCCGTCCCTATACACTGGCCGACGTGCTCGTGCCCGACTCGATGCTTGAGTTCATCCGCGGCGAGCAGACCTCGATGGCCTTCGCCCGGGCAACCATCGACACGATCATGGCAGCGATGAGCCGCGGGGACATCCCCATCGGCCTCCAGGAAGAAACCCTCCTCTACCCTGTCGGCAGCGTCCGAATGCGCGCGCCCCTTCCCCGCCCCGCCTCACTGCGTTCGTTGCTGGACCATCATGACGGGAAGGACGATTTCCCGTCGTATGCCAATATCGCGCACCAGAACATCATCGGTTCTGACGAAGATGTCCTCTGGCCATCGTTCACTGAGAAGTTTGATTACGGCCTTGAGCTCGCATGGGTGATCGGGAAAATGGGACGGAATGTCCGGGCAGAGCTCGCTTCCGGCTTCATCGCCGGGTACACGATCGTGAACAACTTCCGTGCGTGGGACGTCATGGGAAGGGAACCACCGTCGGGAAACGCCAAGCACACGGATTGGTGCACGGCAATCGGACCCGTCGTTGTCACCCCGGATGACCTGGGGGATCCCTCCACTCTCGCCGTGTCCGTGCGCGTGAACAATGAACGCCGGTCAACGGGAACCACCGCGGCAATGCACTGGCATCCCGCGGAGACCATTGCATTTCTCTCGAGGGATGAGACTCTCTACGCTGGTGATGTGATCGGATGCGGGACAATCCCGGGCGGATGCGGTATGGATCTGGGTTTGTGGGTTCGGCCGGGTGATGTGATTGAGCTTGAAATTGAGAAGATCGGAGTCCTTCGCAACAGGGTAGTGCGTGATTCGCCGCCGGCCTCCTGAGACGCGAGACTTTTAGGGCGTCCTGTCCTGCGGGATGAAGTCTCCCACCCGCTGCTTGCGGAATCCCTCCGGCATCGCAAACAGTTCCGCAGGAAGTTGCTTCCGCACGACGCGTGTCACCTCTGAGGACTCAAGGACTTTCCCGGCAAGTCTGGTCTTTGCCACGAGCGGAAACAGGCCGAGGCGGGAAACGTTGTTGTTCACTCCTCCTGCCGAGGCGACCCCCTCCTGCCCGAGCCCACGCGCGAGCGCGGACCCAACATTCTTCAGGTCTGCTGTACCCCAGATCTCGGTCTCTGCCTCACCCTGTTTCACCAGTACCTGCTCGCAGGGATACCCGAGGATCGTCCGCTTCTTCCCCGTCCGTTTGACCACCGAGCCGTCGTCTTCCCGCCCCGACGGTTTCTCATCGACATTTCTCACTTCGAAGTAGGTGCTGTCACTTTCATTCAGCACCCAGGCAACCCGCCAGTCTGCCCTGCTGATGATCGTGGACGCAGGCATATCGCCTGCCGCGGCGATCACCACCTTCACCATCTCTCCTTTCACCCACATGGACATTTTGTACTGCAGTTGCATTCCGTCGTCATCGACCGTGGTATTGACGCTTTCAACGATCCCTTCGAACGGCGTCTGGGTGCTTGCCGGCGGGGGGGCAAGGGTGATTGCAAGGAACATGCCGATGGCGGAACGCCATCGTTGCCGATGTGTCATGATATCCTCACTGTAGGACAACGAGTTTCTTCGTTTGCTGCCAGCCCCCGCCGCCATCGACGGGGTGGGCGTCG
>Ga0315275_10006285_pt1 | contig 11343 bp, 8 predicted proteins | sample YL17G03_0_MG_FD_205557 | JGI IMG/M metagenome (GOLD analysis project Ga0315275, IMG submission 205557) | Sediment microbial communities from Yellowstone Lake, YNP, Wyoming, USA - YL17G03_0 | ecosystem: Environmental > Aquatic > Freshwater > Lake > Sediment | place: USA: Wyoming | collected...
CGTCGAAGAAGGCGAACCAGGAGATCCACCCGGCCACGGATGAGGGCCAGGGTTTGTAGGTCCAGGGCTCGAAGAACCCGAGGCCGCGGTGCTTGGCGTAGAAACGCGGCCGGAAGCGAAGGACGATCTCGCCGCCTTCGGCGCGCAGGGCGAAGGCAGTATGGGATCCTTCGATCGAAGCGCCGGGCGTCACGGTCACGGCCGGCCCGGCGTCGACGGACAAGACCCAATCGTATCTCCGGTCGTAGACGGCGCGGTTGAGGAGGCTGCGGCTCCGGCCGGAAACGTGGCGGACGACGAGCGGCCCCGCGCCACGCCGGTCGCGGCGGTCGGCCTCGCAGGCGAAGGCTTCGTCGCTGCCGAGAACGGCGCCCGCAAGCTTGAGGGGCGTGCGGCCGCTCCCGAAGAGATAGACGACTTGCTCGATCCGATCGGCTGTCTTGAAGGTCTGGATGCGCTGTTCGAATTTGTCCTTGCCCGCGCCGGCGGTCCCTTCGAAAATCGTCCGCCCGGCATAGGCGATCGTGAGGCGTCCGTTTTGGGAATCGATTTGGGCGGGTTCGTTGGGCGCGGGATTCGCTGACGGTGCCGGGTTTTGGGCAGCCGAATATTTCGCCGACAAACCCAGAGTAAAAAGGATAGTTGCGCAAATTATCGTGGCCTTTGAGATCGCTTTTAAATCGCAGTGCTTCATTTTTCTCCTCGCTCCGGGGCCGCCGGATTCCGCCGGCGCGGAATCATTCATACATCCCCTCGGCGGCATGGTCAAGCGGGGAAGGGCTCGCTAAGCCGATCCGGCGGCCAGTTGACAAGCGTCACGTGACGGTATACATTATAGCGGTGATCAAGACGTTCGCCGATCGACCCACGCAGGAGCTTTATGTCCAGGGCCGGTCGAAGCGATTTCCTCCGGACATCGCTCGACGAGCGATCCGAAAGCTGGAGTATATCGATCTGGCTGCTTCCTTGGATGACCTGAAGTTTCCTCCGGGAAATCGACTTCATGAGCTCGAACGGGACCGTAAGGGAGAGTACGCGATCGCCATCAACGATCAATGGCGCATTTGCTTTCGTTTTTTCGATGGCGATGCCTACGATGTAGAAATCACGGATTATCACTGAAACGAGGCTGATCATGAGCATCAACTACAATGGGGAACGGAAGGTCCGTCCGACACATCCGGGCGAAATGCTGCGTGAGGATTTTATGCCGGATTATGGACTGACCGTAATGCGCTTCGCTCAAGCGCTGGGCGTTTCCCGCCAGACTATCAACGAAATTCTCCGGGAACGGCGGGCGGTGAGTCCGGAGATGGCCTTGAGGCTCTCCCGGCTGTTCGGCAACTCGCCCGAGTTCTGGCTCAACGCCCAGAGGGCTGTGGATCTCTGGGATGCGCAGCGGAGCAGCCGGATAAAAATCCTCCGCATCAAGCCTCTATCTGCGGCTTGATGCAGTGATACGATTTTCTCAGAATCTCGACGATTATTAAAAATTGTCTCTTTTCGATATGACGAACGAAGTGCTCTATTTCAATCAATAAATATAACCAGCTTAAACGCGAGAGTCAGCGTTATCGTATATAAGATGTTGACAGTCCATTATTTATGTCGCAAAGTAATATCTTGAGCGGAAGGGGAATGAGGAAATTCTCGGACATCTCTCTTCGATTGAAGATGTCTTATCAGATTACTCTCATTCTTCTTCCTTTGTCTTTTCAATTTATTAAAATGGTTATAGAAGCATTAAATAATGTCCTTAAATTCTATAATGTAGTTTAAGGAGGAATTGATGAAAAGAACGTCTTCTATAATGTTTGTATTTCTCGTTTTATTTGGGCCTGCTTTCATCATGGGCCAAAAATCGACCTCAAAGGCCAGAGTCGAAATTATTGATGGCGTAGAATGCATCCATAACCCTGAGACTCCAATTCATCCGGAAAAAACAGTAACCTTTGTGGAAGATCTTTCTATCAATACAGAAGATAAGGATGGGAATATCATCTTTATTGAACCTTGGCTATCCTTTGTCGATGACAATGAAAATATCTATATCATTGAAAGAAGGGATCAAGTCATTAAAGTATTTAAATCCGATGGAAAGCAAATCAAAACAATCGGAGCAAAAGGGAGCGGTCCTGGCGAATTTCAGGTGATTATGCCTAATAATCTGGCTATTACAAAAGATGGGAAACTAATAGCCCATGATGCAACCTCTAGACGGACAAGTATTTTCGATTCTTCGGGCCGATTTTTAAAAAGTTTTCATTGGCGGACACGCTATGGCAAATATCTTTTAACTAAAGAGTCGTCATTTATCATATGCACATTAGAGAATATTGGAGATGCTTCAACGCAAATCATTGTAAAAGAAGTCGATTTTAATGGAAAAGAAAGGCCAATCGAGGGGGAATTCGCGGAGATCAAGAGTTACATAATTCGCCAGGGCAATATGTCGTATTATTTTAGTCCTCCTGTCGTGACGGCTTCTGAATTTGCCGGGGACCAAGACAGGGGCAGATTTTATCACTGTATAAATAATAAATATGTTATTGAAGTCTATGATGCGTCCGGAAAAATATTCAGGAAAATCGATCGTCCCTATGAGCCGGTTCGATTTACCGATGAAGATGCTAGGGCCTATCGGGCGGGTATCATAGCCCCAAATGAATTCTTCCGGAAAGCGATGGCGGAAACGAAAATGCCAAAAGAGAAGAGCATTGTTGAAGGAATGCTTGTCGACAATAAGGGTAATTTGTGGATTAAAACAAATGAAATAAAATATGAAGGGGAAAAAATCTTAACTGCTTTTGATATTTTCGATTCAGATGGATATTATTTTGCAAAGGTTTGGACTGCGTTTATTCCTCGCATTTTCAAGAAGGGGAAGATGTACTTGATGGAAAAAGATGCGGATACCGGATACCAGACCCTGAAGCGTTATAAAGTAATATGGAAATAATGTATATCCTTCGTGCCGGAAGGTATTCGGCTAAGGACTATTTCCGCTATTTCTTGGCCCCGATGTCGTCCAGCACGGCCAGGAGCGTCAGGTAGCCGTCGCAGAGTAGCCCCTCGTAGCCGTGGCAGCCGCCGCTCCAATCGCGCCAGTCCTTGGATTTGCCGTCGGCGCAAAAACCCTGGAACTCTCCGGCGGCGAAACCGTCCAGCATGGGATAAAAGATGCGGCGGGCGTCCTCGACCCGGCCCAGCGAATAGAGCGCCTTGATCGTGAAATAGGCGTAGCAGGCGGTCGTCCCGCCGTTCTCGTAGAACTGAAAGGCGTCGCTGCCGTCGTCCTTGGACGGCTCGCCGACGGCCTTGGCCCCGGCCCAGTTGTGAAGGACATAGTCTTCCTTGCGCACGGCGATGAGATTGCCGGGCAGGCCGAGGCGGAAGTTGGTGAAGCCGACTGCCTTCATCTTGGCCAGCAGATGGTCCATGACCGCGTTGGCGTCGGCCTTGTCCAGAAGGCCGAAAGCGACGGCGATGCCGTTGACGAAGGTGAAGGCGTAATCGTGAAGCTTGCCGTCCTTGCTCCGCCAGCCGGCCAGAAGCCCGGTGGCCGGATTCAAGAAGGCCTTTTTGTAGGCGGACCTGAGCAAGGCGGCCTTGCGGGCGTAGGTCTTGGCATCTTCCGGATAGTTGACGGCCTTGGTTAGGTCGGAGAATAGAAGGCAGGCCTTGTAGGCTAGGGCGTTGGAATAGGCGTCGTCGTGGCCGAAATTGATGGTGTCCCACCAATTGGAGGGGCGCTTGTCGGCCGTGGCCCGGTCGCCGGAGTTGCCCGTGTGGGGGTGCTCGATCAAACCGTCGCCGTTCAGGTCCCCGGCCATCATCAGCCGGGCCCATTCGAGGATCTTAGCGTAGTTTGCCTTGGCCCAAGCCAAGTCACGGGTTTCCAGGGCATACATGCAGGCGGATATTAAAAGAGAAGGATACGTGTCCAGCGAATTCCACGGCGCTTTCCAGGCCACAAGATCGCCGTCTCCCGGCACGGCCGCGTAGCCGACGAGGCCGTAACCCTTGGCCCCGGCCAGATAGCGGTCGACGGTCATGCGGACAAGGTCCATGGCCGTAAGTCCCGGCGCGAGCGGCGGGGCGGCTGCGGCGACCAGGGCGTTCATATAGACCGTGAACGGGACCGGATCGCTGGAGGCGTTGTTGGCCAGCATCTGCACCCGCGGATTGACCTGGAAGATATTGAGGAAGGATCGGCGGTAGCCGTCATAGCGGCGGTCGGATTCGATTCCTGGAAGCCGGGGGTAGATGGCGGCGGCTTCAAGGGTGTACTCGACGCGCGGCCGGGCAGCCGTAGCCGGGGGGAAGGCCACGCGCACGAAGGGCACCTTGACCGAACGGCGGGCATCGTAGTCGAGAAGCAGGTCCGGCGCGTCGGCTGTGATGCGTACGGTGCCGCGGTCGGGCATGTGGAGAAGGCAAGGCAGGGCCATGCGGCGATCGCCGGCTTTCATCAGGCCGAGAAGGGTGGCGTGGTTGGTTTTCTGGTCGAAGGCCAGGACGAAGGGAAACGGATCGCCGCCTCCGCCGTATTCCGAGCGCAGGACGATCTTCTTGTCCGTGCACGTCACGGTCCAGGCCGGGCGGAAGGATCCCCGCGCTCCAGGAGCGGCATATACGAACACGCCGCCGCCCATGCTTTCGAACCTGTACGGAGATATCGCCGGCGTCTCCTGCAGGATCGGATTCGCGCCGAACCCGCCGTTTCCCAGCGCGTCCACGGAAAAGAGACGGAACGAAGGATTACCGGGCGCCAGGCCAACGGCCAAGAACCGGGATTGATAATCCGGCTTGTCCTGAGGGCTACCGATGGAAGCGAAGCCCGCGACGACGATGAGGGCGGCGGTCGAGAGAAGGGCGAAGAGGAGGCGTTTCATGGGCGGATCTCCTTCGGGCTTAGATATACTTGGCCCGCGGCCGGAAGTCAAAGCGCCGCCGTGACCTGACCGTTGAACAGCTTGACCTCGGAGGTATAAAGATTGGGATCACGTCCTAATGTTCCGCTGGAAAGCGGAACGTTAGGGCCGCTCCTTTTCCTCCCGCCTCGCCTTGACTCCTGTCCGGGGGTGTATTACCAAGCCGGGCGGAATATAATTAATCCCGACTGTCTTTGCCGCCCGGCTAGTACTCGGGGAGCAGTAAAGATTATGTAACATATTTACTGCTCCCCGTAGTAAGAACGGGATATTCAGGAGTGTGCTCCATGTCTCTTCGGCGCCTGTCCCCGGCTTCCTGTCTCGGCTTTCTTCTGCTGACCGCCGCCGGCCTCGGCCCGGCCTGTTCCGCCCCGGCCCGGCTTGATACGTTGAAGGCCGAGTTTTACTCGCCGCCCGAATCGGCCCGGCCATGGGTCTACTGGATGTGGATGGACGGCAACCTGACGCGCGAGGGCATCACCGCAGACCTCGAGGCGATGCGCCAAGCCGGTCTGGGCGGGGTCATCATCTGCGAAGTGAACGTCGGCGTGCCGCGCGGCCCGGTCGAGTTCATGAGCCCGGAGTGGCGTCGGCTCTTCGCCCACGTCGTCCGCGAGGCCGAGCGGCTGGGATTGCAAATCACTCTTAACGCCGGGCCCGGCTGGACGGGCAGCGGCGGCCCCTGGGTCAAGCCGGAACAGTCGATGCAGCACATCGTCGCCGCCGCGGTCGACGTCACGGGCCCGTCGCGCTATGACGCCGTCCTTCCCCAACCGCGGCGCCGTCCGGCCTATTTCGGCGACGGCGGGTTACCGCCCGCCCTCGAAAAAGCGAAAAACGATTTTTATCGCGACGTCGCTGTGCTGGCTTTCCCCACGCCCGACTCCGGCGCCTCGATCGCCGACATCGACGAGAAAGCCCTCTATATCCGCGAGCCGTATTCGTCCAAACCGGGCGTGCGGCCGTTCCTGCCCGCGCCGGCCGATTATCCAAAAATGTCCGCGGGGAGCGCCATCGATTCGGCGCGGATGATCGACTTGACCTCCCGCCTCGCGGCCGACGGCCGCCTGGCTTGGGATGTGCCGGACGGCCGCTGGACGATCCTGCGTTTCGGCCGGACCGCCACCGGCGCCAACACGCGCCCCGCTCCCGTTCCCGGGCTGGGCCTGGAGTGCGACAAGTTCGACCCGGCCGCCCTCGACACCCAGTACGACGCCTTCATCGGCGCGCTTCTGCGCGAGATCGGCCCGCGCCGGACGGACGGCCAGGCGGGCTGGACGATGCTCCACATCGATAGCTGGGAGATGGGCTCGCAGAACTGGACGGCCGCTTTCCGGGACGAGTTCCGCAGCCGCCGCAGATACGATCCCCTGCACTACCTGCCGGCGATCGCCGGGCGGGTCGTGGATAGCGCGGAAGTCTCCGAGCGGTTTCTCTGGGACCTTCGCCAGACGGCCCAGGAGCTGGTCGTCGAAAACCACGCCCTTTATCTGAAAGAGCTCGGCAAGCGCGACGGCTTCGGGCTGTCGATCGAACCTTACGACATGACCCCGCTCGCCGACATGACCCTCGGCACGGCCGCCGATGTTCCCATGAGCGAATTCTGGCTGTACGGATTCCATACCGCCCACAGCGTCATCGAAGTGTCCGGCCTGGCCCACACCAACGGCAAGCGCATCACGGCGGCCGAGTCCTTCACTTCGGGCGACGATGAGGCCTGGCGGGCCTATCCGGGGTCGGTCAAAGCGCTCGGGGACTGGGCCCTTTCCGCGGGGGTCAACCGCATCGTCTTTCATCGCTACCAGAACCAGGCCGGGCTCGCGCTCAAGCCCGGCATGACCATGGGCCCGTACGGCGTGCATTGGGAGCGGACCCAGACATGGTGGGACATGGTTCCCGCCTATCATGCCTATCTGGCCCGCAGCCAGTATCTCTTGAGGCAAGGGCTGCCCGTCGCCGACATCTGTTATCTCACCGCCGAAGGCGCGCCACAGGTCTTCCGGGCTCCCGCCTCCGCCCTGCGCGGCGATCCTCCCGACCGGCGCGGCTATAACTTCGACGCCTGCGCGCCCGAGACCCTTTTAGCGGCCGCGAGCGTGAAAGACGGCCGGATCGTCTTTCCCGACGGCATGAGCTATCGCCTGCTCGTCCTGCCCGAGCGGGAAACGATGACGCCGGCGCTTCTGCGCAAGGTCCGCGACCTGGCCGCCGCCGGGGCGACCGTCATCGGACCGCGGCCGCGCAAGTCGCCCTCGCTAACCGGCTATCCCGCTTGCGACGCGGAGGTAAAGGCGCTGGCGGCGGAGTTGTGGGGCGATTGCGACGGCGACCGGGTGACAGAGCATCCCTTCGGCAAAGGCCGAGTCATCTGGGAGAAGTCGAGGGCGGCGGTCGCGACTTTGAAAACGGCCCCGGGCGGCGTCACGGCCGACAAGGCCGGCGTTAAAACAGCCGAAGATAAAACCTGGACGGTCGGCGCTCCGCCTCTCAACGAGCCGGAACAATACGGCGATTATGCCATCGCCGCCGGTGTCTTGGAGCGAATGAACGTGGCGCCCGATTTTTCTTCGCAGGTTCCTCTGCGCTATGCCCATCGCCGGGACGGTCCGGCCGACATCTATTTCGTGGCTAATCCGGAGAACAGGGACGTCGCGGCAGAGCCCACTTTCCGGGTGAGGGGCAAGCGCCCCGAGCTCTGGGACCCGGTCACGGGCGGGACGCGGGAGCTGAAGATCTTCACGGTCAAGGGGCTGCTGACAAGCGTGCCGCTCCGGTTCGCGCCCCACCAGTCCTTCTTTCTCGTGTTCAGGAAGCCGATCGGTCCGGCGACCGATTCCCGGCCTAACTTTGCCGTTTCGAGCGAGATCGTGGTTTTGGACGGCGTGTGGGACGTTTCGTTCGATCCGCATTGGGGCGGGCCGGAAAAAATAACCTTTGACAAGCTGGAAGACTGGAGCAAAAGACCTGAGGCCGGGATCAAATATTATTCGGGACTAGCGACATATCGAAAATCCTTCGCCTGGGAATCGCCGGGCGATACGAGCGCCCGCGGCGGGAAGACGCGCCTCTATCTCGACCTGGGAATCGTCAAAAACATCGCCCGGATCCGGCTCAACGGCCGCGATCTCGGCGTCGTCTGGTGCGCTCCCTGGCGGGTGGATATCACCGCCGCCGTCAAGCCGGGCGGCAACGCGCTGGAAATTCAAGTCGCCAACCTCTGGCCCAACCGTTTGATCGGCGACGAACAGGAACCGCCCGACGCCGAATACGCCAAGGGCGGGAATCTCGCCCGTTGGCCGGATTGGCTCCTGAAAGGGGAGCCCCGCCCATCGCGGGGGCGCTACACCTTCACGACCTGGAAGCATTTCGGCAAGGATTCGCCCTTGCTTCCCTCGGGACTTCTGGGCCCGGTGACGATCCGCGCGGAGCGGGATTGATTTTATCGTCCGCGTTTCTTGTTGAAAGGAGATACCGCCTCGGACAGCGAACCAGGGGAACGAGTCACAACCGAATATTTCCTGCCCGGCCCATCGTCCGAAGATCGGGCCGCCGATTTCGCGGAATCTTCTCTCTCCGAACGCGACGCCAATAAAGCCACGATAAGGGTATTCAACGAGACTCCTTCGTTTTCAGCGCGGGCCGCCAAATCGCGATGCAGGCTCCTGGGCATGCGCAGGCGAAGTTGGCCGCTGAAAGGAAGGAGGGTTTCGGGTTGGGGAAGGGGCTTGCCGGTGCGTTTCCACGCTTCCAGAAAAGAATCTTCAGCGGCGGCGAATTCTTTCAACGCTGACGACGGGGTCGGGCCAAACGTGCTCAGCCCCGGAAGTTCGGGGGCCAGGGCGATGAAACCGCCGTCTTCTTCGCTCCATTTGATGGAAACCGAATACTTTTCCATGGTTCATTCCTCGGCGATTAATTTATGCGTTTCGATGAGTTCGATGAGTTGCCGGACTTGATAGGGTTTTGCTCGACCATCCGGCATTCGCTGGATTGAAAGCAGGAAAAACGGCGCGTTGCGACGGAAGATGAGATGCGATCCTGAAGTCCGGTCATGCTGCAGGCCCGCGCATTGACACAGGGTTTTCAATTCGGCGAACCGCAAAGAGCGCGGATTCGCCTTGGCTTTGACGAAAAGCTCGAAGCAACGGCTGCCCATTTGTGTTCATGTGCAATAATGGTACCAAATATGGTACCATTGTTCAAGGTCATTATTTAAATATTGCCCATGATAGGAGACGATTCGTCCCCCCGCTTTTTCTCGTCCCGGAGGACCGTGACCGCCTTCCCGTTCTATCCCAGCTCGATCCTGACCAGGTCGATATTTTCGAGGCGGCCGTTGCCCAGGCCCAGTTTTTCGGCCAAAGCGATATGGGCCACCCGCGGGGCGATGGCCGCCATCCCCTCGGCGACGCGCTTCTCATCGATCCTTGATATGTTCTGAGCTCCGATTTAATTTACTTTACGATGGTTGGATGGGTTAGCGAGGCGAAACCGAGCTCGCGGGCCGGCGCCGTCGAAAAACGAATTCCTATGACTTTGACTTTCGTTAAACCTCGATTTACCTTGTCGGTGTGATGATAGGAGGGGAAAGCCGCATGAAAATCAGTCCCGCATCCGCCGCCGTTGGTGTTTTATTGGCCTTTGGCTCGTATCTCTTGGCACAGAAACCCGGCCGTCAACTGGTTCCCAAAGCCTCCAACTTTGTCGAGGTCGTGAACGACGAGCATCCACAACCGCCCCTCCTCGGCGTCAAGTTCGTCCTCGACTTGACTCTCAAGCAGGAAGCGTGGGCGCCGCATGCGATGCTGGTCGACAAAGACGGGGCCATTTACGTCTTCTCCGGCAAAGACAACACGTTGATCCGCTTTGACGCCGCCGGCCGGGAAACGCTCCGCAAGGACTTCAAATCGGGCCAGGGACCGGGAGAGTTCGGATTCTTCGACCCTTGCTTTGCCTACGACGGGAAGCTGATCGTCCTCGACGGCCGCCAAAGGCGTTGGACGTCTTTTGACAAGGACTTCAAGCTGCTCGGCGTTTCCCGCGTCGGTCTCTGGGGCGATCTTTTCCGTCTCGATTCCGTCTCGAATATGTACCTCATGGTCATGAAATTTCTGCCGAACACCCGCGACCGGCAGTTGCTCGTGCTGACGAAATGCACGCCGGAAGGAAAACCGGCCTATGAGATCCACGAATATGAATGGGGCGCACACCTGGACGGAAAGGGCATCTACCACAGCGATGCTTACCGGAGCCAGGTGAAATTTCAGCTCGATACGCGTGATTATCTCTGGTATATCGCCACGGACCGGTATGAGATCAATGTCGTCTCACCGGAAGGAAAGCTCGCCCGGAGGATCATCAAAAAAAGCGAGCCGCGGAAACTCACGGACGCGGAGATCGCGGGCTTGCGGCCGAAGGACCCGCAATCCAGGTTCGTCAATGACATTCCTGCGCGCGTTCCGCCCCTGGCCGATATTTTCCTCCTTGAACAGGATTATGTACTCGCCATTACGTACGAAAGCCGAGCAGACGATCGAGAGCTCGTCGGAGACCTATTCGACGGGCAGGGCATCTTCAGGGCCAGAGCGCGCGTTCCCAAGTATGACGGCTGGAATTTCCACATAGCGCCCAGCAAGCCGCTGGCCCTTGCGCACGGCGGATTCTTCTATACGGTCGAGACGCCGGAGGACAGCGACGAGACCTTCGTTAAGCGTTATAGAATCATTTTGAGCAAGGGCCAATAAAAAACCGCCGCTCGATTGTCCGTGGTCCGCTATCGCCAAATCATACGATAGACGGCGAGCCGCTTGAACCCGCTGGGCTTCTCCTGGACCGCGTACAGGCGGTTTCCCCGGATCCAGGCCGAAATACGGTCGTACGAAGGCGCCACTACGCTCAGATTCAAACGGCTCGTGAAGACCCCGTCTTGATCGAAAATATCGAATATGAACTCGCCCGGCACGACGCCCGGTTCGTAGGTCATGACCAGCAAGCGACCCTCGTCGTCCGCCAGAAACGACTGGAAGGGGTGCCAATTTTCGGGGAAAAAGATCTTGGCCGCGTAGTCAGACATCATATCTTTATACATTTTCAAGGTCTTTTTTTTGTAATCCTCCGAAACCGGCACGGGCGTGTATTGTTTTCGGATCTTGCGGAGAAGCCTCCCTTCGAGGTCGAAAACCAGGATTTCGTAGCCCCGGTCCGAATTCCCGGCGAAGATCCGTCCGGCCGCGGGCTTGGCCAGAAATACATAATTCGTTCCGCAGACGTATTCTTCCGCCACTTGTTTGTAAATCATTTTGTTGGGAACTTTCGTGAACCTGTCGATTTCGCGGCGGATACGAAAGTCCCGGTCATAGATGCCGATCGCCAGGGAAAGGTATTTCCTTTTGAGGTCTCCTTTCTCCCT
>Ga0315275_10006286_pt1 | contig 11343 bp, 7 predicted proteins | sample YL17G03_0_MG_FD_205557 | JGI IMG/M metagenome (GOLD analysis project Ga0315275, IMG submission 205557) | Sediment microbial communities from Yellowstone Lake, YNP, Wyoming, USA - YL17G03_0 | ecosystem: Environmental > Aquatic > Freshwater > Lake > Sediment | place: USA: Wyoming | collected...
GGGCCGGGGCGAACCTGCGGGGCCTGATGCGCGTTCTCTTGTTCAAGCGGTTTGAGTCGAGTGTTTACGCCTTTCAGGAGACCATCCGCCGGTTGCTCAAGATTCACGAGTCGTTTATCAGGGCCATTGACGAGGGCTTCGTCCCGGCGGGCGAGGAAGCGCAGTACATCCTCTATGGAAGCGACACGCTCGAAGAGGCCGACTTCATGGACGCCTTGCGCGCGGTGTCGCAACGTTACGACGCAGCGGACTTCGACACGGATACCCTGCGCAGGCACATCGCTCACGACATCGAGATTTTGAAGACAATCCGAAAGCTGGTTGAACCCATCACCCCCGAGAAAGACGCCAAACTCCAAACGCTCAAAGCGCGTCTGGCCGACAAGCCTTTGAAGGATGCGAAACGGTTGATCTTCACTCAGTACGCCGACACGGCGAAGTATCTCTACGCCAATCTGAACCCCGGCGACCGTTTCCCCGACGTGGAGGTTATCTACAGCGGGGACAAGAACAAAGCGCGCGTGGTCGGACGGTTCGCGCCGAAGGCTAACCCGGAGTATTGCTTTGCCAAAGGCGAAGCGGAACTCATGACCGTCGTCGCCACCGACGTTCTGGCCGAAGGTCTCAATCTCCAGGACTGCGACAACATCATCAATTACGATCTGCACTGGAATCCGGTGCGGCTGATTCAACGCTTCGGGCGCATCGACCGTATCGGATCGGAACATGAAAGCATCTTCGCCTTCAACTTCCTGCCGGAAGTGGGAATCGAGAAAAATCTGAATTTATACGACAAGCTGCACAACCGGATTCAAGAGATTCACGACACCATCGGGGAGGACTCCAACATCCTGGACGAGACCGAACGCCTGAACCCCGAGGCGATGTATGCCATTTATGAAACACAGGGCGGCGGCCCGGTGCAGTTGGACCTCTGGGGCAAACCGGAAGACGAGTTTCTGGACCTGAACGAAGCCGAGGAAATCCTGCGGCAGTTGCGGAAGGAAGACCCTGCGGAGTTCGACCGCATCGCCGCTCTGCGCGACGGCATCCGCACGGCGCGGTCTTCTCTGCAAAAGGGTTTGTTCGTTTTCTGCCAGGCCGGCCGTTTTCAGCAGCTCTTCCTGCTCGACGAAAAGGGCGCCGTCTTTTCCCGCGATGTTCCGAGGGTGGTCGGCACGGTCAAATGCGCTCCCGACGCACAGGCCGCCGAACTGCCGGACGGATATAACAAGGCAGTCATGGCCGTGCAACGGGCATTTGCCGAGGAAGTCAAACACCGGGAAGCTGAGCGCAGACATACCTTCAATCTCACGCACGGCCAGCTCTATGCGCTTCGGGAACTCAGGATCCTTTTTGAGGCCACACAGGAAGAAGAGATCAAGGGTAATGTCAACATTCTGGAGAAGGCTTTCCGAGGCGCTTTGACCGGCGCGGTCAAGCGCGAGTTGAACCAGTTGCGGCGGAATGCCGTCGTAGGTGAGGCGCTCTACAAAAATCTGATCCGAATCTACGACCAGCACAACCTGAAAGACGTGGCAGCCCGGCGGAGCCTGGAACTCGAAGACAAACCGATCCCCCGAATCATTTGTAGCGAAGCATTGGTGTGAATACCGCTAATTTACCGATTGCCCCAACACTTCAACTTCCCTCTCCATAATCTCGAAGGGTAACAGCAGGAACTCGCTTACTTCGTCTTATACCCGAAGCGAAAATTGGGCACCTGTAGGGTGTGCTAATTACCGGCACAATCCATATTTTCTTAGATCACACTCGCACATTACGGAAAGAAGTTTGCTACACAATCGCTTTTTCCCAAAAACACGACTTCAATAAACTATACGTAAGCTCCCAACATGATGGCGGTTATTGAGATGATTTTCGCATAGACAAGGATCGGCCTTCCCCTACTCTTTTTGCCAGTGTGGGACGCGTGGCGGTAGAAACCGCTGATCGCTGCGCCCCTTTTTTCCTGCTGAAGAGTTGCTCCCCGAGGGGGCTCGATCGTCTCTGAAACAGAGCAACACCTGTCTATTCGAAGGGGTTCTTGTCCCGGTTTCCGGATAGAGGGTCTGCTCTGCTTCAGGATATCCGGCCTGTAAACCTTCTCCGGCCACTCCGCCTCGAACATCCACCCGTTCAAATCGATCCGTTCGCGGCCGGCAGCGCCTCCGCGAAATGGCACGCCGCGAAGTGGCAGGGGTTCACCTCGCGGAGCGGCGGCTCGTCCCGCATGCAAACCTCTTTCGTGTAGCGGCAGCGCGTGTGGAAGCGGCAGCCCGGCGGCGGGGCGATCGGGCTGGGGACATCCCCCGTCAGGATCACGCGCGCTTTCTTTCTCTGCGGGTCCGGGATGGGGGCGGCCGAGAGCAGCGCCTGGGAATAGGGGTGGAGCGGGATCCGGTAGAGGGTCTCGGAGTCGGTCAGCTCCACGAGCTTTCCCAGGTACATCACGGCCACGCGGTCGCTGATGTGCTCCACGACGCTCAGGTCGTGGGAGATGAACAGGTAGGTCAGGCCAAACTCCTTCTGGAGGTCCTGGAGGAGGTTGATCACCTGCCCCCGTATCGAGACATCGAGGGCGGAGACCGCCTCGTCGCAGATGATCAGCTTCGGGTTCAGGGCCAGAGCCCGTGCGACACCGATCCGCTGGCGCTGGCCGCCGGAGAACTGGTGCGGGTAGCGCCGCATGTGTTCTCTCTTCAGCCCCACGACCTCCAGCAGGTCGAGAACCCGGGTCTCCCGCTGCTGCCGGTCCGTCATGCCGTGGACGAAGAGCGGCTCCCCGACGATGTGGGCGACGTTCTTGCGGGGGTTGAGTGAAGAGAAGGGGTCCTGAAAGATGATCTGCATCTCCCGGCGGAGCGCCCGCATCTTTTCCGCGTCATAGCCGAGGATGCTCTCGCCCCGGAAGAGGATGTCGCCGCTTGTCGGCTCCTCCAGGCGGAGGATGACCCTCCCGAGGGTCGATTTGCCGCAGCCCGACTCCCCGACGAGGCCCAGGGTCTCGCCGGGGAGGATCCCCAGGCTGACCCCGTCCACCGCCTTCACGGAGGCGATCCGGCGCAGGAAGACCCCGCCGGTGACCGGGTAGTATTTCACAACGTCCCGGACCTCCAACAGCGGACCCCCGTTTTTTCCGTTTCCGTTATCCATAGAATTTCCGCTCACGAAATAAGGGGTCCCTATTTCCCTATCCAACTTGATGCTCTCGCAAAAGTGAAATTTCCCCTCCCCGCGGCGGGAGGGGATTAAGGGGAGGGGGAAATCACTCACTGAAATACAACCCCTTTTCACCCCCACCCTAACCCTCCCCCATCAAGGGGGAGGGAAGATCATTTCCCCCCATCAAGGGGGAGGAGATCTTGGACTTTTTACGGGTTCGTCATATTTATGGCAGCGGACACTGTGGCCGTTGCCGAAGTCCACCATCGGCGGCGCTACCCGGTCGCACGGCTCAAAAACATCCGCACAGCGATCATGAAAAAGGCAGCCCGCCCCGAGGCTGAAGAGCGACGGGACGACGCCGGGGATCGTGCTCAACCGCCGCTGCCTCTTCCCGATCCCGAGGACCGGGATCGAGCTCATCAGGCCGACCGTGTAGGGGTGTTTCGGGTCGGCGAAGAGGGTATCCACATCCGCCACCTCCATAATCTTCCCCGCGTACATGACCGCGACCCTCTGGGCCATCTCGGCGATCACCCCGAGGTCATGGGTGATGAAGAGGATCGAGGCGCCGGTCTCCGTCTTGAGCTGGTTCATCAGTTCGAGGATCTGGGCCTGGATCGTCACGTCGAGCGCCGTGGTCGGCTCGTCGGCGATCATCAGCCGGGGATTGCAGGCGAGCGCCATCGCGATCATCACCCGCTGGCGCATCCCGCCGCTCATCTGGTGGGGGTAGTCATTAATCCGCGACTCGGGGGCCGGGATGCGCACCAGGCGGAACGCCTCGATCACTCGATCGCGCGCCTCCCGGGCGGAGAGCTTTTCGTGGAGCGTGATCACCTCGGAGACCTGATCGCCCACCGGGAATACGGGGTTCAGCGAGGTCATCGGCTCCTGGAAGATCATCGAGATCGACTTTCCCCGGATCCTCCTCATCTCCGACTCCCGGAGCTTCAGGATGTCGACCCCCTCGAAGAGGATCTCCCCTCCGGCGATCCGGCCCGGCGGGATCGGGATGAGACGCATCACGGACGACGCGGTCACGCTCTTCCCGCAGGCGGATTCCCCGACAAGCCCCAGGGTCTCGCCCGCGGCGATGGCGATGCTGACATCGTCGACCGCCTTCAGGACGCCGCCCCTGACGTCGAAGAAGGTTTTTAGATTCCGGATTTCGAGCAGAGGACTGTTCGTCGTCATGTCAGTCCCTCAGCCGCGGGTCCAGCGCGTCGCGCAGACCGTCGCCGAAGAGGTTGAAGCCCAGAACGGCGAAGAGGATTGCGATCCCGGGAAGCGTCATCACCCACCAGGCGCGCAGGATGAGCTGCCGCCCCTGGGCGATCATCGCCCCCCACTCCGACATGGGGGGCTGGGCCCCGAGCCCTAAAAAGCTCAAGCCCGCCGCGTCGAGGATCGCCGCGCCAAAGCCGAGGCTCGCCTGGACGATGATCGGGGCCAGGCAGTTTGGAAGGATCGCGTTGAAGATGATCCGCCGATTCCCCGCCCCCACCGCCCGTTCCGCCGTCACGTAGTCTTTCCCGTACTCCTCCATGACCGCCGCCCGGACGATCCGGGCGAAGCGGGGGATGTTGATGATCCCGATCGCAATCATCGCGTTCCGGAGCCCCGGCCCCAGGTAGGCAACGATCACGATCGCCAGCAGAATGTGCGGGAAGGCGAGGATGATGTCCATGATCCGCATGATCAGACTGTCCGGCCACCCCTTGTAGTAGCCGGCGATGGCGCCCAGAAACGAGCCGATGAGGAAGGCGATCCCCACGCTCACGACGCCGAGGGTCAGCGACACCCTTGCCCCGTAGATCATCCGCGTCAGCAGGTCCCGGCCCATGTCGTCCGTCCCCAGCAGGTTCTTCCCCGCGCCGCCCTCGGCCCAGACGGGCGGCTTGAGCTGTTCGTAGAGGGCGTTCTCGTTCGGGTCGTACGGGGTGAGCAACGGCGCCAGGATCGCGGCCAGTGTGAAAAAGACGATAATGATGAGCCCCGCGATGCCGGTTTTGTTCTTCAGGAACTTTTCGATCTGGTCGAAGATGGGGTGGCGCTCTTCGGGGTGGCGTGGGGACACCTTGCGGCAAGGTGTCCCCCTCCTTGCCCACCTTGCGGCAAGGTGTCCCCATCCCATTTTGGCGGGTGCGGTCTCGTTCACGGCCTACCTCACGCTGATCCTTGGGTTGATGACGGCATAGAGCAAATCGACCACGAGGTTGACCAGCACAAAGGTGGTCGCCACCAGCAGCGTCCCCCCCTGGATGACCATATAGTCCCGCTTCACCACCCCGTCGAAGAGCCATTTTCCGACGCCGGGCCAGGCGAAGACCGTCTCCGTCAGGATCGCCCCGCCCATCAGGATTCCAAACTGGAGGCCGACGACGGTGATAACGGGGATGAGGCCGTTTCTCAGGGCATGCTTCATGACGATCTTGAACTCGCTTAACCCCTTTGCCCGGGCCGTCTTGATGTAATCCTGCCGGAACACCTCGAGCATGGAGGAGCGGGTCATCCGCGCCACGATGGCGAGCGGAATCGTGCTGAGCGCAAAAGCCGGGAGGGCGAGGTGGCGCAGCGCATCCCAAAAGGCCTCCCCGTTCCCGGTGAGAATGGCGTCCAGAAGATAGAAATTGGTGATCACCTCAAGATTCATATCGATGCCCAACCGCCCGGACATCGGGAACCAGCCGAGGGTCAGCGAGAAGACGAGCATCAGCACCAGCGCCAGCCAGAAGACCGGCATGCTGACGCCGATCAGGGAGCCCACCATGCTGATGTAGTCGAACCAGGAGTACTGCCGGGTCGCCGAGATCAGCCCGAGAATGATCCCGAAGAAACTGCTGATCAGCATGGCGGCCACGGCCAGCTCAATGGTCGCCGGGAACCGCTCCTTGATTTCCGTCGAGACTTTTTCCCGGGTCCAGATCGTCTCCCCCAGGTCTAACTGGACGATCCGCTTGAGGAACAGGCCGTACTGGACGTGAAGAGGCTCCTTCAGGCCAAGATATTCCCGCATCGCGTCCAGCGATTCCTGCGTCGCCCGCTCGCCCAAGAGAAGCTCCGCCGGATCGCCGGGCGTGATCGCCAGCATCAGGAAGATGACGACGGTCACCCCGAGCAGGGTCGGGATGACCGCCAGTATCCGCCGAATGATGAAACCGGTCATGCTACATACCTTTTTTGGTCACCTTGCGAAAGGGAGGAGACTTCGGTAGGGGCACATTGGAGATTTTTTCGGGCACCATGCCACCGCAGCGGAGCGGCCGCCGGGAAAACTGTCTGAGCGCCGAAGGCGCGAGTTTTTTCCCGGCAGCGAAGCGAGGATGTGCATGGTCGAAAAAAGATCCGTGCCCCGGCGAAGTTTCCTCCCCGAACCAATGCCGAATCGGTTCTTATTGCAGCCACACGCTCTTCATGCGGACCGAGTTTGTGGGGTGGAGCTTGAAGTTCTGGACCTTCTTCAATTCCGGAGAAATCACGATCGAGTGGGCGATCGGAAGGACCGGGCATTCGTCGAACATGATCTGCTGCGCCTTCTTGTAAATCTCGGCGCGCTTGCCCTGGTCAACGGTCGTCCTTCCCTCATCCATCAGCTTGTGGAAGGCCTCGTTTTGCCACTGGGTGCGGACGGCGGCGGATTCCATGCCGTCAAACAGAACGGCCAGGAAGTTGTCCGGATCGCCATTGTCCCCCGTCCAACCTAACTGGAAGAGATCCATGTCCTGGGGCTGATCCCGTTGGCGTTTGAGATAGGTTCCCCAGTCATAGCTGACGATCCGGGCAACAATGCCGATTTTCCCCAGGTCGCCGATCATCGCCACGCCGACTTTCAGCCCTTCCGGATTGTAGGGCCGGGCCACCGGCATCGACCAGAGGGTGATCTCCGGAAACCCTTTTCCATCGGGATAGCCCGCCTCGGCCAGATACTTCTTGGCCAGCGCGACGTCATACGCATATCCGGGAACATCCTTGTTGTATCCCCACATCGTCGGCGGGATGCAGTTTTTGGCCACTTCGCCCATCCCCTGGTAGATCTTGTCGACGATCGCCTTGCGGTTGATCGCATGGGCCACGGCCAGGCGAAGCTTGAGATTCTTCCAGAGCTCCTTCTTGTGGTTGAACCCTAAATAGCCGATGTTCATCCCCTGCTGGCTGATGATCTGGAGCTTGGGATCCTTCCTCGCCATCTCGATATCGGCGGGGTTGGGAAAATCCATCATGGTGATGTTGCCCGCCTTCAGCTCCAGGAAGCGGACCGAATTCTCCGGGATCACCCGGAAGACCATCTTGTCCAGGTACGGCCCCTTGGACTTGTCCCAGTACTCCTTGTTTGCCTCCAGGTTGATCCGGTCGTCTTTCACCCACTTGACGAACTTGAACGGGCCCGTACCGACCGGATTGCGGACGAAGGCCTTCGGGTCCTTGATGAAGGCGGTCGGGCTGATGATGTCCGCAAAGTCCATCCCCATGTTGGCGATGAAGGGCGCCTGAACCTTCTTGAGTTTGAAAACAACGGTGTACTCATCGGTCGCTTCGATGGCGTCGACCGTGTCGTCCATCCCCATCGAAACCCAGTACTCGGGAGGACGCTCCTGCTTGGGGATCTCCCACCCCTTGCCGGAAAACTTCACGTTGCGGTTCTTCATCATCCGGCCGATGGAGAAGACGACCGCGTCGGCGTTGAAGGCCGTCCCGTCGTGAAACTTCACCCCCTTGCGGAGCTTGAAGGTGTAGGTCAGGCCGTCGGGACTGATCTCCCACGAGGTCGCAAGGCCCGGTTCGAGGGCCGTCGATTCGTCCTTGTAGAAGACGAGCGCCTCGAGGATGTTGTCGCAGATCATGAACGAGTTGCCGTCCGTCTCATAGGCCGGATCCAGCCCGACGCTGTCACCGCCCCGCCCAAAAACCAGCGTACCGCCCTTCTTCGGTGTCACCGCAGCCTCTTTCTTTGGTTCCGCCGCGGGCGTGCCGCCCTTCTTCGGGGTCGCCGCAAGCGCGAGACCCGCACCCAAAAACACGAAGATGCATACCAGCATAACAAACTTTTTCATCATCTTATCTCTCCTCCTCTCTCACGTTACCCCCGATTACGATCTGAATGTTCCCACAATACGTCTGCCAACTCTGATGAACTCGTAAAAAATCGTTTTTTGTCTTTGTTGTCATTCCCGTGAAAACGGGAATCCAGTGTTTTTAACTTGTTATCATTTTCCTGGATTCCCGCCTACGCGGGAATGACAAAGAGTGTCCCTGCCTCGTAACGTCGCCAGGCGGCAATCAGCGAGAGGGCCAGCAGCGCGCTCCGCTGGCAGAGGCTATTCCGGATCACGTATTCCCGGTCGCTGTGGTCGTGCGCCCCAAGCGGACCGAGGCCGTCGATCACGGGCGTTCCGGCCTCTGCGATGGTGTTGGCATCCGAGACACCCCCGCGAAACTCCTCTGCCACGGAAATTCCCATTCGACCGGCCTCTCCGGCGATCACGGCGCAGAGGGCCCTGTTCCGCTCCGAGGCCTCCATGACCGGAGTCCGGCTCACGACCTCGACCGCCAGAGCCATCCCCGCCGCCCGACACCGTTCCATCAGCGCGTCCAGATGGGACTGGAAGAAGAAGAGGCCCTCGGCGCTCGGGAAGCGGACATCGACCGCCGCCCACGCCTCTTCGGGGACGCTGTTCGGAACGATGCCGCCCGCCGTCTGGCCGACATTCACCGAGACGCCCGTGAAGCGGCCATTCAGCCCCTCCAACCCGATGATGGCGTGCGCCAGATCCAGGATGGCGCTCTTCTTTCCCTCCACCACCTTGGCGGCGTGCCCCGCCTGGCCGCGGGCGGTGAGCTTCAATCCCAGACGCCCCTTCCGCCCGGTCACTACCTCACCGTTCATTCCCCCGCATTCGAGGACGAAGGCCATCGCGGCGCGACCGGCCTCGGCCCGGAAGAGGGCGCGGGAGACGGGCGAACCGATCTCCTCCTCGGAATTGAAGAGCCAGGTGACGGGCAGATCCTTCAGCAATCCCAACGCCGCGAGGGCCTTCAAAGCGAAGATCCCGACGACGAGACCGCCTTTCATGTCGATGACTCCCGGGCCGTAAAAGCGCTCCTCATCCATCCGCCACCCGTTGAAGGATGAACCCTCGGGGAAGATCGTATCCATGTGGCCCGCCAGCAGGATCCGGCGGCCGCCGCCGCCCGCGGCCGCGGAGGCGATCAGCATGTCGCCGTAGTCTTCCTGCGGGAGGATCCGCCGCTCCAACGGCAGCGGATCGAGCAGATCGCAGACGGCCCGGCAAACCCTGTCCACACCGGCCTTGTTGTAGGTTCCGCTCGGGATCAGGACCAGCCGCTTCAGGGCGTCGCCCATCGCCGCTTCCTGCTCCCGGAGACAGGCCGTCAGGTTTTTCAGCAAATCGTCCATTGTGGCGCTTCGTTCTCCTGGCAGAGACAAAATCGAAAGATTTGAAAATGTTCCAGGTTTCAAGAGATTCTCCCGCTCCCCGTCGTACGGGATGGAAGCCCTGGGTCTTCTGGGTCTGAAACGAGAACAAAACGGTGTTGTTACCGCGGCAGTGTAGAAGGGAAGACAAGGGGGTGTCAAGTTTTTCTTTTTTCAGAAGAGCAGAAGGCCGATCAGGCTCGTAATGACCCAGCGGAAAAAATGGATGACTGGGTCGAGGGCGCCCAGGTACAACAGTCCGATGATGACGAAGAATCCGTAAGGTTCCAGACGGGCCAGAACGTATCCGGCGCGCTCCGGAAGGAATCCCATGAGGATCTTCGATCCGTCGAGCGGCGGAATGGGGATCAGGTTGAACGAGGCGAGCATGATGTTGATCTGCGCAAGATAATAGAGCAGCCGCCCGATCGACTCCGAAGAGGACGGAGAGAGCAGGCGGAGCAGCAGGACGGCCACAAAGGCGAACAGCAGGTTGGCGATGATTCCCGCTGAAGAGACCCAGATGAGCCCCAGGCGGGTGTTCCGAATCAGGTTCAAATTGACAGGAACGGGCTTGGCCCAGCCGAAACCGAAGATGAACAGCATCGCCGTGCCGATGGGATCGAGGTGCTTGAGTGGATTGAGCGTCAGCCGGCCCATATACCTGGCCGTGGGATCCCCCATAAGGGAAGCGACCCAGCCGTGGGCCAGTTCGTGGATGATGATGGAATAGAGAAGCGGGATCGCCAGCAGAAGAAACGTCAGCGGATCCTGGATCAGAAGATTGAGCAGTCCCATTTTCCCCCTCTTGGAAAGACTGTTGAAAACGGTTTTACACTACCACAAAATAGCGTGGTTGCACCAGATGAAAAAGTTCCTCCGTTTTAAGCGTACACCCTGAAATGTCTTTCTTCGTGTTCAGGGCGGATTTCCGGAGCAACTTATTGAATATTGGATGAAGTGTGCAATTGCTTGGCGGCTCAGTTTCTGTTCAGGCAAAATCCGACGGTTCTTCCTTAGAACGATGCGGGACCGGCCGCTCCCGCTCGATGACGGCAAGCAGCGCGTAAACCTCGACCGTTCCAGCCTTCCCTTTCACGCTGATCTTTCCCAGGGATCTCGCCTCGACGCGGTCCTTGACCTTATCATAGACCAAACGGCTGATGAGGATATCCGTACCGAACTGCTTGTTCGCGCCCTCGAGCCGCGACGCGAGGTTCACCGTGTCGCCGATCACCGTATAGTCGAAGAGTTCTTCAGAACCCATGTTTCCCGCTATGACTTCCCCTGTATTGATCCCGATCCTGAACGACACCTCCGGCAGCCCGCGCCCCCGCAGCTCGATGTTCAGCGGAGCGAGTCTCTCCCGCATCTCCACGGCGGCCCTGCAGGCGTTCATGGCGTGCTCCGGATCGGGCAGGGGTGCGCCCCAGAACGCCATGATCGCGTCGCCGATGAACTTGTCGATCGTGCCGTTGTGGAGCATGATGGTCCTTGTCATCGCGGTCATGTACCGGTTGAGCAGACGCGAAATCACCTCCGGCGCATTCTGTTCCGATATCGTCGTAAACCCGGCGATGTCGGAAAAAAGGACCGTGGCCTCAACCGCGACCCCCCCGAGCTTGAGCCCATCGGGGTCGGCAAGCACCGCCTCAAGCACCGAGGGAGAGAGGTAGTGCGAAAAGGCCCGCTTGATCTCCCGCTTCTTCCGTTCGGCATGGAGGTAGGCGTCGGCGCCGAAG
>Ga0315275_10006287_pt1 | contig 11341 bp, 6 predicted proteins | sample YL17G03_0_MG_FD_205557 | JGI IMG/M metagenome (GOLD analysis project Ga0315275, IMG submission 205557) | Sediment microbial communities from Yellowstone Lake, YNP, Wyoming, USA - YL17G03_0 | ecosystem: Environmental > Aquatic > Freshwater > Lake > Sediment | place: USA: Wyoming | collected...
CGACACCCGGCCGGAGCCCTATTCCGGAGCTCATGTCAAGGGCTGGGTAATCGGCGTCAGGCGGCAGCCCTCCGCATGGACTTTGCCGGCTTCCCTCTCCATCCTCGAAAGCTCGAGAGGTGCCTTGGCCCGGGTTAGTGAGGCGGTCCCCGCAGGCGTGATGCGCGATGGCCTGACTCACGCCGGCATTGCGGGCGGCCACGTCACCGCGACCCGGCAGGCGCACCGCTCGAGATCGTCACCGACTCGACCGGTCACTACGGAGGCATCGTGCCTGCCGGGCGCGACTCCCGGGCCTGGCGGGTGGCGCTCCGGGAAGCTCCGGTTTCGGTCCCAGCCCGGTGCCCCCACACCGCAGGACTGCTGACGGACGGCCAAGTGCGCGCACGCTCGTCCACCAGCCACCCCACCACCGGACCGCTTGCGCGCGCCGCGCTGTGACAGGACCGACGACACGTCCTGCGCTGCTGCCTACTTCAGGACCGTCACCTTCTTGGCGCCCACGAAGCGGCTGTTGATGAACTTCACCTGCGTAAAGTACACGCCGCGAGAGACCACCTGACCCTGCCCGTTCGTCCCGTCCCAGGTCAGCTCTTGCGGGCCGGCCTGGAAGGTCCGATCAGCCAGAGTACGAACGAGACGACCCGCCACGTCGTACACCTTCACTTCGACGCGGTCCGCCTTCGCAAGACCGAACCGGACGATCGCCTTGCCGCCCGCCACCATCGGGTTGCTACCGACGTTGCCGAGGAAGTCGATGTTGGCGGCATTGACGTCGGGGTTCAGCACCTCGACGGTCGGCGCCGCGGTAAACGTACAGACGTCCTTGAACGTCTTCACCAGGACGTCAATGAAGTAGCCCAAACGACCCAGCGTGCTGCCACCACCGCGGCCGTACAAGTGCCTGATGTCCCAGCCGTCCACAAGCGTCATGCCGACATGGTTCGCACCGGGGGCGGTGTAGACACCCGAGTACATCGGGTAGTTCTCGGACGGACCGAGATTCTGGTAGCGCGATGCAGGCACTGCACCGACAATAGAAACCGGAGTCAGGACGTCGTTCGTCCAGTAGCAGGAGTTCTCCACGCTGTATACGCTTCCCGTCGGGCTGATAACACTCGTGGGGATCATATCCGGGAACAGAACCGTGCTGTTCGACATGGAATAGTACGAGCGATCCCGCAGCTCCACCCCAAGCTTCTGACCCAGGAACGCGGTGTGAGCGGGGGTCTTGGTGGCATGCCCCTCGACGAATCCGTCCCCCATGACCCAGATGCCGCGGGTGACGACCTCGTCGTCCAGGAATTCCTGCCCGAGCATCGTGAGGTCATCCGATCCGACATTGGCAAACGGACCGACGCAGGCAGTGCTCAGATCACCCGTCAGGATGAACAACATCCGGTAGAAACCACGCAGCATCTCGGGCGTCGGGCCCGCCTTGGACTCCTTGCCCGCCTCCTTGGAGATCGGCGCATTTGCGATGCGGCTGCCGAGCGCCCCGGCGGAACCCGTCGGGTCCTCGATCCCCCTCACGTTCATGAGATCCCAGGTGCTGCCCGCCTGACCGCGGTGCTCCCACACCGCGATGCCGGCATTGGTGCCGCAGTCGGTTTCGTTACTGTAGTCGTTGGTGCCGTAGTTGGCACCAATGTAGGAACCGTCCGCGTGCCAACCGTTGTGCGCGCCGTACTTCACGGCCTGGGTCGCGCCGATGCTGTCTGAGATACCCACCCAGACCCGCTCGCCCCCGCGTCCATCCGCGTAGTCCAAGACCAGCATGCAGGCCTGGCCAAGCCCGGTGTACTCCTTCCACCGATCGGGGAGGATCGAGATGTCCTCCCAGCGCCGGGCGTCCAGGTTGTTCGCGCCCGCCGTGCTGAACTGCGGGAAGATCCGGTTGGTATCCGGGACCATCTGGAACTCGGCTTCATCTCCGAGCTTCGACTGGCGGAAGAAGTACTCGACATGCGAGCCCGGCGTCAGGAGCCCGTCCGGGAACACCTTCGTGTACTCCAGGGTCTGCAGCCCGTCAAAGCCACTGCTGGACGCTTGAGCCCAAAGCGGCACTTCGGAGCAAGTGATGTTTCTGTCATCGACAGGCGCGCCGCTGGCGATGTCCTCCAGGAAGCAGCGGTTCTTGCGGATGCCCAGAATGGGGGCGCTCACCGTGCCCAGGTGCGGGTCACTCTCCTCGATCGTGCTGCTCCATCTGTTGACGATGAGAACGTTGAGCCCCCCCGACGCATTCGCCGTGTGCGAATTGGCCGGGAACAGATTCCTCTCGGCGGTGTCCACGCGGACGCTGTTCCACGTGTTCACATTCCAGCCGCCGGCATGCGTACCCTTGCTGTGACTGCCCGGGTCCGCCATGTACGCGCCCCAGAACGACCCGTCCGACGCTGCCGCGGCCACGGGGGTCACCGCAGCCTGAACCTTGCGCACACCCGACGCCGTGTTGCCCGGTATCACGTAGTTGCCCGGACCCGGGAAGATACGGAACACGCAGTCCACGCGCCGCGGCAACGTATCAGCAGGCGTGCCGATCACGACCGCGGAGTCCGCCGGGATGACGCTGCGCAGCGCATCGCCAGTGTTGGCCGCGACGTTGCTGGAGGTCTTGATGTACGCAGTGCACGTGTCGAACGCCGCGCTGCCCGGCACTTCCGTCTCATTGAACGGGAATGCGTCGCCGTACCAGGTCCAGATGCTCGCGGCGCGGATGGCGTCGGAGGAGCCGGCCACCGCCGGCGACAGGGCCAGCGTGATGTTGTCAGTGTAGTGACCATCGTAGGTGGCAGGCGGCAGACCGAAATCCGTGAAGAATGTGGTCCGCAACGCTGCGATCTTGATGGAATCCGGGATGCCGCCGGCGTTCGTTGTATAGATGTAGGGCTTGATATCCGCCGCGTAGGTGAAGCAGGCGCTGACACCCCACCACCAGTACCCGGTACCCTGCACGTCGCCCCATACCCGCGCGCCGTTCTTCTGCAGCGTCGGCCACGAGGCGACCGAGAAGCTCTGGAAGTTGCACATCGTATACATGTCGGCGAAGACGCCCGTGTACTGGTCGGATATGATGTTCCAGGGCGCATTGTTCAAGACATGTGCCCGGTCGATGCCCCAGGCGTTCGGGGTCCCATCCGCCGGCGTCTTCGTGCAGATCGCCGGGGACAGGAAGCCACCCCAGTTCTCCCCGTCCACGCCGGGGCCGGCCGAAGCCTCGAGGAGGTCGTGATCGGTCGAGGACATGACCGTCCTGTCGATGTTGCACGCTCGGAGCGGCGAATCCCAAGATCCGCACACGTCGACAAAGGCCAGCGGAGGGTAGATGTTGGGGGGATCTCCGGCCCTGGCGATGTTGCCGCCAGCGATCGGGTGGGTGTGCGCCATGAGCTTCGGCGGCCTGCCGGTCGCGTGCCAGGCACCGAGCGCGTAGCCCTCGCCGACGGCCGGGCCGGGCGAGCCCGAATTGGCCTCCTCGATCCGGTTGTCGATATCGCCCGCGTTCTCAAAGCCGGTCGTGATGAATGCAGGCGTGCAGCCCGTGATCGCCACATCGTCGATGCGAACGGCACCCTTGTTGGTGGAAACGAACGAGCCACCCGTGTTCTGTTCATCCGAGAAGCTCTGGTTGGTCTTGACGCGGAAGACGATGCGGATGATGCCGTCATCCCCGGCCTGAGCGTTGAGCATCGGCTGGATCAGATTGTTGCCCACCACCTTCGAGAACGGCGTCACCCGATACACGGAGTCGCGTCCCATCGTGGTAAGGATCTCCGTGTACGGCTTGTCGATCGCGATGACTTCGGAGAACCAGCGGCGCTTCAGGTCGAAGATCGGCGCCGGGTCGGAGCCATCGCTGTACCGGCAGGCCATCGGGTCGGTGGGAACGCCCACGTAGACCATGAACGAGTCAACCGGGCCCTCGCCCCCCTGGCGCTCGGTGCTGACGAAGTTGTCCGTCCCCATGCTCAGCGGGTCCTTGTCGAACCAGCCCGCGCGGGTGTACAGGCTGGGATTGTTCCGCGGATCCATCTGGGTCTCGTACTTGAAGCTGACGGTCAGCGAGCCGCCGTCCTCGACACGCACGTCCCGGTACAGCATCTGGTCCCAGCAGTCGCCGTAACCCGGGAAGTTCTTCTGCGTGTAGTAAGGGGCTGCGGTGGTGCCGGGGCGGCCGATCAGCGTATTGCCGTTGATTTCGTTGCCGGTGCCGCCGTACGCCACGTCGTCGACGACGGAAACATCACTGCCCGCGCGCAGGCCGCACCACGCCGACATGGAGCCGGCAAGCGGGGTCCACGAGTTGGGCAAGGGCGAGTAGTTGCCGTTGTCCGCGTGCCACGCGCTGATGATGCCAGGCGTGCGGCCCTGGATGGGCGTCGCGTTCATCCGGTTGCCGATGTCCAGGGCATACCACGGACGCTCGTAGTCGGGCTGAATCGCGATCGACCAGGCGTAGGGGGCCCTGAAGGGGATCCAACCCTGCATCGTGTCCATCGTGGCCACGCCACCTTCGACATTGTAGTCGTCGAAGTCCCACATGCCCCCGTAGTCGCCATCCTTGCCGGGGCGGTAAACACCGGCACCGATGTGCCATGGCTCCGAACCGCCCGAGCTGACGTGGCCGATGAACAACGTGTCCGAGGCCGCCGAGGCGCCGAGCCGGGCAGCCCTCGTCAGGGCCTTCCCCCGCGAGGCATTCCCCCGCTCGATCTCGACGTTCTTCAACGTCTTGTGCTTCTCCAACAGGAAGTCCTGGTCTTGCGCATAAGCCAGGGTCGTCAGCATCGCCGCTGCCCCCGCGAGAATGGCAAGCGCGATGAACGACTTCCTCATATGGCACCTCCAGCATCGCAATGCCCGGGCAATGCCAAGCGCCCCGGAACGGCTTGCGAGCGAGGTGCCGCCAGAAATGAATCGGCCGACGGAACGCCCACGGACCACGAGTCCGGGCGCCGACGGCTGATCATGGCTCCAGTCGAGTACCAATCACCCTTCCCGCTGCCGGCATCACCCTCAAGTGCATGCGCGGTACAATCTTATGCGTGATCTCGTCGTGAGCCATGAAGCCGCGCGGGAACCGCTGCCAGCTCCTGCGATGCCCATGACCGCGGAATTTGAGGTGCTCCTGGGGGTCTCAAGAGGAGCCACGACCCACTTCAACCATCAGGAAAGGCTAGGCTCACGATGGCGTCTTGTCAATCCGTTTTGCCCGGACTTGCCCCCGAGTGGAGGGCTAACCACCCAGCCGGTGGCGGGTGGCGGCGAGTCCGGCCAGCCACGCCACGTCCTGGCTGGCGAGCAGAAATGCGGACTTCCGGGACAGCTCCTCGACGATCCCGAAGAGGGCCAGGCGGCGCCGGGGATCGAGCCCGGCGGTGGGCTCGTCGAGCACGTACAGCGAGGCCGGGGCGGTGAGGGCGGCCACCAGGGACAGCAACCGCTTCTCGCCGCCCGAAAGCCCCCAGGTGCGGCGCTCGAGCAGCCCGCCGGGCCCGAGTCCAAGGCGCTCCAGAAGCAGCGCCGCCCGCTCCAGGGCCAGAGCGCGCGGGACACCCCGGCTGACCGCGGCGTAGACCGCCTCGTCACCGACCATTGCTTCGAAGATCTCGAGTTCAGGGTACTGGGACGAGAGGATCGGCGGCGAATCCGGGTCGGCCCCGCCGACCACCTGCACCTGCTCCAGCCGCAGGATCCCCGCCGCCGCCGCGAGCAGCACGCTCTTGCCGGCGGCATTGCGGCCCTCGATCGCCGTCACCCCGGTTTTCGCCACCGGGATTTCGAGCGCAACAGGTGTTCTCACGGCGGGACCGCCACCGCCGCCCCACGGGGAGACGCGCAGGGTGAGCAGCGGCCCAACTGGCTCCCCGAAGGCCCCGGCGGCACCTGCAACGCGGGCAGGCGCGGCCGTCTCGGCTTCGCCCAGGCTCAGACTGCGATCGGCGCTCGCCAGTTCAGCGTCGTCCTGGGTCACCCAGACTACGGAAAGCCCCCGCTCCACCTCCCCGCGCAGCAGTTCGAGCACCCGGCGCCGGCTCGCGTCGTCGAGGTGCGCCGCCGGCTCATCCGCGAGCAGCAACGCTGGTTGCGAAACAAGCGCCGCGGCCAGCAGGACCAACTGCTGCCGCCCGGCCGAGAGCTGCTGGGGGTCGTGTTCCAGCTCGCCGGCCAACCCCAGCCGGTCGCTCCAGCGCGCGACCTCGCGAGCCACCTGGTCCGGCGGATGTCCGAGGTTCAGCGCCGCGAATGCAAGCTCTTCGCGCACCGTCGGCTGCAGGAGCTGGCTCGAGGGGTCCTGCAGGATCACGGCCAGGCGGGCGCGCCGCTCCCCTGGTGCCCCGGGGCCGAATGGCAGACCCTCGAAGAGCAGGTCGCCCGAGCGCACCGGCCAGAGACCCGCGAGGGCGAGGAGCAGGCTGGTCTTGCCGCAGCCGTTCGCCCCGCAGAGCGCCAGCCACTCGCCCGCGCCCAGCTCGAGGGAGAAGCCGCGGACGACCGCTTCCGCTGCACTCTCGCTCCGGACTCCGTCGGCGGGCGGGGCCACCCACAGGTCCCGGACCCAGAGCAGGCTCACCGGCCCCCGCCCCGTTCGCGCCAGGCGGCCAGTGCCGCCTCGGCCACCTCGCGCAGGGGCCGACCGGCGCGCTCGGCCGCCTCGCGCACCGACTCGAACTCGGGCACGGCCCGCTCGCCCCCGCCGGGCAGCGACGCCACCTTGAGCAGGATGCGCCCGAACGGGGTCTCGACCGGCTCCGCCCGGCGCTCCAGTTCCAGGCGCTCGTCGAGGCGCACGCGCACCCCAAGGCTGGTGGTCTCGGCCAGCAGCAGACGCGCCAGGGTGTCCGCGGATTCCGGCCCGGCGATGACGACCAGCCACATCCCGAGCCGTCCCTTCTTCATCACGCTCGGCACCACCATCGCGTCCAGCGCGCCCGCGGCGAGCAGGCGCGGCAGCAGCGCCCCCACGTACTGGGGGTTCTCGTCGTCCAGTGCGGTCTCGAGCACGGCGACCCGGCGGTGCCGCAGCGAACCCACGCCGGCGGGTTCCTGCGCCTCGCCGATGAGCACGCGCAGCACGTTGGGCTGCCCGGCCAGATCGCGCGATCCCGCGCCCGTGCCCACGCACTCGAGCCGGAACGCAGGCGGCGGCCCCCAGTCCTCGACCAGCGTGGCGAGCAAGGCTGCGCCCGTGGGCGTGGTCAACTCGCTCTGCACCTCGCCGATTTCCACCGGAGCGCCGCGCAGCAGCAGCGCGGTCGCGGGTGCCGGGACCGGGATCAGCCCGTGCTCGGAGCGCACGCTCCCCCGCCCGAGCCGGGGTGGCGAGGAGTGGACGCGCGTGATCCCCAGGCTCTCGAGCCCGAGCAACGCCCCGGCCACGTCCACCAGGGCGTCGGCAGCCCCCACCTCGTGGAAGTGCACTTTCTCGACGCTCGTGCCGTGCACCTCGGCCTCCGCCGCGGCCAGCCTGTGGAAGACCGCGAGCGAGCGCTCCCGCACGGCGGCCGGCAGGTCCGCGCGGGCGAGCACCTCCTCGACGTGGCGCAGGTGACGGTGGGGCTGGCGCGCCTCCTCGACCACGACCTCGACCTGGAGCGCGGCCAGCGGACCACGGCGCACCTCCTTCACCACGACCCGCACGCCCTCGAGGCCGAGCCGCCCGGGCAGCGCCTGCACTTCCGCGGCCGGCCAGCCCGCCGAAACCAGGGCCCCCAGCGTCATGTCCCCGCTGATGCCCGAGAAACAGTCGAACCAGGCGATGCGCATCCTCGTGTCTCCTCGATTCAGCGGCGCCGGGTCGCGACGTTCACCAGGTGGGCGGCATAGCCCGCCCCGAAGCCGTTGTCCACGTTCACCACCGTGACCCCCGCCGCGCAGGAGTTGAGCATGGCCAGCAGCGGCGCCAGCCCGCGGAAGTGCGCACCGTATCCGACGCTCGTGGGCACGGCGATGACCGGGCGGTCCACGAGCCCGCCCACCACGCTGGCCAGCGCACCCTCGAGGCCAGCCACGACCACGATCACGCGCGCACCCCGCAGGCGCCGGCGGTGCACCAGCAGGCGGTGAAGCCCCGCCACCCCCACGTCGGCGATGAGTTCGGCGCGGCTGCCCATGACCCGGGCGGTGACCAGAGCCTCCTCGGCCACCGGCAGATCGGCGGTGCCGGCGCAGACCACCAGCACCGCGCCAGTGCCGGAAGCCCGGCGCGCACCCCGGACGCGGATGCGCGGCAGCACCACGCAGCGCGCCAGTTCGTGCAGCACGGCCTGCGGGAAGGCCCGGACGAGTGCGGCGCGCCCGGTCTCGTCCACGCGGGTCACCAGGACCGGGCCGCCCTTCTCGAACAGGCGGCCCGCGATCGCCACGAGCTGCGCCGGCGTCTTGCCCTGGCCGAAGATGACCTCCGGAAAACCGCTGCGCTGCGCGCGCTGGTGGTCGAGCGTGGCGAAGGCGAGCTGCTCGAGCGGCGCCTCGTCGATCCGCCGCGCGGCCGCGGCGGGGCTCAAGCGCCCACGCCGCACGCTCTCGAGCAGGCGCATCAGCTCAGCGGGCCGCATGCGGAGACTCCGGACGGGCGGGATCGGCCGCGGACTCGGCCGACGGCGCGGACTCCGCGAACGTCTCCGGGCCGTGGCACTCAAGTTCCTCGAGATAGCCGCTCAGCAGCGTGGTCAGCTCGTCCACCGTGCGGGTGTGGTTTGCCCGCTCGCGCACGAGCGCGCTCTGCGGCAGCCCCTTGACGTACCAGGCCACGTGCTTGCGCATCTCGCGCGTGGCCGCGGCGGGCCCCGCCCACTCGACCAGCAGGTGCAGGTGCCGAAGGCCCGCCCCGAGCCGTTCGGCAGCGGTCGGCGGCGGCAGCAGCTTCCCACGCTCCCAGAAGGCGCGCACCCGCCGGAAGATCCAGGGGTCGCCCAACGCCGCGCGCCCGAGCATGACGCCATCGCAGCCCGTGGTCTCGAGCATGCGCACCGCATCCTCCGGCCCGCGCACGTCGCCGTTGCCGATGACCGGGATGCCGACGGCCCGCTTAGCCTCGCCGATCAGCTCCCAGTGCGCCTCGCCCCCGAACTTCTCCGCGCGGGTGCGGGCGTGGATTGCCACGGCCTCCGCCCCGGCGCCCTCGAGCGCGCGCGCCACCTCGATCACGTTCGACGAGCCTCCGTCCCAGCCCAGCCGGGTCTTGGCGGTGATGGGCAGCGTGCTCGCCCGCACCATGCGCCGCACGATCTCCGAGAGCAGCGGCAGGTCGGTGAGCAGGGCCGCGCCGGCCCTGCGATTCACCACCTTGCGCGCCGGGCAGCCCAGGTTGACGTCGATCCAGTCCGGGCGCCCGGCGGGCGGCAGCGCGCACAAGGCGCCCGCCGCATCCGCCATGACTCCGGGGTCGGCGCCGAAGAGCTGCACGCCGATGGGGCGCTCCACCGGCTCGAAGCGGCAGTATTCAAGCGTGGCCCGCCGCCCGCGCACCAGCCCGTCGGCCGAAACCATCTCGGTCACGACCCCGGAAGCGCCCTGTTCGCGCGCCAGCCGGCGGAAGGGCGAATCGCTCACCCCGGCGAGCGGGGCCAGCAGGAACGGGGAGTCGAAGAGGATGTCGCCGATTCGCATGGTCGCCAGTGTAGCGCGTGTCGTCAGGCTGCGCCCCCCGCCCATTCGCGGGCGATGGCGGCCACCTCGGCGAAGTCGTTGAACGCGCGGGTGGTGATGCCCTCCCGGGCGCACCACTCGAGCAGGTCGCCGCGCGCGATGACCCGGTCGGCCTCGCGGGCTCCGCAGCGGTCCGAAAACCCGTCCCCCACGAGCACGGTCTCGCAGCCCCGCTCGCGCCAGTGACGCACATGGGGCGCCTTGCAGTTGCCGCAGCGACCGCAGCCCCCGGCGCTCCAGGGGAACTCCGGCACCACACGGCCCGGCTCGAAGCGCAGGCGGTTCGCGGCGAAGGACACGTCCTTCAACCCCGCGCGCTCAAGCTGGTCGGCGAGGTAGAAATCGAAGCCCTCGCTCAGCACCATCACCTGGTCGCCGCGGGCCCGCGTCTCGCGCACGAAAGGCGCGAAGTGCGGGTCCAGCGCGAAGCCGCGCGTGAAGGCCAGCGCCTCCCCGGCCGTCGCCGAGATCAGCCGGCACTGCCTCTCGGTCAGCTCGCGGTGCCCCAGCTCACCGCTCGCCCAGGGTCCAAGCAGGCTCTCGTGCTCGGCCGAGCCCCCCGGCGAGAAGGCGCGCGCGAAGGCCGCGCCGATATCGGCCGACGAGATGGTGCCGTCGAAATCGCAGAGGAAGGCACGCGCCATCTCAGCGCGCCACGGCCCGGCGCGCCGGGGGCTTCGCCGTCGCCTTGCGCGGCGGCGCTCCCGGCGCCGCCGCGGCGAACACATCGCGCGGCGCACGTGCTTGCGCCAGCACCGCGCGGGCCCGCGCCCAGACCGGGTCGCCCTCGAGCGCCACGCGCGCCGCGGCCCCGTCTCCCAGCATCCGGCGCGCCATCTCGCGGCGCACCGCACGCTCGAGCACGGCGCGCCCGGACGCAGCCGCGGCGGCCGTGAACTCCACCCCCTCCTCGCGCAGCCAGACCAGGAACTCCGTCCAGGGCACGGGCGCCGCCACGTCGGGCTGTGGTTGCGGGTGCGTGTTGAGCCAGCGGTTGGCGAAGCGGAAGGCGAGGTTGCGCGACTCGACGCGGCGCAACAGGCCAGCGAGCGTGTCCGGCACGACGACCACGTCCGGCGCGATGCCGCCGCCGCCGTACACGGCGCGGCCGGCCCGCGTGCGGAAGAGTGGCCGGGGCGTGGTGTCGGGTGCGGACGGCGGCACCGGAGCGTCCGCCGCGTCCTCCTCGTCCAGGAGCGAGTCGCGGATGGCGCGGTCGATCGAGCGGCCGCTCGGCGTGTAGTAGAGGGCGGTCGTCAGCTTGAGCGCGGCCTTCTGGTCGGGCAGCGGGAAGACGCGCTGCACCGAGCCCTTGCCGAAGGTCGGGCTGCCCACCAGCAGCGCCCGGTCGAGGTCCTGCAGCGCCCCGGCCACGATCTCGGAGGCCGAGGCGCTGCCGCCGTCCACCAGCACGACGACCGGCCACTGCAGGTTCGGCCGGGGCTCGTCAGCGTAGTAGCGGCTGTCCTCGCTGCGGACGCGGCCGCGCGTGTAGACCACCATCGTCCCGCGCGGCACGAACGCCTCGATGACCCCCACGGCCTGGTCGAGCAGCCCACCGGGGTTCATGCGCAGGTCGAGCACCAGGCTCTTCGCCCCCTGAGCGCCCAAACGATCGAGCATGGTGCGCGTCTCCTCGGCGGTGCGCTCCGAGAAGGCCGAGAGCCTCAGGTAGCCGATGCTGTCC
>Ga0315275_10006288_pt1 | contig 11340 bp, 8 predicted proteins | sample YL17G03_0_MG_FD_205557 | JGI IMG/M metagenome (GOLD analysis project Ga0315275, IMG submission 205557) | Sediment microbial communities from Yellowstone Lake, YNP, Wyoming, USA - YL17G03_0 | ecosystem: Environmental > Aquatic > Freshwater > Lake > Sediment | place: USA: Wyoming | collected...
AGAATCCACGGCCACGGGCGGACGCAGTAGTGAGCCACCGTGAACCACAGCGTCGCGAGCAGCGAGTGCCGCTCGTCCTTCGCCGACATCATGCGCTGAGCGACGTACCCGCCGCCGCCGGGCTCCTGCCCCGGGTACCAGCTCGCCCACCACTGAATCCCGACGTACGCCAGGAAGGCGGCAAGAGGCAGCGCCAGCGTGGCCACTCCGTCCGCGCGGCCCGCGCCGTCGCCGACCCTCGGCAGGAACTCGAAGGTGGAGGCGGGGAGCTTGTCGTGAAGCCCCGCGATGCCACCAATGGCGGGCAGGCGGATCACGAACCAGGCGAGTGCGATCGTCCCACCCATGGCGAGGAAGAACTGGAAGAAGTCGGTGACGACCACGCCCCAGAGGCCCGACATCGCCGAGTAGACCGCGGTTAACGCGAGGCTCACCATCACGGCCGTCAGGCGGTTCCAACCAAGGGTGACGGCCAGGATCTTGGCCATCGCCAGGTTGACCCATCCCATGATCACGCAGTTGATGGCGAGGCCGAGATACAGTGCCCGGAACCCGCGCAGCACGGCGGCCGGCTTGCCGCCGTAGCGAATCTCCGCGAACTCGACGTCGGTCATGATCCCCGCCCGCCGCCACAGCCTCGCGAAGAAGAAGACGGTCAGCATGCTCCCGAAGGCGGCGCTCCACCACAGCCAGTTCCCGGCAATGCCGTTTCGCGCGACAAGCCCGGCCACGGCGAGGGGCGTGTCGGCGGCGAAGGTGGTCGCCACCATCGAGGTGCCGGCCAGCCACCACGGCAGGTTGCGGCCTGACAGGAAGAACTCGTTGACGCTGCGGCCGGCCCTTCTGGAGTACACGATGCCGATGGCCAGAGACACCGCGAAGTACGCGATGATGATGGACCAGTCGAGAGGTGTCAGCGTCACGCCTCGTGACCCGTCGTGAGCGCATCGTGGAACGCGCGGCGGACGTCCTGCATAGGCTCGTTCGGCCCCGCCTCCGGGTGCACGCGATTGGTCAGGAGCGCCACGTAGAAGTCCTGCTCAGGGTCGATCCAGAGCGACGTTCCCGTGAACCCGGTGTGCCCGAAGGCGGACGCCGACATCTTCGTCCCGCACGACGAGGAGGTGCGCATCATGTCCCAGCCGAGCGCCCGGGAACTGCCCGGTACCGTGGAGCGGGAGAGGAACAGTCGCACCGTCTCTCGTGTCGCGAGCCGCCGTTCGGCTTCGCGGTCGCCTGATAGCACCTGCAGGATCACCCGGGCGAACACCCCCACGGCGGCCGCGGTGCCAAACAGACCCGAGTGTCCCGCCACGCCGCCCATGGCCCAGGCGTTGTCATCGTCAACTTCTCCCACCAGGAGCCGGTCGCGCCACTCGTTGAACCGCGTCGGCGCGATGCGGGGACGCCACGACGCAGGCGGGTTGAACACGAGCGGGACTCCTGCGGCCCCTGCGGCCATCGAGCCGGCCGCCATCTCCTCAAGTTGGACATCGAGCGACCGGCCGTCGACGGTCTCGAGAAGATGTCCGAGCAACATGAACCCGAGGTCGCTGTAGATACTCCGTGATCGAGGCGGACACTCGAGCGGGGTCGCCGCGATCGCGGCCAGGATGCCATCCCGATCAGCGTGCGCTCTCCAGAGTGGCTCCCAGGCCGGCAGCCCCGATGCGTGTTCCAGAAGGTCCCGCACGCAGACGGCTGTTCGGTCGTCGCCCTGCCAGTTCGCCTCGTAGTCCCTGACCGGCGCGTCGAGCAACAGTCTCCCGCCCTCGACCAGCCGCATCGCGACGCTGGCCGTCACGATCACCTTGGTGAGGGAGGCGAGATCAAACACGGTGTCGGCAGTGACGGGGGTGGCCCCCGGCTCGTACGTCAGTGATCCTGCCTGTCCCTGCCACACCGCGCCGTCCGCTGTGCCGACCTCGGCGCACGCGCCGGGGAACACGCGGGCCGCGACACCGCTTCGCAGGACGTCGATGGCACGCGAGAACGCACTCACGGCTGCGGCGTGCCCTCCTCGCCGGTGACACGGCTGGCCACGACGCCGACGATGAACGTGACCACGGACCCAATCAGGACGTACCACTGCCACGAGGTCAACTGCAGAAGCTTGACTGCCAGCATCACGGCGGCGCCGGCGACGATGCCGACGAACGCGGATCGCTGGCGCACCCTCGGTGCAAACGTGCCGAGCAGGAAGACGCCCAGAATGATCCCGTTGGTGAAGGACGCGATGCCGAGCACCTCGTCCACCACACGATTCGAGAACTGGATCGCCGCGAATGCGACACCGATCTGCACGACGCCCCAGAAGGCCGTCAGCCACTTCGAGACACGCAGGTAGTGTTCGTCCGAGGCCTTTCGCACCGGCATGTAGAAATCGGCCATCGAGGTGGCAGACGACGAGTTCAAGGACGACGACAAGGTTGACATGGCCGCAGCGAAGACCGCCGCGATCACGAGGCCGACCACGCCGCTGGGCAAGTGGCTGACAATGAAGTGGGGGAAGATTCGATCGCTCTGAATGCGGCCATTCACCGTGAACGCGGCGATCTCGTCGGCCCCGGGACCGTTGTAGAACACGTACAGCATCACGCCGATCACGAGGAAGAGCACGAACTGCGCGAAGATGACGACGCCGCTCGAGAGCAGTGCCACCCGCGCCTGCCGCGGCGAGCTGCTGCACAGGTATCGCTGCACCATCAACTGGTCGGTGCCGTGCGTCGCCGTAGTCAGGAATGCGCCGCCGATCACCCCGGACCAGAACGTGTAGTTCTTCGTGATATCCCACGTGAAGTCGAAGATCGTGAACTTGTTCGCGCCGCGGCCCACGCGAACCACCTCCGCCCAGCCTCCGGGGATCCGATCCAGCAGGATGACGGCAGCCAGCCCCGCTCCGACAAGATAGATGACCAGTTGGACGACGTCGGTCCAGATGACCGCGCTCATCCCGCCGAGGTAGGTGTAGATGATGGTCGTCAGTCCCATCACAGCCACCGACGCCACCAGGATTGTGATCGTCGGGCTCAGCCCGGGCACCCAGGCGCGCGCCATGTCTTCGGTCCCCGGCATCGCCAGCAACAGCGCCGCCAGCACGAGGCCCGTGGCGAACAGCCGAACCCCATCCGCCAGGCTGCGGGTGACCAGGAACAGGCCGGCCGCGAGCCGCTTCACTCCCGACCCGAAGCGCACGCCGAGGATCTGGTAGACCGTCAGCAACTCGCCGCGGAAGTAGGCGGGGACGAACACGATGCTCACGACGATTCGGCCGAGCATGTAGCCCATGACCAGCTGCAGGAACGTCATGTTCCCGGTAAACGCCACGCCGGGAATGCTGATGAAGGTCACCGTGCTCGTCTCGGTGGCGACGATCGATCCCATGATCGCCCACCACGGCACGCGGCGCCCGCTCACGAAATAGTCCCTGACGCTGTGTTGATCGCGGGAAAACCACGCGCCGAATGCCACTGTTCCGACAAGGTAGACGACGATGACGATCAGGTCGAGGAGGTGCATAGGGCGTTTACCAGGCCGGCGAGTGTCGCTGGCCGAAGACCTGCCCGCCGATGGGTGCCAGGCTGTCCGAGCCTCGGGACGGATTGACGGGACTATCGTACGAGAACAGGATGACGCCGTCGACCCCCAGGCGTCGTGCCTCGATGATCTGCCTGCGCGTCTCGTCGCCGGCCCGCCGGCAGGCTCCGGCACCGGCCCAGACCAGGCGCCCCGGCGCGACAGGGCGAGCCGACGCCGCGACCGCGAGCAAGACGATACCGAGGATGACGAACGCAGGCCGGGCTGACAACATGAAATCGCGCGACTGTAACAACTGCCCGCGACGCGTGTCAACGCAGCCGCTGTCATGACCGCAGCCGGTACGGCATTGACACGGACGCCGCTCCCTTCCTATGCTCCGTTCGCGGAGGCTCCACGTGCGGCACGTCATCGGCATCGACGCAGGCGGAACCAAGACGGTCTGTCTTCTGGCAGACGAAGACGGCCACGTGGTGGCGCAGGCCAGGGCCTCGGGCGCCAACCTGCAAGTCGTCGGCGAACTGGAAGTGGAGAAGGTCTTGCACGCCGTGATGTCGGATGCCATCGGCGATCGCGCGATCTGGCCGCAGGCCATCTGCCTCGGCATCGCCGGCGTGGATCGCGAGGACGATTCGGCGATCGTCCGCGCCATCATGCGCCGCATCGGCTACAGGGCCCGCATCATCGTCGTCAACGACGCGCTGGTGGCGCTCGTGGCCGGCGCGGGCAGCGAGCCCGGCATCGTCGTGATTGCCGGCACGGGCTCCATTGCCTACGGGCGGAACGCGCAGGGCCGGGCGGCACGCGCCGGCGGGTGGGGCTACGTCCTCGGTGACGAAGGCAGCGGCTACTGGCTCGGGCGACGCGCGCTGCGGGCGGTGGTGCGGCAAAGCGACGAGCGGGGAGCCCCAACGCTCCTGACGGGAAAACTGCTCCAGCACTTCGGCATCGGCAAGCCGCAGGACCTCGTGCAGGTCGTCTACTACCGGAACCTCCGGCCACCCGCAATCGCGGCGCTGGCGACCCACGTCAACCAGGCCGCGGTGGAGGGCGACCGCGTGGCGCGCGACATCCTGGCGGAGGGAGCCGGCGAACTCGTCGGCGTGGTCAGGTCCGTGATGATGAGGCTCGGCATCGCGCAGGACCCATTCGTCTGCGTACTGGCCGGCGGCATTTTTCAGGCTGTGCCGTCGTTGTCGGAGGATGTGACCCGGCGGTTGTCGGAGATGGCGCCCCGCTGCCGCGTCACTCGTCTGTCGACCGAGCCGGCGGCGGGCGCCGTCCGGCTCGCGCTCGATGAACTGCACGGCGGCGCGATCATCCCCGTCTACCTGTAAGAGCCGTCACCCGGCACGCTATTCCCGTCCGTTGGCCGCGGGCCCCAGCAACTCCCGCAGGCGCGGCTCGATGTCCTCGCCCACGGCCTCCCGCACCACGCCATCGGCCTTTCGCAGCCGCGAGAGCGCCTTCTGGTAGGGCAGCCCCGTTTTCTGCATCACGATCGCCACCTTGGCGTTCCCGTGGGCCCGCGGGAGCAGCTTACTGGCCCCTTCGTAATCGACCCCTGTGGCGATCATGAGAATGCGCCGCGCGCGGTCCTTGAGCTTCTCCGAGGTCGACTGGACGTCCACCATGAGATTGCCGTACGTCTTGCCGATCCGGATCATCGACCCCGTCGTCAGCATGTTCAGCACGAGCTTCGTCCCGGTGCCGGCTTTCAGGCGCGTCGACCCCGCGATGACTTCCGGACCGACGCCCAGGGCGATCGTCAGGTCGACGAACGTCTGCAGATCGGCGGCAGGATCACAGGTGACGAAGATGATGCGGGCACCGGCCTTCCGGGCGGCGGCGAGCCCTCCTCGCACGAACGGCGTGATGCCGCTCGCCGACACGCCGACGAAGACATCGCGTTTGTTGGCTTTCATGCGGGCGACGGTGCGCGCCCCTTCGTCGTAGCGATCTTCGACGCCCTCCCGCGCCCGCAACACGGCGCTCTTGCCCCCGGCCATAATCCCCTGGACCAGTTCCGGAGGCGTGCCGAAGGTGGGAGGGATCTCGGCAGCCTCCAGGACGCCGAGGCGCCCGCTCGTGCCTGCGCCGACGAACACCAGGCGCCCCCCTTTGCGCAGCGCCTGAGCGATAATGTCAACAGCGAGGGCAATGCGTTCCCGCTCCCGGCTGACCGCGGCCAGCATCTTGCGGTCTTCGGCGAGCATGACGTCGATGATCTCGGTCGACGGCAGCTTGTCGATGGCGAGACTGGCGGGATTGATGGCTTCCGTCGGCAACTGCTGCCACTTGGACCGGAGAGGCATGGGACACCCCGTGTATGCGAAACAACGACGGCAGATACTAGCGCCGCGGGGTAAACCTGTCAAACGCGCCGACGCGGCGACAGCGTCGTCCGGCGGCGGCGATGAGCGGATCCTGGACGAATACCTCGATCACCTAAGGGTGGAGCGCCGCCTGGCGGGGAACTCGGTGGAGAGCTACGCGCGAGATCTCGCCAGGCTCGCGGGGTTCGCGGGCGCAACCGATTGTGCAGTCTCTGCGCTCACGAGAGGCCAACTCGAAGCGTTCGTCCGCGGGCTGCTGTCGGAAGGTCTGTCCCCGCGTTCGGCCGCTCGCTCCGTCGCGAGCATCCGCGGGTTCTACCGCTACCTGGTTCGCGAGGGCCGCATCACCGCGAGCCCAGCCGAGGACCTGCAGGGGGCCCGTCCCTGGCCGGCGCTGCCGAGGTATCTTTCGCCCTACGAGGTCGATCGCCTGATCGAACAGCCCGACACGACGACGCCGCTGGGATTGCGCAATCGCGCATTGCTGGAAGTGCTGTACGCCACTGGACTTCGCGTGTCCGAGTTGGTCGGCCTGCGCGCCGCCGACGTCCATCTGTCGGCGGGATACCTGACCTGCACGGGCAAGGGCGACAAGCAGCGCCTGGTGCCCCTCGGCGATCGGGCCGTCGCATGCGTCCGGGAGTACCAGCGTGACGGCCGGCCCGCGATTGCAGGACCGGCTTCCTCCATCCGCCTGTTCCTGAACGCGAGGGGTGGGCCGTTGAGCAGGGTGGGATTCTGGGGGGTGCTCAAGGGCTGCGCGCGTAAAGCGGGCCTGCGCCCGGACGTGAGCCCGCACGTCCTGCGGCACTCCTTTGCGACACACCTGCTGGAGCACGGGGCCGATCTCAGGTCCATTCAGATGATGCTCGGGCACGCCGACCTGTCCACCACGCAGATCTACACACACGTGCTCGAGACCCGCCTGCGGGCGATCTACGATCAATTCCACCCGCGCCAGTAGGGAAGTGCACCGTTGAGGCATTGGCTCGCGTCCGTCGTTCTCGTGCTGCTGGCCTGGCTCGCCTGGGCCGCCCTGACGCTGCCTCCCGCATCAACGCCCCTTCGCCTGCCGGCGCCGCGGCCCGGTGATCCGCCCATGGCCCGGGGCGCCTACCACGTGCACTCACGCGCGTCCGACGGCACCGGCACCATCCCGGATATCGCCGCGGCGGCTGCCAGGGCCGGGCTGCGGTTCGTCATCGTGACCGACCATGGCGACGGTCTTCGTCGACCCGCGCCGCCCCGATACATCGGCAGCGTGCTGTGCATCGAAGCCGCCGAGATCAGCACCACCGACGGCCACTACGCGGTCCTCGGCATGGAGCGGCCGCCGTACCCGCTCGGTGGCGAGGCACGCGATGTCGTCGAAGACGTCGCGCGTCTCGGTGGCTTCGGTGTGGCCGCCCATCCGGACTCGGCAAAGCGCGAATTGCGGTGGGATGCGTGGGATACGGGATTCGACGCCGTGGAGTGGTTCAACGCCGACTCCGAGTGGCGCGATGAGCCGAGATGGCGCCTGCTGCCCACGTTCCTGCATTACCCCGCGCGTCCTGTCGAAGCCGTGGTGTCCCTCTTCGATCGGCCGGCCGGCCTGCTCCAGCGATGGGACCGGCTGACCCAGCATCGGCGTGTGGTCGGTCTGGCGGCGGCCGACGCGCACGCGCGCATGGGCCTCGGGGGAAAAGCCGATCCGTACGACGAGCGCGTGTACGTCAGAGTGCCGTCGTACGAGGCGGTGTTCCGCGCCTTCTCGCTGCGGGTTGAACTCAGTCAGGCCCTGACCGGCGACCCGACGATCGATGCGGCGCTCGTTGTCGGCGCGATCAGGGCCGGTCATGTGTACGCCGCATTCGACGGAGTGGCCGGCCCCGCGGCGCTGTCGTTCTCCGCCGAGTCTGGAGGAGTCACGGCCCGGCAGGGAGACGACCTCGCGCTGCGCGGCCGGGTGGACATCCGCGCCTCGTCCAATACACCCCCAGGCGGCGACATCGTCCTCGTTCGCAATGGAGAGGTCATCCACAGGTCGCCGGGATCGTTGCTGGCATGGGCGGACGATCGACCCGGTGTCTATCGCATCGAAGCGTCTGCTCCGTCCGCGCCGGGGGATCCGCCCCTGCCATGGGTGGTCAGCAACCCGGTGTACGTCGGCATGGAGCCCCGCGACACCGGCACCCCGGCACCGCCACAGGCATCGGCCCGCCTCGTCCTGCCGGGAGGATCCTGGCACATAGAAAAGGACCCGGCATCCACGGGGAGCTTCGAGAACACGGAAGGGCAGGGCGGCGTCCTTCGCCGCTTCTCGTTCCAGCTCGGTCGCGGCGGGGCGAGTCCCTTTGTCGCCCTCGTAACCTCCGACGTGGGGCCGTTGCGCGACGCCACCAGGGTGGCGTTTCGCGCGGGCTCCACCAGGCCCCTCCGGCTGTCCGTCCAGGTGCGCACCGTCCACGGCATTACCCAATCGCGGTGGCAGCGGTCGGTCTATCTCGATGCATCACCGCGCGACATCACCGTGACGTTTGCCGACATGCGCGTGGCCGGCACTGCCGAGCGACGGCAGTTCGACCCCGCGCGGATCGAATCCCTCCTGCTGGTGGTCGACACGACCAACGCGAGACCTGGCGATGGGGGAGCCGTGTGGATCGAGGGCCTGCGCACCGAGCGCTGATCCCATCCACGTTCAGGTGCGAACGGTGAGGAGCAGGTAGGCTGCCGCGGTGGCGAAGAGAATGTTCGGCGCCCACGCCGCCAGCAGCGGGTTGATCACCCCACTGGCCCCAATCGCGCCGAACACACTCATGGTGGTCCAGTAGACGAGGGCCAGCACGATCCCCAGGCCGATGCCGTACATCGCGCCGCGCCTGCCCGTCGTCACCGCGAACGGCACGGCGATCAGGGTCATGATGAGCGTGACCCACGGGAACGACAGCTTGCGGTGCAGCTCCACTTCGTAGTCGGTCACGTCGATGCCGCTCGCGCGCAACTCCACGATGTAGCGCTTCAGCTGCTGGTACGTCATCCGCTCGGCATCCGCCTGCTCGGTCATGAAGTATTGCGGCGGCTCGACAGACACGTCCGCCTGGTCCACCGACCGGTAGCTGCGCTCCTCGATGAGCCGATCGAACTCCCGCACCCAGCCGTCCCGCGCCTTCCAGACGACCGTCTGCTCGAAGCCCGTCGTCTGGCCGGTGAACGCCACCGTCTTGTAGAACGCCCGGCTCTGCAGCCGCCACGCCTTCGGCGAAAAACGGAACACGGAGAACCCGCTCAACTCGCTTCGCCGAGGATCAAAGTAGATGTAGTTGTAGATCTCGCCCTTCCGCCCGAGCACCCACCGGCGGTTCAGGATGTCGAAGGTCCGCGGCGCTCCTCCGCGAATCACGTGCCGCAGCGAATCGGCCCGCCGGTTTGAATAGGCCAGCACGTTTTCCTCGAACAGGAACAGGGCGCCGCCGGCGACAGCCGCGAACACCAGCAGGGGCGCGGCGGCGCGGTAGAGGGAGATGCCGCACGCCCGCATCACGACGAGCTCGCTCGTACGGGTCAGGATCCCGATCGTCACCAGGCCGCCGATCAGCACCGACAGCGGGATGCACCAGTACACGTACTGCGGCGTCGCGTACCACATGTACTGCAGCACCATCGTCCCCGTGGCGGTGCCCTTGAACAGCTTGTCCGACAGATCGATGAACGTCGAAATCTGGAAGATGCCGAGGAGGGCCATGAAGGTGAGGCCGAAGACCCGGAGGTACATCTTCCCGATGTACGCGTCCAGGATATTGGCCCGGAGCCGCCACGAGCGCGACCAGCGGCTGCCCGCCGCGACGCCGCGACGGACGGCCCCGGCGCCTCGCCCCGTCGCCTGTCCCAGCGCCCCGAGCCTCGGCAGGAGCAGTTCAACGCGGGCACGGAGCCGTTCCAGCGGGTGAAGCCACCGGGCCTCGCGGATGCGGGGGTTCAGCAGGAGGAGTCCGACTCCACCCAGGACGATGTTGGGGATCCAGGTGGCGAGCCAGGCCGGCACCCAGGCGCCCTTGGCCGCCGACTGGGCGTTGCCGAGGATGACGTAGTAGACGTAGATGACGCCGATGCCCTGGACGAAGCTGGCGAACTTCGCATCGCGCCGGTTGGTGAGGCCGAAGGCGGCCCCGAGCAGCGCGAACACGATGCACGCGAACGGAATGGAGAACTTCTTCTGGATTTCCATTTCCGCGTTATGGGTGGAGACACGCTGGCGCTTCAGCGAACCGATCAGCGTTCGCAGCTCCGCGATGCTCATCTCGCGGTCGCCCTTCTGGGGCCCCGTTCGAGGAAAGACCGTCTCCGGGTCGAGGCTGAGGACCAGCTGTTTGAAGCGCGCCACGCTGTAGTCCTGAGGGGCATCAGCCTTGCTCGTGTGCTGCGTCCCGTCCTCGAGCACCAGTTCCACGGTGCGCTGGCCCCGGTCGAGAACCATGTGTCCCCGGGCAGCCAGGTAGAGAACCGGGTTCTCCGGGTGTGTCGTGTCGGCCAGGAACACGTCGCGCCAGCCGCCGCCAGACGGCACGTCTCTGACGAACAGCACCCGATTGGTGAAATCCTCGAAGAACACCCGGGACTTGACTTCGCCCTCGACGCGCTGCGCCACGATGTTGTAGGTGATTTCCCTGGACGTCTGGTTGGCGTCCGGAACCGCCCACACGTAGACGTAGAGGGTAGCCGCCATCCCGACCACCCCAAGCACCATGACGGGCCGCAGCACTCGCGCCACGCTCACGCCACACGCCTGAAGGGCCACCCATTCCCGATCGCTCGACAGGCGGCCGAGTCCGACCAGCAGACCCACCAGCAGCGACATGGGAATGGTCACCGCAAGAGCCTGTGGGACCAGGGTCAGCATGAGCGACAGGACGGTCGTGGCTGCGACGCCCTTCGAAATCAGTTTCTCGGCCAGGCCCATGAGGAACGGGAGGACGAGCATGAAGGTGAAAACCAGCAACGACATCAGAAACGGCGGGATGACACTGCGAATGACGTAGCGGTCGATGACCCTGAGCATAGGCTGGTGCCGCCAACGATACCACAGGCGGCCAAGCCTGGCGTCCCGGCCCGGGGGGCAGGCGGGTGGTTTGCGGTGGGCCCGAGGACGGGAGCCGAGTGTCGGTGCCTCCGGAAGCCCTACGGAAGGGCTCCAGGAGTGCCTGGGTCGAAGGAGGGCGGCCGTAAGGAGGCAGGAGGCGCTGGCGCACCAACAATTCATCAACAGGGGGTATATTGGCTAGATGTTGACGATGTCTGATAATATATGTTATGTTAAGTAATGAATGGAAACCGACCGCGATGCCGCCAGGAGCGTGTCCGAGTATTCCTCCGGACACGCTCCTGGCGGCACGTGTTGGGCGCCGAACCGGAAACCAGGACGCATGGCTCCAGGGAGATGTCGCATGGTTGACGCGGGGGCTGGGCCGATGTCATTCGGGAATTCGCC
>Ga0315275_10006289_pt1 | contig 11340 bp, 17 predicted proteins | sample YL17G03_0_MG_FD_205557 | JGI IMG/M metagenome (GOLD analysis project Ga0315275, IMG submission 205557) | Sediment microbial communities from Yellowstone Lake, YNP, Wyoming, USA - YL17G03_0 | ecosystem: Environmental > Aquatic > Freshwater > Lake > Sediment | place: USA: Wyoming | collected...
CACCTGACATATGCGGCGAGCAAATGAAACTACAAACGATAAAAAGGAAGAATGGAAGCGTTACTCGATTCTTATACTTTCCAAAAAGCGATTTGCAAAAGGCCGGCTTCACTCAAGATGAGGAACTTATAATGGAATCCAGACCAGGATGTATAATAATCCGCAATTCCCTTATTCAACCCGAAACTTCTCTCGGGACCGATGGAACCGATATTAAAAATCCTACAATAACAGCTTTGAACAATTCAAGAATATTAGAAGCGATCAGAGACTTCGGAGAACCGCTCGATGCACAAAAGGAGCTGGCCATTCAGGTGAAGAATTTTCTGGATTACCAAATCGATAGGGAGCTGCGCGAGAAAGGCTATCTGAGCGATGCCACCAGGAGATGGGTAACGGAGCTAAGCGAGATCCTGGACAAGATCCAAAAAGCCATATACGGGGAGAGGAGCGTAAACCTCCATGTCCATAAAAAAATTAGCCATTCTTACATTGCCATGAAAATCCGAGAAGCAACATCTAACAGAGAGCACACAGGGCAATTACCTCAAAAACCCGCTACCTAGCTCTCCATGGACTTTATGGCCTTGAGCACCTCTTTTCCCTTATCTGTAAGGGTGTAAATGCGACCCTTCCCATCGTGAGGATTTATGCAAACTACAAGGCCTCTTTTTGTCAGGTCTCCAAGCTTAAGGCTTATGTTCGGTAGGCTCGATTTCATGGCCTTCGCCAACTGGGTGGGAGTTTTGGGGGTTTCCAGAAAAATCAATACCTGCTTCCGCTTTGAGCTTTTCAACACGAAGGCTGCATCTTCCCACGGCATGAATTGAATTTGGTTATAGAATAAGTGGAGTATTATTATAGAATGGTTAAGCTTTGATTAAGTTTTATATATACATCGATCAAAATATACGCATGAGCATAAGGTTGCTTTCGTTGTTATTGTTGGTTTCCGTGATCGGCATATCCGGCTGCACGAGCGGCGATCCGGTCTATTCAGGAGACTCGGGAGTTCAGCAAACGGAACAACCGGCGACTCAAGCTGTTTCCACGACCACTGTGGCCACGTTGGGTGATATATATGCTCTACCTCAAAACTGGGATGCCGACTCCCAAGACGACGGGATCAAATTCTTCCTAAATCCTAAGGATTCCAGTGATAAGCCCGTCGAAGTCGACGGAACGCTCAGCGCAACTCTCTGGAAGAAGGAACAGGCAGGCATGGACTTCGTTAAGGGGGATATGATCAAGGAGTGGAAAGGCATACAAGTCAAGAAATCCGATTTTGGGTATGCGGGAGCCGAAGTTCGCCTGGAGTATGATGACAATTACGTTCCCGATCAATTCGATGCCGGCGTTCTGGAAGTCCGTTTCGATACTCAGGGAAAAACATTCACCGCTCAAGCTGACGTTTTGCTGGGCTATTAAGTTTTTTGCGAATGTTTTCCAATGTTTCATATTTTCGCACGATTTTCGGGGCTATCTTATTAAAGCCTTCAATAATTTCTTTCCTTCGTTGTTCGTCCATGTCGCCAGGAGAAATAACAACCGTGTCTGATTTTTGTTTTTTATTTACGAAAAAAGCAAGCAGGATTTCTCCATTCTCCGGCATTCCCTTACCTTCGATATCTTTTGTTATTAAACGGCGAATTTGTGCTACGGTATCTTCCTTAAGGTATCTACCGGGCATCTCAATAAAATGAATGCCGATCTTGTTTAGGAATCCATCGGCATGATATCTTCGCGTGTTGTTATCGATAAAATTTGAAAGAATCAGTGTGGGAGAGGGCATAAGCGGAAAAACTGCTTTTACCTTTTCCTCTCCTGTTATTTCCGACCTGTAAATTAAACCCTCTTCTCTCATACTATCCAAATGTTTATAGACGGTTTTTCTCGATACGCCAGATTTTCTGGCTATTTTGCTTTGGGATAGGTTGCCTTCTAATCCATGTATTGTCGTTAGTATTTTTTTCCTAGCTTCCTTCCAATCCTCCCTATGTTTTTTCGTTCTTGCCATACAACCACGGGGTTACAAAATTATGGTAAATTTAATAAACATGCTCCATGTATGCTTCTTTTTGTATCATATCTGTAACCCCGAATAAATAATATAATTATAGGTTTAAAAACGTTTGCAAACTGGTGGGGAACATGAAGGATATTGTGTTCGCAAGGATGCCGGAAGAAGAGATGAATATTGTAAGAGACGTATGCAAATCCAGAGGCGAAGGGATAAGCAATTTCGTCAGGCGAGCCGTTCTTTCGGAACTTGCTAGATTGTCCTATCTCAGTACCGAAAGGAAAAAGGCACTTGGATTGTCACAATTCGATGGGAGATCACATGAATAAAAATGAGCCTGAATGGATTCAGAGAATTCTTGATGTTCATGATAGAGTACAGAAGGAAAAAGCGGGAATCGGAGAGAAAGGAGATGAAAACCATGCCTAATTCCAATCTCTCCGGAAAAAAGGTTGATTCGGCAGCTTTTAAGGAACGATCATTTGACATCTGCGACTTCTTCTACTCTTACATGGTTGAGAAATCCGACAACGGATTCCTCTACAGGCCAGATGTCTATAGGCTTCTGTGCAAAAAATTCAGCATGAAGAAGGACGTGGTGAAAGACATTCTGATGGAAATGGAACGAAGGGAAATGATCAGAAACGGGAATCGAGGGATTAAATTATGTCCGAAATAGATGAATCTGAAGATGAATTCCTAGGGCTTAGCGACGGCGAAAAAGAAAACATTTTTTTGGCGAAACTCGCCGATTGCACAAAGGAAAAATTTCATGTTCTCAAAAATAAAGACATAGATTTTTTCAATCTCAATCAAGGGATCTTCAAGGGCCAATGGTATTTCGGGAAACTTTTTGATGACGAAGGAATGCTACAACCTGGAATCGTCTTAAGTTCAAAATATGTCGCCATAGGCCACACTAATCTCATGGGCATAGGCCTAAAGGGTTACGGCGATCTTGAAATCCAAAAGTCGACCTGGTCGAATGATGATATAAAAAAATGGCTCACAACACCAGCAATAACCGACAAACTCGAGATATTTAACCAGATAAGAAACAAGATATTATTTTACATGGACTTTCCAGATGAAAGGATAGCAGATGTTTGCACATGCTGGGTCATTGGAACCTATTGTTATGAGCTATTTGAAAGCTATGGCTATCTGTATTTCAATGCTCTTAGGAATTCCGGCAAAACTAAAATCAAGAACATCCTCAAGTTCATGGGATTCAATGGCACAGAGGCATCAAACATTTCTGAATCCGGTTTCTTCAGGACAATCGAAAACAGGAAGGGATTATTGTGCCTCGACGAATACGAAAAGCTTGATGATATCCGCAAGAGAATTCTTGACCAGCTTCTCAACGCTGGCCACGAAAAGAGCGCAAGCGTAATAAGAACTGAAAGAATCGGGGATAAGTTTATAGCCAGAGAGTTCAGTGTCTTCTGTCCCAAAATAATATGCAACATAACTGGAATGAACCCAACAACTCAAAGCAGATGTATTACCATAAAACTCATGCGTACGAACAGGGATCAGGGAAGAAGGCAGGTGAGATTTCAGGATCCCGATTGGCAGAATATTAGGAACAAATGCTTCCGCCTGATAATGGAAAATTGGAAGGGAATAAAGGAAATATACGAGAATTACGATGGTTCCAACCTCATCAACAGGAACGAGGATATATGGAAATCGCTATTGTCCATTGCGAAATTCTTCAGTGAGGAGATTGAAAAAGGACTGATAGAATACTCAGGAACGAATATTGAAGAGAGTTCTATAGACATGTTGGAAGGCAACTGGCATTATGAGCTGCTAAAAACCATGTATAATCAAACAAAAGAACATGGGGATGGATGGTACCAGACAAGCCAAATAGGTACATGGATTCTAGGTACATTGATTCATCCCAACTCTAAGAGTCAGAGTCCCGCACGATGGGTTGGCAGACAATTGGCTATATTGCCAAAATTCAAACGTCGGAAAATGTCGTCAGGAAACGAATGGTACTTATCCACTGCGATTATTAAGGAGGTTATGGATAGGCTGACCTATCCTATCCCCCAAGATTACTCCACAAATTCAAGTAATTCCATAAACCCCACCGATTCCAGTAATTCCACGCATAACGATATTCAATCATAAATCGATAACTATGGAGTTAGTGGATATACAGGAATTACCGGAGGTCACCAAAGAATCTTCTTATGAAAATTATTTCATTAAACAACAATTTTTGAATTTCTTGCCACTTCCACACGGACATGGTTTGTTTCTTCCAAATTTCTTTATTTCAATTGAATTTTCTTTCTGCATTTCTGATAATAGAACTCTTTTTTCATACTGTTCCAACTCAATCATTTCACTCTCAGGAATTTCGATATCAGGACTACCATCATAGTACTTTTTCCTAATTTCGAATTTTCTTTTTCCAACTATAACTGTTGTTTTTGTAAATGCATCATTAACCAGGGGTTTTCTTACATTATCAATCAAATCTCCAGTAAATTTTCTTTCTGGATCAGGGAGAAATAATATCCTCTCTACATTATTTGATTTTGGCGTTATATCGATGTATTCACCGTTATTAACCCAAACAGCATGAAACTCTGCCTCTATGAAAATATTTGGAATCTCCCATATTATCCAACCATATTGAACGCTGCCTCCGTTTTTTTGTATGTAATCCTCAACATTCCCATAGCAGTCATCGTCTCTGTAACCTTCAATTGGGGTAACTTTAACAAAAATTGGGCTTGCTTTATTGCTTATTTCATTGCAAAACGCCAATACATCTTTGTTAATGGATGCGGGAGTCGTTGGATTCATAAAAAGGTTTGTTTTGGTAATTTAAATTATGAAAACATTGACAAACTATGAAGGCTCAGTTCGATCCGCAAATGATACCTCAAATGATTTCATACGTTGTAAACGCAGTTCTTCTCATAATACTTCTTTCAGTTTTCATGGGAGCTTTAAATGACCCTTGTCATAAGGATCTCGCAACATGTCAAAGTCAGAAAACTTTGCTTGAAAATGAAAATATACGACTCAATAAAAGCTTATCCGACCAAATTGAAATAAATAAAAATTTGACATCGCAATTAGATTCCTGCATTCGTGAAAGAAATAGATTGGATTCCGAATTGGCAAATTATAACCAAAGCCTTGAAAAATGCGAAGGAAATCTCACTGAATGCAGCGGAAATTTGACAAATTGCAATGATCTTGTTAATCAAATAAAATTCGGAGATTTCATAATATCGATACTTCTGCCCACAACCTTCGTATTAAGCTTAATTTCCATTTTGACACAATTCAAGTTTCTATTATATGATAGGGATGAAAAAACAGCTCGTTGGAGGATAATTTTGTCTTTCATAATCCTGGCTCTCGCAATAATCGTGTTTTTGGCAACTATTTTTGGATATCCTATTTTTAATATGTCAACCTTTTCGGTGAAGATGTAAAGACCCTGCTGTGATACCTTCTCCTAAAGAATCTTGGGAAATTCAGGTAGATATTGTGTTAGATTTAGAGCTTGAATCTGTTTTCCCAATGAATCACCAAAAGATTCTCCACTTTCCTTTACCACATCAATTTTCCTGTTTAGATAGTCCATGAGGGCATTTATTCCACCATCTTCATACCTTTTCCCCATTTCGCCGATTTCTTGCGCAGCTTGCGAACTGGCTTCTACCAACGCAGTTCTAACAGCCCAATGAGCATTTGATAGTATTATTTTAACGCATGATGGGCATTCGAAAGCAAAACGATTAAGCCCTACTGCTCTATAGGCAATTCCCACTGAATTATAAGCTGCACTATAGAAAACAGCCCAGACAATCACTCCGGTCTCAAGGCCAAATACTCCCGAAGCGATATAGAAATCCTTCAAGTTTTCGTCGGATGAATTATTCTTATAGGTTTTTGCAGATGACACGACTTGATTATAGTTGTCTATTAATGGGCTATACTCTGTAATCAGTTTGGATGCCTTTTCCCATCCTTCTCTTGTAGCATCTAATTTAGGTATATGAAAAAGGTCAGTTTTCTCATTCAAAATCTCGATGAGCTCATTCGTTCTGTCAGTGAATTGTTTATAGCTTTCGAAATTTTCAACTTTTTTAATATCCAGTTCTGGTAACTTCGCAATAGATAATGGCAATGTTGTGTTTGAGAACTGCAAAGTTTCTTTTGAAATCTCCTCGGTCATCGAACCAGTTGCTGCACCTACAGTATTCGGCGTTGTGCCTCCAGTATTCGGCGTATTACAACCAGAAATTAGCACAATTGCGATTAACACCGAGGCGATCAGAGCTTTCATATTGATCAGTTACTCGCAAGTTTTAAATGAATTTAATTTCCCAAAAAAATCGATTTTCGAAGGTGTTTGAGGATAAGAAATAATTCTATATCTGGGAACTTCAGTACAATTTATTCACATTAGGAGAAGTGATAATTAATAATAGTACTATTTGCCAGTGTAATACCAGTTCGATGAAAGTTTATATATTGATAACTGTCAATATGTAGCATGAAAGAAATGCTGGTTCTAAAGGCCCTTTCCGACGGGACTAGATTTAAAATAGTGGAGTTCCTGCTTGACGGGGAGAAGTGCGTGTGCGAGATATTCCCCCACGTCAAAAGGACGCAGTCGACCGTCTCAATCCAACTATCGAAACTTGAAAAAAGCGGCATATTGGAGTCCAGAAGGGACGGGAAGCGAATCTATTACAAAATCAAGGATCCCAGAGTGCGCGACATTCTAAAGGTGTTAAAATGATGAGACGGGCGGGGGATAATTAATGGTTTATGACATTGTTTTGAAAGTGCTGCTTTCAGGCGGCTACAGCCTCATAGATTATTTGTCAGCCCACGTTCTGACTTGCCTTGTGCCAGCCTTCTTCATTGCGGGAGCAATGTCGGCTTTGCTCCCGAAAGAAAAGATAACGGCATATCTCGGCAGTAATATCCCGAAATACAAAGCCTACCCCTTGGCGGTTGTTGCTGGATTGTTGCTGGCCGTATGCTCCTGCACGATATTGCCGCTGTTTGCTGGCATAAAGAAGAAGGGCGCTGGAATAGGCCCAGCCATAGCATTCCTTTACACCGCCCCCGCCACGAACATCTTGGCAATCGTTTTCACTGGAAGCGTTTTGGGCTGGGATTTCGCGTTTGCAAGGATAGTCCTTTCTGTCACGTTCGCGGTTGTAATAGGCATAATAATATCCAAGCTGTTCGTGGAAAAGGATGAAGAGAGCAAAAGGCTGGTTTCCAAGCCTACGGCGGAGGAAAGGGGGAAAAAGAAGCTGGATGGCGCAGGCAGGCCGCTTTCAAAAAAGATTGCCGACGCGTTCAGGCATCACCATTTGCTCCTGTTTTTTGCGACGCTGTTTTCCATAATGATGGTAGGCGCATTGAAAATGGAAATCCCGATGAAAGTGTTCGGGATGGTGGGCTTGATTTGCCTGCTGCTGGTCGAAGTTAAAATATTCTTCAAGAGAGAGGAAATAAAGCATTGGATGAAAGAAACGTGGATGTTTTTCAGGATGATATTCCCGTTGCTCCTGGCTGGCATCTTCGCCGCGGGCGCATTGACTTCATTGATACCCGAGAATACGTTGGCTGAATATTTTGGTACCAACACGGTTCTTGCGAACATGGGGCTTGCTTTGTTCGGCGTATTCATGTATTTCCCGACCCTCGTCGAAGTCCCGATGGCAAAGATGTTTTTGGGATTGGGGGTGGCAAAAGGGCCACTGCTTGCTTATCTGCTGGCCGACCCCGTCATTTCGCTGCCAAGCATACTCGTTGTAAGGAGAATAATGGGGACGAAAAGGACTTTGGTGTATGCAGTCTTAATATTGATATTCTGCACCATATCTGGTCTGATATATGGATCTTTTGTGAGGTGAATGAAGATGAAAATAGAGATTTTAGGGACAGGATGCCCAAAATGCAAGGCGCTGGAGGAAAACGCGAGGAAAGCCGTTTCTGAACTGAAAGTGAAGGCGGAGATAGTCAAAGTCACGGATATAGGAAAAATCGTGGAATACGGGGTCATGTCAACGCCGGCTTTGGTCATAAACGGAAAAGTCAAGGCTTCTGGGAGAATCCCGGACGTCGAAGAAATCAAGAAATGGTTGAAATGATATGAAAAAAGAAATGGTTGCCATATTGATGCTGGTATGCGTGTTGCTGATTTCAGGATGCACCAGCCAGAGCCAGTCAGATAAGACAGTAAATGATCCAATCTCCACTTTGACAAACGATGCGTCAGCCGTCCAGAAGGTCGAGGTCCTGCATTTCCACGGCAACCATCAGTGCGAGAGCTGCATCAATGTTGGCAAGTGTGCAGAGGATGCGGTAAACGAATATTTTCAGAGTGAAAAAGAATCTGGAACTGTGGTTTTTGCCCATGTCAACGGAGAGCTGCCCGAAAACGCAGGCCTTGTTCAGCGGTACGGAGCGACAGGATCTTCCCTCTGGATCGGGGTTTACAGCGGGAATGGCAACTTCTCCAAAGAGCAGAACGTCAACGTGTGGTACAAAACTAGCGACATGGAAAACTGCAGGAAATACATCAAAGGGGTTATAGAGGAGAAACTTTCAGAAGGCAAAAAATGATAAATAATATGATTATTTTTGGGGCCGTTACAGCGATATCTTTACTTGCCTCATTAATTTTTGATAAGAAAAAAACCCTTGTCGGTCTGAAGAAGGGGGCTAAAATGTTTTTGGGTATAGCTCCTCCGTTTTTGAACATACTCATCTTAGTGAGTGTTTTGCTTTTCTTTATCCCGCAGGAGATTATAGCTCAGTACATCGGCCCTGATTCAGGAGCGCTTGGATTTTTTATTGCTGCAATAGTTGGCTCGATTACACTTATTCCCGGTTTCGTATCTTATCCAATTTCAGCAGCGCTTATCGCGAAAGGGGCATCCTATACTGTCATTGCAACGTTTATGACTACTTTGATGATGGTAGGCGTGGTGACCCTCCCTCTTGAGATCAGATATTTTGGGAAAAAAGCTGCAATATCGCGCAATGCCCTGAATTTTGTTGCCGCTTTGATAATCGGGCTTTGTGTAGGGTGGCTGATGATGCTATGATAAAAAAACACATTAAACAATATCTACCAGTAATCGTATTTTTAGCAGTCTCTATTGCATCCTATTTTTTTGGGTTCAACCCCGGTATTATCGTTTATTCGAGTTTCCAGGATTTTTTTATTGAAATGATAACCTTCATACCCCTTCTTTTTATTCTCATAGGACTTTTTGATGTATGGGTTCCTAAAGAAAGAATTGAAAAATACATTGGCAATAATTCTGGAGCCGTGGGCATTGTTTTGGTAATTTTTCTGGCAATGCTTCAGGCAGGTCCACTATACGGGGCTTTCCCGGTCGCATATGTCCTGTATAAAAAGGGGGCGAGCATAAGAAACATATTTATCTATCTGGGCGCATTTTCCTCATTGAAACTCCCGATGCTGGGGATAGAGATTGGATACTTGGGCTTGAAATTCACGATTTTCAGAACTCTGGTTTCGCTACCTTTATTCATACTGATTGGTTTTTTGATGGAGAAAATCGTTGGGAAAAACTTTGAAGTTAAAGATATAAAAGAAATTTCACGAAAAGGTTGAGAAAATGGACATAATGTCATTCATGGAGATAATGGGCACGCATGAGATAGCGATAGTGGCGGCCTTTTTCATCGGCCTCATGACGGCTATAAGCCCATGCCCCCTGGCCACGAACATCACCGCAGTTGCCTATATCTCCAAAAGGCTTGGCAGCAGAATGCACACCCTTGGGGTCGGCTTTGCCTATGCCTTGGGAAGGATGCTGACATACGTCGCTATAGCGTCCCTCATTGTCTGGGTTGGGCTTGGCGTCCAGGGCATATCCCTGCCACTCCAGAAATACGGCGACATGTTCATAGGGCCTTTATTGATTATAATAGGGGTCGTGATGCTAGAGCTTGTTAAAATAAGCTTCCTGAAAGGCTCCAGAAGGGTGGAAAACCTCAAAGAGAAGCTTTCCCGTAGGGGAATCTTAGGAGGCTTTCTCATGGGAGCGGTTTTCGCGCTGGCTTTCTGTCCGTTCAGCGCTGTCTTGTTCTTTGGAATGCTCATACCGCTCGCAATCAATGCAGGCGACGGGATTATAATCCCTTCTGTGTTTTCCATCGCAACCGCGCTCCCTGTGATTATCTTATCCCTAGTTCTGGTGCACAGCTTTTCAAAGCTGGGAACTGTCATGAACAGGCTCCAGACTTTTGAGAAATGGACGAGAAGAAGCGTGGCAATCGTTTTTATCGCAATGGGCGCTTACTATATGATTGTTGTAAATTTTTGATGGTGAAATCACGAAAAGAAAAGAATGGGCAATACAGGGATTTTTTAGACGGTCATGTAGAAATCATGGATTTTTAAACTAATTTATAGCGATTTTTACCGGGAATGCGGCCGGTGTATTTGTTTCAATATCTTCAATACCCCGCCCGGCCGAAATTGAACCTTCCCGTGTACCGGCCGAAAACGTTCTTCAGTTCCGCGCGCTCGCCGTGGAAGAAGTTGTAGAGCCTGCCTCCGCATGGCTTCGAACTCGTTTCCTCGTATTTTCCGGTTTCCTTTCTTTTAGCCGTCAGCCCCATGCCAGGGGATGAATTCAGGCCGCTGTGCAGGTTATTTTTTCCATCGAACTTTATGCCGAAAAACTCGCGGTACGCGCTACACCCCGGGCAGCCGCAGCCCATCTTGTGCCCTCTGCCCTGCGGGCTTTTGAGCCCGGCATCATCCCCGCTTCTTTCATCCCGTTTCTTTGCAGCGCTTCCCGCCTCGGCGCCGTAAATTTCCTCTGCGTTCCTCTTTATCTCCTTCGCGTAATCCCTGAACTTCTCCACGTATTTTTTCAGCTCTTCCCTCGAAGCCCCGTAAACCTCGGCGTATTCGGATTCGTCTTCCTCGTCCTCGTCGTCCTCGCCGCTTTCTTCAGCGCTTTCGTCCTTTCCCGCGGAAAAATCAGCGGAAAACCCGGAAAATCCTTCAAGCATTCGCCTTACGTTTTCCAGCTGCTCGAGGAAAGAATCGCTGAGCATTTCCAGATCCTGCGCCTCTGTCAACTCTTCGTTCAAAACAGCCTTATTCAAATCGAACATCTCCAATCCCCGGACGCTTCTTTATTGTCGCGCCGCTTTTAATCTCGCACGGCGGAAGAAATCTACCGGCTTCAGCCGGTAGATGAATTCCCGTAAAAAGTCTTCCTTTTTCTTTATCCGGCACAAAAAATAAAGCGGGGAGCGCATTC
>Ga0315275_10006290_pt1 | contig 11339 bp, 10 predicted proteins | sample YL17G03_0_MG_FD_205557 | JGI IMG/M metagenome (GOLD analysis project Ga0315275, IMG submission 205557) | Sediment microbial communities from Yellowstone Lake, YNP, Wyoming, USA - YL17G03_0 | ecosystem: Environmental > Aquatic > Freshwater > Lake > Sediment | place: USA: Wyoming | collected...
GGAGCTCACGTCGGACGATGCGGTGGATGCCGCGGCTGCCGTGGGCACGCGGCTCGGCAAGGAGGTCGTGCGCTGCCACGACACGCCGGGCTTCGTCGTCAACCGGATCCTGATCCCGCTCCTGAACGACTGCCTGCGCGTCCTCGACGAGGCCCGGGTCACGCCGGAGGCGCTCGACACCGCGATGAAGAACGGTGCCGGTTGGCCGATGGGGCCGTGCACACTCGTCGACCTCGTCGGCATCGACGTGCACGTGCACGCATCCGAGGCACTCTACGAGAAGCTGCGGGAGCCGCGCATGGCGCCTCCGCCGCGGCTCGTGGCGATGAAGAACGCAGGCCTGCTCGGCCGCAAGAGCGGCCGTGGCTTCTACACCTACGACTGACCGCGCAGGCTCCTGGCCTCTAGCTAGTGGTCGGCGTCGATCATTGGCACACCGAGCCGTTCCGCCACGACCGGGACGAGCGTTCCCTGGACGACCACCGAGAACAGGACGACAACGAACACGATCTCGTAGATCTGCATGGCCTGGTCGGTGCCCGCGACGACCGCAAGCGAAGCGAGCAGGATCGGCACCGCTCCTTTGAGACCCGCCCAGGTGACGAACAGCCGCTCGCCGCGGGACAGCCGGGATGGCAAGAGCAGCGGCGTGACGACGAGAGGCCGCACCACGAACCCGAGCAGCACCGCGAGCACGAGGCCCTGCCACCAGATCGCTCCTGCGAAGATGTAACCGAGGTCGATCGTCAAGCCGAGGGCGACGAAGACCGCGAGCTCGCCGAGGTCGGCGAGTGACGAGGTGAAGTGGCGAACCTCGATCCGGCGGGGGAATGCCGCGTCACCGATCACAATCCCTGCCACGAAGACGGCCAGGAAGCCCGACCCGTGAGCAACGGCGGTGACGCCGTAGATGCCACCGGCGGCGAGTACGACGGCGAGTGGGTAGAGCGAGCGGTCGGGCAGGGGGATCCTTCGCAGCGAGTGTAGGAGGAGGAAGCCGGCAGCCGCACCGACCGCGAGGCCGACGCCCATCTCGCGCAGGAACTCCCACGCCACGTCGGCGATGCCCGCCTCGGGCACGGTGGCGAGCTCGATCATCCCGATCATCAGGGCGATCCCGACCGGGTCGTTGAAGCCCGACTCGCCCTCGAGGATCGTCCCCGAACGGCCCTCGACCTCCTTGCCGGCGAGCACGGAGAACGTCACTGCCGGATCCGTGGGTGCGAGCGCCGCGCCGATCAGGAGGGCAACGGTCCAGTCGAATCCCAGCACGTAGTGGGCGGCGACGGCCATGAGCGGCGCTGTGCCGAACGTGCCGACCACGCCCAGAATCGTGATCGGAACGGCAGCCGAGCGGAACCGCCGCAGGCCGATGCTCATGCCGCCGTCGAAGAGGATCGCGATCAGCGCCAGCGTCGCCACGCGCTGCACGTCCTCGAACGAGAGGAGGCTCGCCAGCCGCTCGGACAGGTCGGACGCGACCGCAGCGAAGGTGAGCAGGAGCGCGGCCGTCGGGAGCCCGATCCTGGACGCGCCGACCCGGACGGCGATCGCGATCGAGAGCCCGCCCGCGACGACGAGGATGATGCGTCCGAAGTCGACGATGTCGTCCACGGTCGGCATTGTCGCTACATCACCGGAGCGTGGCGACGGTGTGACGATGCGACCGCTAACACATTCCTTACCGGCGTCTCATTGCAGCCTCATGCCGGCAGCCGATACTTCCCTTGTATGCGCCTCGCGGCACTGATCCTGTTCGTCCTCGGACTGTCCGCCACGGTAGCGACCGGCGCAGTCAGGGCGCCCGGCGGCACCCTCCTGATCGAGGGCGGCCGCGGCACCATCCAGATCACGGGCAAGGGTGTGCTCGTCGGGAGGATGGAGAAGGGCTCGCTCGAGATAACCGACCTCAACCCGACCGACCAGTGGTCGCCGCGGCTGAACGGGATCCCGCGCGGGAAGGTGGTCACGTTCCGCGGCAAGAACGTGTCGTTCTACGTACCCGGCGGCCGCTACCGGCTCGTCGCGCGAGGCAGCGGAATCTCGATCTCGGCGCGAGGCACCGGCACGGTCGCGCTCGACGGCGACCCCGACGCCGTGGGCGACATGGGGCGCTACGCGATCGGAGATGCCGCATCCGTTCCGTTGCCCGTCGAGAATACGAAGGCGTCTTTCGGGACGAGCGAGGCGAGCGCGCCGTCGTCCCAATCAGTCAAGATCAAGCCATGACTGCTCCCCAGACGATCCTCGTCGTCGAGGACGAGGCGGCGATCGCGTCGTTCGTCGCCCTCTATCTGAAGAACGCCGGCTACAACGTCAAGGCCGTCGGCACCGGCGGCGCCGCGCTGAACTCGATCGCCGCCGAGGCTCCAGCGTTGATCATCCTCGACCTCAACCTGCCCGACATGGACGGCCTCGAGATCTGCCGCCGCGTGCGCAAGAGCTCGGACGTTCCGATCCTGATGCTGACCGCGCGCGACGAGGACGTCGACAAGATCATCGGGCTCGAGGTGGGTGCGGACGATTACCTGACGAAGCCCTTCAACCCGCGCGAGCTCGTCGCGCGCGTGAAGAGCGTCCTGCGCCGCTCCTCGCTCGAGCGCCGCCGCGACGAGGGCGACGAGATTCGCCACGGTGACCTCGTGATCAACGCGGGTCGGCGCGAGGCGATGGTCGGCGACCGCGAGATCCAGCTGGCGCCGAAGGAGTTCGACCTGCTGTGGGAGCTGCTCGACCATCGCGGGCTCGTGCTCACCCGCGACCAGCTGCTGGAGCGCGTGTGGGGCTACACGTTCGCCGGCGACACGCGCACCGTCGACGTGCACGTGCGCCAGATCAGGCGCAAGCTCGAGGACGCCTCACCGATCGTGACCGTGTGGGGCGTGGGGTACAAGGTCGCGCAGGATCGAACGTCCGCTCCCGCGGCCTGACCGCGTCGTGAGTCGCCCGGACGGGCGAGGCTGCCGCCTCACCCCTACACTTTTCCCGTGATGGGCTCGCTGCGTTTTCGCCTGCCGGCCCTCTTCCTGTTGGGCATCGTGCTCGCCGGCGTCGTCGCGGCGTTGATCTCCCTGCGGCTCTTCCAGACGTACACTCGAGGTCAGTCGGTGCAGGAGCTGCAGCGCGAGGCCTCGGGTCTCTCCCAGCTCTATGCGGATGCCGCCCTCCGGGCCGCCGATGAGGGGTCCGACGCGATCGACTTCGCGGCCTCGAAGCTCGAGCTTGCGACGGGCGACCGGATCTACTACCTCGGCGCGTCGTTGTTCCCGGGCCAGGACACGGGTCTCGCGCGGCTCGCGGAGTCGTCCGTGCCCCCGGAGGTGACGGAGCTGAAGGGCCCCGTCACGTTCGAATTCACGCCCCCGGGGAGTAGCCGCTCGTACCTCGCGGCGGCCGAGCCGGTACGGCTCGAGCCGGACAGCGAGGCGCTCGGCGCCATCGTCGTCGCCAAGCCGCGCACCGAGCTGCGAGACCAGTGGCTCCCGCTCGTGCTGCGGCTCGCAGCGGCGGTCGGGGTGGGAGCCCTGCTCGCCGGCCTGCTGTCGTGGTGGCTCTCGCGCAAGATCACCGGACCGGTGTTGGCCCTCTCCAGCGCTGCCGACGAGATTGCCGCGGGGAACTACGCCGTGCGCGTCCCTGCCGGCAAGGGTGGGGACGAGATCAGCCTGCTCTCGGAACGGTTCAACGAGATGGCCGCGCGCCTCGGGGCGACCGAGGAGCGGGAGCGCCAGTTCCTGATGTCCGTCTCCCACGAGCTGCGTACCCCCCTGACCGCGATCAAGGGGCACGTCGACGCGATCCGCGACGGGCTCTTCGACGATCCGGAGCTCGAGCGCGCGTCGCTCGACGTCGTCGCAGGCGAGACGATCCGGCTCGAGCGGCTCGTCGGCGACGTGCTCGATCTGGCCAAGCTCAACGCCCATCGGTTCACCGTGCACGCACAGGAGGTGGATATCGGCGTGCTCGTGGAACGGGCCCATGCGAGCTTCGGCGAGGAGGCGCGACGCCGCGAGATCGACTTCCAGCTCGCCGAGGACCCGGACGCTCCGACCATCGTGACCGACGGCGACCGGGTGTTGCAGGTGATCACCAACCTGCTCGCAAACGCGTTCCGCTGGACGCCCGACGGCGGCACCGTCTCGCTCGGAACGGAGACCGCGGCCGGAGTCGTGCGCATCGACGTGCGCGACACCGGCCCGGGGATCCAGCCCGACGAGCGCGAGCGGATCTTCGTGCCCTTCATCTCGCGCGACAATCACGGCACCGGGCTCGGGCTTCCGATTGCCCGCGAGCTTGCGCACGCGCTCGGCGGCCGCATCGAGCTCCAGTCGATCGTCGGCGACGGCAGCCTGTTCACGCTCGTGCTGCCAGCGCAGCGCGTGTGACGCCGAAGCGAGGGGTGGGCGAGAGGCTTCAGCCTCTCGCCGGGGCTACGATCGTCGCGTGTTTCGCCTGGCCGCCGGAGAGCGAGACCCTGGGGAGAGGCTGAAGCCTCTCCCCGAGCTTCCCGAACGATCGCCGCTCCGCGCGGCCCTGGTTGCCCTGCGCCCGAGGCAGTGGCTGAAGAACCTGCTCCTGTTCGCAGGCATCATCTTCGCCGCGCAACTCGGCGACCCGGAGCGCTGGGTTGCGGCGGTGGCAGCCTTCGTCGCCTACTGCGCCGCCTCGAGCGCGGCCTACCTCGTGAACGACCTGCGGGACGTCGAGGCCGACAGGATGCATCCCGTCAAGCGGCGACGCCCGATCGCGAGTGGTGAGCTGCAGCCACGGACTGCCGTTGCGCTCGCCTGCGTGCTCGCTGCCGGCGCGCTTGCCATCGCGGCGTTCCTCGGCCTCGCCTCGCTCGCCTGCCTCCTCTGCTTTGCCGCGCTGCAGGCCGCGTACACGGTCCGGCTCAAGCACGTCGTGCTCGTCGACGTGCTCGTGATCGCTGCGCTGTTCGTCGTCCGCGCGGCGGCGGGTGCGATCGCCGTCGACGTGCGGATCTCGCCCTGGCTCCTCGTCTGCACGGGCCTCCTGGCGCTGTTCCTCGCGCTCGGGAAGCGACGGGCGGAGCTCGTGCTCGTCGGCGCGGAGCGGACTCCGGGACGGCGCGTGCTCGAAGGATACTCGCTGGCCCTCGTCGACCGGCTGCTCGCTGCTGTCGCCGGGGCGACGATCGTCGCCTACGCGCTCTACACCGTGACCTCCCGCGACTCGCCCGCGCTCGTCGCGACCGTGCCGTTCGTCATCTTCGGGCTCGTTCGCTACCTGCAGCTCCTCCGCAGGCACGCAGCAGGCGAGGAGCCGGAGAACGTCCTTCTGGGGGACGTTCCGATCCTCATCACGGTTGCCGCGTGGGCGGCGCTGTGTGCGGCGATCCTCGCGGTCGGCTAGAGGGGCTTGCTGCAACGTAAGACCCGAAATGGTCGTGGCAGCAAGCCCCACTCATGCTTGCTGTAGAGCGGCCCCGCTTCGCGGACGGAGGGTTTTGGGCAACCTTGCCTCAAGGGCCACTAGAGGCTATGACGCAGCTGCGACGTGGTCTCGCAGCGAGACGATCTCGGCCGTATCGCCGCGCTCGATGCGCTCCAGCCGCCGGTCGACGCCCTGCCAGCCCGACGAGATGAGTTCGACGAGGAGCGCCAGATCGTCGAGCCGGTCGTTGCGCTCGGCGATCAGGTCCTGCTCGAGCCGCTCGAGCCGTCCGATCGCGTTGTTGAGGAGCCCTTTGATCTCGCCGAGGTTTCGCGCGACCGGGAGCACCTCGCGCCGCAGGCCCTCCTGCACCGCCTCGCCGATCCGCTCCGGCAGCGCGGTCTCGAGCACGAGCGCCGCGGCGCCGAGCGCCTCGATCTCCTCGCGTGAGCGCCGCAGCGCCGCCTCGAATCGCCCCTCCTCGTTTCGCCCCTCGCGTGCTGCGGCGATGCGCCGCTTTGCCCGCTCCAGTGCCTGTTCGTCCATGAGTGCAAGGCTACTCTGGCCATCGGATGAGATCGGACGAGCTCGACTACGCGCTGCCGCCTGACCTGATCGCGCAGCACCCGGCCGCCCGACGCGACGCCTCGCGGCTGCTCGTCTACGAGCGCGCCACGGGCGCGGTCCGCCACCGGTCGTTCGCCGATCTGCCGGACGAGCTCGGCAGCGAGCTCGTCGTCGTCAACGACACGAAGGTCGTGCCCGCCCGCCTGCACGTGAAGCGTGCCACCGGGGGCGACGCCGAGGTGCTGCTGCTGGAGCCGCTCGGTGGCGGCGTCTGGGAGGCCCTTGCCCGGCCGTCGAGGCGCCTGCGCGCCGGCGAGCGGCTCGGCCCCGTGGAGCTGCTCGAACCGCTCGGTGAAGGACGGTGGCGCGTCCTACTCACGGGCGAGCCGGCGGGCGAGCCGCCGCTGCCGCCGTACATCCGCGAGCCGCTGGCCGATCCCGGTCGCTACCAGACGGTTTACGCCGCGGACGCCGGCTCGGCGGCCGCGCCGACGGCGGGCCTCCATTTCACGCCGGAGCTGCTGGCCAAGCTGGACGTCGAGCGTGTCACGCTACACGTCGGCCTCGACACCTTCCGTCCCCTCGCGGTGGATGAGCTCGAAGAGCACGAGTTGCACGGCGAGCGCTACCGCGTTGCACCCGCGGCCTGGGAGAGGATCGAGGCCGCAGACCGCGTGCTCGCCGTGGGCACGACGACGGTGCGCGTGCTCGAGACGATCGCGCGCGACGACAAGCTCGAAGGCCGCACCACGCTCTACGTCCTGCCGGGGTTCGAGTTCAGGCGCGTCGATACGCTGCTGACGAACTTCCACCTGCCCCGTTCGACGCTCCTCGCGCTCGTGATGGCGTTCGCAGGTGTCGATGCGGTGCGCGACCTCTACCGGCTCGCGATCGAGGAGCAGTACCGCTTCTACTCCTTCGGCGATGCGATGCTGATTTTGTAGGGTGTCGGAGACAGGCTGAAGCCTGGCACCGACGCTTTGGTTTCTTTCACCCTCGAGGCGACCGACGGCGCAGCCCGCGCGGGGACCGTTCACACCGCCCACGGCGACATCCCAACGCCGGCGTTCATGCCCGTCGGAACCAAGGCGACGGTGAAGACGCTGCACCCCGACGAGGTGCGCGCGATGGGGGCGGCCGTGATCCTCGGCAACACCTACCACCTGCACTTCCGGCCCGGTGAGGACGTGATCGAGGAGCTCGGCGGGCTCCATGCGTTCTCGGGCTGGGACGGGCCGATCCTGACCGATTCGGGCGGTTTCCAGGTCTTTTCGCTTCGAGACACGCTGCTCTCTGTCGCCGATGACGGCGTCACGTTCCGGTCGGTCTACGACGGGACGGCGGAGCGTTTCACGCCCGAGAGCGTGGCCGAGATCCAGCGCCGGCTCGGCTCCGACATCGCGATGTGCCTCGACATCTGCCCGCCGGCGGATTCCACGCGCGCGGAGCACGAGGAGGCAGTGCGGCGAACGCAGCTCTGGGCGCAGCGTCAGATCAATGCCCCGCGGGCGCCGGGGCAGCTGCGGTTCGGGATCGCCCAGGGCGGAACCGACCCCGAGCTCCGCAGGCGCTCGATCGAGGAGATCGTCGCTCTCGGGTTCGACGGTAACGCCCTCGGGGGACTGGCCGTCGGGGAGAGCAGGGCCGAGATGCTCGAGACGGTCGCCTGGGCAGCGCCGCTCCTGCCCGCCGACAGGCCGCGCTATTTCATGGGGCTCGGAGACATCGAAGGGATTCTCGGGGTGATCGCCGGCGGCATCGACATGTTCGACTGCGTCCTGCCGACCCGCAATGCGAGGACGGGGACGGCGCTGACTCTGACCGGGAGGATGAACCTCCGCAACGCCCGCTATGCCCGCGATCCGCGCCCGCTCGAGGCGGATTGTGGCTGCCCTGCCTGCACCCGGTTCTCGCGCGCGTTCATCCGGCATCTCGTCAATCAGGAGGAGATCCTCGGGCTGCGGCTCCTCTCTCTGCATAATCTATGGCTCATTCACCGACTCACCGCCGACGCGCGGGATGCGATCCGCCGTGGCGTCTTCGACGACTTCCGGGCCGAAACGCTCTCCCGGCTCACCGGAGGACCCCAGGAGGATCCGTGTCAGGACTGCTGATCATCGTTGCCCTCTTCGTGTTGATGTACGTACTCATGATTCGCCCCCAGCGCGCAAAGGCACAGGCGCAGCAGCGCCTGCTCGGGATGGTCGAGCCGGGCGACGAGATCCTGACCGTCGGCGGCCTCTACGGGATCGTCCAGGAGCTCGAGCCCGAAGAGGACGGGGGAGACCTGATCGTCGAGATCGCGGACGGCATTCACGTGCGCATCGCCCGCAGAGCGCTCGCGACTGTCGTCAAGCCCGACGAGGATGCCGACGAGGACGGCGACGACGATGAGGACGTTGTTGACGGCGAGGCTGAGCTCATCGACGACCAGGCAGAGCTCGCGGGAGGGGTAGAGGAGGTTAACGACGAAGTGGAAACTGTAAATCCGGGTGCTGCCGAGGGCGCAGCGCCGGCCGAGCGCAGCTAGCCTTCCCGCCGCATCCATGACCCGCCGTTCAGCCACCATCGTCGTTGCCCTGGTCGTTGCCGCACTCGTCGGCGTCGGCCTGATGGTCGTGCCGGCGTCCCCGTTGCACCAGAAGCCCACCCTGGGGCTCGATCTCCAGGGCGGCCTCGAGATCACAAAGCAGGCGGTGCCACCGAAGGGCCGCAAGCTGACGAAGGAGGATCTCAGCCGGTCAGTCTCGATCATGCGCGACCGTGTCGACCGCCTCGGCGTCTCCGAGCCCGAGATCCGCACCCAGGGCAAGGATCAGATCACGATTCAGTTGCCGGGTGTCAAGGACCCGGAGACCGCCGCGAAGATCATCGGCAAGACGGCGCAGCTCGAGCTCTACGACCTCGAGGTGAACCTGGCGCCACCGTCGATCGATGCGAGCCGCTTCCCGGTCGCGAAGAAGTCCGTCTACGACCTGCTCGCCGGCCAGCAGGCGCTGGCTGCGAAGGGGAAGCCTGACCAGTACTGGCTCTTCAACAAGCAGAAGAAGCTCGTCGCCGGGCCCGTCTCGACGAAGACCGCAGCCCTCGCCAAGGTCAGCGGCAAGCTCCCCGATGGCTACAAGCTGTTCGCGGTGCCGCCCGGAACGGTGGTCATTTCCTGCGGTATCGGCGAGGTCGTCTGCCCCGGCGTTCAGCAGACGAATCCGACGTCGAACTCGTGGTACCTGTTCAAGAACTCGCCACCCGACGTCCCCGAGATGACCGGCTCTGACCTGAAGCTGTCGGGCACGAGGCAGGACTTCGACACGCAGACGCAGGCGCCGATCGTGACGATGCAGTTCACGAAGAAGGGTGCCAAGAAGTTCGCGGAGATCACGCGCGAGGAGGCCCAGCGCGGCAAGCTGCTTTCGAACACGATCGGCGGCGGCCAGCAGATCGACCAGCACTTCGCGATCGTGCTCGACCGCGAGATCAAGTCGTGGCCTTCGATCGACTGGAAACAGTACCCCGGCGGGATCTCCGGCTCGAACGGCGCCCAGATCACAGGTATCGGCGACATCAACGAGGCGAAGAACCTCGCTCTCGTGCTCCAGACCGGCGCCCTGCCCGTCGAGTTCGTCACCCTCGACCAGACCGCGATCTCGGCCACGCTCGGCAAGGACTCGCTCGACGAGGCCAAGAAGGCCGCGATCGTCGGCCTGTTCCTCGTGGCGCTCTTCCTGCTCGTCTTCTACCGCTTCCTCGGCCTCATCGCAGTGCTCGGGCTCGGGATCTACGCAGCGTTCCTCTACGCCGCGATCCTGATCTTCAACGTCACCCTGACGCTTCCCGGTTTCGCCGGCCTCGTGCTGACGCTGGGGGTGGCCGCCGACGCGAACGTCGTCATCTTCGAACGCATCAAGGAAGAGTCGCGCGCGGGCAGAAGCGTGCGCGCTGCGATCCAGACCGGTTACACGAAAGGCTTCCACACGATCGTCGACGCCAACGTCGTCACGGCGATCACCGCCCTCGTCCTGTTCGCCGTCGCGACGTCGTCGGTGCGCGGATTCGCCCTGATGCTCCTGATCGGTACCGCGATCTCGATGCTCACGGCGGTGCTCGCGACCCGGGCGTTCCTCTCGCTCCTCGCCGGTTCGAAGTTCCTCGAGAACCCGAAGGTGATCGGCACCTCGGGCGGCGGCATCAAGCCCTGGCTGAAGATCGACTTCATTGGCCGCCGCCGGCTCTGGTTCACGATCTCCGCCACCGTGATCGCCGTCTCCATCCTGGCGCTCGGGGTGCGCGGGCTCAACCTCGGGATCGACTTCAAGGGCGGCACCCAGATCGCGTTCACGACGCCGGCACCGACCTCGATCGAGACCGTCCGGAAGCAGGCGGCCCGGGTCGGGCAGGCGAACGCTGTCATCCAGGGGCGCGGGGCGTCGACGAACGGTGACTACCAGAGCTTCCAGATCCGCACCGAGGCACTCACGAGCGACGAGGCCGTGAACCTGCAGGCCGACCTGAAGAAGACGGTGAACGCTGAGGCGTTCGGGGTCAAGAACGTGTCGGCCAGCTTCGGCCGCCAGATCGCGAAGAGCGCGCTGCTCGCAATCTTCGTCTCGCTGCTGCTGATCGTGGGCTACATCTCGATGCGGTTCCAGTGGCAGTTCGCCGTCCCTGCGATCGTTGCCCTGATCCACGACGTCCTGATCACCATCGGTATCTACGCCCTGCTCGGACGGGAGGTGACGACCGCCACGGTCGCCGCGGTGCTGACCGTGCTCGGGTACTCGATCTACGACACGATCATCATCTTCGACCGCGTCAGGGAGAACATCCCGCTGATGAAGCGCGGCTCGTTCCGGCAAATCACGAACGTGTCGCTGTGGGAGACGATCCCGCGGTCGCTCGCGACGACGTTCATCACGCTGCTCCCGATCACCTCGCTGCTGATCTTCGGCGGCGCGACGCTCAACGACTTCGCGTTCGCGCTCCTGATCGGCATCACCTCCGGTGCGTACTCGTCGATCTTCGTGGCGGCACCGCTCCTCGACTGGATCAAGGAGCGCGAGCCCGAATTCGCGCGGCGCAAGCACGAGGATGCAGGCGAGGTGCAGACGGTCGGAGGAGCGATCCTCCTCAACGCGCCCGGAGCGACGCTCACAGCAGAGGCCGAGGAGCTTCTCGCGCCCGAGCCGGCTCCTGCGCCCGCTTCACCTGCTCCGGCGTCTGCGGGCTCCTCGGGCCGCGACCGGCGCCGCGCGCGGCGCTCGAGCCGCCCGCACGGCCGCGCTCGCTAGTGGGGCTTGCTGCAACGTAAGACCCGAAATGATCGTTGCAGCAAGCCCCACTAATTCTTGCTGTAAAGCGGCCCCGCTTCGCGGACGGAG
>Ga0315275_10006292_pt1 | contig 11339 bp, 9 predicted proteins | sample YL17G03_0_MG_FD_205557 | JGI IMG/M metagenome (GOLD analysis project Ga0315275, IMG submission 205557) | Sediment microbial communities from Yellowstone Lake, YNP, Wyoming, USA - YL17G03_0 | ecosystem: Environmental > Aquatic > Freshwater > Lake > Sediment | place: USA: Wyoming | collected...
TTACCGGCTAATTTTATTAAAACGTCCGGTTTATTCTATTGGAATGGCGGGTTATCATATCGGCTTATTCCAAAGGATTTAAGGTCTTGGGGTTATTTAATATCCGGTAATCCGGCTTCAGACAGCGACCCGACCCATTACAACCTATGGTCTAATAAATTCAGGTTATACCCGATACCGCCGGCTAATGCTGAAACGACTACGCTTAATGGTGGAATTAGTGCGGTGGATACTACGATTACGGTTGTTTCAACTACTGATTTTAATATCTGGGGTAGGGTTAAGATAGGTAGCGAGATTATATCGTATACCAGCACTACGGCTACGACCTTAACCGGTTGCACACGTGGTGAGGAAGGCACGACTGCGGCTATACATCTAACAGGCGCAACGGTAACGCATAACGATTTATTGCTTTATTATTTCAGGAAAGGCACGGCAGTAACAGCGGGCGGTGATACACCTGAGATACCAGACCAATACCACGAATTATTGGTACTATATGCGGTTAGTATTGCGCTTAGAAAAGACAATAAACACGCTGACGCCGATAAATGGCTGGCACAATATGAACGGGGATTAGACTTAATGAAATCGGAACTATGGTTGAGGCGCAGAGACCAATCGGCGTCAATCAAAGATGAGGATTTAATCGAACAGGATTATCTGGGGAGTTAATGTTATGACTGATGAACTTAAAGGGGTATTGCTTAATTCGTTCAACGGTGGATTAGCTACTAAAGTTAAATCGTGGCAGTTAAAACCTAATCAATCGCCTGATATACGCAATTTCGATTTAGACTATATTTCAGGTAGTTCGTTATTGAAACGCAACGGTTTTGTCAAATACCCAACTGCGGCCACTGCTTATTCCGCTATCTCAACAGCAACGGGGATATTAAGTTTGTATGTTTACCGGAATACTACGGCTGGCACGATTAAGACTATCGCTCAGGCGAGTTTGCCCGGCAGTCCGGCGACTACGGCATTGTATTACGATAACGGGTCGGCTTGGGCTAAATTCAGTGGGTCTGACGCATTGACTACGGGCAAGCGTATGCGATACGCTACGGTTAATGATACATTGTATTTCGTCAATGGTTCAGCTAACGGACAGACTACAGGCGGGTTAAAGAAATGGGATGGTTCAAATTATACCAACGTTATTGCCAATACTCCATTAGGCGCGTATTTTATATGTTTTAACTTAAGCCGATTATGGCAGGCATCTTCTGACGCATATCCGTCAAGGGTATGGGGTAGTGCGTTAGCTACTAACGGAACGCCAACCCCTGAAGATTACACTACCGACCCCGGCACGAACACCGTTACTTACGATATACAAAAAGGTGATGGCGATTATATCAATGGCATAGTGCCTCGGAATGATGGTCTCGTTATCTTCAAACGCTGGAGTATCCATATTCTATTAGGCAACAAACCGACTAACTTCACGGTCCGGATAATCCATCCTGACATCGGATGCGTTAATCCCGATACGATTGCGATAATAGAAAATGTTATATTCTTTGAATCGTTAGACGGTATCTATTGTGTTACGCCTGATAATCGGGTAATGAAGATTTCTGATAATATCCAGCCGACTTTTGACGCTATGCAAAGCAAGACTACGAAACCGGTATCCGGCACGTATAAAAACCAATATTGGATGTCTTATTATAATACGGGTTCAACGGCTAATAACCGTGCGTTAGTCTTGGCATATAGATTACCCGCATGGGTTGATTATACTGGTATCCAAGCCGACTGCTATTTTTACGATAAGACATCGGATATATTTATGGCTGGTTCACCAACCGCGGGTATCGTCTATGTGTTGAATACAGGCACGACAGACGACCAGACTGCGTTAAACGGCGGAATCACCGATTCGGACGTTACGATTACGGTTACATCAACGGCTGGTTTCTTATCGGCTGGCACGATTCTTATAGGAAGCGAACAGATAACGTATACCGGAGTAAGTTCGACTACTTTTACCGGCTGCACACGTGGAGCAAACGGCACGACTAAAGCAAGTCATATTACAGCGGCAGTAGTATACGTGCCGATAACTGCCAGTTATGAAACGCCTGCTCAAGTATTTGAAGCTGATGATAGGGATAAGCGTTTACGGAAAGCATATCTCAATGCCACTACGGGAACCGGACGGTCTTTGTCCGTTGACCATAAAATCGATACCGTTTTAGCGGGTCAAGCACAAACTGTCAGTCTTGCGCCGGTTGCCAGTGAGATCGTAACCAGTCAGAGTATCAATTTCCCGCAATTGGCTGAAGGTAAATATCTGGCTTTGGTTATATCGGATACTTCAACTACGGCTAATGAAATATATAATATTTCAATGTATGGCAAAATTCAACCGTTAAGATAAAATAGGAGGATAGTATGTCTTTTTTGACGCAACCAACAAAAAATAAACCACCGGCAAAACCAAGTTTGCTTACAACCCAACCGACACAGCAAAAAACCGGATTAAGTGCGGTACGGTCGATGTTGCAGAAGAAAACACCAAGGTCTATATCCGGCTATGGCAAGACGTATGAATATGGGACAAGCACGAGTAAATTACTTTCCGCACGTCAGAAAATAGCTTCTGCTCGTGAACGATACGGTCAGAGAACACGGTTAGGATTGGCTTCAAGAGGTAAAGGCGGTGAGAAGATTTCATCTAAAGGCGGTTCTCAAGTCCGTGGCCGGATGCAAGCGGCGGCTGAAGCGAGATTAAAAGAAATGCAGGGCGTCCCTGCGTAATAAGGAGATGATAATATGTTTGAAGGAACACCAGAACAAGTATATGGAGCATCTCGAAGATTAGGTATAGACCCAACGCAATTTGGAGTAACCCATACACCATTTCCGTGGGCGGCTACGGGATTAGCGGCTATCGGCACAGGCCAGGCGTTAATGCAAGCACGCAAGATGCGTCAGCAGAGGGCGGCTAACGAGCAATTAAGACGGATGGAACGGGGCGATATTCTAAAGGGGCGTAAAGAAGAACTGGGCGAACTCCGTGAAGAAATGGCTGGCCGTAATATAGCCGGAAGTCCTACACAACGTGCGGCGAAACAAAGATTAATTGATATAGCTAACGAACAACTAACGAAAATCAGGATGCAAGCTGAAGCTGAGAAGCGAGCAAGGCCGAGGTTTATGGAACAACTTATCGAAACCGGATTGCCCGCGGCGTTAGCGTTCTTATAGAAAGTAGAGGTAAATATGGCAAATGGCGATAACGAACTGAGTTTATTTAAAAAAATATTTCTTAATCCTGATCCTATAGAAAAAGATAAATATTTCAAGGCAATGGAAAGAACGCCACTTGGTTTGCCGAAAACGTTAATGCCTTTGGAAACAAAACCAGTGTCAATACCGTCTGAAACTCCGTTTACAGGCAAGGGATTACCTAACGAACTAACTCCGCCACCCACACCGCAAGAAGATTTATCCGATATGCCGACTATCTTACAACCACAATCCGAAGCACAAGGTATTCCATTTTGGCAACATATATTATACGGTCTGGCTTTCGGTGCTAAACCGTATTTACAGCATTTAGCGGCTGGCGAATTGGAGAGAGGCAGAAAACCAGAGATACCCGATTGGATGCAACGGATGGAGTATGCGGAACAGTTAAGACAAACAAGACCAGAAAAGCCCTTAACTAAATTACAATCATTACAGGTATCAAAAACAAAAGCGGATATTAAAGGGCATAAAAATAAATTAAGAAGAGGACTATTTGCGAATTATACTAATTTTGAGGCTCAAGGTGATTATGATACGGCGCGACGTCGATTTGAATCGGAACGCCCCTATGTTGGAGAAGAAGGTATTGATGCTGACAAATTGTGGTCTGAAATTAAAAGCGAATGGAATATAAGAGGACCAAAAAGTGGAATCTTGGGGATTTTAGGCAGGAAACAACATTAAAATACCATGGACAATCAAGACGACATAACTTATTATCAAGATTGGATTGCTAACCGGAAAAAGCAAGCCCAACTTGTAAGTAAGTCGCCCTCTGTTCTTAAACCACCACCTCTATTCCCATCGCCTGATATAACCCTTGAACAATATAAACCGATTGAACCGAGACCAGAACCAGAAGTCCCGATATTAAAATTATCATCTGATATAGGTGAACGGGTATTACCTGAATTATTACGAGGACTTGATATTGCTATGACACCGTGGAAACTACTTGAAATACCGATTAAAACCGCGGGTGGATTATATAAAGGTGAATCATTGGGGGAAGCTGGTAAAAAGGGATTGGCAGGATTTAGTGAAAGTGTATTACGACCTATTCCCAAGACTGAAACCTCTATTGCCGGTAGAGCAGAAGCGAAATTAACCGAGTTACCTAAACAACAAGACTGGCCTAATATATTACTTGGTAAAGGGTGGTCGCCAACTACGGCGGCCTTTGCGGGAACTACGATAGAGCAGTTGCCTTATTTGCTTACTCTAAGTCCTGAAAAGGCAGTTTCTTTCTTACGTGAAAATGTTCATTTGACTAAAAATATAGGCAGTGAATTAAAAAATCTGGCAATTACTCTTGCCAAAAATAGTGATACACAGGGGTTACGGAAATTTAACGATTGGGTTAAGGGATTAAACGAATACCGCATAAAGGGTGAAACCATCCTCGCCAAAGGACTCGCGCCGGAAGGTGCGGTGGTTGACAAAGCGTTCCTCAAGCAAGGCGGTATCAAGAATCCGCCGATTTCGCCGGAAGTGCCGTCCGTATTGGCGCAACCATCCGGTGAAATAGTATTGCGTAAAGAATTTTTGGCACGGCAAAAGGCAATAATAAATAATTTAACCAAAAGAAATGCTAAATTAAAAGGCAAAGAAGCGTTAAAGGCTTCTATTAGCAGGGATATTTCGTTAGGATTGACTGATACGGCTCAAACTAAACTAAACCAATGGGTTAATGAATTAGGCAGGGGAGTAAGCAGGCTAAAAGGCGAGAAATGGGTGATGAGACATCCCAAAACTATCCGATTGCCTGCTGATTCTCAAGAACTTACTCTTATTATGCGTCCGGTATTCGGCAATTTCCAACCATCTACTTATCGTTCGATTATTGATAGTGGCAGGAGATTATTCCTTAATTCAACTACAGGGGTATTAAAAAGGATGGGTAATAGTGGTTCTAAATTAGCCGATTCACTTGATGGCATTTATCAAACAAGTAGATTAAGAAGTGCCGGTTGGAAAGCGGATATAAAGGGATTACCAAAACTTTCTAATAATGAATTATACAATTTTGCTGATGTGGCAGACGGGCGGGCAATGTCAATGAATAGTAATGTTGCCAATTTCGTTAATATATGGAAAAAACACCAGCAAACTATTGGACAAGAAGCTAAAAATATGTCTATCATTGTTAAAACAAGTGAAGGCGATAGACTATTATTTAATCCAATGAAAGACTATTATCCGCATTGGATTCCTGTCAGGGCATTAAAAAATGGTGAAACTTGGGCGATAAAAGAAGCTACCCAAACAACTGTAGCACGAGGTTGGGCACAAACTCCTGAAGAAGCGCAAGGATTGGTTAATGATTGGGTAGAATATCTTAATAGTAACGGCAATAGCGAAAAATTCTTACGGTCTTTGGTCGGAAAAGGGCAGGCGGGAAGTGTATCAGAAGCTAAGGCAATAATGGACAGATATGTATGGGGTAAATCACCTAAAAAATTCGGGCATTTGGAACGTGCCCGTGAAATAGATTTGCCTTTTTATGTCAGAGACCCGCGCCTTGTTCTGCCAAGATTTTACGATGGTATGGCACGTAGAATAGAAGAAATCAAAGCCTTTGGCCAAAATAATGATATATTATATAAACTGTTAGATAACATTGGACGTGAGGGTGGAGATATGGCTTTCGCTAAACGAGCGGCTAATTTCATATTAGGTAAAGCTCCGGAATCCGATTCTGTAATATCTAAAGCGTTAACTTGGGCACAGGATTTTCAGGTAGTCTCCAAAATGGGGCTATCTGCTTTAACTAACGCAACGCAACACACAAATATTTTAGCCCGATTTAATGCGAAAACGTTTTTGCAGGGATGTTACGACGCAAGAACAAAAGAGGGCATAGATTTCGCAATGCGGGCTGGTGTTAATATCGGCGATATAAGCCGCGATTTATTAGAAACGATTAGTTCGGGTAAAGCCGCGGGTAAGTTTTTGAAATGGAGTGGATTTAATGCAGTAGAAAGCCTTAATAGAATTGTTAGTGCTAATACAGCTAAACATTATGCACTTGATTTATTTGATGGTCTGCTTAAAAATCCAACAAGTAAATTTAGAACGAGAAGGCTGTTAGATTTAATTCCAGATTTGAATATTCGGGAAGCATTGACGCGCGGTTCATTAAGTCAGGAAGAACTTATTAAAGCGACTTATAAAGGTATTCACGATACCCAGTACTCTTATAGAGTATTGGATTTGCCTTTATATTGGCGGGATAATGCGTGGGGCAGATTGATTACTCAATTCAAGGCATTCGGTTTTCAGCAGGCTAACTATGTCAAGAAATATATATTAGGCGAAGCAATAAAAGGAAACTTCAAACCATTAATGTATTATGTAACCGCTTCCGAAGCAGCAGGCGAGGCAGTTCAGGATATTCGGTCATTAATTACCGGACGAGAACGGCCTGACAGTCCCGCTAAACGTGCATTAGATAACTTTTTATTAGTAGGTGCGGTTGGTATATTTTCTGATTCAATTCAAGCGGCCTATTGGGGTTCAAAGAGCTTTTACAATTATGTTTTCGGCCCAACAATGGGTGATATATTAGATATACCTACATTAGTAGTCAAGGGGCAAGGCAGACAATTGGCCAGAGAAACTATACAAAAGATTCCCGGTATCGCTGGTAAAATTTATCCGCCGGCTGGATTCCCTGTTGCTTTACTTGAAAAATCTATAACGCCAAGATTAATTCCCTATAAAGGTAAAAAGAAAGCTTTAACGCCTGATGAAAGATATTTAGAAGAATGGCGAAAAGGCAATAAATAAATATGCCATATATAGACCAATTTGGTGGCGAGCATACGTGGGATGAGATTTCCGGCAAGAACAAAACGCCCGTCCTGCCTGAAGATTTGCAGTTAGACCGTAACGTGATGTCTAACGGCAATACGATGACTGATTTGCCAGCTCCAGTTGAAAACTACCAGATAGTCAGAAGCACAACCAAGATAACTGAAGCGAACCTTGAAAACGCTATTGACTTGGCTCACATCCAATACCAGGATATTACTTACGCTAACCTTGTCATTGCCATTGCCGCTTCTACTTTAGTCAAAGGCACTTATTACCGTATTACCGATTATGCAACCAAGCATTTGATACCCGATACTTCAACGATAAACACGGGTACTACAGAGCCGTTAATCGTCTTAGCGACTGGTGTTAATACTATTTCAGGTGCGGCGTATTCGGTAAACTACCCCAATGATTTGATAACCTATGACATTACCAATAATTTGTGTGAGGATAGTTCTACACCGAGGAATGGCTTAATCGTCTGGCGTAAGTATCTGATTGACGAAGTAGAGGCGTTTTACGACTGGCGGATTTGGAAATTCAGGCGTTATCAATTATTAGCCAGTAGTTACGGTTGGAGTGCAGGTGCTACTTATGTCGTAGGTGATATGGTTATCGTTAGTAACATATTATATTACTGTTATAAAACCGTAACCGTTGCGGGGACAAGTCCGGGTTCTGATTCAGCGCATTGGGTTAAAGTAGCTTCAGCCTTGAATATTAATTCTTGCAGATGGGTTTACGGTGCGACTATCGGTGTGTCTGCTCTTATTTTAGATACCGCTACCTATATTGACTTCCTAACCTTTAACGGTGTGAGTTACAAGGATATACAATTTTGTTCGGGTTGTACTGATAATGTGTTTTTAGATTCACTGTCTATTAATGAAGACATACAAATGTGTGGTAGTAGTTCACATAATACATTTGGGTTTAGTTGTTCGGGTATTTATTTTCGTGATGGGTGTTCTTATAATAATTTCGATAATAATTGTTCTTATATAACATTCGGAGTTTCCTGCACTAATATTACTTTCGGACGGAGTTGCTCATATCATACTTTTGGCAATAATGCCACCGGTAGTATTGTTGGGTTGGGTAGTTATTCGATTACTATGGCTGATGATTGCCTCAGTAACGTATTCGCCAACACTAATTCATATATCAAATTCGGTGATTATTGTCAGAATAATGTCGTATCGGCGAATTGTTATTCCATCGATTTTAATGCCGGATGCACTTACAATGAACTGGGTAACGGTTGTCATTCAATCCGGTTAAATGACGATTCCTATTCCAATAAATTCAAAACTGGTTCGCAGAATATTCTGGGGATTGGGGAACTATCTAATTTCGATGCTTCATCATTAGTGGTGTGGGGGCTTATTATTGAATCAGGAGTCTATGATTTTACGGGTGTCGATTTATCCACCTCCACATTGTTGCCTGCTTTATATACCAAGTATTTACAAATTGATTCCGCCGGTGCTATTCGTCTTAAATATATGTCCTCTACGGGTGCGTGGAAAGTAACGAATATAGCGGAGACGCCTGTAATCACTACCTTGATAGATAATATACCCGATAAATCACCGGCAGTTGACGCTGACAAAATAATGTTCAGGAATAGTGTAAGTTCATGGGCGTTGTTTACCGATACCTGCGCAAACTTTTATACCTATCTCAAGGGTAAGTTTGATTTGACTTATGAAGTAATCGGTACAATGGCGGCACACTTACTTGCATATGACCATACTAAAATACATACACGTTCACACGCTGTAGACAGTACCAGCGACCACAGTATAGGTTCAGGCACGAGTGGCAAGTTAGTCCAGTTTGATACGACTGCTATATTAAAGAACGCCGAACTTACAGGTGATGTTTCTACAAGTGGACTTACTACTACTATCGGTGCTAATAAGGTAACTCTGGCTATGCTCGCTACTCAAGCCGCAAACACGGTTCTTGCTAACCAGACCGCAGGTGTGGCAGTGCCTACGGCAGTTGCAATGGCGGCTTCTACTATATTGGCAAGGCTTGCGTCAGGTAATATAGTAGCGGCAAGTACTGCGGAGATGAAAACATTGTTGGCATATCTGCAGGCGAATGATGCCTTGGGGACGCCAGCAAGCGGAACGTTATCTAACTGTTCAGGTTATCCTGCGGTTTCAACATCTATACCTGGATTATGCCCGATATTAACCGCGCCGGCATCTACCTTTATGAATTATGTAGGCATTACCTACGGAGAAACTGCGGCGACTATGAAAGCCCTCTTTGACGCAACCGTGCCATCTACGCAGGCGTATAGTGATGCGGCCGCGGCAGGTAGTGCTACGGTAGCGGCAAGACGAGACCACAAACACGCTATGCCTGCTATCTACGCACATCCTAATCATAGCGGTAATGTTACATCAGTAGGTGATGGTGCGACTACGATAGCCAATAGTGCGGTTACTTTGGCGATGATGGCTAATCTATCAGCACAAAATAGTTTTATAGGCAGGAAAACAGCCGGGGCAGGCGTTCCTGAAGAATGTTCTCAAGCAAATGCTAAAACTATGCTCGGCGCAGGTGCGGCAAGTGGGTTAGCTACATTAGACGCCAGTACCAAACTTACACTGGCACAGGCATTGTTGGGTGGGACTTATACGGCTACGGGTGCCGCATCTCCATTTGCTATTACTGCGGCGATGGATATTGTTGTGGGTAATAAAGGAAGTGCTCAAATAATAACCTTACCTGACGCCAGCACGGTTTCAGGTAAGATATATATAATAACTAATGCTAATGCTTCCGGTGTAATTACTATTAATCCCTATGCCGGGGATACTATCGCCGGTTTATCTACGATAAGCTTACCTACACAGTATGATACGGTCTTATTAATAAGTGATGGGGGTACTAACTGGCTTATTGGGATATATACCGCAAGTGTAATGACCGCCGCCCCCAGAATGCCCCTAACAGGTGCGACTGGAGTTCTGGCTAAAGAATTTTTGCCTACGCATACGGGTGATGTTACGGGTCAAACGGCATTATCAATTACTGATGACCTAAAAATAAAAGGTTGGGTTTATTTTACTATTTCTGGAACTACCGCAACCGTTCAAGATAGTCTGAATTGCGTTGCTGTTACAAGAACATCTGTTGGAATTTGGACGATAGCTTGGACTACTGATTTCGCAAGTGCTAATTATGCTTGTGTAACGGCGGTTGATGGATTGTCCAGAGTTCAAACTACTAATACATCTGGGGCAATAACCACCATAACGTGCAGAGCAACCAATGGAGATTTAACAGACCCTACAGCTGGTTCTGCAATAGCAATAGGAGTTCAAGTATGACACAAGTAAGAGTAGTATACAGACCTGATGGTGGACATTCAATTATTTCATTAGCGGAAAAAGGTCGTAAACCAAACGAAACAGATGCCGAAATGTTTACTCGTGGGCAGAATAAGATGCCCGAATTAATCGGGTTGCCCTTTGAAGATATGGATGCAAAGGATGTTCCACCAGATAAACCAGTTATTAATCTGGATAAAGTTCAATATGCCGAAGCCGAATCCAAAGACGATTTCAAGACTATGCTATCACTAATCGCTAAGAAGATGGGGTTAAAGGATTGATGATTATTGTAACCATTATCATAGGAATGTTGGGATTGGGTTTATTTCTCGCTATCTACTTTCTGAAACAGATAATGGATGAGGATGATTAGATGCAGTGTTGTTGGGAAGCCGTAACGAAAAAGTGCAACTGTAATGTGCAATGTGAATTGCGTCCATTCTTAGAGGACGGTATCGAAACACATTACCGAATAGGGAAATGTCCGAATTGTGGTATTTCCTGTACGGGTTGTGTAGAATGGGATAAACTGACTGAAAAGGACCAAAAACGGAGTAATTTATGAATACCCTATTAAACGCACACAAATGCCCCAGGTTGATTTCCACGGGTTCTGGCACAGATAAGAGTCTTAAACGTAAATTCCCCCTACAAATCTATCGTTTTTCACGGTTAAATTTAGGGTGTTTAGCTGTGTTTTTGATATTCATTGCTCCTTTTACCCTATCCGCCCCTACTGTGTCAAATTGCAGTCAGGTTGCAAGAATGTCTATTAGACCCTCCACAACGGCTATCTGTTACGCTATTGCCATGGTAGAAAGCAGGAATAAAGCAAGGCCACATGACCATAATTTACGAGACCGGGGAGTTATGCAATTAACCCGTGTGGCATGGAAGGAT
>Ga0315275_10006293_pt1 | contig 11338 bp, 13 predicted proteins | sample YL17G03_0_MG_FD_205557 | JGI IMG/M metagenome (GOLD analysis project Ga0315275, IMG submission 205557) | Sediment microbial communities from Yellowstone Lake, YNP, Wyoming, USA - YL17G03_0 | ecosystem: Environmental > Aquatic > Freshwater > Lake > Sediment | place: USA: Wyoming | collected...
ATGCGTGAACACTGTGTTGGGGGCATCGGCATTGGGTGCCAAAGGGGTCAAATCTGAAGTCCTGGGAGAGGATTGCGCAGCTGACCTTCTCGAAACCATCGGGTCCGGCGCGACAGTCGATGAGCACATGCTGGACCAGATACTCCCGTACATGGCCCTCGCAGGCTCAGGCTCCATCGTGCTCGCTGAGGAGCTGACCAACCACGCAAGAACCAACATATGGGTCATCGAGAGGTTCCTTGGAAAGAAGTTCAATGTGACACAGAAGGACGGCCTCACGGAGATAAGGACTGTCTAGCCGTACATTTCTGGTCTAGCGGGTCCCTTCTCATCCCTCTGAGTAGTCGTCTGCTTCTGGATATCCCTGATGTGCTCCTCGATCCTCTGAGCCTCCTCAAAGAGAGGCTTGGCGTCAAAGTCTATCCCAAGGAGGAGGTCGTCTATGGCCTCGAGGACCAGGGCGGCTGCCTTGGCGTCGGGGAAGTCGGGATGGGCCTCGGCCAGAAGTGTCAGCACATCGAAATCCCTCTTTCTACCCTCGTTCAGCAGGATGCCAGCGACTCCTGATATCACGCCTTCCTCAAAAGACTGGATACCGTGCTGCTTCAGCATCTCGCGTCCCCTGGCCGAACTCGCGATGCCGAAGACGACGTCGGAGATCTCGGCGCTGTCCCTGAGCTCGGGATCCACAACAAGCCCCTCCGGCGAGACAATCATCTTGCATTTCTGAGCTATTGCCCAATCAACAATCGCATTGGAGATCGGCCTTATGAGGTTCGGGGGGGCCTGGAACTCAGATATGAAAGCCACTATCTGGTCACCGCTCTTCTGCTTCTTCCCCGCGTATATGCGCACTGGGCTGAGAGGGGTCGCATCGCGTATGAGAGACACTGTCGGGAAATGGACCGAATCCATGATGCCTATGTGCTCCATCTCCAAGACCTTGATCAGGTAGTTTGCCGCAATAGAGCTGACAAGGCCGACGCTGGGGAAACCATCGATGATGGTTGCGCCCCTGAGGTCGACCCGCTTGAATTCGTAGATCTTGATGTCGTTCCTGTCCATCGGCTGCCCAAATGCAATAGTCCACTAATAAGACTTCGGGGACGGCCGTTCTGTAAGAAGTAGGGTGGTGAGCATGCAGGAGTGGATGGATGGGTGCATGTGCTGTACCCGGCGCTACATGTAGTGGCGAAAAGCAAATATCAAGAGCATCGTGAATGACCAGATGCTGATCAAGGGAGTGGTGTTCCGCTTGGAAGGCGAACTCCCATTCGAAGCAAAGTCACTGCTCGAGGACTTTCGCGTCTCAGCCAACTCCGCAATCCGTATCGGCCTCCTGGCGCGTGTGACTTCCAGGAATGCCCTCTGCAGGCTTGCCTACAAGGGTCTTCGGGAAGATCATCCTCGGATGTACGCCCAGCATCTCGTCTCCGCCTTCGAAGTTGCTGGATGCATCCTGAAGAACCATCGCAGGCGGGTCCGGAAGGGTAACGGTGGCCGTATTCCCTATATCCGGCGTTTGTTCCTGAGGACCGAGAATCAGGCTTACAAACTCGACCGTGCGAACGGCGTAATCGACCTGCCGATCAGAGCGGGATGTCATGTCAAGCTCAAGCTGGTCCTCAGCAACTACCATCGGAGATATCTGGATGATGCGGGCTACAGCCTCGGCTCGCTGACCCTCTTTCCAGACTGCGCCATAATCGCTTTCAGGAAAGAAGCTCCCAAACCGTATGTGCCCGAATCTGCGCTTTCATTCGACACGAACGAGCGCAGTCTGGATGGCGTGTTCGCTAAAGGTCGTGACATCGCAATCGTCAAGGCGGAGTTCCCTGATGTCGCTATCATACAACAAAGACATCACGACCGGCGCAGGAGGCTCCAGAAGAAGAAAGCACACGATCGACGGACGGCGAGAGATCTCTGCAAGAAGGAGGGGGCGAGAGAGCACCACCGGATAGAGTATAGGCTCCACCAGGTGGCAAACGCGGTCCTGGTCTTCGCCGAGGGCCATGGATCAGCTATAGTTCTCGAGGACCTCACAGGAATCCGATTCAAGCGAGGCAAAGACCTGAATCGTCGCCTAAGCCTGTGGCCGAGGAGGAAGCTGCACCAGATCATCGAGTACAAGGCCCAGTGGAAAGGCATACCTATCGTCAAAGTCGATCCAAGATACAGCAGCAGAAAGTGCCCGATATGTGGGAGGATACAAGATTCCCGAATGGGCACGGAGTTCAGGTGCGAGTGCGGCTGGCACCTTGACAGGCACATAAATGCCAGCCTGAACCTGCTGCAGACAGCCGTCTCCAAGGGATTGGAGGTGGCAGGGGGTCTACGGTTCGACCCCGGCGCGTTCCAGCATGACGTGATGATGATCCTATACGAGCCAGCGATGGCCGCACGGTCGGAGCCGAATGGAACGAGTGACGCGGGTGCAACGACTTGACCAGCATCAGACACCACCCGATAACGTTACAGAACCGCACTGGCGTAACCGTTCCGAAAACTTCTTACCCGTATCGGTCATGCTTGTCTACGGTTGCCGTGAGAGTCATCATCAACTGCGCCATGTCCGCGGACGGGAAGATAGCCCTCAGGACGCGGAAGCAGACGCACATCTCCTCTGATGAGGACAAGAGGAGAGTCCACAAGCTAAGAAACCAAGCAGACGCCATCTTGGTCGGCGTCGAAACCGTCATTGCTGACGATCCGAAACTGACAGTCAACGCCAAGTATGTCAGAAACCCAAGGGACCCCATCAGGATAGTCCTCGATTCGAACGGACGAACGCCTAGGAAGGCGTTGGTGCTGAACGGTGTGGCAAGGACGATCATTGTCACGAACGAAAAATGCGATAAGGACTTCCCCAATGCCGAGACCATCAGGTGCGGCAAGGAAGAGATCGAACTGAAGAAGCTCATGAAGATCCTCAGCAAGAAGGGAATTGAAACGCTGCTCGTCGAAGGGGGGTCCAGGGTGATATGGTCGTTCCTGGATTCCAGGATCGCAGATGAGGTGAACATATTCATCGGCAGCATCGTGATCGGAGGAGAGAAGGCCCCGACTGCTGCGGGAGGAGCTGGAGCTCCGGACGAGAGGTCCATAGTCGCGCTTCGTCTGAAGAGCGCCAAGGCCTTTGGCGGGGGAGTTCTTATCACGTATGAGGTGATCAAGTGACCGACCCCGTGACCACTCCGAGGTTCGTCGCGGACCACATGCTCGGCTCACTTGCCAGATGGCTCCGGATGATGGGCTATGACACGATCTACGACAAGGGGCTGGATGACAAGCGCATGGCGGAGCTGGCAAGGGCCGAGAACAGATTCTTACTGACGAGGGACAAGGAACTGGCGAAAGAGCCAGGGGCATTGCTCCTGGAGCAGGACGACTTGGATTCTCAGCTGAAGGCCACGGGAGCGAAGTTCGGTCTGAAGTACAACGAAGACCTGGTCAGGTGCTCCACATGCAACGGAGACCTCCTGCAGCTTCCAAAGGAGGAGGCGAAGGCTGTGGTTCCTGAGGGAGCATATGCAGGAAACGATAAGTTCTGGAAGTGCTCGAAGTGCGGCAAGGTCTTCTGGAAAGGTTCGCACTGGCTGGGCATTATGGACCGGTTGAAGAAGCTCAGCCTAACTTAGTCTCAGGCGTCTGGTTCTCGCCGTGGAAGTGCTCGCTGATTATCTTGCCGCTGGATGCGTTGACGATCATCGCGCCGCCCTTCCCCTCGACACACCACACCGGAAGGTACACGAGTCCCTTGGGTTCGATGACCATCGTGTCCTTCTGAGACCTCTTCCTCTCGATGATCTCCGAGTGGCCGAAATCCCTGACGGTCTCCGTATGGGACTTGTACTCCTTTGCCACCAGATCCTGAGCGATCGCCTTGGCCTTCTCATAGTCGATCTTCGGCTCACGCTTCGAATATGAGAGATCGATAGTATCTACGAGCTCGAACCCCCATCTCCAAGTCTCGACATGGCTGGTGAGCGCATTCACGGCGGCTATGCCGGCCTTCTGCTTGCCGTTCTCGAGGTTGAGCACGAAGTGGAAAAGATAGTGCGGTACGAGCTCAAGGTCGAACTTGTGGCCTTGGATCTCGTGTCTCGCGATATGCTTCACATCCTCGAGGGTGATGTTTGGCTTGACGATGCGCTCCGACCTCTCCTCTGTGCTCTCGAGGATTACGGGGATTGACTGTTCCGGCGGCTCGGCCAGCTTTTGCGGGAGGTCGTCGGAGATGACCTCGTCTATGAGGCTCTTGCCCTTGTGGTCGCTGATGGTCTCCAGCTGGAGATTGCCGATCTCGTGCTCAATCTCCTCTCTGCCCCAGTAGTTGATGCCGTTCTTCTGGAGGTATGATTGGACGCCTTCGTCTATCTTCCCAAGAGATGCGACCACCTTTCGTCCGGGGAAGTCTGAGATGTTCCGGACGAAGTCCTCGACGTCTTCGGTCAGCATGTCGCTCGCAGCCATGACCACCACCGAGATGTCCTCGCGGCTCCCGTACAGGTACCCGTCCCTCTCCTCCACGAAGAAGTCCCGGGACTTCAGTATCTGGAGCATGTAATCCTTCAGAGTGGCCAAGCCGTCCCCCGACCCAGATGGCCAGAGCGGAATAAAAGGCTTCTGAGCTGGTGGGGTCCATTGTCAGAAAGCTAGATAGGGCACGTTGACCGTTATTCTGAGTCGGGTTGAACCTGTGCGGGCAAGGCTCTGGATACCTATCGCCATGTTCGTCGCTGGGATGGCGTTAATCGCAACTGCAGTGGCTACGGGTGAGGCCGATGTGTCGCTAGTCATCGTCTTTCCCGTGTTCTCTGGCTCCAGCCTTCTTTTCCTGCTTGCGACATTGCTCATCATCTCGAGCTTCATAGTTGGATTCGTCTTGATGGCGATGGACCACGAACGGACGGAGGAACGAGTAGAAGCAGCATCGGAAGGGATGAGCAGCAGCGCGCCGAGATCAAGGACCGAGTACGGAGGCGTGGTTCTTCTTGGGCCGATCCCCATAGCCTTTGGCTCCAACAAGAAAGTGGCACTGATCATGCTGGTGGTCGGGGTCATCCTCGCAATCGTTGTGCTGGTAGTACTACTCGCCTACGCCTAGAAGTCTGCGCGCGGCTGTCTCCAATGGCACGCTGTTCGATAGTGCCATATCCCTGACCTCGGCCACCATCTGGACGTAGACTGAAAAATCCACATCGTGCCTTCGTATTGCCCGCCCCAAGGCACGCTCGAATGTCTCCTTGCGCTGCTGGATCTCAAGCGCTTCTCTGAGGATATCCAGCTGAGACGAGTCCATCGATCACCCCTTCTTGTGCGCCTCGCATATGTCGATGAACGCCTGGAACATCTCGTACCCGTTGTCGGTGTTCTCGACCTCGGGATGGAATTGTAGGCCGTAGAGAGGTTTGGTCTTGTGCTTCATGGCCTGGATCTGGCAGTTGTCAGAATGAGCGAGCGCCACGAAATCTGGCGGCAGCTGGGTGACCTCATCATTGTGCGATTCCCAAGCCACGAACTCCGTCGGCAGGCCCTTGAACATGTCGTCCTCATCGTCCACGGCCACCATCATCTTGCCGAACTCGGGCACCTTCGAAGGACCAGCCTTTCCACCCAGGTGGGTCGCCATGAATTGATGCCCGGCACAGATCCCAAGAATGGGGACACCTGCCTTGTCGATGTATTCCCCGCACTTGCCCATCTTCTCCTGGTCGAGACCGACCCTGGGGGCTCCGCCCGAAAGGACTAGGCCGTCCGCCTGGATCTTGTCGAGAGGTGTGCTGTTTGGCACGATCTCGCACTCGACGTTGAGATCCCTCAGCACCCTCCATTCCCTGTGGGTCCACTGACCACCGTTGTCAACGACCAGGATACGCATGATGAGGGGAACGGCCGGGGGATATAAATCATCTGCTGAATGGTCGGGGAGCGACATCGAACGTCAGTCGAACATGACGGAGCCAGCATCCCCGCTTTTCCTTATGAGCATATATAAAGACAGGATATGAACGCAGTCTGGGTTCTGAAACACTTTCCTCGGAGTGCTCGGCCTTCAGACTTCACTCCCACTCTATTGTCGCGGGGGGTTTGTCGGTTATGTCGTAGACCACCCTGTTGACCTTATCCTTCATGCTATTGACAATCCTGCCGGAGATCGTCTCGAGTACGTCGTGCGGCATCTTCGAGTAGACGGCAGTCATTGCATCGACGGAATCAACTGCCCTCACGGCGATAGTGTAACCGTACGCCCTGATGTCGCCTTGGACTCCGACGCTCTTGACTGGCAAGAGCACAGCGAAGTACTGCCAAGGCAGCTTCATCTTCCCCGCCGCGGAGGCCTTCTCGATCTCCTCCTCGACGATGGCACACGCTTCCCGAACGATTGCCACGGATTCTCGCGTCGGTTCGCCCATGACCCTGATTGCTAGAGCAGGTCCCGGAAACGGCTGCTTCTCCGCCACTTCAATCTTCAGCGCGCGGCCGACCTTCCGCACCTCATCCTTGTAGAGGTCCCTCAGCGGCTCAACAAGTTTCAGGTTCATGTCCTTGGGGAGCCCGCCGACGTTGTGGTGCGACTTGATCGTGTCCCGCAGGCCGCCGCCGCTCTCGATCCAGTCCGGGGCTATGGTCCCTTGGACCAGGTACTCTGCGCCGAATTTCTTCGCCTCGCGCTCGAATATCCTTATGAACTTCTCGCCGATGATCTTCCGTTTGGTCTCTGGTTCAATGACTCCCTTCAAGGCCGCAAAGTACTCATCGCTCGCATCGACCACGATATGGTTCACGCCGAATCGCCCGAGCATCTTGTTGACTGAATCGGTCTCGCCCTTCCTCATGAAACCTGTGTCGACATAGACCGCAAGCAGTCTCTCCCCGAGGGCCTCGCCAACCAGTGCGGCGCATACTGTACTGTCAACCCCTCCAGAAGCCGCGATGATTGCCTTGCCCTTGACATCTTCCTTGATCTTCTTGACCTGCTGTTCGATGAACTTCTCTGCGTTGAACATCTAGATTTCAACTTCCTTCGAATCCTGCATGACTTTGTCCTTCATCTTCTGCCTGTACTTGACGAGAGATCTTCTTACCTTCTCATCCTTGAGCGCGAGTATTTCCACGGCCAGCAGTGCGGCGTTGTCCCCACGGTCAAGGCCGACGCCGGCCACGGGTATCCCGGGAGGCATCTGGATCACAGAGAGGATCGAATCGAGGTTCACTGCTCCGCTCACTGGTACTCCGATGACTGGCTTGATCGTCCTTGCAGCAATGACTCCAGGGAGCGCCGCCGACAGGCCCGCAATCGCGATGAATATCTCAGCGTCAGCCTCCGAAACGAGCTTGTCCACCAGCTCCGGCGTTCTGTGGGCGCTTGCGATGCTGACTTTGTACTTCACACCGAGCTCCTTGAGGATGCTGACTGCCCTCTCAGCCACCTTCAGGTCGCTCTTGCTGCCCAAAATAATCTGGACGCTCATCAGAAAAGGTAGAAGGATAGTTTATAGAAAAATGTTTGCAAGGTGCTCAGGATTTCATGATGGCGACCAAGAAGACCCCGATCGCCGCGAGAGCGCCCAGAACCCCGGCGAGGATGAACAGGAACGCGTCCCATATCACCTTCGACAGGTCGACGTCTATGATGGCGACGCTATCCATGCCCATGACGACCCACAATACGCCTGCGACAAGGCCGATCACCAGCAACGCAACGCCGATCATCCTGCTCTTTCCGCTGCCGAAGTACGCAGTGAATATGCCCGCCAAGAGCATGAACAGAGCGAACACCAGTATCAGCACTGTCAAAAACGCCATCAGATCCATTTGGTTCACCACTCAAGATTGATGTCTCAGAACTTGATTCCCGTCAAGGTCTTCGTGTCTATCACGCCAGGTATAGAGCGGACCTTGTCAACAACGACCTGGCCCAGGAGGTTGAAATCCTCGGCCTCGATCTTCGCAATCAGGTCATACTCCCCGAAGAGAGGGTGCAGCTCCACTACCTCTTTCACCTTGAGGAGCTCGTTGTAGACCTCATGCTCTTTTGCCGGCGCGGTGCTTATCAGTATAAAACCAACGGCCATCTGGTCCTCACCTTTGAGGAATAAAGGAATCACCCGTCATAAAGCTTTCGGGATACGGGTGAGTCTGGACCACAATGCTGGCAAAATGCCATCGGCAATAGCTCCGGACTTCAGACGCACTTCCTGCGGGCAGATCTCCTCTGGACCATGTCCCACGTGGGCAGGGTGCTCTGCGCGCCTTCTCCTTCGACGATGAAGGACGCGGTCGATGCACCCACCCAAGCACACTCCTCTATGGACAAGGATCTGCTCATCCCGGCGTAGAAGCCAGCCCTGAACCCGTCCCCCGCCCCCGTAGTGTCGACCACTTTGTCGGGCTGGATCGTCCCCACCAGCACATCATCGTCCTCGGTCAAGATCCTGCTGCCCTCTCCGCCCCTCGTGTTGATGAGCATCTTGACATACGAAAGAAGCTCGATGTCCTCCTTGAGGTTGAGATAGGACTTCGCGCGTTCGAGCTCTGACGTGTTCACGAAGAGTATGTCGCAGTATTCAAGCACTGGCTTGAAGGTCTCACTTGTGTACACGTAGTGCAGCTCCTGAGCAGGGTCGAATGCCACCGTCTTCTTCTTCTTGCGTGCGTGCTTGGCGATCTTGAGGGCGTAACCTGGCCTTCCGGTCCCGATGTGAACGAACTTGGCGCTGTCCACAGAGTGCGTCCTGACTGGGAGCCTGTCCTGTTCCCTCATGGCTCCTTGGTCAACGAAGCCGATCTGATTGTGGTCCTTGTCGGAGATCATGATGATGAACGGCGTACGGAAACCCCGGACCTTCACCACGTCGGTCGTGTCTACGCCGCTCTTCCGAAGCGCGACCATGAACTCCTTGGGGAAGTCGTCCCCAACATGGCTTGCTAGCGCCGTCTTTACATCGAGCGTCGAGGCGATCCTTGCTATGTTCGCGCCTGTCCCGCCGAAGTGCTCCCGCCTGCCCTTCATCTCGACGCAGGTGTTCGGCTGCGGGAACTCGTCCGACTTGTATATGATGTCGATAGCCGTGTGTCCGTAGACTCCCAAGAAGTTAGAACTGCGCAAACTCCCCCTCTTTTCCTAGCAACCGTATGTACTGGTATCCACTTGAAAACTCGCGTGCCTTCCTCGTCACAGTAAAAGAAGACGGAACCCCAGGTCTGAAATCGAATAGGAGCTATGGGTTATATACTCTAAACTGCCTTTCCAATCAGCTGGGGGAATGGATATTGGCTGAGCGTTTTCACGTAGTTGTGGGTCTGATAGCGATGATTCTTACGGTATCGATGATTGTCCCATCGGTCTGCGCTGTGGGGGATTCGGGTCGCGAGGGCGCTTGGGGCGTGGATTCGTTCGCATCATCTGAGTCGGGCACAATCACCTCGTCACCAACTGGTTCAACCTTCGAAGTGAAGAACCCTGGGGTGTTTATCAAGGCCACGATAGGCGAACCGATTTGTCTGGACCCAGCGGTCGACTACGAGACCGCGGGCGGTGAGATTCTTCAGAACGTATATGAGAATCTCTTATGGTATGACGGCAGCAGTGCGTCGAGTTTCGTTCCAGTTCTGGCCTCATCAATTCCGACCGTGGCTAACGGTCTCATTTCCCCTGACGGCCTGAACTACACATTCAACCTGAGAACAGGGGTAGTGTTCCACGACAGCACTCCGATGAACGCCGACGATGTCGTATACTCCATCCAGAGGGTCCTCAGAATTCACGACCCTGGCGGTCCAGGTTGGATGTTAGAACAGGTCCTGACCAACTACTTGGGGTTCAGCGTTGGTTGGGATACAATCAGCGAATTCTGCGATTCGTCTGCCTATAATGTCAGCTGGATCGTCAATGCGCTGAACCCGGCCGCTCAGGGCTGGGACCATGTGATCAACGAGAATGATGTGAAGAATGTCGCGGAGGCCGTGGTCCTCAAGGTGAATAACACGGCTGTCAAATTCCGCCTGACACATCCCTATCCTGGTTTCCTGGCCATAATTTCGTACACGGTCTGCAACATAGTCAGCAAGGACTTCGTTGAAGCAAACGGCGGAATCGTCGGTGGCGAGCACAACACATACATGGATGAGCACACTTGCGGAACAGGCCCGTACCAGCTCGTCAGTTGGCAGCTCGGCGTCAGCATCCACCTAACGAAGTCTGGCACGTACTGGGGCACCCAGCCGTCCATCGATGACATCTACATCGTGAAGGTGAACGATATCAACACTAGAATCATGATGCTTCAGGCTGGAGATGCTGACAGCATCGACCTTCCGATAACGTATGAATCCATGTTCGCGGGTGATCCGAACTGCAGCATCACGAAGGGGATACCTGGCTTCGACATGACCTTCATGACTTTCAACTTCAACTTGAACTCAAGCCAGGCGAACTCGCAGTTCGGCGGCAACCTAACGGACGACTTCTTCCACGACATACACATGAGGAAGGCGTTCTCGCATCTGCTCAACTTCAGCCTGTACATACAGAACGTTGCCAGGGGCAATGCCGAGCAGCCGAACGGTGTGATCCCGAAGGGAATGTTCGGTTACAACGCGAGCATACCGAAGCAGGAGTATAACCTCACTGCGGCAGCAGCGGAGTTCCAGCTGGCCACGAACATCAATCCGGCGAACGGGCTGAGATGGTGGCAGAGCGGATTCACGATCCCGCTGTTCTACAATGCGGGCAACCTGGGCAGGCAGACCGCTTGCGAGCTGCTTAAGGTGTCGCTTGAGTCTCTCGGAGGTGGCCCGAAGACCGCGACGGTCAACACGCTCGACTGGCCGAGCTACCTTGACCAGATGTTCAACGACAACGGATACATGCCGCTCTATGTGATCGGCTGGGGCCCGGACTACGCCGACCCGGACGACTACACCGTACCGATGCTGGACAGCGACTACGGCACATACCCGATCTTCACGGGGTACAAGAACGACACCATCAACGTTCTGTTGAGAACTGCTGCATCAGAGCTGGATTTGGCGGTGAGAGCTGACCTGTACAGTCAGATGTCCATGGAAGTCTACCGCGACTGCCCATATATCTGGCTAAGCCAGCGGAACAACTTCCACATTGAGAGATCGTGGATCAGCGGGTACTACTACAACCCGATGTATGGCGATCTGTACTACGCCGCTCTGTCGAAAGCCGAAAACACGGCTCCGATTGCGCAATTCAACGTGACGCCAGAATCAGGTGATGTGACGACCTTGTTCACGTTCAATGCCTCTGGTTCATCGGACATCGACGAACCGAGCAGCGCTCTGGAGGTGCGCTGGGACT
>Ga0315275_10006294_pt1 | contig 11338 bp, 12 predicted proteins | sample YL17G03_0_MG_FD_205557 | JGI IMG/M metagenome (GOLD analysis project Ga0315275, IMG submission 205557) | Sediment microbial communities from Yellowstone Lake, YNP, Wyoming, USA - YL17G03_0 | ecosystem: Environmental > Aquatic > Freshwater > Lake > Sediment | place: USA: Wyoming | collected...
AAGCTCTGCCTGCTCTTTGCTCAAAGGCCCAAGATTCGTATGGCAGCATCTGCCCTGGCAGGCCGAGCAAACCCTTGAAAGCACATCCTTCTTCCAGTGGCTTATCATCTCGCCCGGATCCATGGTCCCTTCTGCATCAGGCTTGAATGAAGAGAGATTCCCAGGCCTCTGCATGCCGCGCTCTGCAGGTTTTTGATTCTTGGATAGCTGGGCCATTGTTCTATTGTGTATGAAAATGTTTAAAAATGAGCATTCTCAATCCTTTATCCTAAGCACAAGGAACTCGTGCTCCTTGTCAAAAGGCTCCAGATAGAATTTCTCCAGTATCTCGAAATCCCTTGAAAGGCTTTTCTCTATCTCGGCAAAGACCTTTTTCGGATCCTTGGACACGTCTATGCTCTGGCTTTTCACGCAAAGCATCGCAAACCCCCCTTTCTTCAGGAACTTCCTGCAGTTCATTGTCAGGATCCTGTCCTGGTCCGGCTGGGCAACGTCCTGGTAAACGACATCCACATCAGGGATCTCCTCGTATTCCTCAGGCTTCCTTGCGTCCGCGACTATCGGCACTATGTTCTCCCTGTGCTCCGCCAGCTCCATCAGCCTTTCCGCCATCTGCGGCGCGATCTCCACAGCGTAGATCTCCCCTTCCTCCAGGATATCTGAAAGGTGGCTGATTGTTGTCCCTGTTGAGGCTCCAAGGTAAAGGACCTTTGAGTTTTTTGAGAATGGAAAATTTACCAGGCCTTTCCTTATCGCCCCGCAAAGCTTGCTCCTGAAAGGGTCCCATTCCCTGTATTCAGTGTTTCCTTCCCTTACAAGCTTCTCCCCATATACGCTTTTTCCTTTGATCCTGTTGATGGTGTAGATGTTCTTGCCGTTTGAATAAACATTTGGAAAAATCTCCCTCAAGCTCATGATAAGATAGAAAAAACAATAATTTAAAAACAAAACCGGTTTTAAGCTATTCATGGAAGAGGCAGAGAAAAGGAAGGAGATTGAGAAGAAATTTGAAAGCCCTTCCGCGCTGAAGAGGAAGGAACTGCTTGAGGACATGAAGATAATGAGCAGCAACGAGATTGTGGAGATAAAGAAGCTTGATGAGGAGGATCTGGAGGAAGTTGTCAAGCTCATGAGAAAGGCGCTTTTTGAGATTGGGACAAAGGAGATGAAGGAGATAAAGGACATTTTGAACCATGGCCACAGCTACGGGGCATATGTTGACAGGTTCATAATCGGGGTCGGGCTCGCTTTCCCCATATATTTCGACAGGAGCGAAAAGACCTTCGACAGCGAAGAGGCCCCCAACGCGCTTTACATGGAGGACGCGGCAGTGCTGATCGACTACCAGGGAAAGGGAGTCATCGAGATGCTTGTCGAGGAAAGGGAAAAGGAATCGAAGGTCAACGGCCTGGAATACGTAGTGGGGATTTCGGGGGATAGGATACCGGGCGACATCAGGACAGAGATAGAGAAAGGAGGGACGCTGATGCAGAAGAAATACCTCCAGCTCAATTACAGGTTCGCGAACACGGACAACGGCCTTGTGGCGTTCAAGAGGGTCTGATCTTTTTCTCAATAAATTCAGTTCCTCTTTTCTGTCGGTGAATTTTACCATATCCCATTCTTATAGTCAGGACTATACAAATGTTATAGTTTAGACCATATGTTTTTCCGAAGAATTTATCTGTTGGAAACGCCCAAAAAATCGGTTTCAAGGTTTTTCAGCAATTCTTTCCTTAGTTCGTATGTATTGGCATTTTTCGCATAGGCAGTCCAGCCTTCAATGAAATCATGAACCTTGCCCTGCCCTATCATGCCGCATAGGTAAAGATCCTTTAATGCTTTATACTTGTTTCTCATCTTCCTTATGTTTGACTTTTTCAGGAGCTTGTAATGATAGAATATCCTGAATCCGAGAAAGGTCATGCTGCTGCCAAGCAAAAGAATCCTTGACTTATCCTGGTGAAGCTCGATTTTCAGCTCTTTTTTCAGGTAGCGGTTGATTTGCTCCCTGTATTCTTTCAATCTTTTTTTGTCCTGGTGCAGGATTACAAAATCATCGACATAGCGGATGTAATATTTTGCCTTTAGCCTGTGCTTTACGAATTGGTCCAATTCATTGAGATAGACGTTGGCGAGGAATTGGCTTGTCAGATTCCCCAAAGGCATCCCTTTGCCTTTGATGTTTGATTGGTGGTTGTCCAGGATCCTTTGCACAAGCCAAATCAAGTTAACGTCGGAAATCCTTTTTCCCAGGATATCCAGCAGGACTGCGCGGTCTACATTGTCAAAGTATTTCTTTACATCGGCTTTGAGGATGTGGCACTTTCTTGTGTTGTTCCTTGAAACTTTTCTCTTGAACTGGTCAAACCTTCTTATCGCCTTCAGCGCTCCCTTCCCTTTCCTATTGGCGTAGGAGTCATGGATGAATGTCCTGTCAAAAATTGGCTCCAGGATGTTGCAGACTGCATGGTGGATTATCCTGTCCCTGAAATCGGATTTGCTTATTTTCCTTGTTTTCGGGTCCCGGACAATGAATGTTTCCAAAGGTTCTGGCTTGTAGCTGAGCAACAATAGTTCAGAACGCAAAAGAAGAAGATTGTTTTTCAAATCCTTTTCAAACTCAATCACGTAAGGCTTAAGCGTCTTGCGCTTTCTTGCTTTCTTGTGCGCAAGCTCCAGGTTTTCGTAGCTGCATAACTGAGACCATAAATTATCGTAAGTTTTCATGGTTATGGTCCTGGCATCCGGGTTATTCCGAGGAAACGCCCATTGTTGTTGAGGTTGTTGTTGCCGTTAAGGCCGTTGTTGTCGTTGTTGCCCGCATAGAGCAGGCGCCCAGAGCGCTGTAGCGCCTTTGCCTCATCCTGCACCACCTCTTCATTTCTGTTGAGGCTGTATTTCATCATGACTTCTTCTTTTGGGAAGAGTCTTGGCAAAGACGCGTGTAGCCCGGACAATAAGCTGTTTTAGCTTAATGCCAGGACAAAAAGAAAATTGCAAAAGGAGGTTTATAAAACTATTTGTAGAGTTCCCTGATTTTCTCCTCAAATTCCGCTTTTGCCGCGGTTGGAACGTAATTTTCCGCTATTTCCATAATCTGGTCTATGCTTGGCGCCTTGGTTTTTTTGGCTTCGCCTTCGGCGATTTCAAAACGTACCCCGAGGAAACGCCCATCGTAGTTGAGGCTGCCGTCGCCGAAAAGGCCGCCGTAGCCGACGTCGTAGCCGCCCAGATAGAGCAGGCGCCCCACTGGTCCTTTTTCGCTCAGATCCTCTTCATGCCAAACCCCAATTGAATTTTTATTATAAGCTTCCTTGAATTTGGCAAGGTATTTCTCTGCCCTTTCCTTTCCTCCCAAGAACGGAATTACCTCAGGATGCTCCAAAGCTTCAGTTATCGATATCCTATCTAATTTTGAATTTTTTAGCTCATTGTAATTTATGACAAAAACGTTTTTTCCATCTTTTGCATCAACCAGCTTCTGGAACTCTTCCTGCGGCATTCTTCCTGCTCCGTTAATCAGTCCTTCTTTCTTAGCTTTTCTTATGTTTGCAGGATTACTGAAATAGTTTGGAACATGCGCAATGACAGCAACGGCTTTGCCTTCATTGGTTTTTCCGGTTGCAATGATGCTTGGCGTGAAATACAATTTATCCCAATTTGCCTTGCCGTTGATTCTTGCGTCAATAAGCTCAGGCATGGACATTGCCCTGAAACCCTCTTTCTGACAGTCTTCCAATGCTTTATCTATATCTTCATTATAAAACTCCTTTGTTGTCTGCTTGATGGCGCTCATGTCTGCTCCTGCCTTCAGCAGCCTTTCAATTTCCTCATCTTTGTTGCCTTTGTTCAAGGCATCCACTAATCCATTATTGAGTTGCTTCTGCTTTTCAGGGCTTAATGTTATTCCCTCTGTCTTTGGCTTGTTGAACTTTAACTTTTCGAATTTCCTTGCGCCCTCTAACCCTGCTTTCAATTCCCCTGTTTTTTGGACCATAATCTTATTGTAACAATAACAGTTTTAAAGTTGCTTTGGTGAGGTGGATCTATCTCCCCATCCCGCAAAAATAATGAGTTATTTACTTTATTTATAAATAAAACCAGCAAGGTATATAAATACTGTTAACTAATTATGTGCTATGAGAGACGTTTTGGAACAATACAATCCCTGGAACAAGAAAATAGACTATGGCACGGATAGGCTGTTCCACTATCAGGACATCGTCTCCTTTTTGTTCAGAAAGGAAATACAGGTTCTTACAGGCATAAGGCGCTGTGGCAAAACAACGTTGCTAAGGCAATGCATGAGATACCTGTTGGACAAGGGAATCAAAAAGGAACAGATCATATTCATACCTTGCGATGACCCGTTGCTGAAAATCAGGAATTTTGAGGATCTGCACAGAATACTCCAGAATTTCCGAACAAAGGAAAAACTGTTTGTCTTTCTGGATGAGATCCAGGTGATTGAAGGATGGGAAAGGTATGTCAAGTCGGCATATGATTCGGATTCAAACATGAAGTTCATAATAACAGGCTCAACCGCATCGTTCTTTGAAAAGGATGTTGCCAGCTACCTGACAGGCAGGCACATATACCATGAGATCAGGACATTGACGTATAAGGAATACCTTAGGCTGAAGCCAAACGGCTCCTTGCTTGATTATGCGGAATGGGGAGGATTCCCTGAAGTCGTAAAAACGGATTCTGCCGAACAGAAAAGTTTAATTCTCAGGAACTATCTCCAGACGATAATATTGAGGGACATCATCAAAAGAAATCGCCTTAGGAACGAAAAAAAGGTAATCTCCCTCTTGCATGCATTGATTTCTGTGGTTGGCGGAAAAATAAACATGTCAAGACTGTCAAACCAATTCAATATAAGCAGACAGACGATTGAAAGATATATCGGGATAGGCGTTGATGCCTTTCTGTTTGAGGAAGTCGGTTTTTTCTCTTATTCAAGAAGGAAACATGTCCGGAAGGAGTATAAGCTGTATCCTGTGGACTATGGATTCTGCAGGATAATCAACAGCAGGTTCGAGAAGGGAAGGGCGATGGAATGGGCTGTTCTCCATGTCCTTTCAAATCCTTCATATTGGTCGTCAAATGGCCATGAAGTTGACTTTGTCTCAAAGAATTCTGCGATTCAGGTGTGTGCAGATGATGAAATCCCGGAAAGGGAGGCAGAAAGCCTTTTGGCATTCAGGAAAATCTTCCCGATGAGAGGGATATTGCTCTCGAATCATACGACAGACAAGACAGTTTCCATTGAAGAGTTCCTGCTGAATCCCGATGTGCAATAAAAACACGGAATTTTAATTCTTGTTGAAACAGGAAAGCAGTTTGATTTCAATTTCCTGGAAAATCTTTCTTGCATCCGGCTCTTCTGACAATGCCATGGGGTTTTTAACAATTGAAATCGCACCCTTGCTGTTAGACATGTTCTCAACTACAGCCAATATAGGAATCCCGAACTTCCCGCAAAGCCCCTTGCATTTTCCGGCATAATGTTTTGATATTTCATCAGGCCCTGAAACCAGGATCATCCCGTCCAGTCCGCCCTCCTCAAGGAGTGTCATCGGGACATCGCCGATGCCAGGCGGGAAATCAGCCAAGAGAACATCCAGATTTCCGAACTTTGAAAAATTCAGAAGATCCTTCAGGGCGGATGCGGCCATCGGCCCCCTCCAGAGGATGGTCTCGTCCCCTGTTATGTTGCCCATGGAGATTATCCTGATATTGCCCTTTTCCATCGGATAAAGCTCCTTCCTCTCGCTGCTTCCGAATAGCTTCCCTTCCAATCCGAAAACCTTGTGCAAGGAAGGACAATCGATGTTGGCGTCTATTATTCCAACTGAATGATTCTTGGACAGGAATCTTGCAAGACCTGCTGCAACGGTTGTTTTTCCAACGCCCCCCTTTGCGCCCCAGATCCCTATGAATGATTTTACCCCTTTTGGCTTGAGGCTCGGCTTGTTCATCCTGAAATCTATCTTCGCCTTGCTCATGGGGTCACGCCAAGCATCCTTTTCGCCTTTTCGCTCATCCTTTCCTGGGTCCATGGAGGGTCCCAGACAAGCTCGACAGTCACTTTCTCGACAGACTCCACTTTTTCCAAGGCATTCTCCACGTCCATGAGGATCACTCCCATCAAGGGGCAGGCAGGAGTTGTCATTGTCATCTTGACAACCGCCCTTTTCTGCTTAAGGGCGACATCGACGCCATAGACAAGGCCGAGGTTGACTATGTCTATCCCTATCTCAGGATCGATGACGGTTGAAAGCTGGCTCATTATCTCCTTTTTCGCCTTTTCAGAATCCACTATTCATTTGGAAATATTGCATTTAAAAATCATAGGCAGCGCCGCTGCTTACATAAAACGACAACCTTTATAAATTCAATCAGACCATATGAAATTGGTGTAAACATGGGATTAATGGACTGGTTGAATTCTTTCCTGGGCAGGAAGGAAGAGAACGACAACATAAAGCTTGAGCCAGACGGAGTCAAGGAGTTTGAAAGCAACGAAGAGATCCAAGCTGACATCAAAGGAACCCTTGAAGAGCCAAATGCAGAGGAAGCGACTGTAATTGAAGGGATAAGGCAGGCAAAGCCTGCAAAAGCTTCGAGAGCCAAGGCAAAATCAAAATCAAGGAAAAAGGGAAAGAGATAGATGTTGGTCGGGATAGTCGGTAAGCCAAATTCCGGCAAGTCCACTTTCTTTTCAGCAGCTACCCATGTGGAAGTGAAGATTGCCAATTACCCATTCACAACGATAGAGCCGAACAGGGGAGTCGGATACGTGAGGAACAGGTGCCCATGCTCTGAATTGAAGAACAATTGCAACCCGCAGGACTCTGCCTGCATAAACCATATTAGATTGATACCCATACCATTGCTGGATGTCGCAGGGATCGTCCCTGACGCGCACAATGGAAAGGGGCTGGGCCTGCAATTCCTGGATGACATGAGGCAAGCGGATGGAATAATAATAGTGGTTGACGCCTCTGGAGAAACTGACCTTGAGGGCAACCCAAGCCCATCAGACCCTTCAAAGGAGGTTGAGCTTATCGAGACAGAGCTCAGGGAATGGATCAAAAGCATAATAATCAGGAACAGGAAGGATTATGAGCACAGGCCGGTTGACAAATTACTGGAAGTTTTATCCGCGCTCAAGATAGACAACGACAGGATGACGAAATTCGTGGATTCCCTTGGAATGGACAAGAACAAGGTTCAGATGAGCGGTGAGATAGCCGGAAAGATCGCAGAAATCGTTGTCAGCGAAAAGCCAATATTGGTTTTCGGCAACAAGGGAGACAAGAAAAGGGTCGAGATAAACTGCAATAGGCCGGTAATCTACGGATCTGCGCTCTATGAGATGGTGCTGGCAAAGGCGGCAAAGGCAGGGGCCATTGAATATGTCCCTGGAGCGGAAACCTTTGAGATAAAGAATGCCAATGAGGATCAGAAGAAGGCCTTGGACAACATAAGGAAGTTTGTTGAGGGAAACAAGGGAACAGGGGTAACAAGGGCCCTCAACTCGGTCGTTTTCGACCTTTTGGGGCTGATCACCGCATATCCGGTTGAGGACGAGAGCAAGTGGATGGACAAGAAGGAGAACGTCCTCCCCAATGTGAAGCTGATAAGGAAGGGGAAGAATGCCCATGACCTTGCGGCCTTGATCCATACAGACATTGCCAATGGGATGCTATATGCCATCGACGGAAGGAGCAAGATGAAGATAGGCAAAGACTATATTCTTAAAGATTTGGATGTAATTAAGATTGTTTCGGCCTCAAAGAAATGAGGCAACAGAGGTAATCAGCATGAAAAAGATATTTGCAATATTGGCAGCATTGGTATTTTTCTTCGGATGCATAGACAGCCTGGCCGGAGGGACAACAGAGACAGGAACCAATCCACTAGACACGTTCAACAAAAGCATCAACGGATATGTCTCTTTGATGAGGGACACTGACGCGTATTCCGCGGTATTCTATAACGAAATAAACGGCAAGAGCTCTGAAGTTGAAGTCATGAAAAGCAACGGGGATTACCAGGTCCTGCTCAGCGCAGATACGTATGCATGGAGCTTAAGGAAAGCCAACGGAATCCAGTTCCTGTGCCTTGATTTCAACAAGAGGAAGGAGTGCTCATCCAACATCACAAGCACGACTGAGCAGATAGCAAAGAACCTTGAGTCGGCTATTTTCTCAAGCCAATACGCCGATGTCCTAAGCAAGAAATATAACAGCCTGCTGAGGCACGATTCGATAATCATAAACAGCTTCAGCGAGACGGATGATTCTTACGTTTTCGACATAAACTATTCGCTGAAGAACCTCACGGGAGAGGAGCTTTCGCAGATCTTCATTTCCCCGACTTCATCTGCAATGACAATAAACAATTTCAGGGAAAAGATGACCTTCAGGAAAAGCGACTACCTTAGGACAGAGGATGAGCTGATATACACCTTCCTTGGGAGCAGCAACAACGAGATAAGCGGAATAAGGAACTTCAGCTATGCCAATCCGGGAATATCTGTTCCTGAAGATGCCAGCGAAGACGGATTCGGCTACCTGCTCGGCGACTTCAACGACTTTTGGACAAAATACTCGGCTGCAAAGACAGACGACGATTTCAAGCAGATAGCCATAGGATTCAAGATGCCGCAGTTCTGCAACAGGACGTCGAAAGTTTTGGAGTGCATAGACGCCTACACAGCGATGACAAAGGATGCAAAGGGATGCGATTATCTCGATGCAGCCGGAAAGGACACGTGCTACTACAATTTCGGCACTATTGACGACGCCAAATACTGCGACAGCATAGTTAATGAAACAATGAAGCAGGACTGCCTGGGCAAAGGGAAGGAAGCTGCCTCAGAGGAGCCTGCAAAGGCAAACCAAACTGGCAACAACACGGCAATCAACGGCACGATAACCAATGAGACTGTGAAGAACTATATAGTATACAGCTGAATTTTTACTTTTTCTTTGATTTGATTGGCTTAGAATTTGATTTCTTGGCCTTTGCCTCCTTCATCGGCTTTGGCCTGTTTTTGTCCATAGGATGCTTGGCTGTCGGGTTCGGAGCATGCCTCAATGCATTCCTCGGCCTCCCGAAATGCCTGTCTATGACTGAAACATCAACCAGCTCCATGTTGTTCTGGCATGATGGGCACTTGAAAGATAAATTCATGGCATCATCAAATGAGAAATGGGTCTCAAGCCCGCATCCTGGGCAGTAATAATGCTCGTCGTTGATGAGATGGGCGTATTTTATCCTTGCGTCCTGGTTTTTTATCGTGGTTATTATCCATTCCCTGAACTTGCCCTTGTCAATTGACCAATTGTAATAGAACCAGCCCGTATCCTCGTTCTTTGTCCTGTTGTAGAAGGTAATGCCCAATGCATTGAGCTTGTTCAGGACTGACCTTACGTCGCTCACCTTAAGCTTCAGCTTCTCCGCTATCTTCTCATCTTCCGTTTCATTCTTGAGAAGCTTAAGTATGTCTATCGCATTTTCTCCGGCAGAATTTATCAGCTCCTTCCTTATCGCATCGTCAACAAGGAAAGAATTGACGTCATCTGTCTGTTTGGACATCACATCACCATATACATACTGATTTTACCCAAAACATTATAAAAAGGTTCCTAAAATAGTTGCAATTATACTGAGAATATGGAAGTGTTTTTGGCCTTGGCCGGGCTTTTGCTTGTTTTTCTTGCCTCCTTGCTACCTGGAATGCACATTGCGCTTGTGCTTTCAATGTCAAACACCATATTCCCGCCTGAAACCCTTATGCTCATGTTCGGGTCTTTTTCCGCCTTTGTCATAATCCAAACCATCGTTTATGCCTACCTTCCTGCAGAGGCTGCGCTTTCCCTGCCTTTGGTATACAGGTTTACGGGCTCAGGAAGGGTCAGGGAATTCATCGCATACTGGCTCCTGGCAGGGCTCATCGGGATCCTTCTTGCAGTCCTTATCCCTTCGGAGGCAGTTGCAGGGATCATTTCCCTTATGAAGCCGATCTCTTTTTTCCTTGTTGCCCTTGTGCTTTTGCTGAATGTTTGGCAGAACAGGAAGATAGAGTTTGTGATGGCTCTCCTGCTCTCAGGCATTGTGGGCTATCTTGGAATGGCCTTGAGGATAGAGAATGTCTTCCTTCCGGTATTCACAGGCTTGTTCTCAGTGCCTTTTCTCCTGAACGGCTATTTTGGAAAGGATGCTGCGGTTGAGCAGAAGGAAAGCAAAGAGATAAGCCTTGGGGCTGTTGCCAAGGGAAGCCTTGTGGGAGTAGTCTTGAGCTTCCTTTCCTTCGGGATCCCTGCCATCGGGGCGCCTTCGATATTGGGGGCAGCTGCGTATCCTATCCTCAATGACGCCTCATTGCTCTCCTATTTCGCCTCGTTCTCGACATCCCAGTATTACATGAGCTTCGCAGGCGCGGAGAGCGGAGCCCCAAGGGTAAGCGCAACCATCCAGATACTGGATGCAGTAAAGGGAAACTCGATCTATTTTGTCCTTGGCTATGTCATAGGGGCGCTGGCGGTTGTTGCGATAGCTGAAAAGCTCATGAAAGCCATAAAAAAGAACAAGGCAAGCTACATTCTGGCTTTGGCGATGATAGGGCTAGTCACTCTTTTGAGCTCGGGAATCCTGGGGATTCTGCTGCTGGTTGCATCCGCGCTGGTCGGATTGAGGTTCTCGAACGAAAGGATAGCCCTTTTGGGGGCGATAATAGTGCCCTATGTCATATTTTCAATCTAGCCGAAGGCGTCAGCCTTGATCTGCTCCTTGGAAACCCATTTTGCAATGAGAACATCTGAAAATGACTTCACCATGGCAACAGGACCGCAGAGGTAGTAGTCGTATTCCTTGAAATTGTCCAGCTCTGGAAGGACATTTTCAATGTCAACCCTTTCCCTGCTGAAGGGAAGGTCCTCCTCTCTTGTGAACCTGAAGTCTGCCTTGATAATGCCCTGGTTGGAATAGGACAGAAGCTCGGAGACATATGCGGTGTTGTCCATCTGCTTTGCAAAATAATAGAGCCTGAAATCTCCCTGTATCCTCTTTTCGGCAATGTGCCTTATCATCCCCATCATGGGAGTTATCCCTATTCCCCCCGCTATCATGACTGCCTTTTTCCCGCCTTGGTATCCGTTCTTCCCGAACGGCCCCATGACGCCTATTTTGTCACCTACTTTCAGCGTGTCAAAATATAATGTGAATTTCCCCCCTATTATCTGGATTGCCAGCTCCATGTAAGGCCATGATGGAGGGGACGCAACCGAGTAGGCCCTTGTCAAGGCAGGCTCATCGATCC
>Ga0315275_10006295_pt1 | contig 11338 bp, 8 predicted proteins | sample YL17G03_0_MG_FD_205557 | JGI IMG/M metagenome (GOLD analysis project Ga0315275, IMG submission 205557) | Sediment microbial communities from Yellowstone Lake, YNP, Wyoming, USA - YL17G03_0 | ecosystem: Environmental > Aquatic > Freshwater > Lake > Sediment | place: USA: Wyoming | collected...
AGGTCAAGCCTTCGAAATCCTTCAGGACGATCGCTTCGCGCTGTTCGGCCGACAATCCGGCCAGCGCCTTGCCCAGGCGGATCTCGGAGGTCTCGTCCGGACCTTGAAAAAGCAGGGAGGCGAGTTCAGGACGGAAAGCCACTTCTTCGTTTCGTCGTCGCAGCATCTTTTTCCAGAATCGGTTGGCTTCGTTATGAGCGCAGCGGAAAGCGAACGACTTGGGGTCGCGAATGAACCGCCGGCGGTCGCCGTACCGGGCCAGCCGGACGAACGTTTCTTGGAGGATGTCCTCGGCGTCCTGGGCGGAGCCCAACTTAAGAGTCAGATAACGGTACAAGGCATCTCCATACGAATCATAGAGCTCATCGAGCTTCATCGGCGTTCGTGTTCGGCCGCTCACTCTAGAAGACCCTTCCGAGGCGTGTTTTTGTCTAATGCCGTGAAAATAAAATCCGGACTCTCTCTCGCGGCTCGGGCCATTGCCGGAAACGAGCGCGGCATATCCCGAAAATAGGCCAAACCGGACGCCCGAGTCAAACCGGATTCGGCTTTGAAAAATCCGCCGCTCTCGCTTATGATAAAGGCCTTCGGGCGCGGCCCGGAAGCGCCCGGGAAGAAGAGGCGCGCCATGATCGAAGGACAAGACACCCTCACCAAAGTCACCCGCCTCAAATACGCCATGGCCGGGGGCGGCAAGGGCGCCTTCATCGGCGACGTCCACCGCAAAGCGATGGCCATGGACGGCAAGGCCGAGCCGGCCGCCGGCTGTTTCTCCCAATCCTTCGCGAACACCCTGGAGACGGGCGAATCCTGGGGCCTGCCCAAAGACCGGCTCTACCGCACGGCCGCCGAAATGATCAAAGCCGAGGCCGCCCGGACGAAGGACAAGATCGATTTCGTCGTCATCGTCACCCCCAACGACGCCCATTTCAGTATCGCTAAGACGGCCCTGGAACACGGATTCCCGGTCGTCTGCGAGAAGCCCCTAGCCACATCGGGCCGCGAGGCCGAGGAACTCCGGCGCCTGGCCACCATGAAAGACCTCCTCTTTATGGTCACCTACGCCTATCGCGGCTATCCCCTGGTCTACCACATGCGCGATCTGATCGCTTCGGGCGAGTTGGGCGAGGTTCGCTTCGTGGCCGCCGAATATCCCCAGGATTGGCTGGCCACGCTCCTCGAAAAGACGGGCCAGAAGCAGGCCGCCTGGCGGACCGACCCAAAGCGGGCGGGCATCTCCAACTGCGTCGGCGACATCGGCAGCCACGTCGAAAACATGGTCTCCTACCTGACCGGCCTGGAGATCGAGTCGCTCCTGGCCCGGCTCGACATCTTCGGCGAGGGCCGGGTCCTGGACAATAACGCTTCGATACTCCTTGAATACAAAGGCGTGGCCAAGGGGATGTACTGGGCCTCGCAGATCGCCGTGGGCCACGACAACGGCCTGCGCATCCGCATTTACGGGACCAAGGCCTCGCTCGAATGGGCCCAGGAAAACCCGAACTACTGCCGCGTGTCCTACATCGACAAGCCCACCCAGCACCTGTCCCGCGGCCGGGATAAATTATCGGCCGCCGCTCAATCGCTCTCCCGTCTTCCCTCCGGCCACCCCGAGGGGCTTTTCGAAGCCTTCGCCAACCTTTATTCGATCTATCTGGGCGCCCTGCGCAAAAAGGCCGCGGGCGAAAAATTGTCTCCGCGCGATCTAGACTTCCCTACAATCGATGACGGAGTGCGCGGCGTACGCTTCATAGAAAAATGCGTCGAAAGCTCCAAGAAGGGCGCAACGTGGATCAAGTTTTAATCAAACCGATTTTAATCAAACCGACGATTCGGGAGGCCCGGGTCAAAACACACGGATTTTCCCCAGCGTGGAAAATCCGCTCCGACGCTCCTCCTTCGCTCCCTGAATCATCGGGCCAGGATTCAGCCCGATGATTCAGGACCATGCCCGCTCAGTCGTCGCACGGGTTTTGACCCGCGCCTTCCGAATCGTCGAAAAATCGAACCCTGCACAGCCGGGGCATTCGTCGCGCCGGCACCGAAGGCGAGTACCGGCGATTCCCTCCTCTTGGAGGAGGGAAAAGGGTGTTAATCTTAGACGGAGGCTTGGAACGAGCTTTCGGAAAAAGAGTTTATCGCGCCACCCACGTTATACCTTATTACGAACAGGAGAACTCATATGAGCCGACCGATAACGTTATTTACCGGCCAGTGGGCCGATCTGCCTTTCGAGGAATTATGCCAGAAGGCGAGCGGCTGGGGCTATGACGGCCTGGAAATCGCCTGCTGGGGCGACCACATGGACGTCCGCCGGGCGGCCGCCGACCCCGGCTACGTCCGGGAGAAGCTCCGCATCCTCAAAAAATACAAGCTTGGCTGCTGGGCCCTCGGCGCCCACCTGGCCGGGCAATGCGTCGGCGACGCCTACGACGAGCGCCTCGACGGGTTCGCCCCCGCCTCCGTCCACGGCCAGCCGGAGAAAATGCGCCGCTGGGCCGTCGAGGAGATGAAGATCACGGCCAAGGCGGCCAAAGCCATGGGCTGCGGCGTCGTCAACGGCTTCATGGGTTCACCCATCTGGAAGGCCTGGTATTCGTTCCCCGCCACGACCGAGGAAATGGTCGAAGCGGGCTTCGACAAAATCGTCAAGCTCTGGACGCCGATCTTCGATGAATTCGACCGCTGCGGGGTCAAGTTCGCCCTGGAAGTCCACCCGACCGAAATCGCTTTCGACCTCTACACGGCCCAGAAGCTCCTGGCCAAATTCAAGGACCGGCCGACGCTCGGCTTCAACTTCGACCCCAGCCATTTGACCTGGCAGGGCCTGGAATCGCACCTCTTCATCCGCGAGTTCCCCAAAAAGATCTATCACGTCCATATGAAGGACGTCTCGGTCAACCTCGACGGCAAGGCCGGTATTCTGGGCTCTCACCTGCCCTTCGGCGACGTACGGCGGGGCTGGAACTTCCGCTCGCTCGGCCACGGCGACGTCAATTTCGAGGATATCATCCGCGAACTCAACGCCGTCGGATACGCCGGGCCCCTCTCGGTCGAGTGGGAAGACAACGGCATGGACCGCGAATTCGGCGCGCCCGAATCGCTGGCTTTCGTCCAGGCCATGAACTTCGCCCCGTCGACGGTCGCCTTCGACAAGGAAATGAAGAAAGGCTGAGATGAAGAGAAACGCTCGGGGCTTGGGTCAAAACACGCTCGCTTTCCCCGGCGAGGAAAGCTCGCTCCGACGCTCCTCCTCCGCTCCCCTCCTCATCGCGCTCGAACGAGAAGCGATGAGGAGGGTCCGTGTCCGCTCCGTCGTCGCACGGGTTTTTCCCCAAGCCCCGAGCGTTTCAATACATTTTAATATTCGAACTTATTTCTTCAATTATCAAACCCTAACGATCCCGTTCATGGAGAATTTATGAAACGTTTCCGCCTTCCGATCTTATCTTCCCCCCTCTCCCGCCGCTTGTTCCTGAAATCTTCGGCCGCCGCCGGGCTCGGCGCGGCCGTGGCCGGCGCCGGGCTGGGCCAGCAGGCGGCCGCTCCGCCGGCCCAGACTCCGCCGCCCTCCATCTCGCCGCTCGCGGTCGCTCCGGGCGAAGAGCTCAAGGTCGCCCTGATCGGCGCGGGCGAACAGGGACGCGTCCTCTTGGAATCGTGCCTGCGCATCCCCGGCATCCGCATCGCCGCCGTCTGCGACATCTGGTCCTACAGCCGGCAGTACGCCCGCGGCTATCTCCGCAAGTATAAACAGGACCCGGCCGTCTACGAGGATTACCGGGAATTGCTGGCCAAGGAGCGCGGCCTGGCCGCCGCGATCGTGGCCACCCCCGACTGGATGCACGCCGAACACGCCAACGCCTGCCTCAAGGCCGGCCTCCATGTCTACTGCGAAAAGGAAATGTCGAATTCGCTGGACAAGGCCCGGACGATGGTCGAGACCGCCCGCCGCACCGGCAAGCTCTTACAAATCGGCCACCAGCGCCGCTCCAACCCGCGCTATATCCACGCCATCGACAAGGTCATACGCGAGCGCAAAGTCCTGGGGAAGGTCAACCTGGCGTACGCCCAGTGGAACCGCTCCAAGGCCGACATGCTCGGCTGGCCCAAAACCTACGTCATCGACCCGGCCATGCTTCAGGCCTACGGTTACAATTCGATGGAGGAGTTCCGCAACTGGCGCTGGTACAAACGCTTCGGCGGAGGCCCCATCGTCGATCTCGGCTCGCACCAGATCGATCTCTTCGCCTGGCTCTTCGGCTCGAACCCGAAATCGGTCATGGCCTCCGGCGGCGTCGACTATTATAAAAACCGCGAATGGTACGACAACGTCATGGCCGTCTACGAATTCGACACACCGGAAGGCACGGCCCGGGCCATGTACCAGGTCCAGACGACGACCAAATACGGCGGATTCTACGAGGTTTTCATGGGCGACAACGGCGCGCTCCAGATTTCCGAGGTCGCCCAGCGCGGCAATTGGGCCATGCGCGAAGCCCATGCTCCCGAGTGGGATTCGCTGGTCAAGGACGGCCTCCTGCTGTCCGAGGCGGCGCCGATCCAGAAGGTCGACACCAGGAATATCTACGTCGACGTCCGGGTCACGGCCGAGGCCGGCCGCTGGCCGCTCCCGGTCGATCTGGCCATGCCCGCCCATCAGCCCCACCTGGAAAACTTTTTCAACGCCGTCCGCCACGGGACCAAGCTGAATTGCCCGGCCGACCTGGCCTACGAGAGCGCGGTCGCCGTCATCAAAGTCAACGAGGCCGTGCGGACGCGGATGCCGATCCAATTTCAGCCGGCGGATTTCAAAGCGTGAGGCCGGGGCATCACCCATGAGAGATCGAACCGCCTATCGGAATAAATCCACTAGTGACACCATCCTGAGTCCCGCTTTGATCTCATCAATCCTGGCGTTTCTCGTTTTTACCGGGGCGTCGTTCGCTTCGACAAACCCGTCGAAATGGGCGGGCAGCCGCGTTTCCCCCGTCCACCAGATCCCGCTTCGGGACGAATATAACCAGCTCATCGTGCCCACGGAGACATCCCCCTTGCCGTTCTCGGCCCGCTTCTCCTGCGCCCCCTGCCATGATTACAGCGTCGTCAAGGGCGGCTGGCACTTCAATGCCACGACGGACGTCCCGTCCGGCCGTCCCGGCGAGCCCTGGATCCTGCTCGACGAGCGCACCGGTACGCAGATTCCGCTCTCCTACCGGCCCTGGAAGGGGATGTGGAACCCGGCCGCCCTGGGTCTTTCGAACTGGGACTTCACCCTCCTTTTCGGCCGCCATTTCCCCGGCGGCAGCGTGGCCGAGCCGGCCGACGGCGAAATGACTCCGGAATCGCGCTGGAACGTTTCCGGGAAAATCGAGATCAACTGTCTGGGCTGTCACAACGCCTCGCGCATGCAAAATCCCAGCGAATGGGCCAAGCAGGTCCTGCGCGAGAATTTCCGCTGGGCGGCCACGGCCGCATCCGGGCTGGGCGAGGTGGGCGGGATGTCCTCCCGCCTCCGGCCGACCTGGGACCTCTTCGACGGCCCCAATCCCGACGATTCGGAATGGGCGGTGGCTCCGTCGGTCAAATACAACCGGACCCTCTTCGATTCCAAGCACAAAGTCTTTCTGGACCTCAACTACAAGCCCGACGACGCCCGCTGCCTGGCCTGCCATTCCTCCGCCCCGGCCGGACAGGTTAAGCGCGATTTCGATGACGACGTCCATACGGCGGCCGGGATCAAATGCGCCGAGTGTCACCGCAACGACCTCAGCCATGCCATGGTCCGCGGCTATGAAGGCGAAGGCGGGCTCAATCCGGCCGCGGCCGGCGAGGACTTCACCTGCCGGGGCTGCCACTTGGGCGGCGAAACCGCCGGCGGCAAGTCCATCGTTCCCGGTCGGTTGGGCGCGCCGCGCCCGGTTCACAAAGGCCTGCCCGAGGTCCATTTCAAGCGGTTGAATTGCACGGTCTGCCATTCCGGCCCGCTCCCGGCGAAGGAAACGCCGCGAGTCCGGACGGCCCGGGCCAATCGCCTGGGCATCTTCGGCGCGGCCGACTGGTCGACCGAGCTGCCTTCCATCGGGGAGCCCGTCTATGTCCGCGACGCCAACAAGAAGCTCGCCCCGAATCGCGTCGTCTGGCCGGCCTATTGGGCCAAGGTCTCGGGGAAATCCCTGACGCCCCTCAAACCCGCGGACGTCTTGGCCGCCGCCGGCGAGATCCTCCTTCCCGAGACGCCCGTCCTCAAGATTTTAGCCGCGCTCAACGGCCTCATTGAAGTCGACGGGACGGCCGTTCTCTCGTACGGCGGCCGTTTGTACGAAATCAACATCGACGGCGGGTTGTCTTCGACTGCGGATGCGGAACCGGCCCCAAAGAACGCCGCGCCCGTCGCCCAAATTCTCGTTCGGAAAGACGGCCAATTCACGCCGCTCGTCCTTGATTTCGATCCGGCCAACGCCGAGACGGCGGTCGAACCCGAAGCCCGCATCCAAAAGATCCTCGAGGGCTTGACGGCCATGGACGGCGCGCCGGGCCGGCCCGTCCTGATTTTCAAGGGCTGGCAATACCGCATCGCCGTAAGCGCCCTGGACAAGAGCGAGCGCAAGGAAGCGCCGGCCGCGCCTGAGATTCTTTGGGCCAAGGGCGACCAAAACGGACCTCTCATTCCGGCTTTCAATCTGCGGACGATGGCCGCCTTGGCCGGTTCCGACCAGACTCTGACCGAAGAACAGGTCGAGCTCGTGCTCAAGGCCCTCGCCGCGAAAGCTCCTGCTGATTATGCTTATATCGCCGCCGGCCGGATGTTCCGACTGGGAAAGAAAGGCGCTCTCGAAGCCGTCTCCCCCGACACCGCCGCGCCCTTAACCTGGCCCATCGCCCATCGCGTGCGGCCCGCCCGCCAGGCGCTCGGCGTCAACGGCTGCACCGACTGCCACAGCGGCGGTTCGAAGTTCTTCTTCGCCCGGACGCGGGCCGCCGGCCCTCTCAAAACGGACCGGGCCGTCGTCCGTTCCGCGGTCTCATTCATGGGCCTGACCATGCCCTTCCACAAGCTGTTCGGCCTGTCCTTTCTGGTCCGGCCTTGGTTCAAGGTCGCCTTGGGCATCGCCGCGTTTCTCATCATCTCGATCCTGGCCGTCCTGTTCTTGACGACGCTCGGCCGCGCCTCCGGCCTCATCGAGAAGAGGAGATAGCCATGCTCTTCACCATCATCACCATACTGGCCCTGCTGGGTGTTCTCTTCCGGCAGACCGCGCTCCGTTATCGAGACTCGCAAACGCCGGCCGCGGACGGCCCGGCCCCCAAATTCGCCTGGAACGGCTACGGAGCTTGGCTGGCCGCGCGGGCCAAATCTGCGTTTCAATTCGACACGGTCCGTAAAGCTGGGGCTGAATTCGAAAGGTGGACCGCGCGGTACTATCCGGGCTGGATGAAATGGCTCTTCGCCGCGTTTGTTCTTTGTTTTCTCTACCTGGCCGGAAGCGGATTCTTCTTCGCCGTGTTCATCGCCCGCGGAATCTACGGATTGCCTCTCGTCGGCCATGTCGTCTTGGGCGGGCTGTTCGCCGTTCTGCTGGCCGCACTGCTGCTGTGGCGGGCGCGGGATTACCGGTTCGACGAGCGGGAGGAGGCGGTCTTCGAACGAGTCGCCTGCCCGGTCTTCAAGAACGTCTCCAAAGCGTTTGTCCGAAAACTCCTCTTCTGGACCTTCGCCTTTTTCGGGCTAGTGCTTATTCTGACCGCGCTCCTGTCGATGCTCCCGATCCTGCCCGCGGATGCCCAGCCTACGCTGATCCTCTTCCATAAATACAGCGCCCTGATCGCGCTTTTGGCCGCCGTCGTCTTCGTCGACATGACCTTCATCCCGGCCCCGCGCCCATGACCGTACACCGTTTCGCCCACCAGGCGATGGGGACGTTTTTCGAGATCCTCGTCGCCGGGGGCGAGGCCGATTACGCCGGGCGGGCCGCCCAAGCCGGATTCGCCGAGATCGACCGGCTGGACAGGCTCTTCAGCCGCTTCGACTTGCGCAGCGAGATCCATCAGATCAACCGCATGCCGCCGGGCGGGCGGCTCCTCATCGGCGTTGAGACTTATCAATGCCTGACCATCGGGGAATCGGCGCGCCGGGAAACGGGCGGGGCTTTCGATGTCAACGTCCGAGGCTGGACCAACCGGAAGGCCGACAACGCGGAGGAGGAAGGGGCCGAGCCCGGAGCGGTCCCCGAAGCCGCCTTCGAGCTGATTGAACGGGCGGCCGGATACGAGATCATGCGCCGGGACGGCCCGCCGGGCGAAATCCCCGCCCTCGACCTCGATCTCGGGGCCATCGGCAAGGGGTTTGCCTTGGACGCCGCGCTCGAAATCCTGAAGGACTGGGACGTCGAAAACGTCCTCCTGCACGGCGGCACCAGCACCGCGCTGGCCGCGGGATCGGCGCCCGAATACGAAGGAAAGGAGGGCGGCTGGCCGGTCGGCGTCGGCGGCGGCTGGCCGTGCCTCGGCGTTCCGGGCGAAATCGTCCTCCGGGAAAAGGCCCTGAGCGGATCGGGCACCGAGGTCAAAGGCCAACATATCCTCGATCCCCGCACCGGGAAGCCCGCCCGCGGTCATGTCGCCGCCTGGGCCGCCCACCGCCTGGCCTCGGTCTCGGACGCCCTGTCCACGGCCGTCATGGTCATGTCCACGGAAGAGGTCGAGGCCTTTTGTGCCGCCCACCCCGACGTCTCCGCTCTTGCGGTTGTCGACTACGGCAAGGTCCGGGTTTTCAACTGGACCTGAGCCGAATCCGCCTCTTCGCTTCCAAGCTTCAACACCAGGCTTCAACCCTCTTGTCAGCCCGTACGGCTCGGGCTATATTAGGTGTCCGATTCTAGCGCATCCGCCATTCTAGGAGCCCGTCATGAAGAAGAACGCCGTCATACTCGTCTTGGCGCTGGCCGCAACCCTGGGCGCCGCCGCCGGCACCTATCTCCAGCCCCAACAGGACACCAATAAAGAGGAGCTTAAGCTCCAGCTGCCCAAGCCGATGTTCGTCGGCACGCCCCGCAACATCAAGACTCCCAACCTGGAAATCGTCACGGGCAAGTCCCGCGGGCCCTTCTTCGTCCCCCAGGGCACCAAGAACCTGTCCCTCAAGAAAACCGTTTCCTCCAGCGACATGCAGCCCGTCATCGGCGAGCTGAGCTTCGTCACCGACGGCGAGAAGGCGGGCGAGGACGGTTATTTCGTCGAGCTGGGCCCCGGCAAGCAGTGGATCCAGATCGACCTGGGCGCCTCGGCCGGGATCGCCGCCATCCTGGTCTGGCACTACCATAGCCAGGCCCGCGTGTACCGCGACGTCGTCGTCCAGGTCTCGGACGACAAGGACTTCCTCAAGGGTGTCGCCACGGTCTACAACAACGACCATGACAACACGTCCGGCCTGGGCATAGGAAAAAACAAGGAATACATCGAGACGAACGAAGGCCGGCTGATGGACGCCAAGGGCGCCAAGGGCCGCTACGTCCGACTCTATTCCAGCGGCAACACCTCGAACGATATGAACCACTACGTGGAAGTGGAGGTTTACGGCTCTCCCGCCAAATGAAAAAAGCCGCGTTCGGCGGGCTCTTCCTGGCCGTCCTCGGCCTGGGACTGGCCCTCCGCCTTGCCCGGCTCGACCTTCGCCCCTTCCATCACGACGAAGCAAACCAGGCGGTCAAATTCGGGACGCTTCTTGAAAAAGGCGAATATCGCTACGATCCGGCCGACCATCACGGCCCGACGCTTTATTATCTGACCTTGCCGGCGGCCTGGGCCCGGGGCCGGACGACACTCGCCTCGCTGGACGAGAAAACTCTGCGGCTCGTGCCCGCGCTGTTCGGGATCGGGCTTCTCCTGCTTTTCTTGTTGCTGGCCCGCGAACTGGGTCGGGAAGCCGTCCTCGCCGGCGCCCTGCTGGCCGCCCTTTCCCCCGCTCTGACCTATTACAGCCGCTTCTATATCCAGGAATCGCTCTTCGCCTTTTTCGCCTGGGCCTTCCTGATCGCCGCGGGCAAATACGTCCTTCGTCCCTGTTTCGCCTGGGCGCTCGCCGCGGGAATCGCGGCCGGGCTCATGTACGCCACGAAGGAAACATCGGTCCTCGTTTTCGGCGCGGCCGGAGCGGGAATCATCCTCGCTTTGCTGATCGGTAAAAAGCGCGCGCCCGCCCTCCCGGATCGCCCCGCCATTCCGAATGCCGACTCTCGAACCGGGACCCGGCCGGAACATGGGCGGCCGGCGAAATTCCCGCAGCTCGCCGCCGCCGCGGCCGCCGCCCTGGCCGTCGCTTTCCTGTTCTTCTCCTCGTTTTTCCGCAATCCCAAAGGGATCGTCGATTCGCTGGCTGCATTCAAAGATTATTTCGTCCGAGGGACCGAGTCGGGCATCCACGCTCATCCCTGGTCCTTCTATCTGAAGACTCTCTTCTTGACGAAATCCGAGGGCGTCGTCTGGAGCGAGGCCCTCATCCTGGGACTGGCCCTGATCGGAATGGCGGCCGCTTTTTTCCATCGGAAGCGCGGGAGGATTGATCCAACCGAAAACGGGCCGGCCAAGATATCCGCCGGCGGCTTCTGGCCGGTCTATTTATCGACAGCCACGCTCACCCTGACCGCCGCCTATTCCGCCCTTTCTTACAAAACCCCCTGGAACCTCATCGTTTTTCTGGCGGGTTTCGCTATTCTGGCAGGATACGGCGCCGCGGCGCTTCTCCGAATCATCCGGCCGGCGATCGGCCGCGCCGTTCTGATCGTCCTCGTCCTGGCCGGCGCCGCGCAGCTCGAACGCCAGAACCTGAGGGCCCAATTCGTCTACCCCGCCGATCCACGCAATCCCTATGTTTACGCCCAGACCAGCCCGGATTTTCTGCGGCTCGTCGTTCGCATCCGTGCGGTGTCCGCTTTCCACCGCGACGGCCGGAGCATGCTGATCAAGGTGGTGGCCGAACCGGACGAACAATGGCCCCTGCCATGGTACTTGCGGGACTTCGGCCGGGTCGGATACTGGACCAGCCTACCCGCGGCGGGCGGGATTGAAAGCGTCCCCGTCGTAATCGCCTCGCAACACTTTGCCGAGGTCATTGAACGAACGGCCGGCGAAGCGTTTCAGGCCGAGTACTACGGGCTCCGGCCCGGCGCCCTGCTGACCCTGTTCATCGACCGCCCCCTCTGGGAAACCTTCCGCGCCGCCCGGATCCGCTGACGCCCTCCGCCGTTTTTCTCTCCGGAAGCATGGACAACTCTTTTCCCATCCGGTTATAATGGAAGAAATCCGCAGGAGGACATCCGATGAAAGAACGCCTTTTCGC
>Ga0315275_10006296_pt1 | contig 11338 bp, 8 predicted proteins | sample YL17G03_0_MG_FD_205557 | JGI IMG/M metagenome (GOLD analysis project Ga0315275, IMG submission 205557) | Sediment microbial communities from Yellowstone Lake, YNP, Wyoming, USA - YL17G03_0 | ecosystem: Environmental > Aquatic > Freshwater > Lake > Sediment | place: USA: Wyoming | collected...
CGCGGACATCTTGCCGTGTGTGTCGTCTCGTAGCTGCCGGCGCCGCTTTTCGGCTTCGCCCTTGAGGCCCTCAACCTCGGCCTGCCCCTGCGAGCGGGCCTGGGCCACGGCCGCTTCCGTCGCCTTTCTCCTTTCCTGCTCGGCCTGATCGATCGCCGCCTGGCGCTTGCGCCGACCTTCGTCGGCCTGCTTGACCGCGTCGGTCCTGGCTTTTTCGATAATCTCCTGGGCCTGGGCCTCGGCCTGCTTGATCTGCTTTATCAACTCCATCGTCGCCTCTGATATTGGTCTGTGATCACCTATAAAAAAGGGTTAGGCTACACTATCGGCCGGCCAATGACAACAAAAATAGCGCCCGAATTTCCTTTTCTGCTCACAAGAGCTTGTCAACCTTTGCAGTAAGCTCTTTTACGCGCCCCAGCGATTCCTCGAAGGCGGCCCGCTCGGAGTCGTCGAGATTCAGCTCGATGACCTTTTCAACCCCATTTTCCCCCAGAACGACAGGCACTCCGACAAAATACCCCCCGGCATTGTATTCGTTGCGACAGAACGCACAGCACGAAACCACAGTTTTCTTATCTTTGAGAATCGCCTCAGCCATCTGGACCGCCCCGGCCGCCGGCGCGTAGTACGCGCTGTACCCCAGGAGGTTGACTATTTCGATTCCGCCTTTTCGCGTGCGCTCGACCAATTCGGCTATCTTGCTGCGGTCAAGCATCTCGGTAATCGGTATCCCGCCGACGCACGTGAACCTCGGCAGGGGCACCATATCGTCGCCGTGCCCGCCCATCAGGACGCACTTGATCTGCTCGACGCCGACCCCAAGCTCGCGCGCCGCAAAATAGCTGAACCTCGCCGAATCAAGGACGCCCGCCATCCCCATCACCCTGTTGGCGGCGAATCCCGTCACCTTCGCGGCCGTATAGACCATCGCATCGAGCGGATTGCACACGACGATTACAATGCTCTGCGGTGAATATCTCGCCGCCTTCCCGCTAACGTCCTTGACAATCGCAACATTTTTGGCCAGCAGGTCGTCCCGGCTCATCCCGGGCTTGCGCGGAAACCCGCTGGTTATAATCACGATATCGCTCCCGCCCGTCTCTTCCCAGTCGCACGTCCCCGTGACAGCGGGACTCGAAAGCTCAATGGGACTCGCCTCGGCAATATCCAGGGCCTTGCCCTCGGCTAACCCCCGGACAATGTCGATAAGCACTATGTCACCCAGTCCCCTCGCCGCCGCAATATGCGCCGTCGTCGCCCCGACATTGCCGGCGCCGACTATCGTTATCTTGTCCCTTGCCATAGAACTCCCGTCAGAACGCTGAACATCACTGCGGATAAACCCGCCACTCTAAAATGCCCCCGGAGACGCCGGGCTGCAGCTCGACTTCAATTCGCACCGATTTCGTCTCGACCGCATCGAAGCTGACTTCATTGAACTTGTCCTTCTCCACGCCGAATCCGCCGGCGCCGGATACCGGCTTGAATTCGCCGCCCTGTTCGTAGAGTACGCGCCAGGATTTCGGCAATCGGCAGCTCCCGAGGCCCGTATCGTCGAACCAATATACATCGACGCCCGAGATTTTTCTCGGCTCATCGAAGTTGTACTGCACCCACTCGGCCGTACCCTTGTGGTCCCACCATGTAAAGCGCGCGATGCTCTGGTCGTTCGAGCTCTTCGGCAGCAGTTTGTCACTGCAGGCCGAGACGGTGTCATTTCCCCAGATGTGCGAGGCGGTGGTAGGAATAGGTTCGGCTGGCGCAAGCGACCCGACCCATTCGTGAGCATCCGGGCTTGCGCCAATCGTCGGAAACGCCGATATCCGCAGGCGGGCGCAGCCCATAGGAATCAAAGTGACGGTCTCGGTCGGCTCATCGGACTTCGCCGGGCTTTGCTGAACCTCGCCTACCAGGCCGAGACTGTCCTTCTGCCACTGGGGTATCTTCTTCGCCTTGGCGCGGAGCTCAATCGGCGCGGCGGTCGCCTCGAAGGGCTGGTCGTCCGTAGGCCAATTTTTGTGCGCGACCTCGAACGATGAGGCCGGATTGGGCTTATCCAGCACCAAGCCGTAATTCCACGGCGTCGTGGGATGTATTTCCCACGCGGGCCATTCGTCCGTCCCGCCCGCACGGACGTACTTCTCGCCGATCTTGAGGGAATAGGTCAGCGGCCCGCGATTGACGGATACGCACTCCTTGTTCTTCGCCCATTTTTTCACCGTTATCGGCATCGGCATCTCGAGTGTCACCTTGTCGCCGTCGGACCACACCTTGTCGATCAACAGGTACGACTTGGCGGGGTCGGATTTCAGTGAGACGGTTCTGCCATCGACCGTCAGCTTCGCACCGTCGCACCATTTCGGAACGCGCAGGTAGAGGGGAAATCGCACGGCCTTGGGCGTTTTGATCGTGAAGCGGATTTCCTCCTCGAACGGATAACGCGTGTCCTCGACAATCGTGACTTTCGTGCCGTCGCCGACCGTGGCGGTCACTTCAGAGGGGGCGTAGAGGACGGCGGCCAGGCCGTTGCCAGCCGTCGCAAGCCAGAGGCGCTGGGCGTAATAGGGCCAGCCGTGGCCGGAATTATGCTGACAGCAGCGATGGTCGTGCGGGTCGTAAAGAAACATCGGGCCGCTGTTCTGCACACCGGGCGATTTGTTGTGCCGGTCGGAGAGTATCTGGTTCGGGGCGGTGAGGTACCGCAGAGCCTTCATATCCGGCGTCATCGATGCGGGCAGAGAGTTGAATGTCACCTCCTCGCATCGGTCGGCCCACTTGACCTCGCCGGTGAAGGTCAGCAGCATCTCGTCGGAGAGCATCATCTCGACAATTGCACAGGTCTCGGCGGCCTGCCTCGGGCCGATGAAGCCGGGCCGGGCGTTCTCGTCCCCGCCGAACATCCCGCCGGGCACCTGCCCGTACTCGCCCATCACCGCCTGATAGTCGCGCTCGGTGGCCGCTAAGTGATTCGGGTCTTTCGACTGCTGCCAGAACACTGCCGGTCCGCGAAAACACTGCGCGATATTAACGACGTGCAAGCTCGCTACTTCATTTGTCCAGTTGGCGGTGTTGCGATGTATCTTGGGGCCGAGCTCCAGGAGAAATTTCTCGCCGGTGATATTATACAGCCAATAAACGCTGGCCAGATTGTCGCTGGCCCGCTGGTTCTGCCAGAACGGCTCGAGGAAATCCTCATCCGGCACGGTCAGCTCCCACTTGAAGTACGCGCTCATCAAATCGAGGACGCGCTTGTCGCCGGAATACTCGTAGTACGACTGCAGGACGTTGAGCATGACCATATTCGGCCATAAATCGGGCTTGCCGTTTATCCGCGTGAGGTTGGCCCGCGGCCCGAAGTAGCCGTCCTCTCGCTGGCTCGCTATCGCCGCATCGATCCACTGCCGCGACTCGGTTATAATCCGCTCGTCGCCGAGGACATAACCTAAGTTGGCGAAGCTCTTGAGCCAGTACGGCATCTCCTCCCACGGGCTGTGGCCTTCGCCGGCGGGGCTGAGCCAGGCGTTGCCTTCCTTCTTGAGAAAGCCGCTGATTTCAAGCAGATGCCCCGTGAACCCCTCGGCCTCCAATTCGAGCATCCTGTGGACCCAGCCCTTGGGCTTGATCGCGCCTATGGGCAGCTTCATAAAAGGACTGGGCGCCAGGGGCGGACGGTTGCCTGCATAGAAATCGTTGGCCGAGGCCGTGCTCGGCCTTTCAACAATGGAGATAGTATCCACCGCAGTTCCACCTCCAGCGCCAAAGAGACCTTCGATACCACAGCCGAGACCGGCCAGGCTTATGAGAACCAACGCGCCGCACACCAAATAGCGACCCATTATCTGCTCCTTTCTCAGAGATTACATGAGTTCTGCAAAATTGCAGGTTAGGCCTACTTAAAAAAGAAAAAATCCTTTCTTGATTTTTTCTTTTTAACAGCAATGTATTGTGCCATAAGTGCTTAGGCCATTATTGAAGAAAATCATGAAGAAGATTCTCTTCAACAATATAGGTCTAACCTGCAATTTCGCAGAAGACTTATTGAGATTACCGGAAACTTTTTGTCAGTATTCTGCTTTTTGGTCCTTCGACCCTGCTCAGGATGGTAAGCTTGTCGAACCAGCCTGCGACGGACGGTTTCAGGCCCTAAGACGCAGGCGAACGCCTGATTATAAGCAAAGACCCTAACATTGCGAACAAAAAATGCCCCCGAGTAGCCCCCAAGGGTGTGAAATCATCTTCTGGCAAACCAATCTCCCTGTGTCATCCCTTCGGCAAGCTCAGGACAGGGCTGAGCCTAAGGCGAAGCATCTGGGTTGCGAATGAGAAGGCCGTGAGGGTGCGTATATCCGCAGGATATCGAATGCAGGCGGGACAAAAAAAGCTGGGGCGGCATACACAAAGGTATGTCGCCCCGGATAACGCCAATTCAGTTTCTGGTAGGGTGGGGCTTGCCCCACCGAACTTCCCCCAGGGATGGCGGGGCCACGTGGGCTGACTCGTGCTGCGTAGCGAACTACTTCGCAGAGTAGCAAGCCCACCCTACGCCCTAAGCCGCTCGCAGCTTTCCGCCGGAATTACGGCTTTGTAGCGCCCCCTTCAGTTCTGGGTCTTCGCGGAGTCCGTTCCGTGCCCGGAGCGCCTGGTGCGCCCGGAGCGCTGGTTCCCGTTCCTTCCGCTCCTCGCCTTCCCCCCATAATAGGCGAGAGTAGCTGGTTCTGCTTTTCGATGAGGGCAGCAAGGCGCTTGGTGGTCTCAGTGGCCTTTTCCTTCTCGGCCAGCGTTTGAATCTCTCTTAGCTCACGCAGAGCCTCCATTTGTGCCGGCGTGGGCCGAGGCGGGCTGAGCTTGTCGATCTCGGCTCTGATGGCCTCAACCGCAGCCTGCCGAGCTTCGCGAGCCTTAGTGAACTGATCTCTCAGCTTGGTTCTCTCTTCTTCGGACAGCGTGCTAAAATTCGCGTCCGCCGGACGAACCGAACTCTCTATGCTCGCCTTTAGTTTTGCAACCTGCTCTTCAACGGCCTTGATGGATTTGAGCTGCTCATCCCGGCTCATGCGCGTCGAGCTGCCGAATCTTGACCGCATTTGAGCCCTCTCCTCCTCGGACATATTCTCAAACCTGCCCCGCATTTCCTCTCTGAATTTTGCCCTTTCCTCCTCGGTCATATTCTGGAATTTCTCCCTCATTTTGGCCCTCTCCTCCTCGGACATGCCCGGGGCGCCGGCACGGGCCGCGCCCGCTGGCGTTCCTGCAGCCCCGCTGGCCGCAAATGTGGTCCAGGCAATGGCCAGGGCGACAAGAACAACAACAATTGAAATCAGACGTTTCTTCATTGCAATATCCTCCATAATACTTTGAGTAATACAATTCGGCCCGTGCCCACTGCGGGCGCAGGTCGGGCTTTTGCCTAATCTAACAGTTAAAGACGCTGCCGGACACCCTTTTATTGCGGCAATCTCTTGTCTGGCAAGCGGGGTAAGCTGGTTCTGCGTTTAAAATTGGCTTTGATCGTTTGAAATTGGCTTTGATTTGGCTTTGTTTTGGATAACGTTCGTTGTTCATTGCTCGTTGTTCATTGGCATAAGCCTTTATTATTGCTGTGCTTATGTTCATTTTACCTATTTTGACATTGGCTTTGTTTTGCAAAAAACAGGGCGATTTGTAGAGGAGTCTCGACAAGTGTAGAGCGCGCGTCTTGGCCACTAAGACACAAAGGCACGAAGGAAATAGCCACAGAGAAAGCTGAGAACACAGAGAAACAGTTTATTGCTGAGAATAAAGGCACGATAGTGATGATTGCGCGGGAAGATAGGCTGGATAGGGGGTTTGGGAGCGCAAGAATCAAAGTGCAAAGTGCAAAATTGCGGAATCCCGACCTCGTCGGGATGGGCGTTTTAGTTGTAGCTTCGTTCTCCGTATCAAGAATCCTCTATTTGTTAGATGTATATTATACACGATGGACAGTTGGGTGTCAAGTGAAATTCCTTATTAACGTCCCAAAGGTTGGGGGCAAGTCAGCGTTAAGCGGATAGCGTTTAACGTGCAGTTTTTTCCTATACGCGCCACGCTCCACGCTACGAAGAACGCTTTCTTACCCGATAGTGTTTTCCCCACAAGTCTTGGGACGATACCGATCCTTCGGATTTGAGGCTGCCACACCCTATGAAACCACAAATAATGTTACCCGGATGCCGCCAGCGCCGCCTCAAACGCGGGTCGCGCCCGCCGAGGTATGCTCCGAAGCCGGCGCAAATGGCTGCCTTTTCACTCGAACAGCAGAAATGAAAAAGGGCTTCACAATCCTGCCGCTTTCCATTATAATACCACATATTATGATGAAATCTCGTGAAAGCAAAATGCTCGGCTACGTCCGCCGCTGGCGGAAAAAATCCTACGAGGCAGACAGAGCGAAACCTTCGTCCAAACGAACAAAAGAGGACAAAGAACTCGCCCAAAAACTTAACCTCCCCTTGATTCAAACGCACTCTGCGATTTATCCCGCACCCAAAAGTGAAAAAGGGGCGTAAGTGCGAAGCTTACAGCCCCATTGAGTCTTCCAATTGCGTGCTCCCTAAACCGCCTTGCGTCTCCGCAGCAAAGCCAGGCTGCCCAGTCCGAGAAGTAAGAGCGTTGCTGGTTCGGGGACCGAGGTAACCCGAAAACCTACATAGTGCTCCTCGCGCCAAGACTGAATGCCAGCGGTTATGTCGGCCGAACTCAAGAACACATTCTCGGGACCGCCAGGCTGCTGCGCACCGGAGTACTCGATCGCGTATGACCCACCGCGAAACCCGGAATTGGGAACAATCTCAGGAAACACCTTTTCATTCCATTCCCAGACATTGCCCATCATATCGAAGGTGCCGTTCTGCTCCATTGTGCCGGTGCCGACATCCCAAGGAGCGTACACAGCACCGCCATAGTAATTCCATCCATCGTGGGGCGGCGAAATCCAAATATCCTCTTGGCCATTTGCATAAGACGAGTAACCACTCCCGTCGGGTTTGTAATAGGCCGCTTTGTACCATTCATCTTCGGTAGGTAGAACGTAGATCGTGCCGTAAGCCGATATAGCCGATGCGCGATCAACTAGAATGTGCCCGTCTGTACCGATTTGATAAGCGCCGAGGTTCTTGTCGCCACTGGTTAAGTAGTTACAGAACTGAGTAGCGTCATAGCATGAAATCCAAGCCACTGGCTGATCTCCGCTCCACCCCCCTGAATCACCAATACCTGCGGCAGTATCTATTGTCTGCCATTGAGCAGCCGTAATCTCATACTTCCCGATACGGTAATTGTAACTAACCGCACCACTCCCGTACGGATATGCTTCAGGCCTGGTATCTCGAGGATTGCCCGCATTGCCAATGGTTACAAAGTCAATGTTGATTCCCTGCACCAAATCTGCCGAGGCAAGATTTACTGCTGCCATCACACACACAACAACTGCCAAGACAAGAATTGATTTAGTTCTCATTTTTGTCTCCTCCTAAAATCAAATCGTTCTTTTTTCAACCCAAAACTATCCTTACCGACAAGACGAACATCTCAGTCCATAAGACACCTCCTCCGGCAGTAACAGACATCGTGCCGCTATTGTTGTATTGTTTCACTGCTGCCCTCCGAAATGGTTGGCTACCTGTGGGGAAAAGCTTGATTAAAAGTCGCTTCCTCACCCAGCCTCCGTGCTAATATCATCGAATATTACCCAGTTTAACAGGGGGGGGGTAAAAGTCAAGAAAAAAGTGGGAAATTATAGGACTGTTTTTTGATTATTGCCATAATTACAGACGCGGCAAAGACTTGCGCACAGGTTGAAAGGACAGGCACTGCCCAAGACCATATTACCAGAAGCGCCTACTACTATCCGTATCTGCACAATGTTGAACGCCTCTAATGGAGGTGAATGGCAAATACCAGACAAAGTATTGACTTATTCTACTCGATTTTGCTCTTTCTGCGTTTTTGAAGTTCTCTCAGTTGGACAGTCCCCTTTTGCCAGTATTCCAACTTCTCAGCAAGCGACTTTCCTTCAAGCTGTTTCTGTACCAATTCTGCCCCCCGCCGTTTCATTTCAACACAGTCAAAAGTTTTAATCTTCATCTTCTATCACCTCTAACGGTGAATATATCGCGATTTTTCCAAACCTGTTTAAGGTATTAACGGCGTTATACAATGGTATCTTCTGGAAATTCACTATATGTTTGAAATTCCAGCTTATTATCACGTCGGCGTTTGAAACGGTTGCTAACGCCACGTGCATAGCATCTGTAGCGTATCTCTCCGAAACTATGCCTGCCTCAACGTACGATTGCTGTAATTCCAGAACGCTATCGCTAACCTCGGCAATTTCCGCAATGACAAGAAATTCTTCAAAAATATCAAGGACTTTTTGGGGGCCAACCTGTATCTCTTCACGCACCAGTTCGGACGTAATCAGCTTGAATGACCCTTTTTTAACGGCGTCAAAAAACGCTTTGCTGGCCGTCTCAAACTCCTCGTCAAAAAGCCCTCCAAAGACCGATGTGTCCGCGTAAACCCGAATCAGTTTGGACTTTGAAATAGGAGTCATGCCGTGAGTATATTACCCTCCTACAGATACTGTCAAACAAAATCCGGCGTTGTCACTATTTGGTGAGACTCTTGATAGTCCAAAGTGATTCTTCTGTATGATCACTGAGTTCGTACTGAGATAATTGTGTTCTCTAACCGCTTATTCGAGCAGAGGCACATAGAGAATCAAGCCGCCCTGAGCGAGTTTCCGGCTCGCAAGATCGTCGGCCCCGACCTTGTGTTGAACCGGGCCGAGACCTTCCGGTGCAAGTCCGCCGGCAGTTAGGTCAGAAAGATTGCGGCTCTCACTTCGGTCAGGAAGGTTGAGATTTCGCCGAGCATTTTTTGTTTGTTGCCGAGGTTGGCCTCAATCAGGCCGACGAGCTTTGAGCCTATTATTACGCCGTCGGCGCCTGCGGCGGCGACCGCCGCGGCGTGTTCCGGCTTGCTGATTCCGAAGCCGACGCATACGGGCACGTCGGTGAGCTTCTTTAACCTGGCAACGAGTCCTTCAACCGTATCGGAAAGCTCATTCCTGCTGCCCGTGACGCCTAAGAGCGAGACGGTATAGATAAAGCCGGTGGTCTTGGAGGCGATGAGCTTCATCCGCTGCGGGGCGGTGACGGGGGTGACCATAAAGACGGTGTCGAGGCCGGCGGCTCTCGCGGGGCCTTCGATTTCGCCCGCGTCGTCAATGCTCAAATCGGCGACAAGGACGCTATTGATGCCGGCCTTGTGGAAATCGGCGAAGAACTTCTCGGCGCCGTACTGGTAAATCAGGTTGTAGTACATCAGAAGGCCGATGGGAATATCCCCGTATTCCTTAACCTGCCGGATGAACCGGAGGGCTTTAGCCATATTCATTCCGCTTTTAGCGGCGCGGATGTCGGCCTTTTGTATGGTCGGGCCGTCCGCTATCGGGTCGGAAAAGGGTATCCCCAATTCGAGAATGTCCGCCCCGGCCTCGATGGCCGTCTTAACGACGGCAAGACTCGTATCGAAATCCGGGTCGCCGATCACGAAAAACGGCATCAGGGCGGGCCTGCCCGCCCGTTTGAGTTCCGCGAAAACCTGCTTATATGTTCTCATCAATCAAAGTCCTTTATCAGTAACTCAGACTGGCCGATTTTATTGTCATGCTGAGCCGTTAGGCGAAGCATCTGGCCCTCGCAGAAGAAAAACCAATTGATTCGATGGCCAGATTCTTCGCTTTACTTCGTTTCGCTCAGAATGACAATTTGCCATATTTTCTTTTGAATGAAAGAGTTACGATTACTAATACAACCGAATCGGTCAGTTTCACTCGGTAAGACTACTGGTGTCGCTACCCAAGCGGTCTATGCTTTTCGACGATTCCGACGTCCTTGTCGCCCCGGCCGGAAAGGTTCACAACAACGACTTGCTCGGGCCTCAGCTTGCCTTTTTGGCTCATAAGGTACGCTAAGGCGTGCGCGCTCTCGAGGGCCGGCAGTATCCCCTCGCACCTGCACAGCAGGGAAAAGGCATCAAGCACAGCTTCGTCTTCTGCGGCGACGTATTCGGCCCGGCCGGTATCTTTCAGAAAGCAGTGCTCCGGGCCGACGCCCGGGTAGTCCAGCCCGGCGCTTACCGATTCGGTATCATTGACCTGGCCTTCGGCGTCCTGGAGCAGGTAGGCCTTGGCGCCGTGCAGGATTCCGACGCGACCGGCGACCAATGTCGCTGCGTGCTGCCCGCTGCTTATGCCCCTGCCGCCGGCCTCGACGCCGATGAGCCGGACGTCCTTATCATCGATGAAGCCGGAAAATATCCCTATTGCATTGCTTCCGCCGCCGACACAGGCGACGACCATATCGGGGAGCCTGCCGACTGTCTCGAGGCACTGTCGGCGGGCCTCTTTGCCGATGGGGCTTTGAAAGTGCTTCACTATTGTAGGATAGGGATGCGGGCCGCAGGCCGAGCCGAAAAGATAGAACGTGTCGGTCACGTGGGCGGTCCAGTAGCGAAGGGCGTCGTTGATGGCGTCCTTCAAGGTCCCCGTGCCGCCCTCGACGCCTATTACCTCTGCGCCGCAGAGCTTCATCTTGTGGACGTTGACGCTCTGGCGTTCGACGTCGGTGACGCCCATAAAAATCTTTGTTTCCATTCCAAAGAGTGCGCCGATCATCGCGGTGGCCAGGCCGTGCTGGCCTGCACCGGTCTCGGCGATGAGCTTTGTCTTACCCATATACTTTGCGAGAAGGCCCTGGCCGAGCGTGTTATTGACCTTGTGCGCCCCGCCGTGGAGCAGGTCTTCGCGCTTGAGATAGACCTTACATCCGACGTGCTCGCTGAATCTTTTGGCGTGATAGAGCGGGCTGGGCCTGCCCGCGTAGTCCTTGTAGAGCTGTGCGAGCTCAGCGACGAATCGCTCATCCTGGTGGAAGCGATAAAACGCACCCTCCAACTCTTCGAGGACCGGAATCAAAACCTCCGGCACATAAAAGCCGCCGTAGTCTCCGAATCTGCCTTTATACTTCATAAATCATTCCTCATTTTTCGGACTGGGCACAAATCCGAATATCGAAACACGAAATTCGAAACAAATTCAAAAATGCAAATGTCAAATGTTCAAAACTCCTGCAAACCTGTTTCGGATTTTGTGTTTTGGTCATTTGCTTTTGTTTCGGATTTCGTGCTTTGGATTTCGAGTTTAACCCCTTAAGTGTCTTATGTTGTCAAAGAGTGCTTGCATTTTTTTGTGGTCTTTTTTCCCCGGCTCGGCCTCGATACCGCTGCAGACGTCGATGCCATAGACTCCGAG
>Ga0315275_10006297_pt1 | contig 11338 bp, 11 predicted proteins | sample YL17G03_0_MG_FD_205557 | JGI IMG/M metagenome (GOLD analysis project Ga0315275, IMG submission 205557) | Sediment microbial communities from Yellowstone Lake, YNP, Wyoming, USA - YL17G03_0 | ecosystem: Environmental > Aquatic > Freshwater > Lake > Sediment | place: USA: Wyoming | collected...
ACGAACGCGCCTTCTACGAAATCGAGGCTGTGGGAAACGGCTGGTCCTCGTGGAGATCACCCTGCCCAAGAGCGCCAACATCCACGCCAGGGAGTACCGGCTGTACCTGCCGTCGAAGGACCAATTGCGGCGCAAGCTCGTTGAGTGGGCCGAGGAACAGGAGGGGAAGCCGTGAAGTCGGATGTGGTCGCTGTGAAGGATGCGCTGGACCCATTCAATCCGGCGAACCAGTACAATCCCGGCGTGCCGTTCGGGCCGTTGGGTGGACTCGGCAAACCGGAAGAGATGACGGGATCAAGGAATAGGAAGTCGCGATGAGTAATGAAGCCGCATTTGTGCGCTGGTTCAGTCAGGCGACCGGCAATGAGCCCTACGCATTCCAGATTCGCTTTGCCTGTGAGCCGACTCTGCCGTGCTTTGAGGAAGTAATGACCCAAAAAAACAACCGAAAGTCAATTTAACCCGATCTCTTATCAAAAGGAGAAAGCCAATGGCTGATTTGACCTCGAAGCCTCTTACGTTCGATCTCTTGAGACAATTTCTGGAAAGCGACGCTGTTGCCATACGTGGCACGGCGACGCTTGAGCCTGCGGGTGGCCCTGGAGACAAAGTTTTCCCGCCAACGCATTCTGTAAAAGATCGCGCGCCTACTCGTTATGCCTCTGAAAAACGGCGTATTGGCGGCCAGGAGATCGAATGTGTCCTGCTTGATTCGGTACAGAGCCAGGCAAATCGGATGGAGGAGACGCTTCAGACCTTATGGGAAGATGAGCGCATTGCTCTCCCAGTTATCACGGTAGACTTCTCCGCTGCTGCGCCTGACATTGGCGTTGTGACTTCGTTAACCGCGCCGCATCGAGTCGCCGATGCTCTGTTGCGAGACAGCTTGATCAATGGAACACTTTTCCGATTGTCGGATATCGGCAGATCCTTTACCGATGCAACGGCGAAGAATGCTGCCCCGCTTTTCAAGGTATGCCCAACCGGACTGGTCTTTGGCCTTTGGGATAGTACGGGGCCGAAAGGCGGGCTCGGCTCCAAGTTTGCCCGTGCACTCACGTCTGAAATAGTCGGTGTAGGTGCCACGTTCGGTGTGAAAACAGCTAGTCGTATCGATCCGGCAAGCATTGTCACTAGCGCAGGACCCATTCTCGTTGCGAGGGAACCGGGTCCGGACGGTAAGCCGACCTGGACTCTTGACGTCATGGCAGCAAAGCCGCTCGATGCAAAAAAGCCCCCGAAGGATGGCCATGACGTTAGCGCTGTCGAGAAATGGGGCGATGGTCAGAAGGCAGGTAAGCCCACATCCATAAATCACAGTAACATTCCTCCTTCAATTGATACGCTTGCGGGAGGTGTTACGATTGACTATGCATTACAGACCGTTGTCCTTTCGCTGGCCGCCATACGGAAACTGAGCTTTGGCATTGGAAACGCCGAAGCCCGCACGGTATTGGCTGCGCTGGGAATACTGGCGGTTCTCGCTGCCGAGAGCCGCGGGCACGATCTCCGTTCGCGATGCTTGCTTGTTCCGAAGAAGGGTAAGGCCTTGACACTCCAGGTTGTCCACCGGGATGGAACAACAGACAATCTGAGCATCAACCTCGAAGGGGCCATTACGTTGTTCAGTGCTGCCGTTGCTGCGTTGCCAGAGAACCTTCGTTTCTCGAATGCCCCTGGCGAGCCGCTCGCCATGCTGACTCCTTCGCCGAAGCTGGTGGCACTGGTGCAGAGAAGTCGCGAACTTGCCGCAACTGGAACTGATGTCGAGGAGGAGTGATGCTGATCGTCGAAATTGAATTGCTCAGTGGTCGGTATGCAGCTACGGCATACAATGATCGCAATCGCGCCGAATGGCCTCCTCATCCCGCGCGGTTGTTCTCGGCGTTTGTCGCCGCTTTGCATGACAACGATTCTGTTGATGTCGGCGAACGTGAAGCTCTCCTGTGGCTGGAACAGCAACCGCCTCCCTCTCTAGATGTCGATCTTGATGTGACCGAGGAGGTTGGGCGACGTCGGGTGCTCGATGTATTCGTGCCGGTGAACGATATCTCCTTGGTGGGCGATGTAGAGTTGCCCTTGCGCGAAGCACGAGAGAAGGTTGTCCGTCTGAGCGATATGTCGAAGACACCCGAGGTCGACAAGGAGCTAAAGAAGGCAAATGAGACCGTCGAGAAGGAGGAGCGAAAGCTGGCAGCACTCATTGCCGACCAGCAAGTTGTCGAGACTGAGCCATCGGCAAAAGCTCTGGCGACGGCAGTAGCGCTTTTGCCGGATCGCCGGATCCGACAGGTACGCACCTTTCCTGTCGTGTTCCCCGCTCGCCCTCACTTTACATTCATTTGGAATGTGACGATCTCGGACGCACTAAAGGCGGCATTGGATCGTCTTTGTGTACGAGTCACGCGCCTCGGACACTCGTCGTCGCTGGTTCGGTGCGCGATTGTGGAGCGTCAGGTTATTCCCACACTCGTTCCCGACCCAGATGGCCATGTCGTGTTACGGACCGTTGGACCGGGGCAGCTTGTTCGCCTGGAGACGGAATTTGATCGACATCAAGGTATTGAGAACCGTGTTCTTCCGGCACGCCCCCAGCGCTATGGACGCCTGCGTATGGAGAGAGAAGAATCGGTCTCTTCTCCGAGCGTCTTTTCTAGCGAGTGGATCGTCTTTGAACGAGTTGGTGGTGCCCGTCCGCTCTCCTCACGTGGAACCGATCTTGCCCGATCGCTACGGGAGGCGCTCATCGAAATGCATGGGGCGAAAACACTTCCCGCTTCGCTTTCTGGCCATCGAGAGGATGGTTCTCCAGCCGACCAACCGCATGTGGCTTTCATCACTCTTCCATTTGTAGGGCATGAGTACGCCGATGCGTCGGTGCAAGGTTGTGCCATCGTGCTTCCTCGTATCATGGCTGACTCTGAGCGAGAAGCCTTTCTGCGGCTGATCGCTATGTGGGAAGCAGACCGTGCCGTTCTGGATGATGGCACCATGGAACTTGCCTCGGGAACTTTGCCGCCGGTTCGATTACAGCGTGTCGAGTTGCCAGTAAAGGTTTCACTCCGGCCAGAGACATGGTGTCGCCCAGCACGGCGCTTCGTCACGGCAACACCCATCGCCCTCGACCGAAATCCAGGCAACTTACGCAGCAATCAACAGGGAACTGGACACAAGGCCTCGCTTGAGGCGCAACGGTCTATTGCCGTCGCGTGCGAACGAATCGGTCTGCCACGACCTATCTCTGTCGAAATATCGCCTGCACCGTTGCTTCCTGGAGCACAGCCTGCACATGCGTTCTCACCCTGGCCAGGCCTGCCCGGTCGCACATCGCGCGTACTGGTTCACGCCGACATTCGGTTTGCCGAGCCGGTGCGCGGGCCGGTCCTACTCGGAGCGGGACGCTACTTCGGTCTTGGTCTCTGCATGCCCACTCCCGAGGAGGGATCAAGATGAGTCTATCCGTCGATGACTTCGATGCTTTCCATCGAGCTGTGCATGGAGAGGACAAGGGTGCGTTTGACTGGCAGATGCGCCTGTTGGAGCAGATTATCAAAGATCGGGCATGGCCCCGTGTCCTTGATCTCCCGACCGGTGTAGGCAAGACGACGTGTATAGATATTGCCCTGTTCGCTCTTGCTCTCGATGTTGGCGAGGAGCTAAGTAGACGTTGGTGCCCTCGACGGATTGCGATGGTGGTTGACCGCCGCATTGTTGTCGATCAGGTGGCTGAGCGAGGGCGCAAGTTGCTACGCGCCCTTACCGCCAAAGGAGCGCAACCTGTCGTTCGAGAGGTCGCAGACCGACTGAGATTGTTGAGCCGCAATGCTGAGGAACCGCTGGGCGTGTTCACGCTGAGGGGCGGAATGCCAAAGGACGACGGCTGGGCCAGAACGCCTGATCAACCGCTTGTTCTTGCTTCGACAGTCGATCAACTAGGGTCCCGTCTCCTCATCCAAGGCTATGGGGTCAGCAAAGGCATGAAGCCCGTTCACGCGGGGCTCCTTGGTAATGACGTGTTGCTCTTGCTCGACGAAGTACATTTGTCACAACCCTTTGCGGATACTCTTCAGGCCCTTGACCGTCTTCGGAGCAGATTTGCACAGACGTCTCCGTTGACCCCACGTTTTCACCATGTGCTCCTTTCAGCCACACCAGGTATATCCGAGGTGCAGCCTTTTCAGTTGAGCCAAGACGAAAAGAGGTCCGACTCCCTCCTAGGCCCTCGACTACATGCGAAGAAGTCTACGCGCTTGCTTGAGGTCGCGGATCGCACAGCGCTGGAACAAGCCTGTGTCGATGAAGCAAGTATCCTGATTGAGCAGCATAACGTGGTGGCCATCGTGGTCAACCGCTTGGCAAGTGCCTCAATCATTTCTCGCCGGCTTCGCAAGACCGTTGGTGATGCCGTCGATGTTGCGTTACTAACGGGTCGAATGCGACCACTCGACCGCGACGACGTGTTGCAATCTCTGCGCTTACGGATCATGACCGGGCGCGATCGTGCAGCAGTCACAAAGAAATTGGTCGTGGTGGGCACCCAATGCATCGAGGCCGGGGCGGATTTCGATTTCGATGCGCTCGTAACTGAGGCAGCCAGCCTTGATGCGCTTCGTCAGCGCTTCGGTCGTGTTGATCGACTTGGTATCTACCAAAAAGCCGAAGGGGTGATTCTTCGCGCGAAGAGTACCAAAGAAGATCCAGTGTATGGAGAAGCCCTCTCCAAAACAACAGCATGGATCAAGAAGCGGCTCGCAAAAAAGACCAAGACTATTGATTTCGGGGTTCTTAGTCTTCCGCTACCTGCCGACGATGAGTTGAAAGATCTCCTTGCACCGAAGGAGCATGCGCCGGTGCTCTTGCCTGCCTATCTTGATCTGTGGATGCAGACGTTCCCGGCACCGGTGGTCGTTCCTGATGTGAGTCTGTGGCTGCATGGACCAAAGGCAGGTCCTGCTGATGTGCAAGTGGTGTGGCGTACGGACTTGAGCGAGGACGACCTTAGTGCGTCATTTAAGGCAAAGGAGAGAGAGGTTGCCAAAGAGCAGCCAGCGCTGATCGTCGCAGCTATTCGCCCGTCGAGCCTTGAAGCGATATCGTTACCATTTATGGCCGCGAGGCGTTGGCTCAGGGGCGAAAGTGCGGTGGGGGATATCGCCGATGTCGAAGGCGTAGTTGTTGATGACAGCGAGCCTCAGCCTGGTAAGTTGGCGCTGCGATGGAATGGTGATAACAGTGCGGTGATTTCATCAGATGCTCTCCGGCCTGGCGACACCATCGTGGTGCCAGCTACGCGGGGCGGTATCCAAGACGGATGCTTTGAGCCGAGTTCGCATACACCAGTGTTTGATCTAGCAGAGCAAGCGGCCTTGTTTGGAAGAGGGCAACCCGTGCTCCGATTGCAAGAGAATGTGTTGGCTCAGTGGGCTCTCGTACTGCCGGTGGACGATATCCAGGAAGCACGCAGTGCGTTGAAGGCTCTTGCAGAACGGACGGAACAGACCACTTGGCGCAAGCCTTGGCTGGAAGCACTGGCTCGAAGCAAGGCGGCCATTATTGTGGATGCCGACGAACCCTGGACTGTTCTACAAGGAAGACGTATCGGCCCTCAAACGCTTAGAACATTCTTGCAACCGGACCATGTAATGGAGAATGGGGTGGAATTGACGACAGATGGCGACGACTCGTTTCATGCCGGACGTTCGGTCACTCTCTCAGAACACAGCGCTGACGTTGAAGGCTTTGCCCGTGATTATGCGACGACCGCAGGGCTTTCTAAATCGCTCGCGGAGGATATTGCGCTGGCTGGCTGGCTTCATGACATTGGGAAGGCGGATCGCAGATTTCAAGTGTTGTTGCGTGCTGGTAATGAGATTAACTTCTTCAAAGATGAAACGCCCTGGGCAAAGTCCGCGATGCTACCGGGAGCCAAGTCTGCCCACCGGCTTGCTCAGAGGAAGAGTAAGTATCCGAAAGGTGCACGGCATGAGGTGCAGTCTGTGGCGATGCTTGAGAAGCATCTCAATGTCATAAAGACAAAAGCCCGCGACATCGATCTTGTCCTCCACTTGGTGGCGAGCCATCATGGCTACTGTCGTCCGTTTGCTCCGGTCGTCCTTGAAGACAACCCAGTCGAAGTAGCGCTTTCCAATCACACTAGCAAAACGTTCGGCACCATCAGTTTCGGGTCGACATCTTCTAAGCACGAACTTCATCGGCTGGATGCACCCCTGGCCGATCGTTTTTGGCGGCTTGTCGAGAAGTATGGGTGGCAGGAGCTGTGTTGGCTTGAGGCGATTCTTCGCCTCGCCGATCATCGCGCAAGCGAAGAGGAGCAGAATGCACCAGATGAATCTTGAAGGAATTGATGGAACTCACCTCTTTGGCTTTATGGCAGCACTGGGCACACTAGTCTTGCTTGATGAGCGTGCTCGTGCACAGCAGATACCAGCACCTCAACTCCAGTTTGCGAGGGATGGAAATGCGATGGTCGATGGAATTGACTTCACCAAGGATCAGTTCATCGAGGCGGTATTCGAGGAACTTCAAGCATCGCGATCTTTCTACGAAATGGAGCTTTCCATCGTGAAGAAGCCGACTGACTTCACACCGTCGTCGTTTGCTCGACTCGCAGCATGCCTGAGCAGGAAACAGTCGAATATCCTCTCTGGGCTCGCGTGTTGTGTCGGCGATGAGGCCTTCGAATCGACGCTCTGCGCAGCCAACGGTGCAAGCCATCAGAACCTCATTCAGTCGATGCGAGATATTCTCCGCCTTCTCAAGAAGGAACACATACAGGCTGCTCTCTTTACGCCCTGGCGAAAGAGTTACGAGACTTCGGATGCCATCCGAAAACAGCAGGAGTTGGGTACTCGAAAACCGACATTGAGGCTCGACCCAGCAGACGAGCGACTATATGCGATGCGTTTCTCAAACCCGACAACGACCGACGATTTTAAGACAGAACTGGGAGCTCAAGCTCTCGCGATCCCTGCCTTTTCGATTCTCCCCGTCGTGCCGCTGGCCCGACCACTCTCGGTCGCATCCATCCGCCGTCGGAACAAGGTGTTCTTTTCTTGGCCGTTGTGGGATCGACCTGCCACATTGCCAGCCGTTCGTTCTCTACTGGTTGCCGGAATCGAGCAGCCTGAAGAAATGCACGCGCGCGGAGCATTCGCAGCATTCTGTGCCGCGCGTGTGTCAGGAGAAAAGGGAAAGCTTTCGTTCGTACCTAGTGAAGGCGTGTGGTGATTTGGATCATTGCAATTACCGGGCAAAAGCTGCCACTTCGGACTCGGCCAGTTTGTGGCGGTGGATAGTCAGTGATGGGTAAAGCGTAAGGGGTAAGGGCACGTCGGGCTCCGGCAGTTGATGCCGGCGTGAGTAGTGGCCGTGCGAGTGTGGTCTGGGCCGAAAGGAGGGTGTGCTATGGGGACGACGACTTCTGGCGTGGTGTCGCATGCAACGTTGAAGGCGATTGCGGACCGGTTGCGGGATCGCTATGGAGCAGAGCGGGTGCTTGTGTATGGATCAGTGGCGCGCGGTACGCAAACGGAGCACAGCGATATCGATCTCTTGATAGTGGCGCCGACGACGGAACGTTTTTATGCGCGCATGGGATCGGCGTTGGCCGTGGTTAGGGACATCAGCCGGGGGGTGCCTCTTGCCCCGATCGTGTTGACGCCTGAGGAACTCGCGGTCCGTCTGGCTCGTGGAGATCAGTTCATCCAGGAAATCGTTGAGACGGGGGTGGACTTGTGAAGGACCGAGCAGATTCTCCCTATGCCGAGGATTGGCTGAAGGTCGCTCGCCGGGATTGGCACCGCCTCCATGTGCTGCTTCATGACGACGATGCCGACGGTGCTGGGTTCTTCTTGCAGCAAGCGATGGAGAAATATCTCAAGGCATTCTTGCTCACGCATGAATGGAAGCTCAAAAAGGTGCACACCCTGCAAAGTTTGCTTGATGAGGCGGCGGTCTTCGCGCCGAATGTGGTTGCCTTGCGTCCGGTATGTGAGCGGGTGTCCGGGTTTTACATTGGGGATCGCTATCCGAGCGTAGGGGCCGAAGGGTTGCAAGCCGAGGACATTCGACGGGAATTGGCCGAGGCCCGGTTGTTGATCAAGACGCTTTTCCCGGATGAGCGATTGGAATGAGTATTCTTCCCACATTGGCTCGGTTGCGTCCTGGCGATGCCGGAGAACCGTAACTGAGTCGGCACGACGTTTCGCGTCCATGCGTTCTTTGACAACTAAATAGTGAAAGGAGAGTGTCATGGATCTCGAAATTGGTAAAACGCCTCTCTCGGTGGCGGAGGAGCCGCTTCTCCCTGTGCGGATGCTGAACGAGTTCGCCTACTGTCCCCGCTTGGCTTATCTGGAATGGGTGCAGAGCGAATTCGCCGACAGCGCCGATACGGTGGAGGGGCGGTTCCACCATCGCCGGGTGGATGAAAGCCCCAAGCGGCAACTGCCGAAAGACGAGTTGCCATCGGATGAGGATACGGTTATCCATCAACGCTCGGTCTGGTTGTCGTCGGAGCGATTGGGGCTCACGGCCAAGCTCGATCTGGTGGAAGGGGTGGGCGCCTGCGTCGCGCCGGTGGATTACAAGCGCGGCAAGCGGCCACATGTGGACAAGGGCGCGTGGGAGCCGGAGCGGGTGCAGGTATGTGCGCAAGGGCTCATCTTGAGAGAAAACGGTTACGAGTGCGACGGCGGTTTTATCTATTTTGTGGGATCGCGGGAACGGGTGGCGGTTACGTTCGATCAGGAGTTGATCGAACGCACGCTGGAACTCATCGCTGAGATGCGACGGATGGCGCGGGGCGGCGCGCTGCCGCCTCCGCTGGTAGACAGTCCGAAGTGTCCACGCTGCTCTCTCGTCCGCATTTGCCTGCCGGATGAAATTGGCTGGTTGCGGCAGGAGCACCAGGATGAGGAACAGGCGGCCTCGACCGTGCGGCGGTTGTTGCCTGGTCGAAACGATGCGCTGCCCTTGTATGTGCAACAGCCCGGTGCGCGCGTGGGGAAGAATGGAGACTGCTTGAAAGTGATGGACCATGACGAGGTACTGGCGGAAGCCAGGCTGGTGGAGGTCTCGCATCTCGTGCTGTTCGGCGCCGTTCAGGTCAGCACGCAAGTGGTGCAGGAACTCTGTCGGCGAGAGATCCCCATCTCCTATCTCTCCAGTGGCGGGTGGTTCTATGGGATCACGACCAGTCTGATGCATAAGAACGTCGAGTTACGACGACGCCAATATGCCGCGGCGACGAATCCGTCGTTCTGTCTTAGGCTTGCTGCCCGGCTGGTGCAGGCGAAGATTGCGAACTGTCGGACGATCTTGCGGCGGAATCACACGGCTGCACCGGAGACGGTGTTGCAGGACCTCAAACGCGATCATGCGCATGCAGCTCAGGCGCAGTCGTTGGAGGAACTGCTCGGCATCGAAGGGACCGCAGCCCGCCGGTATTTTTCAGAATTCAGGGGCATGCTGAAAACCGACGGGGCGTCTCCAGATTTCGATTTCGACGGGCGGAACCGTCGCCCCCCGAAGGACCCGGTGAATGCACTCTTGTCCCTGGCCTATGCGATGCTGGCCCGGGAGTGGACGGTGACGTTGCATGCAGTGGGACTCGATCCCTTTCTTGGGTTCTATCACCAGCCGCGGTATGGGCGACCGGCGTTGGCCCTCGATGTGATGGAAGAGTTTCGACCGCTGATTGCGGATTCCGTCGTGCTGACGGCCATCAACAACGGTGAAGTGCGATCGGAGGACTTTATTCGGCGCATGGGCTCGGTCGCGTTGACGCCGGAGGGCCGGCGGCGCTTTATCGAAACGTATGAGCGGCGGATGAGCCAGGAGATTACGCATCCGGTCTTCGGCTATCAGGTGAGTTATCGGCGTATTTTAGAAGTCCAGGCGCGGCTGCTTGGGCGGTATCTGTGCGGCGAGATCCCAGAGTATCCCTCTTTTACCACGCGGTGAGCGATGCGACGGCTCTATTTTGTGACATACGATATCTGCGACCCGAAGCGGTTGCGCCATGTCTACAAGACCATGAAAGGGTTCGGGGCGCATCTGCAACTCTCGGTCTTTCAGTGCGAGCTGCCGGACATGGATCTCGTCAAGATGAAAGCGGCGCTGGTCGAGGCGATCAACCAGCAGGAGGACCATGTGCTGATCGTGGATCTTGGTCCGACGGAGGGCCGGCCAATTAAGAGTATCGAATCGTTGGGCAAGGGTTTCACGCAGGTTGAGCGGCAGGCACAGGTGGTGTAGTCGCTTCCATCTGCCGTATGATGCGAGCGCTCTTATGCCGGTCGAACGACTGGAAGCGCTCGCGTCATTATAACTGCCTGAATTTGAATCGGTTATTTTGAGAAAGGAGGTGATCGACGATGTTTAACGGCGGGGTAGTGTGGTGTGTAGGTACAAGTGCTCGCATAGTGAGCCACAACATGAACAGGAACGCGCAGTTCCGTGAGTACTGATTCCACGGCAGAGATGCCGTGGCCCCATTGAAGCAACGTCGCCGCGAACTTCAATACCGGCATTCGGCACAGATTCCACGGCAGAGATGCCGTGGCCCCATTGAAGCTCTACCAGGATTTCGGTCTGATGCTGCGCTAATACCGATTCCACGGCAGAGATGCCGTGGCCCCATTGAAGCCATTTGGCAGAGGCGGCGACCTCAATGAACTTCAGGGATTCCACGGCAGAGATGCCGTGGCCCCATTGAAGCGGGCGCCGCTGTAACGGCCTCGGAATATCCACGTCTGATTCCACGGCAGAGATGCCGTGGCCCCATTGAAGCCACGGTCAAAATGATCACGCGCTCGATCACCTGCCGGATTCCACGGCAGAGATGCCGTGGCCCCATTGAAGCGTGGACACGCCTAGCCGTTCGGCGAGCTGACTTTGCGATTCCACGGCAGAGATGCCGTGGCCCCATTGAAGCTATGTGTGCGAAACCTGGCAAGGAGCCAACATCATATTGATTCCACGGCAGAGATGCCGTGGCCCCATTGAAGCTCTATATACCGATGGGCAAACACGGCTTGATGGATGGATTCCACGGCAGAGATGCCGTGGCCCCATTGAAGCATCGTAGAACGGCACGTTCGTGAGCCTGAAGGTTTCCGATTCCACGGCAGAGATGCCGTGGCCCCATTGAAGCTGGACCCATGGAACGAATTCGATCACGCCCGACCTGGATTCCACGGCAGAGATGCCGTGTGTGGCGAAAAAGGGGTCGGGAGTCTTTGTTGGAGTGACTCGTCAGCGCGCGCATTGCGTGGTTGCCTCCCCCTGCCTCGTTAGAATCCCTCCAAGTTGATCT
>Ga0315275_10006299_pt1 | contig 11334 bp, 7 predicted proteins | sample YL17G03_0_MG_FD_205557 | JGI IMG/M metagenome (GOLD analysis project Ga0315275, IMG submission 205557) | Sediment microbial communities from Yellowstone Lake, YNP, Wyoming, USA - YL17G03_0 | ecosystem: Environmental > Aquatic > Freshwater > Lake > Sediment | place: USA: Wyoming | collected...
AGCTTCATCGGCGCCCTCGCCCTCTACGGCGGAGAGGCCAGCGCCACCTATGTCCTCTACGCCGTGGCCATGATCGGCATCGGCATGCTCAGCCACACCGGCAACAACGTGGCCATGGATTCCTATGGGCCTATTTCAGACAACGCCAACGGCATCGGAGAGATGGCGTGGCATGACATGAACGACGAAGATACTAAGAAGGCCCGCCAGATCATGGCCGACCTGGACGCCGTCGGCAACACGACCAAAGCCATCACAAAAGGCGTGGCCATCGCTTCCGCCGTCATCGCCGCCGTCAGCCTGTTCGCCACGTTCATCACCGACGTCGGCCGGGTCCAGGAGCAGCTCGGCATGACGAAGATCGGGGCGATCCGCATCTCCGACACCAAGGTCTTCATCGGCTTTCTGCTCGGCGGCGCCCTGCCCTGGCTGTTCAGCTCCCTCTCGATCAAGGCCGTCAGCCGCGCGGCCAGCCTCATCGTCGAGGAGGTCCGGCGGCAGTTCCGCATCCCCGGGATGATGGAGGGGACGGTCAAACCCGACTACGCCCGGGCCGTCGGAATCTCGACCGCGGCCGCCCAAAAGGAGCTCATCCCCCTGGCCGTCATTTGCGTCCTGATGCCGATCGCCGTCGGGCTGATCCTGCAGGTCGAAGCCCTGGGCGGCTTCCTGGCCGGGATCATCCTCAGCGGCCAGCTCCTGGCTGTCTACATGGCCAACGCCGGCGGGGCCTGGGACAACGCCAAGAAAACCATCGAGGACGAGCCCCGCGATATCGCCGCGAATACCGGGAAGGGCTCGGAGCGCCATAAAGCCGCCGTCGTCGGCGACACCGTCGGCGATCCGCTCAAGGACACGGCCGGTCCGGCCCTCAATCCGATGATCAAGGTGGCCAACCTCGTCAGCTTGATCGGCGCGCCGATCCTAGTTAAATACAGCAAGATGAGCATAGGCATCGTCATCGTGGTCGTGGCCCTCCTCGTCTGCGTGGGCTGGGCCATCCGCAAGAGCAAACGGCCGGTCTCCCAAAAAACGCTGTTGGGAGAAAAGGCGGAGACGAACACGAAGTAATGGGGGTAAAATAAAAAAATGACAAGGTCACAATTCTCAGCGCGTTAACCTTAACGACGATCGTTCTCGAGGGAGGAACATAGCGATGAGCAAAGCCAAAGTCGCGGTCATCCGAACGAAGCCTGCCACGGTCCTCGAGGACGTCATCCGGCTCTTCGAGCTGGCCGGCGGGCCGGCCGCCCTGGACAAGAGCCTGACCACGATCATCAAGGACAACATCAGCTGGCACTATCCGTTCCCCTCGGCCAACACGACGCCCTGGCAGCTCGAAGGGACGATCCTGGCCCTGAAAAAATTCGGGTATGACAAGATCTCCTGCGTCCAGAATAAGACCGAAGTCACGAATGCCATCAAGGGCGAGGACCTGAACCTGTACAGGCCGATCTTCGATGCTTATGCGCTCAAGGTCCTATTCAATTTCCGCGACGAGGACATGACCTGGATCGATTACAAGCCGAAGGCCAAGATGCTCGTCCTCGACAAGATCTACGGCGAGCGCGTGCCCATCCCCGACTATTTTATAGGTAAGAACATCCTCCACCTGCCGACCACCAAATGCCATATTTACACGACCACGACGGGAGCCATGAAAAACGCTTTCGGCGGCCTGTTGAGCCACAAGCGCCACCAGACCCACACCTATATTCACGAAACGCTGGTCGATCTGCTGGCCATCCAGAAAGAGATCCATCCCGGCCTGTTCTGCATCATGGACGGAACGACCGCCGGCAACGGTCCGGGACCGCGCGTCATGGCGCCCGTGAAGAAAGACATCCTGCTGGCGGGCGCCGACCAGGTGGCCATCGACGCCGTCGCCTCGAAGATGATGGGCTTCGATCCCATGTCCATCAAATACATCCGCCTGGCTCATGAGGCGGGGCTAGGCATCGGGCGGCCGGAGGAGATCGAGATCGTCGGCGACCTTGACGCCGCCGCGGAGAACTGGGGCTTCGAGGTCGGCGTTTCCTTTCACAAGTTCGCCGGCTGGGTCACCTGGTTCGGCCCGACCCGCGTCTTACAGAAGATCCTTACCCGCCCCCCGATCCTCTACCTTGGGAACTTCTATTCCTTCCTCTATCACGACGTTATCCACTGGCCCCTTAAGGAGAGCAAGCTCTATAAGAAGTGGCTGGTGGAATCCGAGTGGGGCCGGCTTTTCAAGGACTATCAGGCCCAAAGCGTTCTCAGGAAATAAAAAAGGGGACACGTCCCGAAGGACGTGTCCCCGAAGTACGTGTCCCCTCAGTTCAATTCGTCTCCAGCATCGGGTCCTGGCGGACCGTGATCTTTCCGGTCAGCGTCTTGCCGCCGACCGTCATCTTGACGAGATACACTCCCGGCTCCGCGGTCGCGCCGCCCATGCCGCCGCGGCCGCCGAATCCGCCGCCTCCGCCGAAACCCATGCCGCCTCCCAGACCGAGCGACTCCATGGCGCTCCGCTGGATCTCCGTGACCTTGCGGTAATTGCTTCCGGCCGCGTCCATCTGCTTGACGGCGTTCTGCAGGATGGCTTTCTGCTCGGCCGTCAGCTCGGCCCGCTGGCCGGCCGTCTCGAGCTGCCGCTTGGCGTTGGTGATGGAGTTCTGGACGGTCGCCGCCGGAGGATCCCAGCGAAGGTCCCAGACCAGGCGGTGAATGCCGGACTCATCGTTCTCGATCGAAAAGACCGTCTTGTTGACTCCGGTGATGTCCGAGATCTCGATCGTCGCCGGGCCGGCCGGCTTGCTTTTGAGGAAGTAGTGGATGAGCGCGCCCGTCGGCGGGTTCTCGCCGCGGAAGTAGAGACTGCCCCGGCCGTATCCGCCGCGCGCGATGCGCAGCCAGCGCGTCGCCGGACGGTTGGCCTCGAAGAGCGTCGCGTCGCCGTTCAAGACGGTCTCCGACGCCTGCTGGAGAGCGGAGATGTCGTCGAGAATCCAGATGCCGCGGCTGTGCGTCGCCGCGATCAGGTCGTTGTCGCGGGGATGGATGAGCAGGTCGTGGAAGGCCATGATCGGCGCGTTGAGCAGGAGGCTCGTCCAGCTCTTGCCGCCGTTCGCGGAGAAGAACACGGAGAACTGGGTGCCGACGAAGAGGAGGTTCTTGTTCTTCAGGTCCTCGCGAATGACGTAGACCGGGCCGCCCTCGGGCAGGTTATTGGCGATGTTCGTCCAGGTCGCGCCGTAGTCCGTGGTCTTGAAGACATACGGCTTGAAATCATCGCTGCGGTGGCCGTCGAAGGTGAGATAGCAGGTTCCCTCGTCGAAATGCGAGGCTTCGACCCGGCTGACCCAGGTGTTCGGAGGAACGCTGGGGACGTTGGGCCGGACGTTCGTCCAGGCGACGCCGCCGTTGCGGGTGATCTGGACGTTGCCGTCGTCCGTGCCGGCCCAGACGAGGCCCGGGGTCAGCGGCGATTCGGCGACGGTGATGATCGTGCAGTGCGTCTCGGCGCCGGTATTCTCGGCGGTGATGCCGCCGCTTGGCTTGTTCTTATTCGGGTCGTTGGTCGTCAGGTCGGGGCTGATGATCATCCAATGGTCGCCGCGGTCCATGGACTTGAAAACGCGGTTGCCGCCGAAATAGAGCGTCCGCGGGTTGTGCGGGGAGATGAGGATCGGCGAGCTCCAGTTGAAACGGAACGGAGAGGCCGCACGGCCGCCGGGTCCGCCCGCCTGGCCGGCCTGCCCCTGTCCGCCTCCCTGGCCTCGTTGGCCGGCTTGAACGCCTTGGCCTCCCTGGCCCTGTTGGGCCGGCGGCTGGGCGCCTTGGGCTGGGGGTTGCCCGGCGGCCTGTGCCGCGGGGGCGGGCGCCGTCGGGAAGAATTCCTTGTAGTTGACGATGTTGTTCTGGTTGGGCCGGATGGACCGGCTTTCCCGCGTTTCGACGTTCGTCCTTTGGATCGACCCGCCCTGGCTTTCTCCGTAAAGCGTCCGCCAGTCCGTGGGGTCGTTCTGGGAATGGAACCCGTCGCCGCCGCCCACGTTGTACCAGAAATCGGTCAGGATCGCTCCCTCGCGGCTCATCGACGGGCCGCCCCAGGTGCCGTTGTCCTGAAGACCGCCGTAAACGTAATACGGATCGCGCATGTCGGCGCTGACGGCATAGAACTGGGAGAAGCACAGGTTGTCGAAGAAGATCCAGCTCTTGCCGTGGTCGTGGGTCAAAGACGCGCCACCGTCCTGCCCGACGTAGAACCGGTTCCTGTTGGTCGGGTCGAGCCACATCGTGTGGAAGTCGGGATGCAGTCCTCCGATCTGCTTGAACGTTTTGCCGCCGTCCTCGGAATAGGAGAGGTCCGCCGTGAGGTGATAAACCATCTTGTCGTCGAACGGATTGATATAGACATGGCTGTAATAAAAAGGACGGCTGTTCGTCCGGTTCATGAACTTCCAGGACGCGCCGCCGTCCTCGGACCGGTAGATGCCGGTGCCAAGCTTGGTCATATCCTTATAGTCGGGATTGTCCTTGGAGACGCCGCTCTCGACGATCGTCGCCCGCGGCTGGAAGCCGTGCTCGACGCAGGCGGCGAGGACCCGGGGGTTGCTGCGGGAGATGGCGATCCCGACGCGGCCGACATCGCCCGCCGGGATGCCCTTCGTCAGCTTCGTCCAGGACTTGCCGCCGTCGGTCGTCTTATAGATGCCTCCGTTCGGTCCGCCGGAATCGAAGCGCCAAGGCTGGCGCAGCCTCTGCCAGAATGTCACGTACAGGACGTTGGCATTCCGGGGATCCATAACCAGGTCCATGGCCCCGGTCTTGCCGTCGTTCGGAAGGCCGCCGCCGAGCTTCTGCCAGGTCTTCCCGCCGTCGGCCGTCTTGAACAGGCCGCGGTCGCCGGTGAGGCCCCAGGGATGTCCTGCCGCGGCAACGAAGCAGACGTTGGGATCGGTCGGGTGGGGCAGGACCTTGCCGATCGTCTGCGTCGTTTCGAGCCCCATGCGCTTGAACGTCTTGCCGCCGTCGATGGACTTGTAGACGCCGTCGCCCCATTCGACGCTGTTGCGGACGCATTCCTCGCCCGTGCCGACCCAGATGATGTTCGGGTTCTTCTGGAAGAAGGCCACGTCGCCGATGGAGGAAGTCCCGTACTTCTCGAAGATGGGCTCCCAGGTCGTGCCGGCGTTCACCGATTTCCAGACTCCGCCGGACGCGCCGCCGACCAGCACCTGGGTGAAATCCTTGTCCAGAGCGTCGAACGACGAGATCCGGCCGGTCATGTTGGCCGGGCCGACGTTGCGCCATTTCAGGTCCTTGGCCAGGTTCGGCTCCGTAACCGGGGCCTGCGAAAAGAAGGGGCCCGCGAGGAAGAGGGCGAACACGGCCGGCAGAGAACAGCGAAGAAATTTACGCACTCCAAGCCTCCTTGTGGATTTTGGGATAAGGGTGTCGTTTCGCCGCCGCTTCCGGCGGGAAGGACGCAAGAAAGAACCGCAGAATGATCATGACGTCACGATTTTGACGTTTCCGCCGGGGAAAATCTTCCTGCGCGCCGTCCCTCATCGGTAATGGGGCGATTATATTAAAAACCGGGCAAATAATCCATTGCTCCAAAAATCAGGCGGCCTTATCGGCCGAACTGATCTCCTCCGACCGAGGACGTTTTCGACAGCGGCCGGGGCCCCGGGCTTTGCAGTCCTCATTCGTGAAGCGAATGAGGGCGGGCTTTACCCGGGGGTCCACTTCCGCCGTACTCGCCCGTGGATTTAAATCACGGGCGAGTGGCGAGCCGAAGGCTCGTCCCTTGACTTGACAAATAAAAAAGCCCGGAATATTCTTCATTTCACACCACGGCCATGAGGAGGTCTCATGAAAAGCTTCAAAACGATCGCTATCAGCGTCATCCTTCTGTCGTTCCTATCGTGTACGCCGAATATCGTTCCCGCCGGCTGGGACTTCCTCGGAAAACGTCAAGTGAACTTGACCATCGACCATGACACGATCACCTTCCCTCCGGGGGGCAGGACGCTCAGCCGGCTCCTGATCGTCGTCCGGATGAACGATCTGGAGCTTTACGACATCAAGGTCAACTTCGAAAACGGGGACGAGTTCGACGCGAAGTTCCGCGGCCGGTTCCTGGCCAACAGGGATACCCAGATCATCGACCTTCCCGGCGGCGCCCGGCGCGTGAGGAGGGTCGATTTCCGCTACCGGAGCCTGCTGCGGACCGCCCGCCGGGCCGAGGTCGAGCTCTGGGGAAAATAGAACAGGCTCATCTCAGCCCTGGAACGCGCCCTCGAGCTTGGTGAGGACGTCATGCTCCCGGAGCGATATTTTCGATCTCTTCCCGAAGGGGCCGCCGGCGGCCTCGGCGACCGCCCTGGCCCGCTGGATCAGGTCCGCTTTCAGCGTATCGCGCTCGGGTCCGCTGAGCAGCGGGCACAGGCCGCGGATGTAATAGATCCAGGATTCCAGCAGTCCGGCGGGCGGCCGATGGCAAAGCCACTCTTCGAGCAGGCTGAATCCGATCTGATCTTTTAGAAGTCCATAGCCCTCCGCTCCCTTGAGAACGGCGGCCCGTTCCCCCTCATCGACCTTGCCGTCCGCCCAGGCCACTTCGACCAGCGGAATGATGGACAGGGTCGCCAGGACCTCGAGCTGGACGTTCATTTCGATAAGCTTGCGAAGCACGGCTTCGCTGGAGATCCCGGAGACCTTGGCCGCCGTGGCGAGAGAGCGCTCCGTTTTTTCGAGCAGGCGCTTCTTTTCGATGAGGGCCTGGTCCGCCGTGCGGAAGAACATCTCTTCGAGCGCCTTCCCCCGCAGACGAAGAGCGGAGATTTGTTTCGACATGTTCTTTCCTCCCTAGACCGGGGATAATCCCCCCATTTTGCGCGTCGCGCCGCTGTCCCCCCATCGGTTCAAAATGAGAGCGCCCATTCCGGGATGACTATATCGCCGCGAGAGGATCCAAGTCAAGGACTGGCTCGCTCGCTCCGGCTATGAATCCGTGTCCCGGAACGGTCTCGAAGGACCTCGCGAGTTTCGCCGGGATTCAGGGCAGGAGAACGACGGCCTGGAACTTGGCTGATTCCTTCAGCTTGGCCATATGGGCCGCGAAGGCCGACGTCTGTTTCCGCTCTTTAATCCGGGTCTCGATCTGAGTTTTGACCTGGTCCAGCGGCTGGGTTTCTTTCTTCCGCCCCTCGACCTTGAGGATGTGATAGCCGTACTCGGTTTCGACGAGGCCGCTAATCTCGCCGACGGGCACGGAAAAGGCGGCGTCCTCGAAGGGCTTGACCATCTTGCCGTGTTCGAAATTCTCGTAGAGCCCGCCCTTGTCCTTGGAACCGGAATCCTCGGTGAATTCCTTGGCCAGCGCGGCGAAATCCTCACCCTTTTTCGCCCGGGCCAGGACGTTTTCCATCTTCTTGCGGATCTCCGCTTTTTCGGCGCCGGACTTGCCCTGGGTCAGGAGAAGGATGTGCCGGACCGAGGCGATCTTGTCCTCGCCGTAGGCCTTCCGGACCTCGGCCTCGGTGACCTGGCCCGCCGCGGTCATGATCCCCTCCAGATACTTCTGGATCTTTAAATCGTCGGTGATGCTCTGCTTGACGAACTCGATCGCCATGCCGTTCGTCTTCAGCATCTCCAGGAAGGCCGGCTCGCCTCCGGCCTGGGCGTATTGGGTGTCGAGAGCGGTCTTGATCTCCTCGGGCGTCGGGAGCTTTTTGCCCTCGGCCGCCGCTTCGAGAAGAAGCTTCCGTTCGCCGAGTTTGAGCGCGGCCTGCTGGAGGACGCTCTTCAGCCGCGCCGCGTCCATATCCTTGAGCTGGGCGGCGCGGGTTCCCATGGAATCCTGGAACATCCGGATGACGTCGACGGCCGTGACATCGAATCTTTTCGTGGAGATGAGGACGCCGGGCTTGTCGGGATCGAGCGCGGGAAGGACCTTGGCCAGGTCCTTGGCCAGTTGGTAGGCGGGACTGCCGGCCGCGGCCTTCGTGGCCGCTTCCTTCTTGGGCGAGCAGGCGGCGGCGGCGAAAGCCGCGATCAGGGCGACGATGAGGAATTTCTTCATAGTGCTCTCCTTGAGGTCCAAAAGAACGACCCAGTTAATCACACTCGGAGGCGAATTTCAAAGGTTATTTTCCCCGGGGAAGCCGCCGTTTCGAGGGCCGGGTCGTTGACAATTCGCGCTAAAAGCGCTTTAATGGCATGTGGTTCCACCAAAGGAACCGCCGCATCAGGGCGAATAATGACCACGATTACTTCGGCGAGTCTCCTATTCATCACCGATCAGCCGCACATTCCTTCGTTCCTCAAAGAAACCGGGATCCAAAAATCTTACCATGTTCATCGATGCCGCAAAGAGGACAACGTCTTCGTCCTATTGAAAGAAAAAAACGTCCGTCTCGTCCTGCTCGAAGCGGGCGGAGAAGGGTCGTGGGAACGAAAGCTGCTGGCGTTGATCAAAGCCTTCGACCCGCTGATCGAGACGATCATCCTCGGTCCTCCGGAGTCATCGGACGCGAAGATCGATTGGCTCAACCTGGGCGCCTCGGATTATATCGTCGAGCCGGTGGCGCTGGGGGTGATCCGAGATGTCATCGACCGGCTTCAGGAAAAACGGAATCTCCGGCGGGAGACCTACCTCCTCGAAAAGGAGCTGGAAAGAAAGTACGTATTTCATGGGATCATCGGAAAAAGTCCATTCATGCTCGATGTCTTTTCGACCATCGAGACCATCGCCCGCTATTTCTCGACTGTCCTCATCAGCGGAGATACGGGAACAGGGAAGGAAGTCGTCGCCCGCGCCCTCCAGGAATGCAGCGGCGGGAAGGATAAAAAGCTCGTCGTTTGCGATTGCGTCGCTCTTCCCGAAAACCTGTTCGAATCCGAGCTCTTCGGATATAAGAAGGGCGCCTTCACTGGCGCGGACCGGGACAAAAAAGGCCTTCTCGAAGAGGCCGAAGGCGGAATCATTTTTCTTGATGAAATCGGAGAGATCCCTCTTTCGATCCAAGCCAAAATGCTGAGGATCTTGGAAGCGAGACAGTATCGTCCGGTCGGAGCGAACGAAATGAAGCAGGCCGACATCAGGATCATCGCCGCTACGAACCGGGACCTGCGGGCTCAGGTGCAAAAAGGCCTCTTCCGAGAGGACCTCTTTCATCGTCTGAACAAAGTCACCATTCACCTTCTTCCCCTGAAGGATCGAGCCGAAGACATCCCTCTTCTCGTCCGTCACATGCTCGACCGCTTCAATGTCAAGACCCATAAGACCGTCAAAGGCATATCCCGGAATGTTCAAAAGCTGTTTCTCTCCTATGACTGGCCGGGCAATGTCCGGGAGCTCGAGAACGTGATCGAGCGGGCCGTCATCTTCACCAAAAAGGATTTCATCGATATCCCCGACCTGCCCGCGTTCTACCGGGAGCAAACCGCGACCCATGCCCGGATTCCCTTTTGGGAAACGGTCAACGTCTCGACACTCGACAACCTGGAATCGGAATACCTCGCCTATCTGCTCAAAGCCAATCATTTCAACGTCAAACGGACGGCGAATATATTGAAAATTTCGAGAACGGCGCTCTATGACAAAATCAAAAAGTTCAAGATCATGCTCGAGAGAGAAGGCCGCGCTCGAAGGGATTGATCCGGAGAGCACGGACCGATTCCCACACACGATATTTTAAAGCTTCCCGATTTCCCACCCTGACATGCCAGGATTCCTGACATCGCGGGCGGCGAACAGTCTTAGTAGCTTAAATTCAAAGACTTAAGGGACAATTCGAGCCGTGTGAGTCCGTCGATGACAAGAAAGGCTGACATCATGGAGGATTGAGCGGGCATGACGTTCTTTTAGCTAATTCATTTAATATCAAGAGATTACATCTTTTATTGAGATTGGCATCGATCCTGCATTATTATCGCGCGGAGTGAAAAATAATGCTTGAGAAATCCGGGTCAATAAGGTTTGCGTTCCTGGTCTCGTTGATTGCTGCGGCCGGCCTCGGTTTTATTGAAGTTGCTTTCGCGAGCGAAAGGGCCGTCCAAAGGGTGACGATGGAAGTGGAGTCCGTGGGAGTCCTGTCGGTTTCGGGAAATCCATCTCCGCTCGTCGTCGCGATCGCCGTTGATCGGACCGGATCGGGGAGAGGGAACTTCGCTCAGGATCAAAGCACGTATATCCAATATTCGGCCGCGGTCAGCCGGCGCCAGCATTTGACCGTTACGGCTCAATGGAGTTCTTCCGAATCGGCCCCGGCCGGATGCTCACTTCGGCTTCAAGCCTTCCCGGCCGGCCGAAAAAACGAAGGGCGATCGGCCGGACAGATCACGCTTTCGAGCGCCCCCCAACCGATCCTCTTAGATATCGGAAGTTGTTCCACCGGCGCCGGACCGGCGCTGGGAGCTCAACTCGGATATACGCTGTCCATTGATTCGGCTAACGATGTTGTCGTCGGTGAGATCAGATCGGCAACGATCATCTTCACTCTGGGCGATCGAGGCTGACTCTTTCAGTTTCCCTCCGCCCAAAAGTTATCCCCTCAAATTAAAAATCATTGTGGGGAGATTCCTACCCGGCGGAGCGCTCAGCGCTCGAGCGAGACGTCCTCCCGGTAGTCGACGGTGATCCGGGCTCCCTTCTTCGGCCGGAGGAGATCGACGACCCGGAGAAAGGTCCGGTTGCGCTTCTTCCAGGTCCGGTTCAGGTTGCGGGCGTAGTGGGCGATGGCCAGGCCGAACCACTGGCCGGCGAAAAGCTTCTGGGCCATCTGCTTGAGCGAGTAGAACTTCTTGTGGCAGACCATCTGCGCCTTCTGCAGGTCGAAGAGGGAAAACCGGGCCGGCTGGAAGACGACGTGATGCGCGTCGTACAGCGTCCAGTCATGGAACCGGATGCGGTTCTCGGCCGTCATTTTTTCAAAGAATTCCGATCCCGGCAGCGGCGTCAGGATGAGGAACTGGGTCGAGCTCAGCCGGGACTTGATGGCGAACTTGACCGTCCTCTTGACCGTCTTCCAGTCGTCCTGGTCGAATCCGAGGACGAACATGCCGTGGATCCGGATGCGGTTTCGGCGGAGGACCTTGACGGCTTGGACGATCTCGGCCACCGTCTGGTTCTTTTTCATTCCCTCGAGGCTCTCGGGATTGAGCGATTCGAAGCCGATGTAGAGCGTGTGGCAGCCCGCTCTTTTCATCAGCCGGACGAGCTCGGGATCGCGGGCGACGTCGGCCCGGACCTGGGTCGTCCAGGTGAATTTGAACCGCTCGCGGATCATGGCCTCCAAGAGGGCCTTGGCCCGCCGCCGGTTGGCCGCGAAATTGTCATCGTAG
>Ga0315275_10006303_pt1 | contig 11331 bp, 7 predicted proteins | sample YL17G03_0_MG_FD_205557 | JGI IMG/M metagenome (GOLD analysis project Ga0315275, IMG submission 205557) | Sediment microbial communities from Yellowstone Lake, YNP, Wyoming, USA - YL17G03_0 | ecosystem: Environmental > Aquatic > Freshwater > Lake > Sediment | place: USA: Wyoming | collected...
AGGGAAACTATACGTATGCGAATTACAGCATCCGACATCTATAACCTTTACCAGCCGTCTTTCTGCGAATTGCGAGTCTTCCTAAAGGAGCGGGGAGGGGCAGAAGTCGAGCCAAGCGAATACCAGAAGGTTCTTCAGGAGCTCGGCGCACGGCACGAGAAAAACCATCTCAATACACTTGGACCTTACGACGACATTTCTGACGGTACCCTGGAGGCCCGAGCGGCGATGACAATGAGTGCGGTCGCCTCGGGTGCTGCGGTCATCTATCAACCCTTCCTGAGAGCTGAAATCGTCCTCAGCGGCGAAGCCTGTGAAATCGTCGGGATTCCGGATTTCTTGATTCGCGGCGGGACAAACTACCGAATCCGCGACGCAAAGATTTCACGTCACGCAGACAAGGAGAACCATTACGAAACTGTCGTGCAGATAAATCTCTACGGTTGGCTATTCGAGCGCATATTTGGCCGGCCATCCGCTGGACTTGAGGTCCTCCTTGGCGACGGTACGCTGCTGACCATTCCGTACGATGGCGGCGTCTCGGCGCTAGCACAATTACAGACCGTCCATGACATCAAGAGCAGACCGACTGAATTCTATGATCCCGTGGGTTGGACGAAGTGTGGTTCCTGCGGATTTTCAGACCGATGTTGGCGGATGGCAGAGGCAAGCGACGATGTTTCCCGCCTGCGTGATGTGGATGCGGGCCTGGCAAGGGAGCTCCATAACCAGAACGTCTTCACAGTCGATCAACTGCATCAGACATTTGACGCCATGAGCCTCAGCGAGTTTAGGCGACCCTGGGGGCAGAGGATGCAGCGAGTTGGGAAGACGGCTGAAAGCATCTTGCTCAACGCCGATGCCTTGAAGTCCGGCAGAATTATTATCAAGGAAAAACCAGCAATACCTCAGGCTCCAAATTATGTGGTGTTTGACATAGAAGGGATGCCACCTCAACTCGACGAATTGGAGAAGATCTATCTCTGGGGCCTTCAAGTGTTCGGCGAGAGGCCGACCCCAGCCATGATTTCGGTCTCCGGGTTTGGACCAGATGGCGACAAGCAGGGTTGGTGGGAATTCTTGCTGAGCTGCTCCAGGATTTTCGATGAGCACGGTGACATCCCTTTCCTCCACTGGCACCATTACGAGAAGACGAACCTGCAGCGCTACGTAATCCGCCATGGAGACGCCGATGGGACTGCGGCCCGGGTCGCTCGGAATCTAGTCAACTTGCTTCCCATAACGGAAGAAGCACTCGTTCTTCCCGTTCCAAGCTACAGTCTGAAGGTTGTAGAGAAGTTCACTGGATTTGTCCGCCGCCTGGAGGATGCCGGTGGGGATTGGGCAATGGCCACTTACATTCGGGCGGTAGAGACGGGGGATGAGGCTTTGAGGCAAGAGCTCATGGAAAGAATCATCGCGTACAACAAGGAAGACCTAGAGGGCACATGGGCCACTTTTCAATGGTTGCGCGGCTACGCCTGAATCGCAAAAGGTCATTGCGGAGATGCGATTATATGTAGCCCGACCAAGATATCGTGCCGTCTGGGCGGCTGTCACCTGCCGACGTCGCCAGCGGGTTAAACCGGGCACAGCCTGTCACCGAGACTCATCGACGCCCGACCGGTTCCGGTTACCCGCTATCCCAAGCCTATTGCTATTCCATTCTATACTGCAAGTTCGTATAATAGCGTTACCTACTCATAGGAGCCTATGTAAATGGATGAACCTACAGAGAAGAGCTCCGAATCACCACATTATCAGGGTCATCGGGAGAGACTCCGAGAACGGTTAGCTTTTCAAAATCGGCACCACTACACTGGAGGCCGGGAGCGTCGAATCACGTTGCGGAAACAAGCCGCGTCCCAAGACGAGCCCTTTCGAAGCCGGCACCGCGCGGCAGTGGTACACAAAGGATTTTCACTGGATCCCACCACACAGCTCCCCTTTGAGAACTAGGCGGAGGATTCGCAAACGGGTGCGGTCCGAAAATGCCCTGAACATCAAGTCTGCGTGCTGTCCGCCCATGTACCAAATTTGCCCACGCGGATCTAAGATCGTACAACTTAGCTCCCGGAAAAGAGTCCTTGTCATTTATTCTATATTTCTACTAATATAGAAGAATGGATCGAACAATGAGCACCGAGCAGGTGACGCGCTGCGCGGATAGGTTCGCGGCCATGGGAGCTGAGCCACGGCTGCGCATCATACGCTTGCTGGTGTCAGCGGATCCCGACGGGATGGTGGTGGGCGACATTCAAGGCGAACTGGCGATCCCGAGTTCCACGCTCTCTCATCACCTTGAGAAGCTGAAGAACGAAGACTTGGTCACCGTCCGGCGCGAAGGCACATACCTCTGGTACAAGGCAAACACGGCGGCTTTGCAGGAGCTGCTGAACTTTCTCTACGCCGAGTGTTGCACGCGGAACAAGGCGTTGAAGCAAGAAGACCTCGTGCAGATACGCCAGGGTCGAAGTACAGCTCTGCGCGACGCCCTGATACCTAGACTTGGCCTGCGCAAACACCGCCGAGCAAGGATGACGGCTGACAAAAAAAGGAGAAGCGATGGACACTCAGAACATCAAGGAAACAGTGAAAGAGAAATATGGGCAGGCGGCGCTTCGGGTTCAAAGCGGCGATGGTAAAGCGTCTTGCTGCGCCCCCTCCTGCTGCGGGACTCCCGGCACTGAGAACGTGCTCGATTTCATCACCTCGAATCTCTACGATGAGACCCAGAAAGCCCACCTGCCCGCAGAGGCGGTGCTCGCCTCGCTCGGCTGCGGCAATCCCACCGCGCTTGCCGAATTGAATCCTGGTGAGACGGTGCTCGACCTGGGGTCTGGCGGAGGCATCGATGTCTTGCTCTCCGCAAAGCGGGTGGGGCCGACAGGCAAAGCCTATGGTCTGGACATGACCGACGAAATGCTGCAACTGGCGCGCGAGAACCAGCGTAAGGCGGGAGTTAAGAACGTCGAGTTCTTGAAAGGGGAAATTGAGAGTATTCCCCTTCCCGACAACTCCGTCGACGTGATCATCTCGAACTGCGTGATCAACCTTTCGGCGGACAAAGACCGGGTCTTGCGAGAGGCGTTCCGAGTGCTGCGCCCGGGAGGAAGATTTGCGGTCTCCGATGTGGTGGTTCGGGGCGAGATGCCGGCCGACATTCAGAAGAGCGTTGAACTCTGGGTCGGCTGCGTGGCCGGCGCGCTCGAAGAGTCAGCGTATCGCTCCAAACTGGCCGCTGCAGGGTTTCAGGAGATCGAGATCGAGCCAACTCGTATCTACCGGGTCGAGGATGCCCGGCAATTCCTCACCAGCGAGGGGATCAACGTCGATGCTATCGCGCCGCTCGTGGACAGCAAATTCATGAGCGCCTTTGTGCGGGCGCGGAAGTCGAGCTCTTGATTTGTCCTTGCGTGCCGTGGCAAATAAGGTAGTCGGTCAGCAGTGGGTTTGGAAGCGCGGGCCAAAAGCTGGGTGGCGACGCACGGTGCACATCAGTTCGCTCTTCCAAGGTGTCATTCAAGGCTTCTACAAACCCAAAACTTCCACAGTTGAAGGGCTGCTATCACAGTCACTGAAACTGGTCAGGTTATCAGCACCGGCGGAGTCTCCGCACCCTGACCAAAGTCCGTGCCGCCCGGCCTGAGGTTCGGAAATCAGTAAAATGCGGGCCTTCAGGGTATGGCGGCCTGAATAACTCCCAGGCTTAGATCCAGCGCCAAGCGGTCAATCTGCGTCGCGCGGCGAGCCTCTCTCAAGAGCGAGTCATTGGTCAGCAGTGCGGCTTCGGCATCCAGCACGAAGTTGATTTGGCTTCGTCCAGCCTGGTACTTCAGACGTTCGAGCCGCAATGCTTCCTGGGCTTGTGCGACGGAGGCTTCGAGTGACTTCACTCTCTGCTGGTCGCTCGCAAGATTGGCCTGGGAAGTTCTCACTTCCCGGCTGATCGCCAGGCGCGTGCGAAGGACAGCCGATTCAGCCTGCCGACGTTGTGCCTCTGCCGCGATGATTTCGCCCCTCCGCCTGCCGCCGTCGAACAGAGGGAAGGTGACACGGCCCCCGACCACCCAGTCGGCCTGCCATTGGCTTACTGGCGGAGCCGGGACTTGAAGTTGCGGCAGAATCTGGCCAATGAGTGCTCCAAAGGCCAGCGGCGAATTCGCTCCGTAATCGTAGGTTGTGGCGCGAAAGTCAAACCGTGGAAGGAGAGACCGGCGCGCCGACTTGACTAGCAGGTCGGTCGCCCGCGATTCTTCCATGGTGGCTGCCAAGTCCGACCGGCGGGCAAGAGCCTCACGCAACAACTCGTCTTCCGCCTTGGATGGCGCCTCCGAGCGTCCCGCGCTCTCCTCTCTGATGAGGGTTGGAATTTCTCCTTCCCAGCCGATGGCGGCCAGCAACGCGCTCATCGTCCCTTGCCGCCCGGCCTGGAGTGTAGCGATATCGCTTTCCACCTGGGCCAGCCTCGTCTGCACCTTAAGCGCGTCCAACGGGACTGCACGTCCACCCTTGACGAGCTGCTGCGTTTGGTCGAGCAACACCTCGAGACTTTTCTTCCTTGCCTGGGCGGCTTCCATCAGGTCGTCATAGGTCTCGGCTTTCAGGAAGAGGCTCGCTGCGTTGTAAATCACTTCCTCCCGTTGGCGGTCGAGGAGCAGCTTGCTCGAATCAAGCCGCTGGCGGGCGGCTTGAAGCTGGGTCGAAGTCTTGCCAAAGTCCCAAACCAGGAAGTGTAATTCGGCCCCCGTGGTGTAGATCATGTTGTCGAAGTGCAGGTTGCGAGGGTCAGCCCCAGGCAGAATCCCGTGGTCGAAGCGATATCTTGAAGCGTCGGCCAGCAGGTCAACTTGCGGGAGAAGCGGCGACTTGGCTGACTTTACGTTGCCTTCTTGTTTCCGTATTTCGGCTGTTGCTGTTTGCAGGTCCGGACTGTGCTGGAGGGCAAACTGAATTGCCTGATGCAGGGTGAGTAAGCCCGATTGTTCGTTCTGAGCCACAGTGTGCGACGCGGGGAACGCCACGAGCAAAGCAGCAAACGCAGCCTGCAAGACCCAAACGCGCAGGGGTCGCGAAGATGGGTTCGGTTCAAAATCCGTTGCTTGCTCTGGCCCCTGCGGCCATGAACTCCTGAAATCTTGTTTTGATCGACTCATCGAATTTCCCACATTCTCTGGCATCGGTCCCTCTCTGTGGAATCTCACGACACCGCAGGCTCCTGGCCCAAACTCGCGGCCAATTTCTTCCGGATCCGTTCGGGAAGGCCATGGTCCGGCTTGTTGCGGTAAATCAAAAAGTAGGTCACTGGAATCACGAAAACAGAGAACAGCGTCGAGGCGACCAGGCCGAAGATTAGCGACCAAGCCATCCCGCCAAAGACCGTATCGAGCGTAATGGGCAACGCGCCGAGCACGGCGGCCCCCGACGTCAACAGGATCGGGCGCAGACGCACCGAGACGCTCTCCAGGATCGCTTGCTCGAGCGCCAGACCGCGCAGCAGGCCGAGCTGGATGAAGTCCACGATGATGATGGAATTTCGGGCCACGATACCCGCCAAGGCAATCATGCCCATGAACGTCGGCCCGGAAAAGAAGACAGGGTTCATGTACCCGCCGATCAAGCGCTGGCCAAACTGATTCAGCAGCCAGAAGCCCGGCAAGACGCCAATCACCATCAGAGGGATGGCAAGCATGATGGTCAAGGGCAACTGGTAGGAGCCCGTCTGGTTCATCAAGATGATGTAGATCGCGATCAGGGCTGCAAGCAGCGCGAAGGCCAGATCGCGGAAAAGATGAAGGGTGATATACATCTCGCCTTCGTCCCACCAACGCACGGTGATACCGTCCGGCACAGCCCAGGCGATGCCTCCGCCTTTGTGGAACATGGTTCGCGAGGCGAGCGGCCGCTCTTTTGCCTGCTCGTCCACGAATCCCTGTGGCCGGCCTTGGACCTGGTCGGCGCGAATATCCAGGATGGTTTCGACCGGCGGCCGGCCCGCCATCTCGCCTGTCACGTAAGCAACGCGCTCCAGTTGGCGGTGGAAAATCGTCTTGTCCTCAAAGGTCTGCCTCCAAGCACCGAGCTCCGACAAGGGCACGAGATTTCCGCCCGCTCCCTTGACGTAAATACGTTCCAGGTCCACAAGGCTTGACCGTTCGGCGCGCGGAAACCAAACCACGAGCTTTACGGGATTTCGCTCGTGAGGGATTTGCGCCGCCCCGGATGATTGCCCTCCCAGGGCAAGCGCCATCGTCCGCGAGATATCCGTCGTGGAGACGCCATTGAGCGCCGCCTTCTGTTTGTCCACCTCCAAGGTATACTTGGTTTGGTCCTCCTCGACGGAATCATCGACATCCACGACGCCCGCTTCTCGCCGCAACCGCGCCTTGACGATCCCTGCCGCACGGATGAGATCTTCATAGGATTGGGTCGGGCTTCCATAAACGGCGGCAACCACCGTGGACATGGCGGGCGGCCCGGCAGGAAGTTCGACGATCTTCAGCTTGACGCCAATTCGCTCGGCGATGGCGGTGAGATCACCACGTAAACGCAGCCCCAGGGAATGACTTGAATAAGCTCTTTCCGTTTTGTGAATCAGATTGATGCGAATGTCCGCGCGGTTGGGCGCCCGCCGCAGGAAGTACTGGCGCATCAGGCCGTTGAAATCCACCGGCGAGGCGGTCCCGACATAGGCCTCAAAATCGGTAACTTCCGGCACCGACTCCAAGTAACGCTCAAAGTCGCGGGCCGCAGCATCCGTCCGTTCGAGCGTGGTGCCCGCGGGCATGTCGAGAACCAGGAGCATCTCATCCTTGTTGTCGTAAGGCAGTTGCTTCACGCGCACGTAACGTGTCAAAACCAGGAGGACGCTGCCGATGAACATCAGCATCACCACGAAAAGAAACAGGAGGCCTCGCGTCGGGCGCTGGATCAAGGGCAGGAGCGTTAGGCTGAAAAACCGACGGGGACCGGAAGCGGACGGGCTGCGCGTGACAGTGGCGTGATTGTTTCCCGCAGCGGCGCTTCCCTGTTCCGTTGTGGGTGCGTAGCCTTTGAGGACTTGGTACGCGAGCCAGGGCGTAATCGTGAAGGAGACAACCAATGACATCAGCATCGTGACGGGGATGTTGGCGGCCATGGGGCGCAAATACTGGCCCATCATCTCGGTCACGAAAAGCAGGGGAAGGAATGAAAGGATGACCGCGAAGGTGGCAGCGATCAGCGGCGGCCGGACTTCGTTGATGGCTGCGAGCACAATTTCCGCGGTCGCCTTCCCGCGCATCTCGAAGTGCCGGTGGATGTTCTCCACGTCGACGATGGGGTCATCCACCAGAAGTCCCAGCGCTATCGTCAGGGCAAAAAGCGTGATGCGGTTGATCGAAAATCCGAAGAGGTAATTTACGATGAGGGTCAGGCCAAATACGCAGGGGACTGCCACGGCCACGACGAACGCTTGCCGGAAACCCAGACCCATGGTCAGCAGCGCCATGACGACGGCGATGGCGACCAATAAGCCGTCTTCCAATTCCTTGACCTTGTCATTCGCGGTGACGCCGTAGTTGCGTGTGACTACGACCTCCACGTCCGAGGGCAGGACATCCTTCTTGAGCTCCTCCATCCGCTTCAAGAGGTCGTCAGCCACCCAGACGTTGTTCGTGCCATGCTTCTTGGCCACGGCAATGGTGACCGCCGGCTGCGACGCGTTGCGTGGAGGATCTAGGGCCGACGGTCCCCCAATCACGCTGCCCGCCGCACCTTCCTCCTTGGGGTGATCCCAGGCTAAACCACGATGGAAGCGAACGTAGTCCAGAAACTCCCCTGGGCCATCCCGAATTTCGGCCACGTCTCGCATGTAAACCGGGCGGCCATTCCACACGCCGACCACTAGGTCCTCGAGCTGGCGCGCGTCCGCGATGAACTTCCCCGCCTCCACTCGAACGTCCTGGTCATTTCGGGCGAAAGTTCCCGCCTGCACGGTGGAGTTGGAAGCCTGAATGGTCCGGTCCAAGTCCAGTGCCGAAACACGAAAGGCGGCCATGCGAGCGGCTGAGGGCCGAATCAGAATCTCACGCGGACGTCCTCCCACCACATAGGCGACACCCGCGTTCTCAACTCCCTGCAAGCGATCAACGAGTTCATCCGCCATGCGACGCAGGGAGTAATCATCCCGCCGAGCGCTCGTGAGCGTGAAGGTGACGATGGGCACGTCGTCCACATCAATCGGCTTGACCACCCATCCCGCGGCGCCCGGTGTCACCCGGTCCATGTTCTCATTTAGTTTGCGGATGATCTTGACGTAGCTGGGCTCGAGCGGCTGCCCCACATAGAACCGCACCGTGACGATGCTCTGCCCCGGCATGGAGCGGGAGTACACGTACTCCACCCCGGGAATCTGCAGCATCATCTTTTCGAGAGGTGTCGAAACCAGTTGCTCCACATCGTGAGCGGAGTGGCCGGGAAAGGAAACCATCACATTGGCCGCTGGCACGATAATCTGTGGCTCTTCTTCTCGTGGCGTAACGAGCAGAGCCAGCGTCCCCGCAGCGATCGACACAATGATGAAAACCAGCGATAGGTTCGATTCCAGGAACTTGCGGACTATGCGGATAGTGAGGGATTCGTGCGGTTCGCTCATAGGCCATTCTTCCCATCTTGAGGATTCTGGGGGGAGGAACGCCTGGGTGCTGTCCCGTGGAGGACTATCACCTCTCCCGAAGCAAGCCCGCTAAGAACCTCGTATTCCCCGTCAACGACGCGGCCGAGCTGCACGGTTCGCCTTTCGATGGTGTCTTGGCGGACGACGTCCACCATGGTCAACTGCCCCACCCGGGTTAGCGCCGATTCCGGTATGGTCAAGACCGGTTCCGGCGCGAGAGGAATCATCAAGCGCCCAAACATTCCCGGCACAAGGCCTTCAGTTTTATTCAAGCGAACGCGGACGATCTCTGTCCGGCTGGAAGGGTCGGAAGAGGGGACGATTTCCGCAACCCGGCCTTGAATCTCGCGATCCGTGGCATCGATATGGACGGTCATCGGATTGTTCAGGCGAACGTGGGGCATCAGTTCTTCCGGGACGTTCGCTTCCAGCCACAAGCGGCCCTGCTCGTACAGGGTGAACAGTGGCTTGCCAGGAGCAGCCAGATCGCCCAGATCGGCTTGCTTGTCTACAACCACTCCATCGAAGGGACTGTGGATGATCGAGTATGTGAGATTGACTTCCGCCTCCCGCTGGGCCTGTTCGAGTCGCTTCAGGTTCGCCTCGGCAGTCTTCAAATTCGTTTGAGTATGTTCGAAATCGTAGGGAGTAATGACCTGCTGGTCAAAGAGCGGCTTGTCGCGACGGAAGTCGGACTGGGCTTGCTCGAGCGTGGCCTCCGCGCTGCGCATGGCCTCCTGGGCCTGCTCGACCCGGTGACGCAGATCACGGTCATCCAGAACTACCAGGGTCTGCCCTTTGGCCACACGTTGCCCGGCCGAGGCCCGCATCTCGATGATGTTCGCCATCACCCGCGCCGTGACCGTAGCAATCTGTTCGGCTTGCACCGTCCCCACGGCCTCGGTGGACGTCGGCATGTTTCGGGCCACAACCTTGTAGGTGACAGCGCCCGTCGCGGATTCTTGCGAGACCGGCTGCTTCGCACCTTGAATCACTCCCCGGTGGAACGTCCCCAGGATCCACAGCATGAGGATCACAATCGTGACAATGGGTAACCCCACGCGCAGCCAAAGGGAAGACCTGCCGCTGCGAGGAGCCGGCGCGGCCCCGGCGTTTGGCGTCTGGCGATTCGGGCCTTCTAAAAGCATGTGATTTCTCCGTTCCTGGAAAAAGCGGTAGCCATGCGACCATTACCGTTCTTCTACCCAGACCAACCCGTTGTCCGCCACCAATGCTTTCAAGTCCACGACCAGCGGCTGGACGTCGTCCTGAACGGTTGAGGTAACTTCAAAGTCCATGTAAGCCGGCGTGTTTTCAATGAGACCCTTTAATGTCGGCACATGGAGCTGCAGATTCTCGATGTCGTAAGGGCGATCTTTGACCAGTTCTTGAAGCTTTGTGAGGAACCGTTTTTCTCCGAATACTCCTGCAATTCGAACACGCAGCCGGGTTTGCGCGCTACCCAGGCGTTCCTCTGCCTGTTGCCGTGCGGCCATCGTTCCAGCCCTGGTGCGCTTCTGCTCCGCCTCGGCGTGAACGATCTTGAAAATCTTATGTTCTCGCTCAACCTTCCAAACAATGTCCCTTGACGGAAAGCTGATGGCTTCCGTTGGACAAACCATGGCGCAGGTAGAACACCCCACCATGCAATTGTACGGCCGCTCGACGCGCGCCTTGCGACGCCCATCTTGTGTTAACTCAATCTCGTATACTTCTCGTCCGCAGGTCACGAAGCACAGTTCACATCCAATACAGGCATCGTTGTCTACAGAGGGAAACCACGGTACGTCCTGCCGCGGCACCCCGTGCCACTTGGCTTGACTCAGGTCTTTTGCCATTTCTTGCCTCCATCGGGTGTGATAGGAATGGAACGGGTGACCTAACAAAGCGTCGCCCCGACGTCTTCGAGCACCATTCTAAGCGCGCGAGGATGCCATTGCGCCAAAAAGTGGCTCGGCGTCCCCAATCACGCGCGTGGCGAGCGCAAAGCGCACGATATGGAGCGTCTCCAGGAGTTTCTCCGCTGGGATTCCCTGGACTTTCGCTTTATTGGCCATCGCTTCCACACAAGCATGGCTGGACGCCGCCAGGGCAGCGGCAAGGTAAATGAGTGTCCGCGTCTCTTCATCCAGCGCCGGTTTCTCTGCCGGCATGGCGTAGGCGCGGGAGCGCAGGTGCTCGTAGACCAGACCCTCGTCCACCGTAGCGGCCTTCTGGATCGCTGCGGGCACTGACCCCATACTTTTCCGCATCATTTCAAAGACTTGCTCAATCGACAGCTTATCTTGGTTGCTCACGGTATGTTTCCCCTCTTTGTGGTCAAACTCGGGATGTTCAAGACGCTCGTAACTCCGGGAAGATCTTTACGACCGCCGTGGTTGAATTGGTGACCAGGCAATCCCGGTGCGCGCTGTCCAGGATTTCGCGCGCCTGGGGAAGGGCCTCGGCCGACTTCACCACCACGTGCGGACGAACCGTAACCTCGGTGAAACGGTACTTCCCTTCGACGTTTTCCAGCACCCCTTCCGCCTCGCTTTCATACTCTGCCAATTCCAAGCCCTTGTGCTGGGCGTAGGCGAGAAAGGTCATCATGGTGCATGCATTGACGGAGGCAACGAACATGTCTTCCGGTGTCCAGAACCCGGGATCGCCCTTGAACTCCGGCGGGCTGGAAA